>Ga0209550_10007338_pt1 | contig 10201 bp, 8 predicted proteins | sample LauGreSuBDMM15SN_2_FD_187567 | JGI IMG/M metagenome (GOLD analysis project Ga0209550, IMG submission 187567) | Freshwater lake microbial communities from Lake Michigan, USA - Su13.BD.MM15.SN (SPAdes) (version 5) | ecosystem: Environmental > Aquatic > Freshwater > Lake | place: Lake Michigan, USA... | reverse complement strand
CCCATGCGCCACCTCCTCGCCTTCGGGCTCTTGCTTTCCCTGCCCGTCGCCCGGGCCGTGGAGGCTGACGTGATCGTCTACGGAGCCACACCCGGAGGCTTCTGCGCGGTGATCGCCGCCGCCCGCGAAGGCGCTAAGGTCGTCCTGCTCGAACCGACCGCCCACGTCGGCGGCGTGAACACGGGCGGACTGAGCTTCAGCGACTCCAATCAGACCGTGCGCTCCACCCTACTCGGTCTGTTCGAGGAATGGCATACGCGCATCGCCGCCGATTATGCCGCCCGCGGCGTAAAGCTTCCTTACGATGTCGCCACGAAGGATAACTCCGTCTGGACCTACGAGCCGCACGTCGCCGCCCGCGTGACGCATGCGATGCTCAAGGAAGCCGGCGTGACCGTGCTGACGAAGCAGCCGCTGGAATCCATCGAGAAGGAAGGCACCAAAATTGTCAGCCTCCGCACCCCCGCGGGTGTGCACACCGCTAAGATCTTCATCGATGCCACTTACGAAGGTGACCTGCTAGCCAAGTCCGGAGTCGTCTGGCATCTCGGCCGCGAAAGCCGCGATGAATACGGTGAGAGCCTAGCCGGACGCCAGTATCCGAAACAGAAGATGGAGATCAATGGCTTCGACGCCAACGGCCTGCCCCTCCCCTTCATCACGACCGTGCGCAAGGGTGACGACCAAGAAGGCGAACAATCGGTCATGGTCTACAGCTTCCGCCTTTGTCTCACGAAGGACCCCGCCAATCGCGTCGCCTTCCCTGCGCCCAAGGCCTACGACCCCGCCCGCTTCGAACTCGTCCGCCGTTATTTCCAAAAATACCCGAACGCTCCCCTGCCCTGGGACCTCTACCCGCTGCCGGGTAACAAATTCGACGCCAACAACGGCATCGGGAAGATGTTCTCCATGGGCCTCGTTGGCGAAGCCAACGGCTGGTGTGCCTCCGATCCCAAGGGTCGGGCGGCGTTATGGGAAAAACATAAGCAATACACGCTCGAGTTCTATCAGTTCCTGACGACGGACGCCGCCGTGCCGGCGAAGATCCGCGCCACGATGGCCGAACTGGGCCTCTGCCGCGACGAGTTCCCCGAGACCGACCATTGGTCGCCCCAGCTCTACGTCCGCGAAGGTCGCCGCATGGACGGACGTTATACGCTAACCCAAAAAGACGTCATCGATGACCCGAAGAAGGACGATGCCATCGCGGTCTCTTCCTTCCCCATCGATTCGCATGACTGCCGCCGTATCGCCCTGCCCGACGGCGTGATCAACGAGGGCACGATCATGCCGGTACGCATACCTGGGCGCCGCTACGGCTACGCCTACCATGTCCCTTATCGCGCCATCACGCCCGCAGCCTCCGAGTGCACCAACATGCTCGTGCCGGTCGCCCTCTCCGCCACGCACGTCGCCTACTCCTCCATCCGTGTCGAACCGACCTGGATGACCATCGGCCAGAGCGCCGGCATCGCCGCCGCCCTCGCCGCCAAGTCCGGCGTGAGCGTACAGGCCTTGGACTACGCCCAGCTCCGAGCCCGCCTGCTCGCCCAGCATCAGGTGCTCGACCTGCCCGTCCTGCCACCCATCGCCGCCCCGCTGCCCGCCAAGTCCGCAGCTTCCGGCAAAGGCACCGGCATCGCGCCTGCTTCGTTACCTGGCCTGATCCTCGACGACGCGCAGGCCGAACTTTCCGGGGATTGGGAACGCTCCACAAACTTCAAGCCGCACGTCGGCACGGGTTACCTGCACGACGAACAGCGCTCCGACGGCAAGTCGCGCGCGGTCTTCCGCTTCAAGGCGCCGGCTGACGGTGAATTCGAGCTACGTATGGCCTACTCCGCCCACCCCACTCGTACCACGCGACTTCCGGTCACGCTTAAGAACGGCCCTCAAGTTCAGACCTTCACTGTCGACCAGACAATCGCCCTACCTTCGGGAGACGCCTTCCGCACCATCGGTACGGTCCGCCTGCGCCGTGACGGAGACTATGTGCTAGAAATCACGAACAAGGACACCGGCGGCTTTGCCATCCTCGACGCCTTCCAATTGCTCCCGGTCGCCACCCCTACTAAATAAGCCCCATGAAGACACGCCTGCTTCTCTGCCTCACGGCCCTGCTCGTGGGCTGCTCCACGTCGAAAGATGATAGTAAGCCCGCCGCTTCACTCCTGCCCGCCGGCTGGGATGCCAAGGCCGCCGGCGATAAGGTCATGGCCGGCCTCTTCAAGGTAAGCGGCCCCGAGGTCAAAGGCACGCACGACTCCCATCTCGTCATCGTCGGCGACCGCGCCTATGTCGTCTCCGAGGCCAACGATCGCCAAGCCGGCGAAGCCGCCAACTGGCCCTTTATCTACGCCACCCTCTCCATCGTCGACCTCCGCAACGAGCGACTGCTCGACGTGATGACTATTGCCCGCTCCGAGCAGGCCTTCGCCAACGAGACCCTATCCGTCGGCGCCTGCTTCGTGCCGCGCATTAAGCAGATCGGTCCTCAGACGCTCCGCTGCTGGTTCGCCAGCGAGCAGCCCGGTAAGCGCCAGTCACAGACCTACTATCGCGACCTCGACCTTCGCACCATGACCTTCGAGCCGGAGATCCATCGCATGAAGTTGACGACGAGCGAAGGCACTTTCGATCTGCAGCCGAAGTATCTGCACGCCGACGCCGCCAAGCAGGGCTTCCAGCGCAAGCCCGTCGATGCCGGCCTCTACATGTTCGACAACTTCAAGGTGTTCGACGGTAAGACTTACATTGCGATCAACAACTACCTCGGAGCCCAACAAGCCCTCTGCACCCTGAATGCGTCCGCCGACACGCTCACGATCGTCGGCCACTTCAATGGCCCCGGCGAACCCGCGCTGACCGAGCCTGCGGTCAATCGCCTGCCCGACGGGACCTGGCTGGCGATCTGTCGCAAGGAGAACGGCGACCGCAATTACTGGTTCTCCGAAAGCAAGGACGGCAAGACCTGGACGACTGGCGGCGAGAAGGACTTCGTGAAGAACGGCGCCGCCTCCAAGCCGACGTTCGACAAGTTTAACGGCGTCTATTACCTCGGCTGGCAGGAACGCACCCAGATCGACAAGGTCAGCCGCAGTGTCTTCAACCTCGACGTCTCGAAAGACGGCAAGACCTGGGAACGTAAATACCGCTTCGAGACCACGAAGTCCTTCCAATACCCTACTTTCGTTGAAGCCAACGGACAGGTCTGGTTCTGCGTCACCCAAGGCGACTCCGATGCGAGCCGCAAGGAACGCATCATGTTTGGTCGGCTGGAGTAATCATTAGGCCTCGAATAGGCGTTTTTCCAAAAACTCCTCGCAACCATTCGGGGCGTTGGGTGTATTACTGATACCCCTATGCGATTCCTCGCCTCCCTCCTCCTCGCCGCGACGCTTAGCGCCGCGCCAGTCTCCTTTGATAAGCAGACTCTCACGAAGGACTTCGTCGCCGAAGGCTGCGCGGTCGCCGACTTCGACCATGACGGCCATGTCGACGTCGCGGCCGGTTGGTACATCTGGAAGGGTCCTGACTTCAAGCAGCGCATCAGCTACGCGGTCGAGCCTTCACACGAGAAGGGCCCGAACAAGACGCCCTTTAACGGCGCAACCGGTTACTCGGACTATTTCATCTCCTACGCCTACGACTTCAACGCCGACGGCTGGCAGGACATCCTCGTCTTCGGCTTCCCGGGCGACCCTGCTCTTGTCTACGAGAACCCGAAGGGCAAAGCCGGCCCCTGGACCATTCATAATATCTTCGACGTGGCCGACGGCGAATCCCCTCAGCTCGTCGACATCAACGGCGACGGCAAGCCGGAGCTCTTCTGCCACACGAGCGATGCCGTCAAGGACCCGAAGAACAATAAGGGCCGCCACGGTGGCCAGTTCGGCTACGCCGAGATCGATTGGAAGAACCCTTTCGGCAAGGCGAAGTTCCACGCGATCACCGAGAAGTCCAAGGAGAACGACCAGAAGATCTTTAAGTATACCCACGGCTACGGCGCCGGTGACGTCAACGGCGACGGACGCGTCGACATCCTCGAAGCCAATGGCTGGTATGAACAGCCCAAGGATCTCTCGGCCCCCGGCGCATGGAAGTTCCACAAGGCCGCCTTCGGCCTAGGTGGCGCCCAGATGTATGTTTATGACGTGAACAAGGACGGCCGTAATGACGTCATCACGAGCATCAAGGCCCACAGCTATGGCCTCTCCTGGTTCGAACAGAACGCCGACGCCTCCTTCACGGAGCACGTCATCCTCGGCAAGACCAAGGAAGACAACGCCGACGGTAAGGGCTTCAGCCAGATTCACGCCGTCCAGCTCGATGACATTAACGGTGACGGCCTCCCCGACATCGTCTGCGGCAAGCGTCGCTGGGCCCACGGCATCAAGGGCGATGACGAGCCCAACGCCGATCCAGTGCTCTATTGGTTTGAGATGTCCCGCGACGCCAAGGGCGGCGCTTCCTTCGTCCCTCGCCGCATCGACAACGACAGCGGCGTAGGCACCCAGTTCTTCACCGGCAAGGTAAACCAGGATAACAAGCCGGACATCGTCATTGCCAACAAGCACGGCGTGTTCGTCTTCACCCAGAAGTAAGCCGTCCTTCCCCTTCCCCCACAATGGGGTCAGACCCTATTAACGGGGTCTGACCCCATTTTTTTTGAGCGATCCAGCCTATTTAAGCGCTAGCAGAGAAGGCGAACACTGCTCAGCGCAGAAGTAAATTCCTGTTAATTTTTGAATCCATTTCCAGCTTTGGGGCGAAAGATATGATTGAAACCGGTTCTCATTCACGAGCACCGATCAACCAACAAAAAATAAAAACAGTATGAAATCATTAATGAAAAAACTCGCGTTCGTCCTGAGTATTGTGGCCTTCTCGGGCGCATCGCTGAATGCAGCCGAAGAAAAGAATATCGTGGAGACTGCGGTCAGCGCCGGCTCCTTCAAGACTCTGGCCGCCGCCCTCACCGCCGCAGGTCTAGTGGACACCCTCAAGGGAAATGGACCCTTTACCGTCTTCGCTCCCACGGATGAAGCCTTTGCAAAACTCCCGCCCGGCACGGTGGCGGATCTCCTCAAGCCGGAGAACAAGGGGATGCTCATCGATATCCTGACCTACCATGTTGTGAGCGGCAACGTACCTTCTGGGACCGCCGTCAAGCTCACCGAGGCCACCGCGCTCAATAAAAAGAAGATCAAGCTGGAAGTAAAGGAAGGCTCTCTCTTTCTAAATACGGCGAAGGTGACCACCGCTGACGTCAAGTGCTCCAACGGAGTAATTCACATCATCGATGCCGTCCTCCTGCCGCCCGCAACTGACAAGGGCAAGGGGAACTGATAGGAGGCGGTTCCGGCCTTATTAGTCACTACGATTAAGAAATAATCACGCGAGTCTCCGCTCCCAGCCCTTTCCAGCTAGGGGGCGGAGTTCTTTTGCTTTCTTGTTGCTCAATCAGATCCAAACCGTTCTTCTCTGCAAGAATCGTCAAAAAATACTAAGCGAATCCAGGAATCATTGATGTTGCCCAAGCCATAATGAGCACTCCCGCTCATGTCACCTCAAAGACCGTCCTGACACGAGTCGCGGCCGGTGAGACCGGCGCCATGAACGTGTGCATCAACCTTTACGGGCCGATCGTCTGGACGCTTGTGCGACGCTACGTCAACAACAACACTTCGTCCGAGGATCTCGTGCAGGAAATCTTCGCCGAAATCTGGAAAAAGGCTGCGACCTACGACCCTGCGATTGCCTCCGAATCCACCTTTATAGGTATGATTGCGCGTCGTCGCGCAATCGATTTCATCCGCCGCCAATTGCGCAGTCCAAGTCTCGAGCCTCTGGAAGTTGAGAGTTCCTTTCCTAATCCGGCGCTTGAGGCCTCGTCTATTCATTACGATGCAGAAGCATTAAAATCATCACTCGAAACCCTCCCGGAAGAGACTCGGAAGCTTTTTCATCTGTTTTTCTATGAAGGTTTCACCCATCCGGAAATCGCTGATAAGACCGGCCTGCCTCTGGGCACGGTTAAGACTCGCCTCAGGCGCGGACTGCTCGCCCTACGCGATCGTCTCAGGCGTGCTGGGATCACCAACACCAAAACCGTATTATGAACCCGTCTGATCCAGTAAATCGTTACAATGAACTGCTGGCTGGTCGCGCCCTCGGCGATCTGTCGCTCGAAGAGGAGCGCGAACTCGCCTTGCTGGGTAAGCAGTTAGGCATCTCGCCAGACGCAGAACTCGAGTTACTGGCCGGAGCCTTGGCGCTCGAACCTGTATTGCAACGGCCCGAACCGATGCCGGCTGGCCTGGCTGCCAGATTGCACCAGCAGGCCGACATGATCGGGCTTCCTGGAGGCTCGCCTATCATTTACCCGCAGGTTCCAGCTTGGAAAAACATTTTGCTCCATCCGATGACCGGATGGGCGGCGGCCGCCGCAGTCGTGATTCTCTCGCTCGTGCTCACGCAAACAGAAGCACCACTGCCTCCGGAACAGGCCGCCGCCCTTCTCCGCTCGGTAGACAAGGACTTGATCGAACGGAAATTCGAAGGCCGCGGCGAGTTTAAACAAGCCTCCGGCCAGGTCCTCTGGAGCGATGCTCAGCAGCGAGGATTCATGATCCTCACGGGCATTCCCGCTAACGATCCCCGCAAGGCCCAATACCAACTTTGGATCGTGGATCCCACCCGGGACTCGGACGCACCCGTTGATGGCGGCGTTTTTGATATTCCGCGTAATGGTTCGCCCGTGGTGGTCCCCATCGCAGCGAAACTCGCCTTGTCCAATCCACAAGCGTTCGTGATCACACGCGAACACCCCGGCGGGGTGGTCAAATCGAAGCAGGAGCACGTGGTCGCGCTGGCGAAGAACTAACCTAGGAAAGGTGACATTTTCAGCTAGCCCCACAAACCGTCCCCGGTCATCACCATGTCTCTCCAGCCTTCTACGACGTCACGCGTCCGGCTCGGCTTATTGCTGGGATTAGTCCTCACCCTTGGTGTTCTGCTGGTCGGCCTACGCTTCCTTGGTCGAGGCGCTGAGATTGCTACGCCAGTGGCGAAGCCGACGCAGGCACCTCCCGCAAAAGGTCAGGTGAGGGTCAATCTGCGCAGCTCTGCATCCCTCAATTTAGATGAGTCTAAGAATGTCCGCCCGGACGCCCCGGAACTGGGGCCGAAAGCTTTGAATACTTTGTTGAAACAGAAGGAAGCTGAGATCCGGGCGATGATTAAGGAACTGGGTCATGCCGATGAATCCCAAGACTCCGGCCTCACTAATTCCGCAGAGATGGTTCTGGCCATGGTGGCGCTCAAGCCTCGCATGGTAAAACTCGGGGAGGAATTAGATTTTTTGGATAAGTCTTGGCCCGAGGCTAATCAGCAGGAAAGACAGGTCATCCTCGATCGTACCTCCGCCCTCGCCGATCAGTTGTTAATCGAGTTCCGCGCCGCGTTGTCCGCCTTACCTAAGCGCTAACACCGTCCCCGATCACCCGCCGTATTCTGGGCGGTTTCGGTACGGCGGGCACGGAAGTAAGTTCCTAGCAATTTTTGAATCCATTTCCTCCTTTTGGGCGAAGAATATCTTTGAAACCCTTACTCACTCACATGCCCTATCTTGCCTCAGAAAATACGTCAAAAAGCCCACCTAAACTTTCTGACCTATCCACCATGAAGAAACTTAAACAAGTAATCCTCGGAGGCGCCGCGTTGCTCCTGTCACTGGTCACGCCCCAAAGCCTCAACGCAGCCGATCCCGCTGAAGCCCAGACCATCGGGCGAATGGTTCGCGAGAGGGAAGACCTCAGCAGCCTGCAGGCGCTTTTGGAAAAGACCAAACTCGGATCCGATCTCTCCAAATACACGGGTTCCCGCTTCACCTTGTTCGCGCCGACGAATGAGGCTTTCAAGAAGCTGCCGAAGGGGGCAGTGGAGACTTTGCTGGCCCCACAGAACAACGAGCGACTTGCAGAGGTGTTCAATTTCCATGTGCTCGCCAGCTCCGAGCCGGAATTCGGGCTCGAACAATTTACTCTGCTCAGAACTGCATCGGGGCAGTTCGTTTCCATCGATTACAAGAATAAGGTTATCGGCGGGGCCAGATTTACGGCGAAGCCTATCCCCTGTTCCAATGGCGTGATTTACCTGATCGACACAGTGCTGACTCCGACGACGGACGATCTTTTTCAGCGTCTCCAGAAAGATGGACGCTTCACGATTTTCACCAAAGCCATCACGGCGAGCCGTCAGGGGAAAACCTTCCAAAATATGCACGGACTCTACACGACCTTCGCGCCGACCGATGAGGCGTTCAAAAAACTGCCTCCGGATTTTGTCGCATCGCTCTTCCTTCCGGAAAATGACCAGCGTCTGGTAGACATCATCAAGCATCACATCACCGAGGGGACCTTCGCGGCCGGGAAAGTGCCGGGGCTTCGCAGTCTCGGCGTCTCGGATGTCACCCCCCAGTCAGTATTCGGTCAGCAATTGAATTTCAAAGCGACCGCGGGCGGAGCAACGATTGATGGAGCGGTCATCAAAGAAACCGACCTGCCCTGCGCGAACGGCATTGTGCACGTGATTGACAGCGTGATTCCTCCGGTGGAAAAGGGACTTTTCGATATTCTCAGAAAAGATGACCGCTTCAGTATTCTGGTGAAACTTCTGGATTCATGCGGACTGTCGCTCAACGTGGCCTCATCCCAGGAGTTCACGATTTTCGCCCCCACCGACGATGCCTGGAAAGCTTCTGGGAAATATGCGGATATCATTGCCAACCCTTCCGGGAAGAATCGCGAGGTGATTTTCGGGCTCCTTGCCCGACACGTAATTATCGGCAAACACGTATCGGAAAACTGCACGCCATATAATAGGATCCGCACGATCCACGGAGCGCCCATCTACCTGCTGCGAGACGGCGACAAGCGCACGATCAACGGGGTCAACATCCGTGAAACCGATATCGAGGGATACAACGGACTGGTCAACGTGATCGATAGCGTCATCCCCGATCCGATGGAATTGCCGGAGAAAGATATCTCCACCGTGGATGCCATCACATTCGTACAGGATACGCTCAAAAAAGGCTCTGAGTTCTATGACGCCAACGACTATGAGGCGAGCTGGCGCTACTACATCCGCCGCGGCCAGGAGTTCATCGACAAGTACTCCGCCATCACGCCCGGAAAAGACATTCAGTTACTTCAATCGGCCATTTTCGACCGTCAGCCGATGATCCAGTTCGCGGATGAAGCTTGGACCGCGCGGAATGCGTTCAAGGCGACCCTCCGCAATCTCGAACGCCAGGAAGATCTGATTCAGGACATCCGTTTGTTACAGTCCCCGGAAAAGGCACGTTTCGGAAGATAAGCCCAATCCATGAAAGATTGCGGACTTTACACCCCAGTAGTGACAGCGTGTTCAGCCGCCCTTTAATGGGCGGCTACACTGTTTTGGGGTAAGCGTCCGGCCTCCGACCTCGGATTTACGTGATCCCTCATTTAACCAACCCAATATGAAAAAAAATTACCGCCCTTTAATTCTCGTTCTTGCGTGCCTCGCTGCTTCCAACGCCCCGGCGCAGAATCCCACTCCCATGCAGCCCCCTGCCTATGTCGATGAAGCACCGCTTCCCAAGGGCTGGCCCAAGCCCGGCCCTTACGATCAGGTCAGCGAGAAGTCCTATCCATCCTACCGAGCCGCTTTCACCACGGAAAACAGAGACCCTATTAACGGGGTCTGACCCGATTGTTTTTGCACCCCCTCATCCAATAGAGATTCTCCATAAAAGGACACAACATCATGAAGACTCGCTCCCTCCTCATCCTCACGGCCATCCTGCTTTTCGGAGTCCTAGTCACGATAGGCCTCGTGAGCCAATCGACTTCCATTAAAAAGAGCATCAAGCCCCCCCTGGCTACCCAGAGTAAGCCACCAACGGTGAATGTGGAGAAGAGCGACTCAAAGCCTGCCGCTGGCGAGAAATTTGATCCCTCAGAGATCCGACAGGCTCTGGCCGAACTACAGGCCCTTCAAAAAGGGTCTGGGAGTGTGCCACAAATCCAAGAGAAGAAAGCTGCCCTCAAAGCCGCGATAGAGAGCGGTGTTAAAAAGGACCGTAAGAGCGTGCTCCGCTTGCTGTTGAATATTGAGGAGGAAGGGGGGTGGCTTGGCTTTACTGATTATGGAT
>Ga0209550_10007336_pt1 | contig 10202 bp, 9 predicted proteins | sample LauGreSuBDMM15SN_2_FD_187567 | JGI IMG/M metagenome (GOLD analysis project Ga0209550, IMG submission 187567) | Freshwater lake microbial communities from Lake Michigan, USA - Su13.BD.MM15.SN (SPAdes) (version 5) | ecosystem: Environmental > Aquatic > Freshwater > Lake | place: Lake Michigan, USA... | reverse complement strand
GTTTGGTCTAATGCCGTTTCAATACTTCGTGTATTTTTATTTTCTATAAGTTCCGGCTTAAGCACAATCATAGTAACTGTCTGTTCTTCAAGTGGCTTATCGAATTTTCCAACACTTACCTTAATTTGCTCGAATTCCAAGACAAATGGTTGTAAAACTATATTATAGTCGAGCGTTTTGCCCTCTACAATAAAATGAGAAGAAGTATCTGATTTCATACCAGAATAGCGACATACTATTCTTACTTGACCGGCAGGAAGGGTTAAACTATATTTTCCTTTTTCATTGGTAACAGAACCAATAGTGACATCGGTCTTGAAAAGAACCGATGCACCAAAAATTACATCTCCTTTGCTATCCGAAACAATACCTTGTAGTGTTCCATATTGAGTGAAACACACAAAGACATTTAGGAAAGAAATTAATATAGCTAATCTAAAAACCATTATTGAACTAGTCTACTATAAATTTAATAGTTCCTGATTTTCCTGATCCTAATTGATATTTAGCGAAATGAACACCTGAAGAAAGTTTTACCTTGGTATATTCAGTCATTTCACCTTTATATTCTTGTGCACCTAATGAGTTAAAAACTAAAAGATTTCCATTAATCGCTTCATTGGAGAAAAAATGGATTCCAGAAATATCAGAATAATTAGCCCTTATATCAGATAATTGATTTTCATTCAAGTTAGCACCACTATTATAAATTAATGAAACATCATCTATTAATACCTCATCATTGGCAGAACCACCACCAGCAGTTGCATTAGTAGTAAAAGTTACGAGAATAAATGCGGGCGTTGTTGCAGGACCACTGTAAACAAAAGGAACACTTTTTCTAACCCAAACCCCTCCCGTTTGAGGATAATTTAATTGAGCACTAGCTACAACGTGCGGAGCTGTAGTTGCATCTTCCGGATCTCTCGCGTCAAAGGCATCGTGAATTAATGCTTTCATTCTTGCTTCTTGAGTTCCACCACCTGCTTGTGTATATTTAGCCCAAAAAACGATGGAATCAGGCGATGCAGTTAATACTTCCGATAAATTTGGATCACTTGTTTTTGAATAGTTATAATTCGCTGCATTTGCTGGTGAAGTACTTCCCATATTAATTTGCCCCAAGGTCATGTTTCCATTAGCCGTAATTCCTAAAGTAGATACCGCCCAAATCCTTGCGCAATACATTCCAGTAGAGCCAGCACGAACCATGGAATTTCGTTCCACTTGTTTTGATGCAAACCCTGAAAATTGACCAGAGCCTGTTTTGAAACTATTCCAGTTTACTGGTTCTTCAGTTGGAGCGGCAACATTTTCCCAGTTTTCAAAATCACCATTGCCAATTTGTTGGCTAAAAAGTGGAGCAAAAAACATAGAAAAAGAAAAGAAAGTAACTATTTTTAGCATAATATTAAGTTTAAGATTAGTAACAAATATAGCAAAAAAATAATTGCTTAACATAAATTAATTATGGGCTTAATTTTTCTTATCGTTACATTTGTGGTATTACTAAATTAATATGCAAGAGCTTATAAATTATCCGATCATGGAGCACTTTTTCACCATTCAAGGGGAAGGTAAGTATTCAGGTAAAGCCGCCTATTTTATTCGAATAGCAGGTTGCGACGTTGGTTGTGTTTGGTGTGATGTCAAAGAAAGTTGGGATAAAGAGCAACACGCCCTTTTATCGCTAAGCGAAATAATTGAGAATGTAGTAAAAAGCAACGCGAATTTTGTGGTACTCACTGGAGGTGAACCTGCCATGTATGACTTACGTCCTTTGGTTGATCAATTGAAATCGTTAGGGATAATGGTCGCTATCGAAACCTCTGGTTGCTATCCATTAAAAGGGGAAGTAGATTGGTATTGTTTTTCTCCAAAAAAATTCAAAGCTCCCTGCGATGAAGCCTACATAAAGGCAAATGAGCTAAAAGTAATTGTAAGTCACCCGTCGGATTTAGAATGGGCGACTACACATGCCTTAAAAGTTTCAACTAACTGTCAATTATACCTTCAACCTGAATGGTCAAAATCCGAAAAATTATTACCTTTAATTATTGAGTTTGTGAAAAGTAACCAGCTGTGGAAAATTTCGTTACAGACACACAAATTTATGAACATACCTTAACTAATCTCCATGCTTAAATTTCTACTTGTTTTTATCTCACTTGTTTTTCTAAATTTTTCGTTTTATTCTCAATTTAGGTATTCTACAAAGAGTAAAAAGGCTGTAAAACTTTTAGAAGCTGCTCAAAAGGCACCTGGACAAACACTAGATCCAAAAACTAGGGGGCCTAATTATAGAGAAGGTATTTTACTTTTAGAGCAAGCCTTAAAAAAAGATCCGAATTTTTGGGAAGCGCATATACTTTCTGCCCAATTCAACGAAAATCTAAACAATTATAAACAAGCAATTTTCCATTATGAAAGTGCTTTGCAAATTAATCCCGAACATTCCAGGTATGGTTCAACGCATTATTATTTATCCGCGCTTTACCTAGCAGAAGCTGAATATGAAAAAGCGTTAAAATACGTAGATGTATTTATGAAAAATCCGAATGCAAGCGAGGATTTTTTAAGAAATGCCAAGGAAATAAAACAAAATGCAAGTTTTGCTATAAACGCCTTGAAAAACCCAAAAGAATTCAACCCAATTAATGCTGGAGAAGGAATTAACACAGCAGACCCAGAATATTTCCCAACCATTACAGTAGACGGAAAAACCTTGTTGTTTACACGAAGTATCGCAGATAGTCGTGTAAAAGGATACCAGGAACAAGAAGACTTTTTTGTTTCCAATTGGGATAAAATCAACAATTGGCAAAAAGCAATTCCAATGGCTTCGAATGTAAATACCATTAACAATGAAGGAGCACCGACAATTTCGGCAGATGGTAAAAGTTTGATTTTTGTGGCATGTTCGGATGAAACAGGAACCTATTACGGTGAAAATAGATATGGAAAAGGAAGCTGCGATTTATTTTACACAAAAAAAATAGGTGGTAAATGGATCAACCCCATTAATTTACCCGGCGGTGTAAATTCTTCTCATTGGGAATCTCAACCATCCCTTTCTGCTGATGGTCAAACGCTTTATTTTGTTAGAGGGTTAAGGGGTAAAAACACCAATGGTAATAGCGATATATATGTTTCGCATTTGCAAAGCGATGGAAATTGGGGGAGCGCTTTACGCTTATCAGATGTAATAAATACGCCATTTGCAGAGGAATCCGTTTGCATACACCCCGATGGAAAAACATTATACTTTGCATCGCGAGGTCATATTGGAATGGGTGGATCTGATTTATTTATCAGTAAAATGGATGCAAATGGCAATTGGGGCAAACCAGTTAATTTAGGCTACCCAATTAACACAAAATTTGATGAAAATTCACTGTTGGTATCCCCCATCGGTGATGTGGCATTTTTTGCATCAGATAGAACAGGAGGGTTTGGTGACCTAGACATTTATTACTTCGAGTTGCCTTTAGAATACCGCCCCACCAAAACCTTATATTTTGATGGTAATGTCTTCGATCAAGTAAGTAAATCAGCTTTACCTGGTCATTTTCAGCTAACTGATATTGAAAGTGGTGAAATAGTGATTATTTCTGATGCTGATAAAATCGATGGTTCATTTATGGTGGCTTTACCGGTTAACAAAGAATACGCGATACAAGTAACACATGCAGGTTATGCACCCTATTCCATTAATTTTAATTTAAAAATCCCAGATGGCTCTGATCATTATCACATAGACATCCCAATGAACCCACTGACTAGTTCCACAGAAAATGTACTCGCCAATATATTCTTTGATCTCGGGAAATCTACCTTACGTAAAGTATCTGCCATTGAATTAAAAAACCTAGCTTCGTTTTTAAATAGGAACCCTACAATAAAAATAGAATTAGGAGGTCATACGGATTCGCGCGGCAATGAGGCAGATAATTTATTACTTTCCACTGAGCGAGCAAAAGCTGTTTATGATTACCTAATAGCGAATGAACGAATTTCGAAAGAACGATTAAGTTATAAAGGATACGGTAAAACACAGCCTATTTTTAGCGACAAAACGATAGAGACCATGAAAACATTAGAAGAGAAAGAAATCGCACATCAAAAAAATAGAAGGACGGTATATAAAATTATTAAATAATGCATTTTATTAAACTTTTACGTCCAATCAATTTATTAATCATTGTCTTTACGATGATTGGCGGCGCATACCACCTAAGTGCTGCCAATTCCTTTCAATTTATTCGATTTAACGCTATTGATTTTGGCTTATTAATTTTCGCTACCCTACTAATTGCTGGAGCGGGAAATATGATTAATGATTATTTCGACATCAAAGCCGACAGAATCAATAAACCAAAAAAAATAATAATTGGAAAATACATCAAAAAAAGATGGGCCATTTTATTGCATTGGATTTTTAATGGATTAGCAGTCGCAATATCAATTTATTTGAGTTTAAAATATGAATCCTTATGGTTTGTATTTATTTATATCCTTACGGGTAATTTTCTTTGGTATTACAGCATAAAATTAAAGAAGCGTGTTTTTATCGGCAACCTAATTATCGCCTTAATGACCGCATTAATTCCGATATTAATTATCCAATTTTTCAAAGTAAGTAACGAACCAAGCGATGTGTTTTCTCCCTATCATTCAACTACTTGGGGTGTTGTCATTAATTATAGCTTGCTTTATTTACTTGCTTTATGCGCCTTTCTTACAAATATTTCTAGAGAGATCATCAAAGATATTCAAGACATGAAAGGCGATCAAGAAATCCGAGTTCGCTCCTTACCCATGCTAGTAGGCGAAATAAAAGCATATTGGATCGCAACGTTCATTGCACAATTAAGTTTGCTTAGCTGTACTATTTCATATATATTTTTTAGGGATGCATTTTCCATTTCGAATCAGGCATGGGCAATCATATTTGTTAGCGCATCTCTTAATGTACTCTTAGTAATTCTTCCTTTTATCAGAACATCCGATATGAAACAAAGTAGTCTTTTATTAAAAATAAGCCTATTCATAGGGGTTTGCTCACTTTATTTTTCTTAAACAGGTGGAAATTATACTTGGATCTCAATCCCCTAGAAGAAAAGAATTGCTAAGTTCCTTAGGGTATAAATTCAAGGTTGAAATTGCAGCAATAGAGGAGGATTATCCATTCAACCTTCCGCTCGAAGAAGTTGCATTATATATTGCCAGGGCTAAAGCAGAAGCATTACTCCCAGCGATAAAGAATAATCAATTATTAATTTGCGCAGATACCATTGTAATTCAAGAAGGCGTCATTTTAGGCAAGCCAAAAGATGCAAGTCAGGCAAAAGAAATGCTACAATGTCTTTCGGGAAAAACACATAAAGTCATCACGGCATTTTGTATTGTAAAAGATGGAATCTATTACACAGACTCCATAGAGACATTGGTCACGTTTAAAGTATTATCAGAAGGTGAAATATTGTATTACCTTGAAAATGGGAATCCTTACGACAAAGCGGGTGGCTATGGCATACAAGATTGGATAGGATGTGTTGCCGTAAGTAAAATTGTCGGGTCCTATACAAACGTGATGGGCTTTCCAACGGTAGAAATTTTTGAACAACTCAAAAAATTAGGCGCATAAAAAAAGGCGAAAAAATCGCCTTTTTTTATTTATGATTTGAATGCCTATTATGGAATAACTTTAAACATCACGCGACGACTTTTAGCATCACGCACTTCTTTATCATCATCACTTTGAATTTCAAGACTTGGTTCAGCAGAACTATTTGATAAGACAACAATTCGTGTTTCATCGATTCCTTGTCTAACAAAATAGGACTTAATAGCTTCCGCCCTTTTCCTTGCCATATTAGTTAATTCTTGATTTTGCTCAGCAACTTCGTCTTCTTTTTTATCATTATGCCCTGTAATTTCTATACGCATCGAAGGATTCGCATTCATTTCTGCAATAATAAAATTAAATGATTCCTTCCCAGATTCTGTATATGATTTTTTACCGAAACCAAAATAAGCAACTTGCTCCTGAATTTTTTGAGCGGAGGTCATTTTATCCGTAAGAATTGGTGTTTTATCATATATCAATGTTGAGTAAACTTCCGCAATTTCAGTTGTATCAGCAGCATAGCAATTACATTGTTCTTTGCTGTTCACCTCTTTAATTCGAACATTATCAATAAAATAATAGGCATGTGGCAACACTTCTGTTTCGGAGTCTTTCGGCTTTTTTTGCTGCTCAACTTTCGTCTCTTCATTGGTCTCAAAATTTCCAATTACCAAACAAACCTCATCACCTTTGGCCTCATACATAGCACAAACTTTTTCCCAACCAAAAAACCCAGTGTAAACTCTATTTTTATAATTACTTAATGTCCTTCCAGCTTCCTTAGAAACAAGACCATCAGTTGGCACATCCATCATATCTTTTGAGAAAAGCATTTGAATATTATTCGTCGCATATTTAGAAGATTCGCCTAGAGACACAGAAAATTCAATACAATACTTCATTCCCTTAGTCATTTTAAGTTTATCCTTACCACTTATAAAAGGAATAGTAATGTAAGTACGCTCTTTTGACAATTTCCCCGGCTTATAGGTTACAATACCTGCGAACCCATCTCCCCCACCTTTTAAATTTTTATCAAATAAATTTTTATCCACTTCCGGTAATCTTTCAGCGGCAGCTTCAATTGGTAATTGTAGGCCGTATAAATTTTGACCGACACCAAAATCTCCGGGAGAATTTAAATTAAAAAGATCGGCACCAATAGATGTTGGTGAATAAACATTTTTTAACATGCCTATTTGAGATGGTTCTGAAATAGTACCTTCCTCGGTGAAATCTTCAAATGTAAAATTCAAAAATGCTTTTGTTTTGTCACCCTTGCCAGTGCGTTGAGCATTAAGAGATAAGCCAATTAGAATGAACAAACTTGACAAAAGAAATAGTTTGCTACTTGTAGAATTAATTTTCATAATTTTTAACGGTTTTAATTAATACTTTTACCTTTTCAGGGTCAATATCTGGATATACTCCATGACCCAAATTTACAATATGTCTTTGACTTTTAAAAGATTTTAACAATATTAATGTCTCTTTCTCAATTATTTCGTTGGAAGCGTATAAAAGACAAGGATCTAAATTACCTTGCAAAGTCTTCGTTTCACCAACCAAATCTCGAACAATACCCATATCCATGTTCCAATCTAAGCCAATTGTTGTACAATTAACCTTTGTAATATCGGGTAAAGAAGCAACTGCCCCTTTAGAAAACACGGTAAATGGAATATTCGGAAATTCATCAACAATCTTTTTTATATAATGTAATCCAAAAACAGCGTATTGCTCTTTGCCCAAAATACCTGCCCATGAATCAAATAATTGGAGGGCGTCGGCTCCGGCTTCAACTTGCAATTTCAAATAAGCAATCGTTACTTCAGTGATCCGGTTTAGCAATTCGTGTGCCAAGGCTGTTTCAGTGTATAATAATTTTCTGGATTCTGAAAACGTTTTTGAGCCACTCCCCTCCACCATGTAACATAATATTGTCCATGGAGCACCGGCAAAACCAATTAATGGCACCCGTCCGTTTAACTCTCTTTTTGTAATTTTTAGTGCTTCGAAAACGTAGGAAAGACGATCCGCAACATCGATGTTTTTATCCAACAGATCCAATTGTTGTTTTGAGCGAATGGTCTTTTCAAACCAAGGTCCTTTTTGTTCGAGCATCTGATAAGGCAAACCCATAGCTTCAGGCACTACGAGAATATCAGAAAAAATTATGGCAGCATCTACATCCAAATGATCAACAGGTTGAATAGTTACCTCTGCCGCTAACGCGGGAGTTTCAACCAATTCTTTAAATCCAGATAAAGTGGCACGCAAAGCTCTATATTCGGGCAAAATACGGCCAGCTTGACGCATTAACCAAACAGGATAGCGTTCAATAGCCTCTCCTCTTGCAGCACGCAGAAATAAATCATTTTTTAATTTCATGATATGCAAAGTTAAGATTTCGAATCAATAGCTCCATTATTGACGTGAATTATTATAAAAATTTATACGAAGATTTCCATTCTACCAACTAATAATAGGTTTTCCCTTCGATAAAAGAAAAGTATTTGTTTTGCTAAAATGCCTGCAACCAAAAAAACCTCTATAAGCGGAAAGCGGGGAAGGATGAGGGGCTATTAAAACGAGGTGTTTCTTTTCATCGATCAAGGCTCGTTTCTTTTCAGCTTTTGCACCCCATAATAAAAAAACCAAGTTGCTATTTCGAAAGGAAAGAAGCTGAATTATAGCATCCGTAAATTCTTCCCAACCAATTTTTACATGACTTTCGGGCTTTCCATTTTCGACAGTTAAGATCGTATTTAACAAAAAAACGCCTTGATTTGCCCATTTCGATAAGTCACCATTTAATGGAATTTCTTTCCCAATGTCATCCTTTAATTCAATAAAGATATTTTTCAAACTTTTCGGTATTTTATTATCCGGATTTACTGAAAAACAAAATCCATTCGCATACCCGACAGTAGGGTATGGATCTTGTCCAAGGATCACGACTTTAACATCGGTAACAGCCATCAAATTGAAGGCTGCAAAAACCTGATTTTTTACTGGAAAAATATGCCCTGGGTTTTGTTCATACAAGCGATCCATTTTTTGGCAGACAGCCACAAAATTTACTTTTATTTTTTCATCCAGCAACGCGAACCAATCCGAATGGAGAAGCTGTTTTAGTTCCGGCATTTCAGATTGAATTTACCGCATCAATAAGCTTTGATGCCTTGGAATTAGCAGTTGATAAATTCACCTTTCGAGATTTAAAATACCTGCAAAGGTAAGTGGCATCATTTTTCCAAATATAAGCGATCAGTCCGTATAACCAAATAAATAAATAGTAAGAAATTCCAATTAAATAAGCACTACCTGAACCTAGGCAAGAAAAGTAATTAGCGATCAAAAATATCACAGGAATGTTACATAAGCCCACAAAAGCTAAGAGTAATAAAAGTTTAGTCGAGCCCCAAAAAACCGGGCGTTTGAACTTTTTTTCCACGAAGCTCTTTACAAGTAAATATAATAAACCTCCATGAACGAAACCTAAGATGGCAATTGGGAACATAAGTAACATTTTTAGGCATCTCAATGATATTTTCCAAGCATTATTTTCATGTAAAAACCGTTCATTTTCTGAAATACCCATGGAATCTAGCAAAGAAAAATAGGACTTAAGTTCGTTTTTCAAGCTTTCTAGATGAGCTAATTGATCTTCTGTTTTCTCATTTAATTTAATCGCTAGTTCCTTTGAATAATTATGCCTTTGTTCCAATGAATAACTTGGGTCATACGAAATAGGATGAATGCCTTTTCGCGTCAAAGCCATAATCTGTTCATGAAATTCTAAGTAATCCACATTTTCAACATGGGTAATCTGATTTATTATATCCAGCTCTAATATTTTAGTTAGAACAGCAATCGTACGCGAAGGATTTTCCTCGTAATCGTTACGATAATCATTCAAGCAAATAGGAGTTCCAATAGAAATTAGCAATTCACTTCTCGCCATATTCGGTGAAGAATAGTTACATCCTAAACCATTAACAAAAACCTTATGCTCCCAATTCATCGCTTCAAGTGCGGAAAACCCGATTCTAAAAGCCCCTTTTTTAATAGGCTTGACTCTGCGGATAAATGCCTCATCCGTAAATCCTTCTCCAAAAATCAGAATATTTTTATTGTTTCGTAATATTTCAGAGGTTTTAACAAATACTTTTTTATTTTTTTCTTGCGTATCACCTCCATCTAATTGTCGATAAATTGGCAACATATGAGCAGCCCAAAAAAATGGTTTTAAGAAGGGTTTAAAAACATCCGCGCGAGCCATAAAATGCACCACATTTCCACCATACAATGCTACAACAAGTGGGTCCATAAAAGCGGCAGGATGGTTGCATACAAATATCGTTCTACCGACGCCTTTCTTACTATTTACAGTCTTAACACGCTTAAAAAAAATGCGTAATCCAACATTAAGTAATAGATAAAGTAATAAATAAAGAATTCTCATAGTCTAAATCAAAAGTAGCAAAAGCCTTCCATAAAAGAAAGGAAGATAAATAAATAGAAATTACACAAAGAAAAATATTCGAATTAACAATTGCATTGGTAAAAC
>Ga0209550_10007334_pt1 | contig 10204 bp, 7 predicted proteins | sample LauGreSuBDMM15SN_2_FD_187567 | JGI IMG/M metagenome (GOLD analysis project Ga0209550, IMG submission 187567) | Freshwater lake microbial communities from Lake Michigan, USA - Su13.BD.MM15.SN (SPAdes) (version 5) | ecosystem: Environmental > Aquatic > Freshwater > Lake | place: Lake Michigan, USA... | reverse complement strand
TAGAAAGGATCGCCGCGGGTGCGTCGACGGACTCTACAAAACATCGTGGGCATGTCGCGGTACAACGACGACGACGACGACACGGAGGACTACAGCCCCCGCTCGCGCAACGGCTATACCGCCTCCCTGCGCCAGACACTGATCGCGGCTGCGGACAAGTTTGAGCTCGAGAAGCAGCGCTCGGAGGCTCAGCTGCGCGCGCAGATCGCCGCGGAGCGCAAGAGCCTTGCCGACGAGCGTAGGAGCCTGCAGGTGGAGCGTGCCAAGACGGCAGAGCTCGAGATGAAGGTCAAGGAGGAGTCGGCCAAGGCCGACGCCGAGTCGAAGCGCGTCAAGGGCCTGCACGAGGAGCTCAGCCAGTGCAAGGTGCAGGTGGTCGGCACGGTGCTGCTACTCACCTCGCTGCGTGGCAAGATCGAGGCGCTCAGCAAGACGGCTCTCGCGGCGGCGACCGCCGCCGCCGCTGCGCCGCCGCCGCCCAGTGCGGCGACACTCGCCGCGCCTGCTGAGGCGGTGGCGCTCCCCGCACCTGCTGAAAACGACGCTTCACAGGCCATGGGCGACGACGACGGCGAGGGTGGCGAGGGTGGCGAGGCTGCGGAGGGCGGTGACGATGCGGAGGGTGCCGAGGCCAAGCAGCTCACGCGCAACCAGCGCAAGAAGCTCAAGGATCGGGCCAAGGCGCGGGCGGCCAAGGCGGCGGCGAGCTGCGAGGGCAGCGAGGCCGAGGCGGGCAAGAGCGGCGAGGCCGCCGTGGGTGGTGAGGCCGAGGGTGGCGAGGGTGGCGAGGTCGCGGAGTTGGCCACGCCGAGTGCGCCGGCCGCGTCGGCGGTGGTCACGTTGGGCGCGGCGCCGAGCGGAGAGGGCTCCGACCTCGTGGCCGAGTGCGAGGCTTTGCTTGCTGAGCTCGGCGAGTTGCGTGAGCTGCCCGGGATGACCGAGTTCGTGTGCGCGTGCCGTGAGGGGAAGACGCGCTCGATTGAGCGCGTGCTCTCGCCTACGAGCGTCACCGAGCTTGTGGAGACGCGTGCGCAGCAGGCGCTGTGCGACGGTCTCGAGGCGAGCGTTGCAGGCGGACACATCAAGATCGCCAAGTTGCTCATCGACGGTGGTGCGGACGTGCATCGTACGTCGGCGCTGCACATTGCCATTCGGCACGGCCAGATCGCGCTCATGCAGCACCTAGTGACCACCGTCGCTGTCTCGGTCAACGGGCGCGACAGCGATGGCGCAAGTCCGTTGCACATCGCTGCCGAGTTCAACCAGCCCAAGGCAGCTACGTACCTGCTGCGGAATTCGGCCTTCGTTGACTCGACTGACGGCAAGGGGCGCACCCCCATGGAGGTGGCGGTCGCGTTCAAGTGGAAGGAGATGCAGAGAGTGCTGGGCGACCCATCGCTCCTTTTTTGGAACCGTGCGGCACGCGCCACGAAGTTGTACAAGGCGAGCGAGTACGAGCCCGCCTGTGAGTGCTATGCGCGCGCCCAGATCGATATGGATCGGATGCCCACGGCACCCGAACCTGCCAACGTGGCCACCTTCAACTTCAACTGGGGCCGTTCAAGCCAAGCTCTCGGTAGATTCTCCGAGGGATTGCGCCTGTTCAGCAAGGTGCTCGCGGCAGAGTCGTCCCATCAGCGCGCTCTCGACCATCGTGCCGAATGCCACTGCAAGCTGGACGACCACGAGAGTGCACTCGCCGACCTGACAGAACTGCAGACCAAGTTTGCGACCACGGCGGACGAAGCGACCCTCAAGGGGTGGGTGAAGCGCGTCGCCGAGATTCGCGCCGAGCAGCGCAAGTCGTCACACGAGGTACTCGGCCTCGCGCGCGATGCGAGCGAGGCGGAGGTGCGCAAGGCCTATCGACAGCTATGCCTCAATTGGCATCCGGATAAGCATGCCTCCTCGACAGAGGACCAGCGGGAGCGCGCCAGACACCGGTTCTGCCGCATCCAGGCTGCGTACGAGAAACTGCAAGCCGCCGCAAAGGCATCTAGCAGTCCCTTCTCTGGATTTGAGAGCGCTTATTCGGGGTACGCGAGGCGCACCTCAGCCTGAGGCCCCATCTGGCGCCAATCTGACCGAGGCCGACGCGCCGTGCGCGTCCCGACGACGTGACGCGGCCGGGGCGCGAGCCACCATCGAGTTGGCATGATAACATTGTCTCGTCACTCTGTCATCACTCACACTACGCCGCCCACCGCGGAGTTTAGCAGGGCACCCCCGCGCTCACCACGGCGCTCACTGCACTTGGGCGCAAAGTCAGTTGCAGCGGCTTGCAGGGTACCCTGCATTACACATGTGTGACTAAGTTGATAGTTGTGGAGATGATAAAACTGACTTGTGGAGATGACAAGTAAAGAGCCGGCGCGCGCGACGTCGGACCGACCGCGGAGCACCGGTGGACCGCCACCGGTCGCCCGGCCGAGCGTCGAACCCGGCCACGCCGGGTAACTGTTCCGACGGGCAACGCCATAAGGGAACAACCTACAACGAACAAGCGCGCGGGCGCGCCGAAAACGGAACTGCGTACACCCCGTTAACACCCCGGTCACCGCGACGGGGTACCCGACCGTCCACACTTCCCCCGCCGAAAGCGAGTCCAGTCGCCACGGCCACGCCGTATCACGACTGTCGAGTACTGTAGTCGTTCCGTCTTCCGACCGCTTCGCTTTTTTCGCTCTCGCACGCGTACGCACTACGGCACTAGCAGCTCGTAATCGTATAAGGAAAAAATTCTATGTAGCGAGCGAAAGATCACACACAGGTCCGAAATTTACAACTATATCTCTTTGGACGAGCTTCGTGCACAGTGCACGCAGCCAGCCAGCCAAGCAGGCCGCAATTGTTAGTCAAGCAGGCCAAGGTACTCGTCCTTGATGGTCCCAATGGCAAAAATCTCTGCGGCGTCCACACGCGTCGCGATCACACGAAGTCGTACCTCCGAGTCCTTCGCAATGCGCTGCGGCTGCTGGTCCGAGACTTGCGAAACGTAGGCCGGCAGGGCGCCCTGCGCGTCGAAGACCATGTCCTCTGGGATCATGTGCTTCGAGACGAACACTTGCAAAGGTCCCACCTGCGCGAAGAAGCCGAGCTTGTTGACTTGGGTGACGATCGCGTCAAATACCTCGCCTTTGAAAGGGCGAAACACAATGGCATTGTACTGTATCGGGAAGGTGGCCAGCCCACCGCCCTCGCGAATGCGTCCTTTGCCAATTTCAACAACGTCTGTCACAGCGACGACGAAGCCATGCTGCCCGGAACAGCTACCCTCCACTGTATAGATGAGCTTCTCCCGGAGGAGATTCCGAATGTTGGGCCCGAAGTGCTTCGGGTAAAGCAGGAGCTCCTTGGTTAACTCCATGTGGAAAAACATGGAGCCACCACCGCTGAACAGCGGGATCTGCCCTCAATGTCCGTGCGCGCGCGTGGCTCCGCGGAATTTACTTCACGGGAGGACAAGACTGTGAACAAACGATTTCAACTCAGTAACCTCCGTGATTTATCGGAAGAGACGAGTAAGTTTGGAATTGCTTACTTCCCTTTCCGCTCTGCGCTCAGGCTCACCTGCTCGCCAAACACACATCCCAGACCCTGTCTTCATGCTCACTCTCTCCCCGCCCCTCCCACATGCACGCCGCGGTGTCCAACATGGAGCTCCAGCTCTGCAGCCCTGCATCTGTTCATCATCGCCAGTGGCCTCCACATGCGCTACCCATGCGCGCTCACGAGCTAGCGACCGCGATCTTCTGCATGCCTGTCATGTAGCCGCGGAGCTCCTTGCCGATCGCCTCGACGGGGTGCGAGCGGATGGCGTCGTTGACGGCGATCATCGTACGGTTGTCGACGCTATTGTTCCCGCTCTTATTGAACTTGGTGCCGATGACGTCGATCTTCTGCTTGGCCATAAAGTCCTTGAGCAGTGGCCGGCACTGCTGGTCGAAGAGGTAGCAACCATACTCGGCAGTGTCGGAGATGACACGGTTCATCTCGTAAAACTTTTTGCGCGCGATCGTGTTTGCGATGAGTGGCGTCTCGTGCAGGGACTCGTAGTATGCAGACTCGGGGCGCATGCCCACGTTGACCATCGCATCGAAGGCGAGCTCCACACCCGCCTTCACCATCGCCACCATCAGCACGCCATGGTCGAAGTACTCCTGCTCAGAGATAATCATCGAGCCCGCCGCAGTCTTCTCGAAGGTCGTCTCGGCCGTTTCGGCACGCCACTTGTGCAGGTTCTTGTCGTCATTGTCCCAGTCTTCCATCATGGTCTTCGAGAAGTGGCCCGTGATAATGTCGTCCTGGTGCTTGTCGTACAGCGGCTTCATGATCACCTTGAGCTCGTCGGCGATCTCAAAGGCCTTGAGCTTCGACGGGTTGTCCAGCCGGTCCATCATGCCGGTCACGCCGCCGTGCTTGAGAGCCTCAGTGATCGTCTCCCAACCGTACTGGATGAACTTAGCGGCGTAGCCCGGGTCAATACCCTGCGAGACCATCTTGTCAAAGCAGAGCAGCCCGCCCGACTGCAGCATGCCGCACAGGATCGTCTGCTCGCCCATCAGGTCGCTCTTCACCTCGGCGACGAACGAGCTCTCTAGCACGCCGGCCCGGTGGCCGCCAGTCGCAGCGGCGTAGGCCTTGGCGAGCTCGAGGCCCTCGCCGCGCGGGTCGTTTGGCGGGTGCACGGCGATCAGCGTTGGCACGCCGAAGCCGCGCTTGTACTCCTCGCGCACCTCAGTGCCAGGGCACTTGGGCGCGACCATGATCACGGTCAGGTCGGGCCGAATCTGCATGCCCTCCTCGACGATGTTGAAGCCGTGGCTGTACGCGAGCGTCGCGCCCTTCTTCATCATCGGCATGATTGCGGACACCACCGAGCTGTGCTGCTTGTCGGGTGTCAGGTTGAGCACGAGGTCCGCGCTCGGGATGAGCTGCTCGTACGTGCCGACCGTGAAGCCATTGGACGACGCGTTGACATAGCTCGCACGCTTGGACTCGATGGCCTCTTTACGCAGCGTGTAGCTGATATCGCAGCCAGAGTCGCGCATATTGAGGCCCTGGTTGAGGCCCTGGGCGCCGCAGCCGACGATGACAATCTTCTTGCCTGCGATGGCAGCCATGCCGTTCGCAAATTCGTCGCGACCCATGAAGCGGCAGCGCGCGAGCTGATCGAGCTTGCCAGCCATGGAGAGGGTGTTGAAGTAGTTCACGCGCTTGGGTGGCATGCTGCTTCGAATTGTGAGGCGGCTCGACAGCGACCTTGTCGGCCACGGGGAAGCCACGGGTCTCGGGGTGTGGGAGGTGGCCCGTGATTGTGTTTACCGGTATGAAGCGGAACCCGGCTAGCAGGTGGTAGAGACGTCTACCAAACCATTACCGACAATATCATCCACGGACCGCGAGACAATCAGTAGTGCCTTGGCCGCCAAGGTAAGCACGCCACGCGACGGGCTCCGTTCGAGCTGCCCAAAAGGTCGACGCAGAGCCAGCCCCGACAAGTGGACTGGCCTTACACTCGCTCAATGTCGCAGTCGCACATCCACTCGTGGGATGTTGGCAAGAACCCCCCCGTGTCGCGCCCCCAGTCTAGCGTACAGACGCTGCTCGACAAGGAGACTAACTTCTTGTACTCATGCCCGGGGCCCGCGAACCATCGGCCGCCGTCCAGCACAACCACAAAGCCCGAACACGGCTACCTCTTCGAGCGCGCCACGTACGGCCTCGGACCTGACGGGAACAAGCACCCGTTTCCGCACCCACGTAAGAGCACTGTGCCAGGCTACACGGGCGTGCAAGCAGGTTCCCAGCACATACTCGCGACCTCGACAAACAAGCTGCCCACGCCCGTGAAGGAGTGGCGCGACACGCGTGCAACTGCCAAGCAGTACGAGACCGTGGGCTCGTACCGCGACGAGGTCAACGGTGTAGTGCCTGGCTACAAGGGCCACATACCTGGCGTGCTGCGCAACTGCGGCACCTCCAACTACGGCGGCGTCCAGCGGTATGCATCACCCGACCGCTGGGCGCAGGGGAGACACGCCGCGCGTTCGGAGGTCGACCACCTCACCACTGCGCGTGCCGACTACCACAGCGTCGTCCCCGCTGCTGCTAGAGCCGCCTTTGAAGCGGCACAGAAGCGCGCCGAGGCGATCCGCGCGGCTGTTGCGCAAAAGGCGTTTGAGGAGGCTAGGTCGGCAGCGGTGAGGCCGCGGACGACTAGCGGCATCGTGGAGCGCGGCGTCACACCCGGATACAAGGGCCACGTGCCTCGCTACGTCGAGGAGGTTGGCATAAGCCCGTACCGCGGTCGGGGCGCCGATAGCACGACTCAGCTTGGCCTGTTTTCCAACAACGAGGCGCAGCGTGAGTTTGAGGAAAAGTCGCGCTTCCACGCTCGGACGGGCGCGTCGGCCGTCGAAGTTGCTCAAGCATTCGATGCCGTTCGCGATGCTGAGCACGCCAAACGCTCGAGCTCGACGGGCCCTGCGCGCCCAGAGCCGGGCAAGGCACGACCTGGCAGCACGCCAAGGGGGAATCGGTCGGTCAGCACCCCGCGGCAGCGGGCGGGGAGTGTTAGGGTGTGATGAGGATGGCGTCAAGCTCGCTCATGCAATGAGGCACCTTAGCGGATGGGGGCAAATTGGGGATGCGAGAGAAAAGGCGACGCAGCGGCAACCTGTACTGTGCAGAGAGCTCACTCTTCTACCGCAGTACCGCTTGCCGGCTGCGGTACCTCGTTATGTGGTTTACTTTCGTGCCCGTGGGTCCACGGGCCGTTCATGCCAGTATGCAGTACCGGCGGCGCGTCCGTCGGCGACCCGCGCCGCAGCCGCCCAGCGCAGCGCGCCGTCCGAGGCGGCGGGCGGCCCTCACAATCGTCAAAATCATGCATCACGCGACGACCGGCAGCCGATCGCGCGCGATCCGGCCCGGCGCACGGCGCGGCCGCGCGGTGTGATAGCGGAATTTACAATGGTTATGGAATCAGTGACGAAACCACAGAACGCGTATCAGCGACACGGGTTTTGGCGGGGTGAGGCACTAGTGCCCGGGACCGACGGGGGCCCATCAGCGACACAGGCTTTTGCGTTTTGCTTTATTGGCTCCACCGCGTTCCGGAACAAGGGTGAAGGGAGGCGCGCACGAACATGACGCAAGTAAGCCTCACTCACCACGCTCACCTCATCGTGCATGTGTCATCATCCGTGCGCGCGCGGGCGCTCAGGCGTATGCCCCCAGGCGCAGAACGCCTTATCAGCATTTCAGCTCGCGGAGCTAGACGCTGGGTGGTGGGGCTGCGTCCCTCGTGGCGCCTCCGTATTCGTGCAGTGAGCGTCGACAGCTCGGCAGCTCGGCGCCCTCGCCATTGTTCTCGATGGCCTTGATGACGGCGTCCTGGTGCTGCAGCAGGTAGTCGACAAAGCGGCGCAACGCGCGCGCGCGGTGCGAGATACGGTTCTTCTCACCTACTGCCATCGATGAGAACGGTGCAGTGTGCCCCTCGGGTACGAAGATCGCGTCCCATGCAAAGCCGCCCGTCGAGGCCGGCGGAACGATTCGACCCGGCGTCCGGCCGACGAAGAGCACCGGCTCGGCCCCCGGGCCCGCCGAGAAACCTAGGATGCATTGGCAATACGCGCTGTGGTCCGTGTGTCCGGCGAGAAGGGAATAGAGACCTTCGTTGCCCAAGGTCTGCGACGGCTCGCAGTACACACAGCAGGGCGTGTGAGCGGCCAATGGGGCGTCGCGCGCGCGCGCGCGATCGGCTCGACGCTGCGGCGCGCACCATCTGAAACCACTTGATGTACGGCCCTGGCATCCCATTCAGAGCAGTGAAGCACAGGGAGGTGTCTTCCACAAGAACCGCCGAGTCCACCTGGTTGGCGGCCTCGCGGCACTTATGCCGGGCAATCTCGAGCGCGTCGCCCTGGAGCTCCGGCAAGTCGATGTCGACATGGGTCACGCGGAACGGCATATCCACTTCGGAAAGGATGGCGTTCACCTCGCGCTCTTTCATCATGTTGCCCGTCACAAAGTAGATGCAGCCCTCATCGATGCGGCACAGCTCAGCCTCGTCATCGTCAATCTTCACGATGCACCGCGCTGCGCGGTGCCGCCGCCGACACCTCTGGGCTGGTGTGCATAGCTGCTGCAGCAGAGGCGGCGTGTGTCCGCTAATTGGCAGCATCCCACCGCTCAAGCACGACATAGCAGCGGACGATGGCAAGACAGCGGCAAACGCAAGCAGCACGCCGCGGCTATTACTGCTGCTGCTTCGTTTGCAGCGGCGGCCGCGCAGCAGCGGGGAGCAATCGGCGCGGACTCTGTTTGCCAGCGGGGGCTCTGCTGAAATGCGGTCGACCATCTTCCCGCGATGCATCGGCGGCGTTGCGTCCATTACACTTCGGAATCTTTTTGAGGGCCGAGATTCTCAATGTCGCCAAAACAACGCGACGTCCCGAGCGCTGCAATCGCCTTTTTTTCATGGACGCGATGTCTCAGAGACGACGTCTAGCATATCACGTGAAAGCCTGGATTTGCTCGTGGCAGAAAACGACAATGATGTTGCCTATCCCGCCCTCGTCGCTTCCTGTCGCTCTGGCTCTCAGGGGCAGCGCGCAGCTCGCTGAGCCTCTAGCGGCCGCGCTGCGGTGCCAGTGGGCCTTTGGATTTCCGGCCGTTCCAAAGCCGCATCTCCAGCTGACGCACGGCTTTTATCAATATCCAGCTGGCATGCAGGCTGTTGCCGCTGCGCACATGCTCTCCGTGCTGCCTCCGGGCTTGCTGCATGATCCATTTGTGGGCGGTGGGACGACGCTCGTCGAGGGCTTGCGCTGCGGTCGCCACGTCATCGGAGCCGACGTGTCACCTCTGGCGCTCTTTGCTTCAACGCATCACACCTGGCTGGCGAGCGAAGATGAGCTTGAGGCGCTGCGTCATGATGCAACGAGCGCGATTTCCGCCGTCGACCACACTTGGCACGCCACTAAAGATCAGGTCGAGGCGCTGCGGCAGGATGCAACCCGCGCGATGCGCGCCGTCGACGAGCGCGACGACGGCTCGCCGCCCGCCGATCCGGGCGTTCCTGGAAGCGATGCGATCGGAAGCGACGATGAGCTCGAAGGCACCGGCGAGGCTGACTCGAGCTCGATCGAATGGCGACCCGGGCTGAACGCGCGCAACCTGGAGCGCCAGACGAAGCTGGACGGCGGCCGCCGCGACGATGCCACCACCTACGCGAGCTGGGAGCCGTTACGGCACGCAATGGAAGCCGAGCTCGCGGATGCAGCAGGAGCCAACGCAGGAGCAGGCGCGGCGTCGATGTCGAGCCCCGCCGACCCGTCGCCGCTCTGGTTTTGCTTTGCGGCCGCGCAGCAGCGGAGCGCACGTTACCGGTTCCGCGACCCACTCGCTACCTTTGATGCAACCGTTGAGGATTATTTGCGAGCGGCTCGCGCGCTGCGTGCGCACACCCCGGCTGCAATCCTCGGGGCGGCGCGTCCCGTGAGCCTGCTGCTCGCGGATGCGCGCGAGCTCTCTCTCGCGGATGCGGGCCTGCCTCTCGCCGACGCAGTGCTCACCTCGCCACCTTACGCGGGTGTGTACGACTACCAGAGCTACGCGCGCGAGGAGCGTGCAAGACTCGGCGCCCGAGGCGACGCACCTCTGATGGGGCTCGCCGGCACGCCGGACGGTCGCGACTGGCCCGACGCTTGGCGCTCGAGCCACGAGATGGGCGCCCGCAGGGCGATGCGCAAGATGCGCGCGCCCAGCGCCTTCGTCGGCGCGTGGGAGAGCGATCAGCGCTCCTGGCTCGCAGCGATGAAAGGGAACCTGCGCCCAGGAGGGCGCGCGGCGCTGCTCGTCGGCGATGGGGAGCAGTCGATCGACGCGCTTCTCTCGACCACACAGGCAGCAGAGGACGTCGGGCTCCGCTTTGTGGCCTCGGCCACTATCAGCTCGACTGCAAAGCCTCACGAGCGCTACAGGGGCAAGCGCCGTCCGGAGCATGCAATCCTCCTCGAGCGCCCTGCGTGAACGTGCAGATGATTTATTTTCGACATTCGACTTTCGAGCTCGCATGTGAAATGTATTTCAGCCTGAGTCCTTTGGATGGATGTTTTTGACGATGGGCCGCAGTGCCGGGGTAACGAGACAGGAATCCTATTAGTACCAGGGGTTCCGGTTCTTACCGTATGAC
>Ga0209550_10007332_pt1 | contig 10205 bp, 12 predicted proteins | sample LauGreSuBDMM15SN_2_FD_187567 | JGI IMG/M metagenome (GOLD analysis project Ga0209550, IMG submission 187567) | Freshwater lake microbial communities from Lake Michigan, USA - Su13.BD.MM15.SN (SPAdes) (version 5) | ecosystem: Environmental > Aquatic > Freshwater > Lake | place: Lake Michigan... | reverse complement strand
ATGTGAACAAATTATTACTGTTATATTAAACAAATATGACCAAGACAGGGAATTTTACGATATTCAGTATGAATGGATTTATGATGAGAATGAACCAGAAGACCATCCGTTTGCGTGGGACAGCGTCGTTGAAATATGTTCAACAGGTGATCATGCCGTATGGCGCAATAAAGAAAGTGATTCGCTAGTAAAATATTTGGTAATGTCTGATGCCGAATTGACGAAATATAGTGGTCAAATGCCCGCACCTTGGTTCAGAAGAGATATTATAAGAGCTATTGCAACTTTCTGGGAGTACGGAGGTAAGTGGTTCGAAGGTTTACTTGATGAGTGTGTATATCTTGGTGATGGCGAGGACCCACAAGATTTTGGCGGTGAAGGATGGACGGTAAGCAGATTCAAACAACCAAATGTTAACAAATAGATAAACACAGTATTATATTCATTACTATCTCTTAATTATTGTTTTTTTTTGTTTAACCAAAAAATTATGGATAATGAGCTATATTGGTCATATTTATAAAACTTTAGTAAACGTTGAAAAAGCTTTTCACTAAAAAAATTGAAATACTTTTACAAGCCAAGAGTAATTCAGATTGCCCAAGAACAAGCTATAAGCTAAAGGTAAAACAGGAAGTTATAAAATATGGTCGCAGTCGTGCACAGACACGACAATTATGTAAAGTCGGACAGGGTTGTTTTTCAACAACTGGCGCTTAACAAGCACTGGCTTCCAGACGATATGCTGAATGAGATAAAGGACTACCTCTATATCAGCAAGGAGGACGCGCTTCGCAAGTATTATAGGGGGCTTTTGAACAAAAGCATCAAGACTGTGGTTGTAACCAGCCAAATTTGTGTAGATATGTTTAGTCGTCGACGGCTTACCGATTGGGACATTAGATGCAACTCTGGCGTAGACAACATACATCTACAAGGCACAGTATGCAACGTATGCGGGGTTGGTACGACATGCCATACTCGCATCAACGCCATCAACGGTGGTGTTTGCACTCTTGTCTGGGACGACGTCGATTATGAGATAGACGATGACGGTCAGCACCATATCCCAATAATGAAAATTGGGTGGACGCAACTACCCTACGGAACAAGAGGGCGATACGAATAAGTAGATTAGTATTTTGTATTAAATAAAAAAAATAAAAAAAATAAAAATTGGGGATAAACCCCCTTTTTTTACACATTTGTTTATATCGTTATTTATAAAAGTTTAGTAAACAAGTAAAAAGCTTTTCATTAAAAAAATTGAATTACTTTTCCAATCCAAGAGTAATTCAGATTGCCCAAGAACAAGCTATAAGCTAAAGGTAAAACAGTAAGTATAAAATATGTCCGCATCAGTTGTTAACATGTCAGTCCTTGACGGAACAGTTGTGCACGGATGGTGCGGGTGGGTAGAAAAGTCTAACGAGGTAGTGTCTAAACTGATGGTTCTGAACAAGCTCTGGATTCCAGATGTGCTTATCGACATCATCAAGGACCATCTCTTTGTCAGCGCCGCAGAAGTGCTGCGCAAGTTCTATCGTCTTCATTTAAACAGCACTATCACAGACCTGTGGGTGAAGTATCGTCCTCGCGTGGATATTTACGGTCGCCCTAGAAAGACCGTGTACGCACTTGGTTACATCTATGGAGGCGAGGACGTACAACTCCAAGGCAACATCTGCGTTACTTGTGGAGATTTTGACCACCGTCACGACAATGCAAACGGTTGCTGTACCCTCATGTGGGATGGAGCTGATGGAGAGCTTGAGCTCATTGACGATGAAGTTGACCTGGAGGTGACAGACGAGATTGTCGCGGAGATAAATGCGGAGAACGAGGACAACGAGGAAATCCCCGAAGTCACCTGGGATATCGATATCCCAGTGTCCGAAGAGGTGACAGACGAGGAGGAAACAATGACACCTGCTTACCAGCAGTCCGACGAGTATAGGCAATTCGTTCTGGACAACTGGAATAAGTCTATAGATGATGCTTTCCAGGAAGCAGTCGCAGAGATGTCGTCCGCCATCAACCTGGAGGAGGTCGCGCGACAGCGAGCAGATGACGCGCTGTGGGGCAGACAACCTGATGAGCAGTACGATTACGACGACGAGGGTATGGACTCCCAAGACTACGATGATTACATTTACGAGATGAAGTTTGAAGCATTTTTGGGAAAAACTGGTCGTCGCTAGTTTGTTTAAAAAAAATAAAAATCCAGAAAAAATAAAAAACCAAACAAAACCCATAAAAAATAAAAAAATAAAAAAAACAAAAATTTTTTTTACGCGTTTTTACACATTTATATTTGTTTAGTAATAAAAGTACATCGTATTAGAATAAAAAAATTGAATTACTTTTGTGTTAACAGATTAAATCACATTGCATTAGAAACAAGCTACAAGCTCCTTCTTTTCAAATATGGTTATGGATATGAACCAACTCTTCAGGGCTTTGCCTAGCGATTTGCAGTATGAAGTCCTATCAGAGTTTGTAGGAACGCATGTGGTGCGTAAAGGTAAGCTGAGACGGAAGATAGTTTATAGTATGGTGGGTGGAAAGTTAATGCGACAACTGGACAACAATACCTTTATCCCAGTGGTAAACCCGCATAGGCTTCGTCTGCGTCTGGCATGGCTGAATGACCTCGTAATTGACGCACGTCCCAAATACATACGATTTAGTGTATTAGGAAGCCAGAAGATTAAGTTTTGCGATGACGGCATCACAGGGGACACAATATTTTGTTACAAAAAAATCGTAGACAATCACAGGTTATGGGAAGTACAATACCCCACACCTAGAGCGGTGGATGCCGTCGTCCTTCCTCCTTTTGTAAAACACGATTACCCGTCGTATCCTCATACTAATAAAAAGCGCAGAATTCCCTTGTCTAGATAGAATTAGTAAGTAGAATTAGTAGTAGAATTAGAAAAAGGGGAAACCCTTTTTTTATATATTTTTAGTAAAGTATAAAATATATAAAATTAAAAAAATTGAAATCCTTTTTTTATGCAATGTAAGATAGGCCTTCAAAATATAAGCTATAAGCTCGTTTGTTAAATGAATTTGTTTCAACTCTTCATGGCTTTGCCTCGCGACTTGCAGTGGGAAATTCTATCAGTATTTGTGGGCTCGCACCGCGTGCGAAATGGTAAGTTAATTAAAAGGCTTGTTTTTGATGAGAGGCATCAAATGATAAAAGATTTGCCTAGAATTCAACGGAGTTACATTGGGTTATACATTCGTAATTTTGATGCAAAGACTGATGTCCAGTTATGGAGCGGAAGTCAATTGATGTTTTGCGAGAACGCCACAACTGGGAAAATGGAATACCTTTTCCGCAAAAGAAAGATACGAACACATTCTAGAGAAGAAAAGAGTTATGAACATAAATTCACTCAGATAAACGATTCAGTTACTTTGTCGCCGTTTGAGAAACATTCGTATCCTTCATACAATAAAAAAAAATAAAAAATTGAATTATTTTATGTAAATGTAAATCATATTACAACTTATAACAAGCGACAACACGATATAATGATGAACATGGACCAACTCTTTCGAGCTTTACCCCGCGACTTGCAGTGGGAAGCTTTAGTGTTAGCTGGAACGCATGCTGTGCGTAAAGGAAAGTTAATGCAAAAGATGATATTTGGTGCTAGGCATCAATTAGTACAGGATATCCCTCGTATTCAAAAGTGTTATATTGGGCAGTACATCGTAGCCTTCAACACCATTTCCTTCGTACAGCTTCCGAACGGGAGTCAGTTGATGTTTTGCGAGTGTCCTTACAACGGGTATATGGGTTATAAGTTCCGCCAAGTATTAAAACGCGAATGTTCGTGGATGCCCAAGGCATATGGTCTTCAATACACTTCGTTGACTTATTCGGCTACTCTCCCGCTGTTTGAAAAACATTCATATCCTTCGTACCCTTTTACAGACAAGAAAAAGGCGATGCGCAACCTATTGGCTTATTAACAACACATAGTTTAGATAAAAAAAAGAAAATTAGAAAAATTAAACAAAAACCTTTTTTTACAACGTACCTTCTTTCGCCAAAGCATGCTTTAAATTGTCTGTAAAAAAAATATACAATTATACATATTATTTTTATTTATTTTTATTTATTTTTATTTATTTTTATTTATTTTTATTTATTTTTATTTATTTTTATTTACGCAACAGCATCAGCAGTCTTCTTCTTGGTAATAATTCGCTTCTTCTTTGAAACTTCTGCAGCAACTTCTTCTACGACCGCTGCAACAACAGGCGGAGGAGTTGGTGGTCTAATTATAATCTCTTCCTCTTCATCCTCATCATCACTATCTTCTACAGTAGCGGAAATCGCACCACCATCTGGGTCAACAAAATCGCTCGCCACAGGAGCCATTGTCTTCAGCTTTTCTACATCAGCTGCTTTTGGCTTTAGAAAGCAGTGTCCATCCATGGAAGCCTTAGGCTTCTGAACAATTGCCTGCTTCAAATTCCAAGTAATAGACACCTTACCATTTACAAACCACAAACCACCACACTCAATCAGACAGATTACTTGAGTCTTCGGCTTTAGAAATTCAAGCGGATTCAAGTGAGTGTTTGTCTTTCCATTCACATATAGTGGCTCTCCATCCTCGTCGAAAATTTGGGATTTCCAAACACCGCTCCAGCACGGTAGCTTAACCGTCATAGTAGGCGCTTTAGACAAATCGGGTTCCACAGTACCCTTAATCTTAGGATGTCTCAACATCACATTAAATTTCTCATCCATTACCTCTGAACTAGAAATGGTCTTACCAAACCAGTCCTTGGAATACGTCAGAGCATCTTCTTTTACCTTGGCTTCTAGTGCACGCATAGACTTCAAGAATGCTTCACCGTCTGCATTAGGATATTCTGAACTAGGAAATTGAAGACCCATTGTCCACTTACCCAAAGTATTACCCTGTTGGTCCTTGCTTTCCTGTGCTCCCCAAGTAAGAATAAGTGGAGTAGAAATCATAAGAGATTCTCTCGTATTCTTATTATACAAATTTACTACCTTTGCACCTGACGTGTGCGCTTTAGGTGCAGAGTATGAAAATACGCTGGTATTAATGTTAGTTCCATCGATGATTGAGTCCGTCATTGTTATTAGTATGAATTATACTATCAGTTTGTCTTTAAATCAATTTTTTTTTTAAATATAAAAGAATTATGGTCAGGTTAGCATGTGAACCTAGACACGAAATTACATTATTAAGGGTTAAATAATACATGTCTGGATTTATTAATTCGATGTAAAAATGATTCAAAAAGATATTATATTATACTATATATATAATGGGTGTAACCAAAAAACATAACCAAAATGCTAACAATATAGACGATTTCATTGTTAGTATTTCAAATAAATCTGAACTATTAATACCTGTTGTAAAAAAACCAATGAAAATAAATGACAACGACATTACCATGCTTACTATTCATAATTACAATGATATTACCAAATATAATTATAATGCTAAACAATTAAAAAGTTTTGCAAAAAACTACAAATTAAAACTTGCCGGGAATAAATCGCAATTAACAAATCGAATTTTTGCATTTTTGCATTTGTCGTCTTTTACAATAAAAATTCAAAAGATTTTTAGAGGAATTTTACAAAGAAAATACAATTTGTTACATGGGCCTGCTTATAAGAATCGTAGTTTGTGCACAAATAATTGCGATTTTATCACACTTGAGCCTTTAAATGAAATAAGTTTTTATCAATTTATCAGCTATAAAGATGTAGATAATTTTATATACGGTTTTGATATTGGCTCTTTATATAACTTAATTTGTAAAACAAAAAAAGAAATTAAAAATCCATATAATCGCTCCAACCTACCCGATTATCTTTTTAAAAATATTAAAACTTTAATCAAGCTTGGCATTATTTTGAAAACGCCTATAAATTTAGAAATCGAAGATGTTTGCATTTTTATGTCTGCTGAAAAAACAATCGAGATGAGATGCTTGTCAGTTTTTCAACAAATAGACTCTTTAGGGAATTATAGTGACCCTCAATGGTTTCTCTCATTGGATAGAAATAATCTAATAAAATTTGTAAGAGAATTAGCGGATATTTGGAATTATAGAGCTCAATTATCTACGGAGGTTAAAAGGAAAATTTGTCCTCCAACCGGTGACCCATTTAGACAAATTAATTTTCAAGCATTACATACAGAAGTTAATCTTGTCGCCACTAAAAAATCAGTATTGGAAGTATTAGAAAAAATGGTTAATAGTGGAGTAGATTCAGATAGCAAATCTTTAGGCGCATATTATATTTTAGGCGCATTAACACTAGTCAACGAGAGCGCAGCAATATCATTGCCATGGCTTTTTCAATCCGTTAGTCATTTTTAAAAAATTTGACTGAGTTATTTTACAAAAAAGAAACGTTTAGAAGATATATCAAACCAGCATTACCATATTACCGTAACAATATATAATATTTGCGTTAAATCACTTAAAAAGTATTTATTTAGATATACTATAATAAGATGGCCAGAGCTAAGACTACTAAATCTTCTGAGACTGAATCAGTCCCTACCCCCGTTGTTGTTGCCCCTGTTATTGTTTCTGTTGCTCCTGTAGCAGAAAAGGTTGTAAAGGCCAAGAAGCCTAAGGCTGTTAAGTCATCAGACGAGACAGTTACCAAGCCGGTTACCGCTTCATCTGATGTTCAAACAACAGTTGTTGACGTGGCGACCGTTGTTGAGACCGAGACACCCATTTGCGAGCAATCGATGGAGTTCATTGCTAGACTCCAGCAAATTGGAGGTTTGATTTCATCAATTAAGTCCGATTACCGCAATCTTGAAAAGAAGTGGAGTCGCGAGCTCAAGGCTGCACAGAAGCTCAACTCCAAGCGCAAGCGCAAGTCTGGAAATCGTGCTCCTTCCGGATTTGTTAAGCCCACACGTATTTCTGATGAGCTTGCGAAGTTTTTGGAGAAGCCTTCTGGTTCTGAGATGGCACGCACTGAGGTTACCCGCGATATCAACAAGTATATCCGCACCAACAACCTCCAGGATGTTGCAAATGGTCGAAAGATTAACCCTGATGCCAAGCTTGCCACACTCTTGAAGCTTAAGAATACCGATGAGCTTACCTACTTCAACCTACAGCGATACATGTCTCCTCACTTCGCAAAGGCTGTCAAGGCTGATGTCGCTGTTCCTACCACTGTTTAAATTATGAATTTATTCCTGTAAATACACCTAAAATATAACTAAAAATAAAACAAAAAAAATTATATAGTCAGAAATGACAATATAATTTATATTGTGTAAAGAGTTGAAGTACTTATTTTTTCCTTGAAATAGTTTCAAAATCGTCAGCGCTGTCATCTTCTGGCGAATACAATGCAGATTCTAGTATTAAACACATTTTTGAAATATGTGGTTGATAAAATAAAACCATTTGTTCCGTTATATTGTCTTCGCTATGCAACTGATATTTTTTATTTAAAATATAACGCACTGCAAATGTAACATCTATGTGTTGTGTTTTTAGAATATCTATTAACTTTACCGCGTATATATTTTTTTTCAGAGTCTCTCTATCATATTTATTATTGTATAAATCTAACATTCACTTATATAATAATAGATTATTAAGTTTAAATGGTTTTGCACATTTTTTATTCAAAACGCCTACTTTTAATCGAATAAACTATTATTTATTCTATAAACTAATCGTTCTTGATGTATGGTATTATTGTTGTTACTTAAAATATTATCTAATTCATAAAAAAATGTGTGAGTTAATTTATACATGGTGGTAATATTACCTATATAAATATTATCAATCCCATTTGCTTCCATATCAACTAAAAAAACATTTTTTTTGAATTTTATTTCACTGTTTTTGTTTACAAAATTAATAATTAATTCTTTGTCGAACGTATTACTGTTATTAAGTAAATCAAATCTAGTATTCACAATCACTTCATTGTCATAAATATGTTGATTATAAATATAATCTATTATTTTATATTTTCCGTACCAATAATTTTTCCAACCAACAATTGGCATTAGACCATTGTTTATTTTGCCACGTAAATTACCATGTAATTGAATATTTTTGTCATCATCAATTATAATATGTTTAATACAAGTACTTAGTTTGCCAAAATAATTATAAATTATGTCTTCGCTTACAGATTGATTATTAATATTTATATTTCTCCAACTTATATTGTTAGAAAATATATTCCAAGTATGTACAAATATTTTTAATTTGGGATATGTATTGTACAATATTTCTATAAAATTATACAATTCTTTTGTTTCAAATGAATTTCTGATATGTCCTCTAATAATAAGTATCATATTTATACTTATTATATTATATTATTTTATTTTATTATTTTATTATTATTTTATTATTATACATGGCTAATTGTTTAATAGTAGGGTGTGGGTTATCAGGCGTTGTAGTTGCTGAAAGAATCGCAAATAAATTAAATAAAATGTTACTATTATTGAAAAAAGAAGCCGTATAGGAAGTAATTGTTATAATTATATCGATAAAGAAACAAATATTCTAATAAACAAATGTGGAGCACATTTATTTCATACGAATAATGAAGAAGTGTGGAAATATGTAAATAATTTTGATAAATGGACAAGATGGGAACACAAGGTATTAACGTTTACAGACAATAAATTTACTAACTTATTTACAATGAAAAAAAAAGGTATTATTTAATTTTCAGGAAATAGAAATCCGTCCATTTTTAAAATTTCTTTCATATCAGAATAAATTATTTGGCCGTTTGCTATTTTTATGTGGTCAAAATTCTCCGATGCGTTTGTTAATTTAAATATGTCGTTTATTTTGTGCAACAAATCGTAATCTTCTATATAATTCGTTTCTTTAAGTAGCCAATCGTAAAAATCTATACTTATCTTCTTTTTCTTGAATTTTTTAAACAGTTTTAATGTATTATATAACGTTGGATTCATTTTACTATTGTTGCTACTAAAATTATAATCTGTTCCTGATATTATACAAATCTCACGTAATTCTTTTTGTGTAATACCCAAATTATCTAGTATCCCTTTTTGCTCATATAAAACAGCTGTATGATTCAATAAACTTAGATATCTTAATACACGTGGACAACCGTATACAAACATATCCATATCTTCACTTAAACATGCCCATACTTTGCCTTTAATTGATAGCAATGCACATAACTCATCTGCTTCACCTGGTGCATCATAATATGTTGCACCATATGCTCTAATCAGACTTTTTACATTATCAAAATCCGCTTTGCTAATGTGAATTATTTTTTTTTTCAACAAATCCATATTTGTCATTATTTCTTGCTTTTCAATATCATCTAATTCCGTCGCATCATCTAATTTATTTTTCAAAAACTTATATTCCTTCTCGGCTTCTAGTTTATTTTCCTTTCGCTTTTGGATTAGTTCCTTTTTTTCAGCCGGCGTTTTACCATCAAATATAAATATTGGAATAATATTATAATGTCTAAATACTGATAACATAAGATAAATATTTTCAATTAAAGCCTGTTCACATGCATATTTAAATAAATATATACTTATGTCTACGGCTATTTTTTTCCCAGATAATTCGTTTAGTGATATAAACTTGATTGCGTCCTTGCACTCTGTTTTTAAGAACCTATTAAGGTTTTTGATTCCCATTTGTTTATGTTTTTTTTTACGACTTTGCTCTTCATTTTGTTATATTTTGAATTTCAATTTTATTTTGAAATTAGACGTAAATTTGGATTTTTGTATTACAAAATTAAATTGATTCAAAATATCAGACTCAATTACTTTTATCCAAAGACAACATGCGTACAAGAAGCCAGACTAGATATATTACTCATGCACTTTGCTCGCTTTATAAAGTAGAGATAGACTTTGATGAAGCCAGTTTTGCATGGAAAGCCAATAAAAAATATGTAGGAAATGGAACGTATAAATATATTTGTACTCAAAAATGTAAGAATGGAAATCAATGTAAGAGAGAAAGACTACAAAGTGGTGATTTTTGCAAAATGCATAGCATAATAAACCATAAAAACTAAGTTATCCTAGCTCACAAATACTCATACGCAAATTTGAAATTATATATTCATTGCTTGGTGTTTTACGATTGTTTAAATGATTAAAAAGCGATTCTGTGGT
>Ga0209550_10007329_pt1 | contig 10207 bp, 7 predicted proteins | sample LauGreSuBDMM15SN_2_FD_187567 | JGI IMG/M metagenome (GOLD analysis project Ga0209550, IMG submission 187567) | Freshwater lake microbial communities from Lake Michigan, USA - Su13.BD.MM15.SN (SPAdes) (version 5) | ecosystem: Environmental > Aquatic > Freshwater > Lake | place: Lake Michigan, USA... | reverse complement strand
CATTTACTAACCAACAAACAAACTTTTTATGTTGGAAAACTAAAATTTTACGATTATAACTCAACCATTGATCTATTTTTAGAAAAAGATAGAGGAAAATTATTATCTATGAAATATGTATAAATGGAGATTTCAATATTAGGAAATAAATTAAACGTCGAGCTGTTAATTTTAATTGGCGTAGTATATTTGATTTTAGTTGGACATACTGTGTGTGGTTGCTCTAGTGTGCACGGAGTAAAAGAAGCGCTCACTAATATGTTTGGCATGAAAGAAGGGTTTTCCGGAGCAAATACTAATTATGGCGAATCTTCGCGTTATAGTTTAAATGCTGCCATGACACCCATTAGTACTGCATCATGGAGTCTGCCAAATATGACCGTTACTCCTGGAGAACCATTAAGCAAAGGAGTTCAAAGTGTGTTGGACCGTCCTCACCAACAAATTCCTTTGCCTGAGGGGGAATTGTCAATGTTTGCAAATACTCCTTTCAAGCCTGAATGTTGTCCTAATACATATTCTAATAGCACTGGATGTGCGTGTATGACAACAGGTCAATACAATTACTTAGTAACACGCGGTGGAAATAATGTACCTTACTCAGAGTATTAAACATTAAACATTATATATTTATAATATATATATATAATGCCAAAAACTATTAAAAAAAATAATGCAATAAACAAGACCAAAAAGAGAAAAGAATCACTTAACCCTTATCAGTTAATTCCGAAAAATTGTCCGATTGGTTTAGAACCGTTTGAAAAAGAATTTAGTAAAACCATTTCATTAAAAAAATTAAGATTGACAAATGCCCAACACAAAAAGGAGTTCGTAAAAGAATTATTATCAGAGTTCTCTCCTTCTCACATTACACCTAAAAATGATTTTTATAGTTACATAAATTATCTTTGGTTAAAAAATGTTTCGGTCACAAAACAGCAAGATTATATAGTTCAAATAGATGATTTTAGATTAGCTCAAGACAACGTATATAAACAGTTAAATGAAATAATTTTAGAATACGTAAAAAATCATGACAACCCCTTGTCAAAAAACCTGAAACATTTTTATGATTCTGTCATAAATATGAATTCTATCGAAAATAGTAAACAATTATCAAAAGAAGCTGTAATTACAATAGACGATTTAATTAAGGAACAAAATGCTTGGAAAATGTTGGCTTTTTTTAACAAGGATGAAATGATTTCATCTGAAGCTCCGTTTGTATTTTCTTTAGCAGCAGACGACAAAGAATCTACCGTTTTTAGATGTTATTTAAATGCGCATGCATTTGGATTAATAGATTTAAACGTTTATTATGATGATGGAACTGAAGTAGAATATAAAAAGAAATATCGGGCGGCTTATGTTAAAAACTGCAAACAAATATTTGACACTTGCCTGGGTCCTAATGATTTTGATGGTAAAGATGTGTATGACGTGGAGGTTGAATTGTTTAACGCATTAGGATGCACAGCGGTCACTACAAAAAAAGAAAAATCATATAATAAAATTTACGCAGATGAAGCTCTGGCAAAATACGAATTTGATTGGAAAGAATTTTCAAAAGAATTAGGGTTTAAACAACCACCAAAGTTTTTTATTACAGGTAGTTTAAATTATTTAAAATGTGGCTCTGAGTTGCTTACCAAAAATTGGACTTCAAAAAAATGGCGAACTTATTGGATATTTATTTTATTAAAACGAATTGCTAGAATTACTAGAAACTGGGAAAAGGTCGTATATGAATTTTATGGTAATTATCAACGTGGACAAGAAGGTATCAACAATAGCGATTCGGTAAGCGCATCGCTTTACATGTCTGTTCCGTTTAATAAATTTTTAACCGAACAATATGTAGCAAAATATGAAAACCCACAAGCAATAAAATATGTTAAAAATATTTGTGAAGACTTAAAAGTAGTATTTTACAGAATTATGAGTCGCAATAGTTGGATGTCGCCTTCAACTAAAAAATACGCACTAAAAAAATTACAACGCCTAAATTTTACAATTGGACATATGAATAAAGAGAGAGAAGACCCGTTGCTGGGGTATACAAGTAATTTACATGATAATATGCAGAAAATCATGGAATGGAGACAGCAAAAGTTTGTTGAACTTGAAGGCAACCCATTTATAGACATTCCAATTATGGATTGGACCCAGTATCCTGTTAAAATGATTGGTACTCAAGCATATATTGTTAATGCTTCGTATACTCCCACTAAAAATGGCATTTTTATAAACTTGGGATACATTCAAAAACCTTTTGTAGATTTGAATGACCGGGGAATAGAATATAATTTAGCTCATATTGGGTTTACACTTGGCCATGAAATGTCGCATGGGTTTGATGATTGGGGTAGTCAATATGATTACAATGGCAATTTAAATGACTGGTGGACAGAAAGCGATAAAAAGAAATTTAAAGCGATTCAACAAGATGTAATTAAACAATATCATGATTTTGCCGCCAGAGATGGTATCAACTTTGATGCTTCCATTGGAATTGGAGAAGATATGGCAGATATTTCGGGAATGGCGATATGTAATGAATATTTGAGGGATTTTCAACAACATAATAAAGATTTAATACCTATTTGTAAGCTCTCGTTTGAGGTGTTTTATACGTATTACGCATTTCAACAGAAACAAAAAGTTAGCAAAAAAGCGCTTAGTGCGCAATTAAAAACAAACCCGCATCCTCTTGATAAATATAGATGTAATATACCATTATCTCGTTCGGATGTGTATAGAGCATTATACAATGTTAAAAAGGGTGATGATATGTGGTGGCCTAATACAAATACTATTTGGTAAAAGTGAATTATTTTTTATTTTAAAATATTAGCTAATATTATGAATCTAACAAAAAAATATAACATTAACAATAACAATAAAACAAAAAAAAATTCAAAACATCATTTTAGCAAAATAAATATAACAAGTGTTAATGATATAATAAAAAAAAAAGATTCAATAAAATTAACCTCGTTGATTTCACAATATTTTACTAAAGAAATTTTACCAATAGTTAATAAATGTAAACGTCCAATTAACATAAAATATAATGATTTTGTTGAAAGAAGTAAAGGACGATTTGAGATACTACCATCTAAAAAAATACTAAAACAGATTTTTCAAATACTAAATAGTAATAAAAAATTTAGAATTTTAAATGAAAAAATAAAAAATACAATAAAACATTTTTGGGGTGATGTAACAGAGGAACTTGGTATACTACCGTTGGAACCAGATACTGCTGAGGGAAAATGGCATCGTGATATATTTGTAAAATCAAACAATGATTTTGATACCGATGTATTTTATATAACACAAGTAATATATTTAGATGATAAAGCAGATACTGAATTTTGTGTAAATAGTCAAAATAATAGTGATAATAATGATGAAAAATATAAAAAAAAACATGTTCACTCTAAAAAATGTTCAAGCATTTTTTTTGATGGTAGAACAATACATAGAGGTTTAGAAAATGAATCAGACAAGATAAGGTATGCTATTTACATTAGTTATTATAAAAAAACATATATTGATAATGAATCACAAATAGATAAAAACTTTGATGAAAAGGATTTATTATCTGTTTGTAATAAGGAATAAAATTGAATTTTCTTTTTATTTTTAAATAAAAAGAAAAAGCAGAATGGACAATCTACAAGATGAGCTTTATAAAATCTTTCTGAAATCTCCTACTAATTTGTTTGACGAATTTATTTTAGAATGTCAAAAATGGTATGAAATGCCGGCTCATTCATTCAGTGAAATGCGAATGCGCGACAATAAAAAAATTAGGGGGGATATTTTTGAAGAGTTTTGTGTTCTTTATTTGAAATACGCAAACGCAAACGCAAAAGGTTATAAAAATGTATGGCTTCTTAAAGACGTTCCCGATGCCGTATTAGATAAATTAACATTAAAACGTCGAGATATGGGAATTGATATTATAGTAGAAACATCAGATGAAAAATATCTGGCAGTTCAGTGTAAATATAAAAAACACATTGGTTGCAAATTAAATATACTGTCATGGAGAGCATTATCCACATTTTATGCTCTTTGTTTAAGGTCCGGACCATGGGAAAAATATATAATTATGACCAATTGCGTTTATACTAGACATCAAGGGAAAAAAACGTCGCAAGATGTGTCATATTGTTTAAAAACACTACAAAATATCACTCAAGACGAATGGTTACGCATGTGTAATGTGTCTGGACTCAAGATTGGGTCAGAAGAACAATTGGATGAAGAGAAAGCGGTAGAGAAAATCGAAGTAAAAGTAGAAGAAGTTAAAGTAGTAGTGAAAAAAGTTAAAGCGAAGACGAAAATAAAGCCTAATTATAGCACAATTATTATACCTTCTAAAGAAGAGATAAGAGCACTTCGCACGTCATTCTACAACATTTAGTTGTGTCTTTTGTAAAGATACAAATGGATACATATTTAAATTAATGTCTTTTGATTTAGATGCGTTTGGAAAATCTAAATTAGGAATAGGCAAAGACGTAGTATTAAATTTAGGAGGAGAAGCAAAACAATTTTTATTCACATACGTTAATTCAATCACATTTGGTATTTTACGTAATACTGTGCCGTAATTATTTCCGTGCGCGTGAATTATATAATGAGTTTCCGACAATTTTTTTAAACATTTTACTTTATTAGCATGAGTGCAGCCCTTACTATTATTTGTAATTCCATGAAACTCTATTACTATTTGTTTAAATTTATTTAATTGTTCTTTATTACGTGTTAATAACCACGGGTATTCACCCCCTTCAATGTCCATTTTTAAAAAAATATTATTATATTTATTAGTAAAAAAGGCTAAGTTAGAATTTTTATTATCGTTAATGCTGTTTATGTTTTTTTTTATGAATGATATTTTTTTTGTATACTGATAAGGATAATTTTGGATAGTTCCATCAAATCCAAAACTATTAGTTTTATTCATGTTATAATAATTAATAAAATCGCGTGAAAAACTTTCTTCATTAGATATTCCGCAAGAAATATAACAATCATATTCTCCATCTAGAATGCCTAATACATATCCACCGTCAGAGTTTGAACCATATCTGACTTTGTTGTCAAAGTGATACACTCTTAATACATCTAGAAGATTCTTCATATTATATCTCAATATTTTTTTTACGCACAAATATAATAATTTATGTATTTTGAGTGTATTCGCAAATAGTACAATATGTTATATTTTGCGATTTTTCACAATCAATATCAATTGTATCTTTTACAAAATCATGTTGACAACAAGAAACCATTTTGTCTTTCGCAACTTGTAAAAGAGTGTTAATATCTTCAATTTCACGTTCATATTTTTCTTTAATTGTTAACATATTAAACATTTCAATAGTAGACATATTATATATTTCATTTTTAGAAATAATGTCATGATAAATAGACGTTATTTCTATCAAGTTATATTGAATTGTGTTTAATCGTTTTTTAAATAAAAAAAATATATCAGGTCTCATTGTATATACATGTAATTAACAATATATATTTAAATTGGTTTATATTATTTATATACGACACGATTATACGTACATACTATACATAGCAGAAACATTGTTATCCTTTTTAATTAATTTGTCAACAATTTCTTTCGACACTGTAAAGGGGAATTCAACTTTTAATGACATATCTTCTTCAAATAAGTTCGACCCGGGCTTCATCAATCGATACAAATTGAGCTTTGTGTAAATAATTTCTAAACACCTCTTGAGATTTCTTACACCGTCTTCCTTGTTACAGTAATTGTCAATGATGTAATGAAGTGTTTCATCTGGTATAATAATGTCTTTCTGTTCGAATTTCACTTGTTCACGAATTTTCGGCAATAAATAATCGTTGCCAATTACCGTCTTTTGTTTTTGATTATAACCCTTTGTTTGGATTCTATACATTCTGTCTTTCAATATTGGATTTACCTTGCTTTCGTCGTTATAACTGAAAATGAACAAACACTTGCTCAGGTCAAAATTGATTTCGGCAAAATACTTGTCATGAAATTGAGAATTTTGTGAGGTATCTGTCAAATGAGTCAGTATACCGGCAATTTCTTCACCGCGTGGAGTGTCGCTAATTTTATCTAACTCATCAAAATAAATTACCGGGTTCATACACTTGCTGTCAATAAGAATCTGAACAATTTTACCCCACGTACTACCCTCGTAAGTATAAGAATGGCCTTCCAAAAAGCTACTATCTGTTGCGCCACCTAGCGCAATAAATGCAAATGGTCTGTTAAGAATCTTACTGATTCCTTCTTTTACCAGACTGGTCTTTCCTGTTCCAGGTGGACCATGAATAGCAATGGCCGTTCCAATCGACTTCGGATTGGTGACTAGCTGCCCTAACATTTGCAAAATCTGCATTTTAGCATCATTTAAACCATAAACCGCTGAATTTAGCGTATTTTGGGCGGATTCCATAAATTCATGACACTTTTCTACACCGTCATCAATAGATATCGGCAAGGTTTGATAGACATTAAATGGAATTCTCATGAAAGTATCTACCCAGTTTTTAATTTTGTAAAATTCACCACTTCCAGGCTCCATGTACCGGAGTGAATTTATTTTTTTCATGGCAGCTCCTTTGAAAAGGGTAGGAATATCCGATTCGAGAAGTGTAATTCTATAAGGTTTTTGAATTCGAGTAATTTTATTTATTTCTCTCAATTCCTTTATAATTTTCTTTTGTTCGTGAACGTCCAGCTTTTCATAAAAGGCGAAATCATTCATGGTGTTTTTGTCCTTGACAATTTTCTTGAAAATGCGATTGTTTCTTTCCTTTTGTTTTTGCATTTTTTTGTCTTGTCTTGCCTTTGTAGTTTTAATGTCTTCTTCATAAGCTTCAATGCATTTTTGAATAGACTTGTTATTTTTATTATTTTGAAACAATTCTTTTAGTTTAAAAAGAACGTCATTACTATCTTCGGTGCTATTTTTATCAGGCGTTTCTCCCTTATCTTTTTTATCTTCCTTTTCTCCTTTGACCTTTTTGCTACCCTTTTTTTTCGAAACAATAATATCTTCTTCTTCTTCAGAATCAGAAGAAACCGACGCGTCTTCGTCTTCAGTATCTTCATCATCGTCTGAATCTTCATAATCTGAATCGTCTTCATCCTCCCATTCATCTTCATCCTCGTCTTCTGCTCCACCAATTGTAAATATAATATTTATTTTATTAGATTTCTTGTCTACAATAAAATCGTCTTCTTCTTCCTCATCGTCATCGTCATCGTCATCATCATCTTCCTCTGTTTCTTCGATATATTCAGAATCATCTTCATCTTCAGTATCTAGTTCAACAACCTTTTTATTCTTTTTATCCTTATCTTTATGCTTCTTATCCTTAACCTTTTTATTTTTAGAGCTCTTTTCTTCCTCGGATTCTGTTTCCCATGATTCATCGTCCTCTTTTTCAGCTTTCTTTTTGCCCTTATTTTTTTTATCAAGTTGTTTAACAATTTCATTTTTTATTCCCTTTTGAAGATTTTCACCAGATTTAATTTTTTGATTGAGATGTTTGGATGGAAATATTTTTGCCAAAAACTTTCGATATTCATGAACATTCATTTCATCACTCTCACTATCAGTTTCCACACTATCACTATCGGACTCTGATTGTTTTTTTTTTTTTAATGAAACATCAGCAGCCTTTTTCTCACTCTTTTTTCGCTGTTCTTTTATTGAAATCTTGTTTTGAATATCTTTCGTCATTTCTTATATATATTATTACGTCTTTATTTTAAATAATAATCAATTTTATTTTATAAAAGAATGCTTATAATCATAAATTAATACTATTGCAAATCGATATAAAAAATTATCGCTTATATTTAATGTATCTAATAAAATAAAATTGATTATTTTAAAACAATCTAAAATCTAAACAATATAATATATAAGAGATGTCTAAATACACAAGTTCAAATACTATGAATTGCTCCAAAGTGATTGGAATTCAGTTTAGTATTATGTCTCCCGAAGAAATAAGAAAGGGCTCTGTTGCCGAAATTACAAGCAGGGATACTTATATTAATAATAAGCCAGTCATAGGTGGACTGTTCGACCCGAGAATGGGTGTTTTAGAACCAGGTCTAATATGTCCAACAGATGGATTGGACTATATGAAAACACCGGGTTATGCTGGTCATATTGAATTGGCACGACCAGTGTTTTATATTCAATATTTAAGTACTATACTAAAATGCCTTAGGTGTGTGTGTTTTAAGTGTAGTAAAATTTTGATTAGTAAGGAAAAATATAAAAAAGCAATGAATATTTCGGGCGATGCCAGATGGAAATATATCTTCCCCCTAGCAAGCAAAGTAAAACGTTGTGGTGAAGATACGGAAGATGGGTGTGGGTGTTTGCAACCAAATAAAATTAGAAAAGAAGGACTTGCCACCATATTTGCTGAATGGAAAAATGAAGATAGCGAATCAGAGCCTATTATAATAAAAGTGACCCCTGAAATGGTTTTGAAGATATTTAAAAGAATATCTGACGAAGATGTGTCATTTATGGGATTCAGTCCTATTTGGTCGAGACCCGATTGGATGGTATGTCAAGTTATGTCTGTTCCGCCTCCTGCAGTCAGACCTTCGGTGAAGCATGACGCACAACAGCGTTCTGAGGATGATTTAAGTCATATATTGGTCAATATTATCAAGACAAACAAGACACTTCAAGAGAAACTACAAAATAATGCTCCTGCGAATGTAATCGATGATTGGACTACGGTGCTCCAGTATTACGTCGCTACTCAGGTCGATAATAAAATTCCAGGAGTTGCTTCTGTAGCACAACGCAGCGGGCGACCTCTAAAATCGATTAAAGATAGACTTAATGGAAAGGGTGGTCGCATGAGAGGTAACCTCATGGCAAAACGCGTAGATTTTAGTGCGCGTTCTGTTATCACAGCTGACCCTAATATTTCTATCAGAGAATTAGGAATTCCTATGAAAATTGCGAAAAATATTACCAAACCTGTTGTTGTTAACAAGATAAATAAAGCCTTTTTGACAAAATTGGTGCAAAATGGACCGGATAATTGGCCAGGAGCAAAAATGTTGGAAAAACCAAACGGTGAATCCATCACTTTGCGTTATTATATGGACCGTAATTCAATTGTTCTCGAAGACGGAGACATTGTTCACAGACACATGATGGACGGTGATGCGGTTCTATTCAACCGTCAACCAACTCTTCATAGAATGAGTATGATGTGTCATATTGCAAGAATTATGAAACGTGGCGACACATTTCGCATGAATGTTGCTGACACAAAACCATACAATGCCGATTTTGATGGAGATGAAATGAATTTACACATGCCTCAAGACCCGGAATCAGAGGCAGAATTGAGAAATTTGGCAGCCGTACCCTATCAAATTATTAGTCCGGCAAATAATTCATCCATCATTGGTATTTATCAAGATTCCATGCTTGGGTGCTATCTATTCACTAAAGAAGATATAAATTTCTCACCAAGAGACGCTATGAATATATTGATGATGTTTAACGGAATCAATGAACACGAACTCTTAAAAAATTCAGAAAAAGAAAAAGGAATATCTAGTTTTGATATTTTGTCGCAGATTATGTACCCGCTAACCATGAAATACAAAACAAAGGCGTTCAAGGACGACAAAGATGATATTAAAACATCTAATAATGTAATTGAAATTCACAATGGAAAATATATTAGAGGACAAATGGATAAGAGCGTATTAGGTGCTGGAACAAAAGGGCTTCTGCATAGAACATGTAATGATTTTGGTAATATGGCATCAGCCAAATTCGTAGATGATTTGCAAAACGTTGTCACTGAATACATGAAATCATCCGCGTTTAGTGTAGGCATTAGTGACTTGATTTCAGACGAAAAAACAAATCAAGATATTATCAAGGTAATTACTCAAAAGAAAACGGATGTGAAAAATTTGATTGAACAAACTCAGATTGGTATCTTTGAGAATAAAACCGGAAAAACAAATAATGAAGAGTTTGAAACGCAAGTGAACAATATTTTAAATCAGGCCACGTCCGAGTCTGGTAAAATTGGTCTAAAAAGCCTGAGCAAAAATAATCGGTTTGTAACCATGGTTAATGCAGGCTCAAAGGGCTCAGATTTGAATATATCC
>Ga0209550_10007328_pt1 | contig 10207 bp, 3 predicted proteins | sample LauGreSuBDMM15SN_2_FD_187567 | JGI IMG/M metagenome (GOLD analysis project Ga0209550, IMG submission 187567) | Freshwater lake microbial communities from Lake Michigan, USA - Su13.BD.MM15.SN (SPAdes) (version 5) | ecosystem: Environmental > Aquatic > Freshwater > Lake | place: Lake Michigan, USA... | reverse complement strand
TGCCCAATAAGCATTCAAACCAGTCGTTTCACCGCGTGGAAGAATCTTCAAAGTGTTTGCTTGTGCATAAGCCTTTTCAAGTAAGGGCACCCAGATTTCACCGTTCAGATTTCTGGTTGAATTTGCACCGAATATCAAGGATGTTGAACCAGATTCTGCAACAGGCAACATGTCGTTGACTGTAACCCAATGGGCTTTGCCCTTGTCATCATAGAACCGGACGCCCCAAGTTTGAGTTCCAGTTATAGAGTTTGCACCATTGCTAATAATCATTTCGCTAATTGCACTTGGCTTCACATCAGCCACAGTTACCAAGGCGGCTATCATGAAGCAATCACCAATTGCACCTTGTTTTACATCACTAGGCGTAACGCCGTTCTCATACAGTGAGCCGGTTGTTTTTGAATATACGCCAACGGTTGTAGACGCCTTTCCAGTTGCAGAGTCGCCACCTGCACTTGGGGTGGGCAGGTCGCCACCAAGTAGCCATTTGTTCACTAGTTTTTCAAAATTGGCAATGGTCGTATTTGGAGTCAAGTTACCAAGTGGGACTCGCGTTGTTTGGCCTCCTGTGTAAAAGGCATTAGCAACCGACCCATCTACCATGGCGTTAAAAATATAAGACAAATAATCTGTTGCGGTAACTGATTCCAAATTGTCAGCAAATAAACTCTTTCCCCGAGATGCCAATGCTTTGAGGTCATCAAACTCATTGCTTGAGATGGGCGAATTATTACTTGCCTTGTGCCTTTCGATGATTCCGTTCATCAATGAGACCAAGCCGTCATAGCTCATCTTGCCGCTTGATGACAGAGTGGCATCTACCGCAGCCTTGAATGTGACATCTTTCAAAACACTGGTCCATCCCGTAGAGGCTGAAAGACTCTTGTCACTGTTTAGATCAACACCAGATACCTTCTCTTCAATGGCAATACCTTCTGCCGTTAGAAGTATGCCGCCAACGTAGTTACCGTTTAAGTCAAACGATGCTTTAAACAAGCTTCCGGTACCGCTATCAGCGTAAATATCGAATCCGCTTGGCAAGTCAATGAGTTCGACAAGTGACCAACCAGCAGGCAGTATTGCATCGGTCAGTGGCACTCCATTAATAAAGACATTCTTGCCATTTGTCGTTGTTGTTCCGAACATATAAATGCCATCTGGATTTTGATAGAGATTAAAATCCCCGCCAAGTATGACTTCTAAGTCATCACCCAAACCGCCACTGCCATCCAAGTCAATCGCTAAGATATCTTCAACAGAAAATTCTTGAGCGTTGGTTAAAACGCCTAAAGACTCCGCACTCACTGCTCCTTTGGCATCTACTAACACTGAAACACAGACTGATTTGTCTGCATCGGATCTCACATACAAAGTGTAGCCACCACTTGCGTTAGCCATAGCGGCCATCGCCGAGAAACCAAATGTTTCATCGGTGATAGATTTAAAGTCTCCAAGATTAACTTTGACTAATTTATTTGTATTGGGGCCGATCGACCAGCTTCCATCTGAATTGATGAAAAGCACAACGTTATCACCCATGTAGCGTACTTTGGGCTCACTAATTTTTTCTACTTGAATTGAAGACATCGGGGCGCTCCTTTGGGCTTTGCTTTGATATGGATTCAGAGTTGGGTGATTTGTAACGCATTTTTATCACATTCCGGTGACACTAATTTGAAAATAAACTCAATTTCTTCACATGCTACATCTCAGAATTACTTAAATAGACATTTACAAATCGTTCTTATAATAGTAATATTTCCTGAATTTTTGACTGAGGTAAAAATGGCTACGATCCCTGGTACCCCAAATAATGACAACTTATTCGCTGATTCTTCGAATGGAGACACACTAGTTGGTTCCGGAGGAAACGACACTCTGACAGGCGCCATTGGTAACGATAGTCTAGATGGGGGAACAGGTAATGATTCACTGTCGGGATTCGATGGCAACGACACTCTAAGTGGCGGGGATGGAAATGACTCGCTTTACGGCGGAATGGGGGACGACCAAATTTCCGGTGGAAATGGCAACGACACAGTTTTTTTTAGTAATAGTTTTCCTGGTTCTAAGATCTCAGCCTCATATAACGCTACAAATGTTATAAATGGCTACCGCGTACCCAATTATTCTTCAGCCCAGTCCGATACGGACACAATCAGTTTAGATGTCGAGTTTCTCGTATTCAACAATAGTGCCTCTGATCCAAATAATGTATTTGCTTTAACTGCGGGTAGGATTATTGGAAATAACGGAACCACATACGTATTTGGAGGTATTCAAAACGATACCTTATTAGGTGGTACAGGAAACGATTTACTGCACGCTAAAGAAGGAAACGACAGCTTAGATGCAGGGGATGGAAATGATGTACTTTATGGAGAAAATGGCAACGACACCCTAAAAGGAGGCGCAGGAAACGATAACCTAAGTGGCGGGGATGGAAACGACAACTTAGATGGAGGAATCAATAACGATTCTTTGTGGGGGGCAGATGGCAACGACACTCTAAGTGGCGGTGATGGTGACGACTCGCTATACGGCGGCAAGGGTAACGACCAAATTTTGGGCGGTAGTGGCAATGACACAGTTGTTTTTAGCTATACTTTTCCCGACTATCAGATCTCCGCTTTATATAACGCTAATGTTTTCGCTGGCTACCAACTACAAAATGGCCAGAACGATGGTACAGACACAATCGGTTCAGATGTCGAGTTTCTCATATTCAGCAATACTGCCAACGATCCAAACAACGTATTTACTGTAAGCGCGGGTAAGCTTATTGGTAATAACGGATCCACATATGCATTTGGAAGTCTTTCAAACGACACCTTATTAGGCGGTACAGCCAACGATAACCTTAGTGGTGGTGATGGAAACGACAGCTTAGATGCAGGGGATGGATCTGATTTACTTAATGGAGACAATGGCAACGACACCTTAAGAGGCGGCTCGGGAAACGACTCTTTGTTTGGCGGGCTTGGTAACGATAGTTTGGATGGTGGTGCTGGCAACGACACTTTGGATGGTGGCTTAGGTAACGATTCGCTCACTGGTGGTGATGGAAACGATTCCATTAATGGCGGACTAGGCAACGACCGTTTCTACCTTGGCACAGACGCAGGCTCAGATAATATTGACGGCGGTGGCTTCAACACCACCCAAGGTTGGCCCTCGTCTTTAGTCGTTAATTCAACAGATGCAGACAGAAACGACTACGACATACTTATCTACAGCGCCTCAAGTTCTGGCATTTCTGTCAATCTAACAAATCGCACTGTCGCCGTCCCTTCTCTGTCCGGCCTGGATACGTACTCAAACATTGAGCAAATCCGAGGCACTACCCAATCAGACATAGTTGTTGGCAAACCTTCTGAGGGCAATGGATTTTATTTCACAGGCCTAGGCGGCAGTGATATTGTCTATCAGGATCCCTATGGATATACGGGCCGATGGGCTGACGGCTTAACAGTTGGTTACTGGTGGTCAGAGACGGGCCTAGACATCAAGTGGGTAGGCTCTACCGCAACCGTTAAGTACGGTGCCGGTACAGGTAGCCTTAATGGTGGGTTCGGGTCATACAGCGCCGGAGTAGATACTCTTGAGGGCATTGGCTTTATCGAGACATCGAGATTTAACGATGTGGTTGACGCCACTGGCATGACCATCAATCATTTTGGATACAAAACAAATTCAGAAGATGGCGTCTCTTATGCCTTACTCACCTACAGGGGTGGAGACGACACATACCGAGGCAATGGCAACCTCCTCATCTCTCTTGGCGGCAGTGTCTTTGTACCTCCGACTACCGTACCTCCTACTACCGCACCTGCCGGGTTCGTTGTAGATGCCCGAACAATAGGCCCTGACGGGTTCATTACGATTGACTTAAAGACACTCAAATGGAGCGAAGACAGCGCCATTTCATTAGGCACAATCAAGTTCACTGGCGCAAGCTATCTTTTTGGTACGCCATTTAATGACACTTTGTGGGCTGGCAACGGTGTCGCTAGTTTCCGCGGCAACGCAGGAAACGATACGTTCTATGGCGATCGTTTCTGGAATATGTCTTCCTACCGCAACGCCACAAATCCGGTCACCATCAATCTCACTGAAGGCCGAGTCACTGATGGCACAACGGCACTACCTGGCGGCACCTCACAAGGAACTGACACCCTGCGCGGCGTTGAGTCAATTGAAGGAACTCGTTACAGCGACTTTTTTAATGCGCGAGACTTTTCGAGATTCTCCACAAACGGTGGCGGTGATGAGGCAGGCTTTTATGGGCAAAACAACTCCTACAAACCACTGGGCGGAAACGATACCGTTACCGGTAATGGTTACACAAACTTAAGCTATGAAGCAGCCAAAATGGGCATCTTTGCTGATTTGGAGGCAGGATTTGTTGATGCGCTAGGGCAAGATAAATTATCACCAGATACAAGGCCCGAATTACAAAACAATCAAGACTATCTCTACACCGTTGGAAGAACAACCTTCACTGGCGTCAATGGCATAGAAGGCACTGATTATGCTGACTATTTAAAGGGTGGCGCAACAGATAACGGAGATGGCTACAACGGAATCATAAACTGGCAATCCTTTTCACCAAGGGGCGGCAATGACACAGTAGATGGCGGCATTGGCAATGACATTGTCAGCTATAGATCTTCCCCCAACGCCATTCGTGTTGACCTCTCTAAGCCCACAGCACAGGTGACCAACGATGGCTGGAATAACCAAGACACGCTCATCAATGTAGAGCGTGTGGACGGAAGTAACTACTCCGATCTGATGATCGGGGGTACTGCAAAAATTTGGTTCAAAGGCAACGCAGGCAATGACACCATCATCGGCGGCACTGGAGCTGATGGCCGCGTAGTTTATGCCAACTACAGAGTCCCAGATTACAAGGGCGTTATCGTAGATCTTGGTGGAACTAGCACGGTGCTGACACCAGCCCAGTTGTCTCTCAAGCCAACAACCACTTCATACATCTATACGCCAAGCGGCGGTGGCGCACCTGAAACTTTCACTATCACTGGCTGGGCCATAGACGGTAGCGGTGACATTGATCTACTCGCGCGCATTGAGAATGTCTCAGGCTCGGATTGGGACGATGTGATTGTTGGCTCCAATCAGAGCAACGAGCTTAGTGGACGCGCTGGCGCTGACACAATCGATGGGGCTGGTGGAGTTGACTGGGTCTATTACGGCAGCGCAGAGCAAGCTGTCACGGTTGATCTCGCACGTAACATAGCTCAGAACGACGGGTTTGGATATTCAGATGTGCTGTACAACATCGAGAATGTTAAAGGCTCATACTTTCCAGACAATATTTCTGGCACCCCAAATGACAATGAGTTGCAAGGTGAGTTCGGAAACGACACTTTAAGTGGTGGTGGCGGTAACGACACCTTCGTGATTCAAAACTTATACGACTATGAGGATCCTAGCGAGCTTGAGCTAGATCAAGTTGTAGACTTTAACGCTGGAGATAAACTAAGATTTGAAACTGCAGTCTCCCTTGCCCCCGTGGGGACCTCACGCAGCCAGTTAACAACGGGACAGATTTTATTTGAATCGAGCACTGATGGTGCATTAGTCTATTTGGGACGCGATTCAAACCTTGGCGCGGACATGGCCATACTGCTCAGGGGCGTGAACAGCACTGGCCTGAGCCTTGGAGGAGGCAATCGAGAAGTCTCACTATCCTCTGCCAACGCACCAGCGACCTTTACGCTATCGAGCTCAACACCAAGCCTGTTTGAGGGTAATACGGCAACGTTCTTAGTCACGTTAAACGGCAGTATCAACTCCGATACAACGGTCTACTTCTCAACCGACGCTGGGACTGCCACTGCTGGAGCCGACTTCGGTCAAATCAGTGGCAAGGCCCTTGTATTTACAGCAAGCGGTAGCCGCAGCCAAGTCATATCAATCCCAATCTATGCGGACGCAGCAGAAGAACCAGTAGAAACATTTACGGCCAGTATTCGATCGTCGGCCGACAGCGTGGCGCCACTTTCAAGCCCCGCCCTAGTTACAATTAATGACATTCTGTCAGCCTCGGCGCCTCGCAGCTCCGTATTTTTGACACCTGCAAGTCACACCGCTTTGGGATCTTCAACTGTGAGGACATATGGCAACACAGGCGACGAATCAGTAATCATCACAAAAGATTCATTAAATGTTGTGATGGACCAATCTGTCGAACGAGTTTATCTGCCTCTCAAATCCATTGATTACAAGTTTGCTCGCTCGGGTAACCAATTAAGTGTTTTTGAGAATTCAACTGCACAGCCATTAATCCTTAAAACACCACTGCAGTCCGATACCGTTGCATCAGCCACGGCTACGCCTGGAACGGAATTTGTGTTTTTAGGTGACTTGCTGACCCCCACCACGAAGGCTGCTGTTGGTGCAACACTTGCGAATGGTGTGATGAGCATGGGAGGTAAGACAGTTGAGGCTACGCCATCAGTGTTGGCCTTTACAGCTGCGGCACTTATTGCCCCTACAAAAGCTGTCCCTACGACATCAACCACAGCCTTGGCCTTCATTGGCTCAAACGGCAGCTTCACGTCATCCACTGACGGCCTTCAAGTGTTTGGTACTGCTCAATCAGACACTTTGCGCGTGCTAGACAAGCTGCTGTATACCCCAACGCCTATTACGCCATTGGCAACTGATCCTATCAAGGCTGCCATTGTGGCGGACCAATTGGTTGATAACTTCCAATTCGATTCTGCCTTGATGAACTACAGCTTCATGCAAACGGGCAACCAGCTCAATGTCTATCCAAGACTCAATCCGGTGCTCAAGAAACCGCTTCTCAATTTGACTGTTCAAGGCGACAGCGATGGAACACAGCTACTGTTTGGCTCTTCAAGCTACTCGGTAAAACTTGTGTCAGGCGGCGTGATGAAGCTGGGGGATAACACGATCTCAACAGTCGCACCGACTCCTATCGACACAATGACAGTTGTGAAGGTGTCACCCATTGGTTCTTACGACGCTCTGTCGCAAGACGTACGTTTTGAAGTGCCTTTGGGAGGACTTGAGTTCACCATTAATAATTTTGGAGAGAGTGACGTATTGATATTACCCAATGGTACAAACGCCTCTTTGTTCAATGACAGCTACTCGGATGGCTCTGTCTACTTGGAGTGGGGGGTTGCTGGCAAAACGTCAAGGATTACGTTCAATGGCTTGAGCCCAAGCTTAGATCTGAAACTCAATAACGTTGAAGATTTCAACTTGGCATTTGGTTCAGGATCGTTAACTTTTGCAGGCGCCGTTACTGGCTCAGCCCAAACGGCGGCCATCAGCGCAGCAGGGTTTAGGCAGGAGTCTGCCAGCACAAATACAAGATTCACAGTAGCTGCAGTTACTACTTCTTACTCGTACGAGATCGTAGGATTTGGTGCAGGCGATCAGATTGTGAGCCCAGCAGGAGCAGCAGTCTCGTTGCTGAACACAAGCTTTAGCGATACGACCGCAACACTGCAATACGCTTCGGCAACCAACGTAGTGACGATCAGGTTAACAGGCCTTACCACGGCACAAGATGAAGCATTGAGCACGCCAGCCAATCTCAATCAGGTATTTGGGGCAGGTACTTTTGCTTAAACTCTTGAATAATTCATTCCGCTCCCAAAAGATATTGTGGTTCATATTTAAAATAAATTAATATGCGAAATATTAATTACAATATTATTAAAACAATTGATGCGTCAAATAATCAAGTGGTTGTTATTTTGCCGAATGACTATCCCACTCTATTAATTTTTCCAGAAAATATTGAATCTTCAGAATTTTCCATCAATGGTTTTCGCAGAGGGGATAAATTAATTATTAACTCATCATTAATAAGTTCAATAGCAGATCAAAGTAATTTCACTGATGGGAAATTCACCATACAACTCGCAAGCGGAGGAATTGTTCAGAAAATTAAATTATCAGGATTAAATACTTCCGATGATAATTCAATCTTCTCAGTAGAAGACTTTAATTTAATATTCGGCGAAAAGAGTATCGGCCTTGCATTAGCTTCATTAAATTCAACTGATATTTTGGGAGGTGATGGGTCAGATTATATTTCCGGTTCAATATCTAATGATAGGATACTAGGTCTAAATGAATCAGATTTTGTTACTGGAAATTCTGGAAATGACGTTTTATATGGTGGGGTTGGAAATGATACCATTTTAGGGGGAAATGGCCAAGACTCAATTTATGGTGGTTCAAACAATGATGAAATTTTCGGTGGAGATCTAATTGATAATATTTATTTCACTGGAAAATTTAATGAATACTCAATATTAAGAAATCAAAGCTTCACTGTGGTAACTGATAATCTATTTAATAGAGATGGAGTAGATTATATTTTTGAAAGTGAAAGGTTTAATTTTTCAAATTATTCCATAGCATTTGATCTAAATGGAAATGCTGGACTAACTGCAAAATTAATAGGAGCTGTTTTTGGTAAAGATTCGATCACGAATAAAAAATATATGGGTATTGGTTTGAGCCTATTTGATGCAGACTGGTCATATGAAAATATAGTAAATTTAGCGCTTGATGCCGCTGGTGTTAAAACAAATGATCAAATAGTAGAATTATTGTGGACCAATGTAATTGGTACTCCAGCTTCAAATTCAGACAAAGCTCCATTTGTTAATTTACTTTTAAATGGAATGCCTGTCGGTGAGTTGGTGCGCCTTGCATCAGATTCATCTTTTAATATTTCAAATATAAATTTAATGGGTTTAACGCAAAATGGTGTCGAGTATTTACCTTTTACGTAGTCAATAAATTCTTGCTAAACCATCTCAGACTAACATATATTGTAATATTTCACCACCATCGAAATAGTTTTTATTAAGTAAATAATACTTATGAGAGAAGTCTTTTCATAAGACGTTTGTTACTCTCAGTGAAAGCATCATCGCAAACTAAACCTGTTTGAATTAAATTAACGTACTTACGTGATTTAGGATCAATAACATGTTGTTTTAGATAACCTTCTTGTTTAAATCCGAGATGTAATGTTCCTTTAAGTGAATGATAATTGTCTTCATAAATGAGTGATTGCAGTTTATTAAATTTTATTACTTTGAAATAAAATTGAAATAATATTAACATTGCTGCAGGTGCCAAACCTTGCTGCGACCCCTCTAAAACACCTAACAATACTTCTGATCTTCTGTGAGTTAATGATATATCAGTTAGGCTTAACAGACCCCACGGTTTAGCATATTTATCTTTTACTATCCAATGTAGAGAACGCGTTTCACTGATTAATGCTGAATTTTCTTTGTTTAAAATTTTGCAAAGTTTTTCATCGTCTAAAGGTAACTGTTTCATGTGACGATGGAAGGCGTAGGTAAAATCAGGATTTTTCCATACCTCTTTTAGGAATTCTATGTCTTTACTACTCCTTCTCGAAAGTTTGCAAATACCCGCTTCGATATCAGACCACCAAACAGGGTGATGTTCAAATAATAGTGCCTGATATTTGATAGGATCTAAATTTTCAGATAATAGATTGTATGCAAGTTGTTGCTGATTTCTCATACGCAACTTACTCGCTTCATTGAGTAATTCTTCGATGTTCATATATTTTAAGTTTGTACAAAAAGTATCAAAGTTTTTCGTGTGAATTTAGATGCTGATATTTGCTGAGTGACCTGATACAAAATTCAATATTAAAATCAATATTAATCTTTTTCGGTGAGCCCTTTCAGCCCTAATTCTAAATGTTGACTCTCATTCCCCTGTGAATTCTAACTAACGGATTTGAGCGGTTAATCCACTTAATTTTAACTCTTTATGCTTTGGCTACCCCCACCACTTGAATGACTGCGTCAACTGAACCTGCGTTCAGATAAGCACCTTTATACAAAGGAGCCCAGCCAATGGACTCTGCTTGGATTTGGGCTAGTTCTATCAAGAAGTCTTGCTCTATGTAGGAGGTCATGTGATCATCCAGTAGATGCCATAGAGCACCGCCCCAAGTAGCCCAATCATGCCGATCAGCAGTAACGCTGCATTCACATCACCACGACTTATCTTTTATTCCCTGCAATTGCATCAATGACTGGGCGAACAGTGATTTTCTCTTTGACTGTCATCGCCAAGTACTTGGAGATCACTTCCTGATCCGTAAAGTCAAACTCTAAGCTGAGTTTCCCAAAATCAG
>Ga0209550_10007327_pt1 | contig 10208 bp, 2 predicted proteins | sample LauGreSuBDMM15SN_2_FD_187567 | JGI IMG/M metagenome (GOLD analysis project Ga0209550, IMG submission 187567) | Freshwater lake microbial communities from Lake Michigan, USA - Su13.BD.MM15.SN (SPAdes) (version 5) | ecosystem: Environmental > Aquatic > Freshwater > Lake | place: Lake Michigan, USA... | reverse complement strand
CACGATATCTATCTTTAACACAGTAACTAACGGCATCTGCCCGAAGGTCTTCATGCGCACCTGGGTGGCGACGGACGCCTGCGGGAACACCAACACCTGCAGCCAGACCGTTACAGTGGTGGACACCACGCCGCCGGTCCTGACCTGCAGCAACCCTACAGTGATGTCCTTCTCCGCTGGAACGACGAACGACGACTTTGCCGGCCTCGAACAGGCCTTCCCCAGTGCGGGTCTGCTCCTGCGCCTCCAGATAGCCGGAATCACCAGTTTAAAGGGGTTCGATGACAATTGTGCCATCAACACGTTCTTTGCCCACACCTTCACGAACCTGCCGTCGTGTATTAGTGGAGCCACCTTGCGTGTTCGCTTGAAGGGCTGTGTTTCAAACTACACCTATGACGACACTTTCGGCCTGAGTTTCACCTCTCCGTCTGGCGCGTTGGCGCAGCCCGGTTGGAGCCGTTACCTTGGGTCCCACAACAGCAACCCAGCCACCGGCCTTTTCACTAACTTTACCGGCGGCACCACACTCGATGTGGTGCTGGACCTCTCTCAACTCCCGAATGCCGATGGTTCGACTACCGACCTAATTCCGACGCTCAACGCCCAAGGTTTGCTTGACCTAGTCGTCCAAGACGATTCAAGCATCGACTTCGCCGTTCTTACCGTGACGAGTTGCTGCGGTACCAATATCAATAACAAGACTGTCAATTGTGGCACAGATTGGGCATTTGATGCGCCCACCGCCATGGACAGTTGCAGCGGGACCAACGTGACGCTGATGGTGCTTAGCACGGTGACCAACGGAGTCTGCCCCCGGATCATCACACGGACGTGGAAAGCCACTGATGCGTGCGGTAACAGCGTCACCAACAGCCAAGCCGTAACGGTAGTCGATACCACGCCGCCCCTCGTTGTCTGCGCCACCAACAAGACCGTCCAGTGCGGCACGGCTTGGACTTTCGATGCGCCAATGGTCAGCGACAGTTGCAATGGCACAAACGTGACGCTGACGGTGCTCAGCACGGTAACCAACGGAGTCTGCCCTCGGATCATGACACGCACCTGGTTGGCGACGGACGCGTGCGGTAACACCAACACCTGCATCCAGATCGTAACGGTGGTGGACACCATCGCGCCCGTGCTCATCGGTTGTGAGAATATCATCACCAACGCGCTCCACGGAACGACCGGAAACTATGTCAATTATTCGGCTGCCGCCGTGGACGACTGTTTCGGCCCAGTCCCGGTGACATTCGTGCCGCCCCCTGGTTCGTTTTTTCCAGTCGGGACGACCCTCGTTATCGGCACGGCAGTGGACGCCTGCGGCAACACCAAGACCTGCGAATTTACGGTCACCGTCCGCCCATCAGCGGAAGCCTGCTTGAACATTACCAGGGAAGTGATCACGTGCCTGACCAACGGCGGTTACAGCTACACCTTCTCCGTGACCAACCTCAGCACCGGGCCGATTGCAGGGTTCCTTTTTGCGGGCCTACCAACCGGGGTAACCATCACGCCCTATGAGGTCGTGCTGCCGGCCGCACTGGCTCCCGGCCAGGGAACCACCGTGGCGGTAACCATCAGCTCCACCGGATGTGCGCCGACCAACCTCTGCTTCCGCCTCTCGACTTACGACGAACATTTCGAGGCGTGTTGCTTCTTCCAGCATTGCATTGCCCTGCAGGGCTGTTGCACGCCGCACACTTACACGTTTGATGCGGATTTCGCCTCGGGCTACGCGGTGAACCTCAACTACACCAATGTCCACGATCAACTACAGATCAATAGCAAGATCACCACCTTCCCTTACGTGTGGATCGCCAGCGGCTACAGCGCAATTGATGGTCAGGACCGCGGCTCCGTGATGAAGATTGACGCCATCACCGGTGTGGTGCTCGGGGAATATCGCACCGCTCCCACCAACAGCGGATTGAACCCCTCGCGCACCACAGTGGACCGCTTTGGCAACTGCTGGGTCGCCAACCGGAACGAAGGTTCCGGGGGTCAAGGCTCGGTGGCCAAAGTGGCGTTAATTATCGGCGGCACGCGGGTGAACGCGGCGGGCATTGCTAGCGCGACTGGACAGTATTTGAAGCCGCCGTTCGCCTACAACTCCGGGGCCATCGATCGCGACAACGACGGACTGATCAAGACCTCGATGGGCCTGAACAACGTCCTGCCTTGGGCCGCCGGCACGAGCGTCACCACCGTGTTCCCATCCGCCGCGGACGACGAGGCGATCACCATGTTCCTTCGAGTTCCTGGGTCGGGGGCACGCTCGCTCGCCGTGGACCGGGACAACAATCTGTGGGTCGGCGGCTACGCCAGCGTCACGGAGAAGGATCATCAGAAGTTTGACAGCACCACCGGCCTGCCACTTTCCGGAATCTTCAACAACGGTAGCGGTGGTTACGGCGCGGTTATTGATCGCAATGGCATCCTCTGGTCGGCCGGGCGCAGTAGCGGGCTGTTCCGGATGGACACTCTGCCGTTGGCGCCAGTAGCTGGAAACATGGGCACCGCCGGCGGTGAATACGGACTGTCCATCGACCCCTGCACGGACAACCTCTGGCATACGGTGGCCTATGGTTCGACCAACCTACAGGCCAATGGCGCGTTGGGCAGCGTGTTTGTCCGCGGTGGTCCCTTGGGAGCGGTGATCGCCGGCCCCTTTGGCCACGGCAATCCTCATGCCCAGGGCGTGTGTGTAGATCAACGTGGCAACGTGTTTGTCGCGCATTCAATTTTGTTCGGTGGGGCCACTACCGTGGGCCGGCTCACGACCAGCGGATGCTATGTCGGCAACATTCCGCTCACCTTCGGCGGGTCCGTCGTCGGCCGCGGTCCGACCGGCGTGGCGGTGGGTCACGACGGGAAGATTTGGGTCTCCTGCTATCAGACCCATAACGTGCTGCGTATCGACCCCAACTCGCCGGCCAATGGATTCAGCACCGGCTGCGCCGGCAGTTCATGGCCGAACTGGACAACGATCGGGGCGGTGGATTTAGTCGTGGATCTCAACGCCAACGGCGGCACGAACGCGTGGCCCTACAACTACAGTGACAACACCGGCTTCCACGCGCTGGGGTCCGCCAGCCCGGGCGGCTTTTGGAATGTCATCCGGGACGGCTGTGTGAACGGCTTGGATTGGGGCACGGTGTCGTGGAACTCGTTGGAGCCGGCAGGGACCAGCATCAAGGTCGAAGTCCGCGCGTCCGACACCCAGCTCGGGCTGGCCGGTAAGCCGTTCACCGCCGTCTCCAACGACGTCAGCTTTTGCGGCACCGGCATTGCCGGTCGGTATCTCGAAATCCGCACGTCCTTCTACAATGTGGGCGGTTGCAATGCCCCTAGCCCGGTCCTGTATGATCTCACAGTGGACTGCTCATGTGTGCCGAAGAATCACATGCCGCGCGTCGATAAATGCCCCGACCCGTTTTTCACCCCGGTCAACAACGCCAGCGTCACGCACATGCTGAGCATCTCCGTCGCCGACGTTGACGGCGACCCGTTGACGGTGACGTGGTCGGAGGGCGGCGTTGTGCTCCAGACGAACATCGTGCCGGCGGGCGTGCCGGGGGCGACCACCGCCGCGCTAAACTTCACCCACAACTACGGACCGGGTCATCACGTCATCACGATCCTCGTAAACGATGGCACAAGCGGGGTCTTTAGCTGTACCGTGGTTGTGCAAATCGGTGACTCCAAATGCGCGCTGATCACCGCGCCCACGGGTGTTTCCGTCGCGGCTTTTAGCGGCGTCATCCCGAACTTCCTCCCTGGCCTGATGGCCGTGGACGACCATACGCCGACCGCGCAACTCGTCCTCAACCAGCGCCCCCTCCCCGGGACGGTCGTGGACCAGGGCGTTCACCTCGTCCAACTCACCGCCCGCGACTTGGCCGGCAACACCGCAACGAGCCAGACCTTCTACGCGGTCAGCCCGGTGGTAAGGATCACCGCGCCGGCCAACTATGCCACCTTCACTGCACCAGCCACCATCAGCGTCGCTACCGCCCTCGCCGCCGACGTCACCGGGGTGGCCCGCGTCCGCCTCCTCAACGGTGGAGCCGTCGTGGGCACGAACAACAAGGCTCCGTATGGTTTCGCGATCAGCAACCTCGTCGCCGGCACCTACCTCCTCACGGCGCAGGCGGTGAGCACCGCCGACCTCCTCTCCACCTCAGAAGGTGTGATCATTGACGTTCTCAACCCCGACGCTGCGACCCCAGGTCCGATTATCACAAGCGTTGCGCTCACGAGCCGCAGCCTGACTTTCTCCCTGCTCACCGAGCCGGGGGTGACCTTCTATGTAGAATATAGCGAGACCCTGGCGCAACCCATTTGGATGCTGCTGCGCACCATCGGCGGCAACGGCTCGGTCGTGCCAGTGACCGACGAGACTACCAACGCGGCACGTCGGTTTTACCGCGTGCGGCGGCAGTAAACGCAACTCTGGATCCGGCTCTAATGTGGCGTCTGCGCACAGCAGTAACCAAAGATGACATACGTAAACGATGAGGCGTAAAACGATGACGTTATTTGGCCAAACTGTTCCCTAATGACTGAGAGTTTGGGATGAATCGGCCCCGATATTCTTGGACCGTTTGGAGCAGTTTTCAAGGTGCAGCCACCGAGAGTTTCCATTGCCTTGAAGGCCTGAAAGGCCAGAAGTTTAGAAGGAGGGAACGACGACCTTGACTGTGATGAGAGGGCTCCAAACTTTCGATATGTGACCCACGGGAATCATGGGTTTTCTGCGGTTTCTCAACCTTACGAAACACCGACGGAGGCTGAGTGGGAGTATGCGGCGCGTGCGGGAACGGCGGAAGCGCGATATAGGGAACTGGATGCGATCGCGTGGCATGGAGGGAACTCTGAGACTAAGACGCATACTGAGAAGCTGAAGGCAGCCACTGCGTGGGGTTTGCATGACATGATGGGCAATGTGTGGGAGTGGTGTTCCGACTGGGGTGGGAATTATCTGACTGGGAGTCTGACGGACCCGACAGGTTCGAGTTCGGGCTCCGGCCGCATGAACCGCGGGGGCAGTTGGAACAACGAAGCCAAGAACGCGCCGGAATCCCAAGCATCATGAACCCTAGCCTGAATCGTAATCCTTTAATAGTCTTAGAGTTGGGCGCCACCATTGGTACCACCCCGATCGGGTCGGTCCGAACTCGAATCCTGCGCCAGGGATACAGGAAACTGCCGAGGCTCCTGGAACTAGCGACGAGGCAAAATACTAACCAACTAAATTGACCAGTATAATTTTTCCGGAGGACGCGTTTGCTTAAAGCAGGAGCCAGTCTGGGATGAGGGAACGGATGCGGCGGGGATCTGCCCACCAGGATTGCAACCAGGACACGATGAGGCCCCGCTGGTTGGATAGGCTCCGGAACACGCGGTTGCAGAGGCTGTCCTTGAGCTGGTCCCAAGGGCCCTCGACCGGGTTAAGTTCGGGACTGTAGGGCGGGAGCGTGATGATCCGGACGTTGTCGGGCAGGCCTTCGTGTCCGTCGGTGAGATGGAAGCCGGCTCCGTCCTGGATCAGGACATGGACTGCGGCCGGATCGCTTTCGCCGATCTGGCGGTAAAAATGACCGAGATGCGCCTGGTCCACGGTCTCGGCGAGGAGGAACTCACTGCGGGCCAACCCGAGGCCGACTGCCCCGTACACCTAGCCCCACTGGTACACATGCTGGGTGGCCGGGCAATCCCCAGACCCGGCGGGTGAATCCGTGGAGGCCGTGGCGCATCTCGTCGAGCACCCACAGCCGCACCGGCCTCCGGGCAGGGAGGTCCAAGGCTTCGAGTCGTGTGCATAGAGCTCCTGACGGAAGAGGACGGCTTCGGCGGGGTTTTGGAGGTTATGGCGCGGTCGCGGGACCCGCAGCCGCGCCCCGGCTTTTCCCAGGCGGTTGTAGAGAGAACCGATCTTGAGGGTGATCCCAAAGTCCCGGCTCAGATCCGCGTGCATCTGCGGCACCGTGCGCCAACGGCCTACCTTGAGCCCTTCCTCCATCGCCTGCCGTGCCTCGGGGCCGACGCTGTTGGCCCGACCGGGGTTGTCGGCACGGCCGTCCTTGAGCAGGGCTTCGACCCCGCCCAGACGGTAGGCATCGAACCACTTCTGGATGGTGGAGCGGGCGTGGCCGACGGTGCTGGCGACATGGTCCAGATCGTTGACCGCATCGAAGCCGAGTTGCACGGCTAGAAGCCGTTCGCGCCGGGGACCGGCAGGTTCGGAGCGGAGCAGCCGGGCCACCAAAGGTGCCTCTCCGACCGCATCCAAGGGTTTTCTCCTCCTGACCATGACAAAGAACCTCAAATCCAAAACCACACGACAATAAATTTTACTAATATATATAATTATTTGGATTTCCGCTTGATTTACTAAATTTTTTGATAACAAATGAAAAAAAATTTTGGCCTCAAAAAAATCATATCAATCATGTGCCGCATTTCACCCAAAGAGGTATTGAATCAGACTTGGCTTCTCCTGAGGTCTGCGGTGCTGTTTGCATCGCTAATTCTCATCGCTTTGGGTACCGCCCGGGCTGCAGATGACGTCGCTGTTCTGTATGTGTACGCCAGTGACGTCGAAGAAGAAAAGGTGTGGACGCAAGCCGAGATGGAGGAGCACGTCAATGGCCCCCTGCGCGAATTCTGGAAGCAGCAGTCTTACGGCCGATACGTCCCCGCCGCGAAGGTCTTTGTCTGGCGAATGCCGATAACATCTGCGGAGCTCGAGGCCAACAAAAAGCATTACGTAATCGATAGCCTCAGGGCGCTGCTGCCGAACGGTGGTGACTTCGATGTGCCCGAGTTCAATCCGTCCGAGTACGCCATGACCCATATACTTTTAGGCGGCAACGTCATCGGCTACGGCGGCGGAATGGGAACGGGTGACCTGAAGGTAAACGGCGAGCTGTTGACCGGACTTAAGTTGGGTAGTTACACTTACGCGCACTCTACCAGCCAATACTGGATCCCTAATCTGAGATTTGGTTACTACAACCCGGGCTCTGTCTTCCAGGGGAAATGGAACGGTGAGGTCATCGGCTACCCGGAGTTGGGGCTGAATGGCGATGACGGCACGTTTCTGCACGAGTGGGGCCACGGGCTTGGATTGAGTACCCATGCCAATAGCTGGCGCAGCGAAACAGAGCCATTCTACGGCGAGATCTATTGGCGGGGTAAATTGGATTTCTGGAGTCAGGAGTCTGATTACGGGAATCTTTTTGATATTATGGGTGGGAGCCCATACTTGTCCTTGCATATTAATGCATTCTACAAGGAATTGTTGGGCTGGATCCAGCCGGACGAAAAGGTTGTTGTCTCTGCGACCAAGCGCGATATCCAACTGAATCCTTTGGAGTCGTCCAACACTCCAAATGTTTATGCGGCCCAGATCCCGGTCAGCGGAAAATTCTCCCGGCCATCTCCCTTCGACAATTCGATGGATTATTCTTTCTACATCGAATACCGGCGGCCCATGGGCCTAGATAAGCATCTCGACCATGAATACCTGCGCTCCAACACAGAGGGCATCATGGTCTACATGACTCGCCGCCAGGGCACAGGATTTATCAATAGTTGGCTTCTGGACATGAGCCCCGACAACGTCGTGTACGACAAGTCTCCAACCCTCGTAAATCCTTCGCACGCCAATGAAAGCGACGATCACCAGGTCTCGCTCAATGCAGGAAAAGCTTTCTACGATCAACAAACCGGCTGGACTCTAAATAACATCCGCCCTAACGGCGATCAGGGGATTCTCTTCGACGCGGAACAGGGCGAGAAAGCGGGCGTCGCCTCCGGAATCCATACTATAGCGCTCTTTTCCGGCAATTCCCTATCACCAGATGATGTCTTGCGGTCATCGGACTTGAGTTACTATCTCTCGCTCGGTAAAGACGGCAACATCGTCGTTCGGAAGAGCATCGACAACAGCGTTGTTTGGCAATCTCAGAACGTAAGCATTCCTGTTGATTCCTCCGCGAACCAACTCGCTTTTAACAACGGCAACCTGTCATTGACTGGGAGCGGCAAGACTATCTGGAGCAGCAATACCGGCGACAATCCCGGTGCCCGGCTCGTCGTCAGCGCCACGGGTAGTCCTGAGGTGCTGAGCACGATGGGCAAAGTGCTCTGGCCGACCCAGGTTAACGTGCTCAAGCCGCAGACCCTGACGGTAGCCGGGGGCGACGGATTGGCGTATTTGGGCGCCGGGGTGGCCATCGCAGGGAGTTCCGACAGCGGGCTTCCGGTGACCCTCAGCCTTGTCAGCGGTCCGGCGAAGCTGGAGAACGGTCAATTGATCCCGACGGGTGTCGGTTCCGTGCGCTTGAAGGCAAGTCAGTCGGGCGATGCGAACTGGTCAGCGGCTTCGATCGAGGTGGAGCGAGTGGTGGCCAAAGCGTCGCAGACCTTGAGCTTCGGAAGCTTGACCGATGTGGCCTATAATAAGAATGCACTGGTTCTCGATGGTAAGGCCAGCAGTGGTTTGACGGTTGGATATCGGGTGGTGAGCGGGGCGGCGACGGTGACGGGTAACCAGCTGAGCTTGAGCGGTGTCGGCACCATTGCGGTGGCGGCTGATCAGGAGGGCGATACCAACTGGCTGGCGGCCAAGAGCGTTACCAACAGTTTCACTGTGAGCCGCGGGGTTCAAACCATCGCCTTCAATGCAATCGGGGATAAGATCTTCGGCGATAGACCGGTGACTTTGGTGGCCACGAGCAGTGTGAACCTCCCGGTGACCTTCCGGGTCATGAGTGGTCCCGGGACCCTAAATGGTGCGGTTTTAAGCCTGATCGGAGCTGGAGACGTGGTGATACAGGCGATCCAGGTCGGAACCGACGCGTACCTTCCGGCCTCGGCTAGCCAGACTATTACAGTCAAAGCCACCGTTGTCCCACCAGCCATCTCCACCCAACCGCTAGCTGCCGTCACCCTGACTGAAGGCGAAACCACATCTCTTTCAGTCAAAGCCACGGGCGACGAACCGCTGAGTTACCAGTGGTTCTTAAACTCCGGAAAGATCGCTGACGGCGTAAATGTTTCCGGAGCGACCACTGCGACCCTGAAATTGACCAATATCGAGTTGACTCAAGCCGGGTCCTACTCCGTTTCCATTTCTAACGCCTCTGGGAGCGTCACCAGCACTGTTTCCAAGGTCACGGTGAACCAGGCTCCGATTAACGGCCCATCCGACAACTGGACCGTGCTCATCTACGGACATGCCGATCACAACCTGTCGCCCAGTCTCATCACTGACATGCTGGAGATGGAACGCGTCGGAAGCGGCGGCGGCCTGAACATCGTTGTGCAGGCTGATTTCGACGGCAGCAGCAAACAGAACGATGGACTGGATCCGGCCTTGGCGACAGGAGTTTCCCGTTTCCTCATGGCCAAGAACCCCAATCAGACCGAACGGCGCCTGATCTCGCCGGTGGTCGAGCGATTGAATGAGTCCAACAACATGGATGACCCCAAGGTGCTGGAAGCCTTCATTGCGTGGGGTGTCAAAAAGTATCCGGCGAAAAACTACGCGATGGTCTTCTGGGACCATGGAGGTCAGTGGCAGGGCTTCGGCGGTGACACGCAGGACGGCACGACTCATTCCCCGGGGCTCTCGACAGCTCAAATCCGGGCGGCAATCGACAACACCAAAGCCGCCACCCAGGTCGAAAAGTGGGCGTTCCTCAGCTTTGACACCTGCCTCATGGGTGGACTTGAGGTACTGTATGATTTCGCTCCTATCACCGATGTTTTCATCGCTTGCCCCGAGCTCGATTACGGCGACGGGTGGAATTATGAAGTCCTGGAAGTCCTGCGCCAGACTCCGACCATCACCCCGCTGGAATTCGGCAAAGCCGAGGTGGACTCTTGGCGGGCACACCACAGCGTCGGCGAGGCCGACATCAAACTTGCGGCTCACTCCTTGTACGACCTAACGAAGTTTGACTCGTTCGAGCGCAATTATCGGGCCTTCGCCGCGTCCGCGAACCAGAACGCAACCGCCATTCAGCAGTCGTTGGCTGTCATTCGCCGCGAGACGACTTCCTACAGCATTGGCGGGGTCAAGGAAATGGGCAAGCCGACGGATTACATCGACCTCGGTGAACTTGCTGAACGACTGCAACAGAACGCATCGGTGCCCGAAAATATCAAGGTCGCCGCTGCCGCGATGAACACCA
>Ga0209550_10007325_pt1 | contig 10209 bp, 11 predicted proteins | sample LauGreSuBDMM15SN_2_FD_187567 | JGI IMG/M metagenome (GOLD analysis project Ga0209550, IMG submission 187567) | Freshwater lake microbial communities from Lake Michigan, USA - Su13.BD.MM15.SN (SPAdes) (version 5) | ecosystem: Environmental > Aquatic > Freshwater > Lake | place: Lake Michigan... | reverse complement strand
AGCAAAAATTCACCACCGCGATTCGTGTGGTGCAGGGTCTTGCGGGCATTGCGCTCATGCTTGGGGTGTGGTGGTTATTGACGGTACCGTTTTCAGCGCTGGGCTCGATGGGGCAACGCTTCGCACCGGGCCCGTCGTTGCTGACGCTGTTGTCGTTGCTGCAAGGCGCAGAGATCTGGATCCATATCGCGGTCAGTTTGCAGCGCGTCGCGGTTGGGCTGGGGCTTGCCTTGCTGATTGGTGTGCCGCTTGGTTTGCTGCTTGGTTCTTCGGCTGGGGCGAATGCGACCTTATCGCCAGCGTTTCAGTTTTTACGCATGATTTCGCCCTTATCTTGGATGCCAATCGCAGTGATGGCCTTTGGTGTTGGCGATCGACCGGTTTATTTTTTGTTAGCCTTTGCTGCAATGTGGCCCATTATGCTCAACACGCTTGCCGGTGTGCGTCAGCTTGATCGGCGCTGGTTGCAGCTTTCAAAAAGCTTGTCAGCGACAGGTTGGGAGACGTTAAAGGGTGTGATCCTCCCAGGGATTTTGGGACACGTGTTGACTGGTACACGCTTGGCAATCGGCATTGTCTGGATTGTGTTGGTCCCTTGCGAAATGCTGGGTGTATCTGCCGGATTAGGCTATTTTATTTTGGATACTCGTGATCGCCTGGCCTATCACGAGTTAATGGCAACCGTGGTGCTGATTGGTCTGTTGGGCTTTTTGCTGGATACCGCGTTTAGAAAGCTATACGAGGCCTGGAGTAAAAGTCGTTAACTAAGGGCAGCTTCACAGAGCGGGGGTCCATTTGACTCTATGCGGTTATTGCATTGGCAAGTTACTGGTAAATTATGGGCTCATTTCAACGCTCTTATTTCGGTATCTTTTTATGACGCAAACCACTGCTACTTTAGAAACTCTTCGTGTTGGCATCGTTTCAGTATCAGACCGGGCCTCGAAAGGCGTGTACGAAGACCAAGGTATCCCAGCACTGCAGGCTTGGCTTGAGCGTGCGGTGTCGACACCGGTGCAAACCGTGTCTCGTTTGATTCAAGACGAAGCGAAAGAGATTTCAGCGGCCTTGATCGAGTTGGTGGATACAGAACGTTGTCATCTTGTGCTGACAACTGGTGGCACGGGTCCAGCCCGCCGTGACGTGACGCCCGAAGCCACGCTGGCAGTGGCTACGCGCGAAATGCCTGGTTTTGGTGAGCAAATGCGGCAAATCAGCTTACAGTTTGTGCCTACCGCAATCTTGTCGCGTCAGGTGGCGGTGTTGCGCGAGATCGAAGGCCACGCTGCTCTCATTATTAATTTGCCTGGGCAACCCAAGGCTATCAGCGAGACCCTTGAAGGTCTGAAGCGTGAAGACGGTAGCGTCGTGGTGTCGGGTATCTTCGCCGCAGTGCCGTACTGCATTGACCTGATTGGTGGGCCCTATATCGAAACTCATGACGCAGTTGTGAAAGGGTTTCGTCCGAAGTCGGCGCGTCGGCCACCGGTGGCCTAGTTTACGTTGACAGCATCGGGTATCGATGATGTCAACGTTGGGTTACCTTTGTCAGCGTCACGGCCAAGGCGCTAGGAGCAAGGCCGCGCTCAACACGCTAAGACCAACACGCCAAGACCAACGCGCCAAGACCAACGCGCCAAGACCAACGCGGCGCCCTTAGCTGGCCGCAAGCCTCCACAGCGAAGTGATTTCGGCCCGTCGCGCGTCAGCCAGCGGGTCTGCTTCTTCTTTGGCTTTGGGATGAACAGGTCGCGTATCGAGTCGCTCAAGAACGACCAAGCCTGCTCGCTCAATCGCGGCGAGCAAGGCGGCGCGGCTACGCAAACCAAGATGCTCGGCTAAATCCGACAAAATCAGCCAACCTTGCCCCTTGGGTGCGAGATGTTTGCTCAGCCCCGACAAAAAGCCCAACAACATGTGTTGGTCTTGATCGTAGACTGCTTGCTCAAGCGTCGAGGCAGGGCGTCCGGGTAGCCAGGGAGGATTACACACAATCAAATCAGCCTGCCCCTCAGGAAACAAATCACTTTGTTGTAAGTTGATTTGCTTGCCCATATTCAAGCGATTGACGTTGTCTTGCGCGCATAACAACGCACGTGCGCTGGTGTCGGTACCGACGACGCGCTTGACGCCTTGCTTAACTAGCAAGGCCGCCAGTACGCCTGTGCCAGTGCCCACGTCAAACGCGGTAACGATCGACAGAGGGCTGGCCCGAAAAGCCTGACTGACCAAATCCAAATACTCTGAGCGGATCGGTGCAAATACACCATAGTGTGGGTGTATGCGGTCTTGCAACGCGGGTACCTCGACACCTTTTTTGCGCCACTCATAGGCACTGATGACACCTAGAAGCTCGGTCATGGGCATGACATAGGGTTCGGCGTTGTCGCCATAAGCCGCCAGGCAAGCGGTTGCCACCTCAGGCGCGCGGCGCAGGGTCAGGGCGTGGTGGGGTTCGAAGGTCAGCAGCAACATGCCCAGCGTGCGTGCGCGCTGCGCGCGCGCGAGTCGTACCTGATGAAAGCGTTCGGGATAAGGCTGCTCGGCATACTTGACCCGACGCTTTGCGGTGCGCCGACCCAGCGCTTGCAGTAATTGGCGTGCATTTTGAAAGTCACCGGTCCAGATCAGGCCAACGCCTTCGCTTGCGAGCCGATAGGCAATATCGGCGGTCATCGTGTCATCGGCTAAAACCGTACGTTTTGGGGGTGCCCAGTTATTTTCAGAGCGCCAAGGCAGTGACTGAATTTCATCATCTTTTTCCCATGAAATGACTGGAAAGGCTGCAGGATTTGGGTGGTTAGCGGGCATCAGAGCGTCTCGATATTTTGACTGGATAGGGCTAAACCCGAATTTGGGGTGTTTTCAGGGCAAATGCTGTCATGCTGCCGTAAAATAACGGGTTAATTCATCCTCCATCCCGTCATTTTGCTCTAAAAAAGGATTTCTCATGGCACTCGTCTCTATGCGCCAGCTTCTGGATCATGCCGCTGAGCATGGTTATGGCATTCCCGCCTTCAACGTGAACAACCTCGAACAGGTTCAAGCCATCATGGAGGCAGCCGCTCAAACCGACAGCCCAGTGATCATGCAGGCCTCTGCTGGTGCACGCAAATATGCGGGCGAGGGCTTTCTTAAGTATTTGATTCAGGCGGCGGTCGAGTCCTATCCACACATCCCTGTCGTGATGCACCAAGATCATGGGCAATCGCCCAAGATTTGCCAGGGCGCAATCGATCTTGGTTTTTCAAGCGTGATGATGGACGGTTCGTTGAAAGAAGACGGCAAGTCGATTGCTGATTACGATTACAACGTTGCGGTCACCAAGCAAGTCGTCGATATGGCACACAAGTTGGGTGTGACGGTTGAAGGCGAGCTCGGCTGTCTCGGTTCACTCGAAACCATGGAAGGTGAGAAAGAAGACGGCCACGGTGCCGATGGCAAACTGACCATGGATCAGTTGTTAACTGACCCCGAGCAGGCTGCCGATTTTGTGCGTCGAACTCAACTCGATGCCCTGGCGATCGCAATTGGCACAAGCCATGGCGCCTACAAATTTACGCGTAAGCCTACAGGCGACATCTTGTCGATTTCGCGTATCAAAGAAATCAACAAACGTTTGCCTAATACTCACCTCGTGATGCACGGCAGTTCAAGTGTGCCTCAGGATTTGTTGGCTGAAATCCGTCAGTTTGGCGGCGACATGAAAGAAACTTACGGCGTGCCTGTCGAAGAGATCCAAACAGCCATTAAGTTTGGTGTGCGTAAGATCAATATCGACACCGATATTCGCTTAGCGATGACGGGCGCGATTCGCCGCTTCTTTGCCGAAAACCCCGGCAAGTTTGACCCACGCGAATACCTCAAGCCTGCCCGTGAAGCGGCTAAGGCGATATGCATTCAGCGTTACCAGCAGTTTGGTACTGCAGGCAACGCCAGCAAAATCAAAGTGATCCCGTTGAAAGACATCGCAGGCCAGTACTCGGCAGGCAAGCTGTCACAGGTCGTACAGTAAAACTGTTGCAGGTTCTTCAGTAAAACTTTTAGCAGGTCGTTCGGTCAGGCTAGCGCCTTCAGAGGCGCAGCTGTGCAATGTAAAAAGCCCCTCTCACCTACTCGGTTAGAGGGGTTTTTTGCTATCGCGGCCAGATAGGGCTAGATGGTTTTGTCTAGGTTGCCTTGCAAATATCCTAGTCCGAGCCCATTGTTGCCAACTTTTTGGCAAAAGGACTTTTGTCTTTACAATAGTATTGACAAAGTAAATACAATGGCTATAATCCTAGAACTTGAGAACCGCTCTGATATCAATGGCTCGACTTTTGTCTGGAGTCGCAACAAAGCATCGGCAAACCAGCGTAAGCATGGTGTGAGTTTTGACGATGCCGCAACGGTGTTTGATGACCCATTGTTCATCTTGATCGATGCATCGCGTCATGACGAACAGCGCGAGGCTGTGATTGGCTTCGATCAAACTGGTTGCCTGCTGTTTGTCGTGCACATTGAAGTCGATCACGCGTTCATTCGAATAATTTCTGCCCGACGGGCAGAGCCTGAAGAAGAGGTCTTATATGCTCAATGATCGACTAAAAGCCCGCCTACAGCACAGCCGCCCGATGACCTCGATCACCTTAAGAATCCCGGTTGATGTTGTCGATTCTTTAAAGGCCATCGCCCCGCAGCGGGGCTTTACGGGCTATCAAACGCTGCTGAAATCCTACCTAAGCGATGGCTTGCGGCGCGACGAAGCCCAGAGCTTTAATGCTTCGATGGCACGCTTAGTCCAAGCCCTTAAAAATCGCGGTGTCTCGGCTGAGCTCATCGCTTTAGCCGAGCAAGACTTACAAAAAGGTTAACGCTGCACTTCTTGTTAAAATCATCTCATCTTCAAGATTTAAGCGGGCTTCAAGCTCGCTTTCACTTTTTATAGGCTTCGCTGTGGCCCTCACTATCCTTCAGTCTTCGATCCAGTCTTTGCCCTTATTGGCGCGAGGCAAAGTCCGCGATATGTATGCGGTGGGCGACGACAAGCTGCTGATTGTGGCAACCGATCGAATCTCTGCTTTTGATGTGATTTTGGATGACCCGATCCCAGGCAAAGGCCAGGTGCTCAAAGAACTTACAGACTTTTGGCTGGCCAAGCTCGCCCACGTCTTGCTCAACCATTCAACCGGCATCAACCCTGAAGATGTGGTCACCGCCGCCGAGCGCGAGCAGGTGGTCGGTCGTGCTGTCGTAGTGAAACGCTTAAAGCCAATTTTGGTTGAGGCCGTCGCACGTGGGTATTTGATTGGCTCGGGCTGGAAAGACTATCAGGCGAGCGGCTCAGTCTGCGGTATCGCGTTGCCGGCCGGGCTCAAGCAAGCCGGTAAGTTGCCCACGCCGATTTTTACGCCCGCCGCTAAAGCCGAGTTTGGCTTACATGATGAAAATGTCGACTTTGCTTACGTGATTAAAGAAATCGGCCTTGAAATGGCAGAACGCATTCGCGAGGTCACCTTGCGTTTGTACTCTGAGGCAGCAACGTTTGCCGCTACCAAAGGCATCATGATTGCTGACACCAAGTTCGAGTTTGGGCTTGATGCAACCGGAACCTTGCATTTAATGGACGAGGTTCTGACGCCAGATTCGTCACGCTTTTGGCCTGCCGATGGCTATCGCGAAGGCATCAGCCCTCCCTCCTTTGATAAACAATTTGTGCGCGACTATCTTGAGACACAGCCTTGGGGCAAGACCCCGCCCGCGCCAAGGTTGCCGGCCGAGGTGATCGCTAAAACTGCCGCTAAATATCGTGAGGCACTTGATCGTTTAGTGGCCTAAGGCCTTCGGGTCACCACCTTTATATCGTTTGTTGCGGGTTCAAACTTTCACAGGGCTTTGCTATGTCCTCTACTTCTAGTGCAGCCACCAACGCAAAGGCATCGACTGCTGCTGATGTTGTCAGCGACTCCTCTGCAGCAGCCTCGCCAATCGTTGGTGTCGTCATGGGCTCTTCAAGCGATTGGGAGGTCATGCAACATGCGGTCAATATGCTCAAAGATTTTGGTATCCCCTGTGAAGCGCGGGTAGTGTCGGCCCATCGTATGCCACAGGATATGGCTGACTACGGTGCTGCTGCGGCCGGCCGTGGTTTGCGGGCCATCATTGCGGGCGCGGGTGGTGCCGCGCATTTGCCTGGCATGATGGCAGCGCTCACCGAGGTGCCTGTCTTTGGTGTGCCAGTGCCTTCAAAATATTTGCGTGGCGAAGACTCGTTGCTTTCTATTGTGCAAATGCCAAAGGGTATCCCTGTTGCGACCTTTGCAATTGGCGAGGCCGGTGCGGCAAACGCAGCGTTGCACGTGATTGCAAATTTGGCGACAACCGATGGTGCGTTACGCGAGCAATTACGTGCGTTTCGTGCGCGTCAAACCGAAACTGCGCGTGCAATGAAGGTGCCTCTGTGATCTTACCGGGTGAATGGTTGGGGTTGATGGGTGGTGGGCAGCTAGGTCGCATGTTTTGTCAGGCTGCTCAGTCTTTGGGGTATCGCGTAGTTGTGCTCGATCCTGCACCTGAAGGCCCAGCGGCCTCGGTTGCCGATATGCATATCCAGGCTGAGTTTGATGACGAAGAAGGATTGCTGCGCTTAACACGACAGTGTCGAGCTGTGACGACCGAGTTTGAGAATGTTCCGGCCACGAGTTTAAAAAAATTAGCCAAGCATTGCCGGGTGACTCCTGGTGCTCAAGCGGTTGAAATCGTACAAGATCGCATTACCGAAAAAGCTTACATCGCGAGCCAGGGGGTGGCGGTCGCCCCCTATACGCCGGTAAATTCGGCAGATGACTTGCGCACCGCGGGTGCACATTTGTTTCCGGGGATTTTAAAAGTTGCTCGTCTAGGCTATGACGGCAAAGGGCAGGCGCGTGTGCACACTTGCGCTGAGGCTTTGGTTGCCTTCGAAGAGTTCGGTGCCGTGCCCTGTGTGCTCGAAGCGATGCTTGATCTACAAGAAGAATTATCGGTTGTGATGGCGCGCGGTCTCGATGGTCAGTGCAAGGTGTTTCCGGTGGCATCAAATGTGCATGATCACGGCATTTTGGCGGTATCGACCGTTGACATTCAGCCAACACCCTTCGCACAACGTGCAACGAAGGCGGCTCTGGCGATTGCGAATGGGTTGAAGTATCAGGGCGTACTGTGCGTTGAGTTTTTTATCTTGCGTGATGGTCAGTTGCTGGTCAACGAAATCGCGCCGCGTCCACACAATAGCGGCCATTACACCATGAACTCGTGCGTGACGAGTCAGTTCGAACAACAGGCGCGTGTGATGGCACGCTTACCGTTAGGCAGTACCCAGTTGTTAACGCCCGTGGTGATGCTTAATATTTTGGGCGATGCTTGGTACACCGACGAGACCGATACCCAAACCGAACCTGATTGGTCGGGTGTGTTGGCGGTGCAGGGTGCCTCGCTGCATTTGTATGGCAAGCGCGAAGCCCGCCGAGGCCGCAAAATGGGCCATGTGAATTGCGTGGGTAACACCTTGGCTGAGGCGATTGCTGCGGCGAACCGAGTGGTTAGCCTCTTGCGCTTACCAGTGGCTGCTTGACGTGTCAGAGCGTGATCAACCTGTTGTGAATTCGAGCGCGAGAGCGAGAGCAAGTGCGAGCACAGACACAAGCGCAACAGCACATTCCAAGGCACCTGCAAGTGTACGCATGGGTACAAGTGCAAGTGCAGCCGAGCTTGCCCACGCTATCGAAGTCTTGGCGCAGCAAGGCTTGGTTGCTTTTCCAACAGAAACTGTTTACGGACTAGGGGCTGATGCTGAAAGTGCTTTAGCGGTCGAACGCATCTATCAGGCAAAAGGCAGGCCCTCTAATCACCCGGTGATTGTGCATGTCACACCTGAGGCTGATTTGTTGTATTGGGCGGCGAGTGTGCCGCCTGAGGCTCAGCAGTTGATCGATGCGTTTTGGCCAGGGCCGCTCACACTTATTTTGAAGCGGGCTTCACATATTTCTTCAGTCGTTAGTGGCGGGCAAGACAGCATTGGTTTGCGCTGCCCTTCGCATCCTGTGGCACAAGCTTTGTTGCGTGGGTTCGCGGCTACCCGTACATCCGGGCAAGGTGGTGTAGCAGGCCCTTCGGCCAATAAGTTTGGTCAGGTGTCACCGACCACAGCCGCCCATGTGCGACACGAGTTTGCTGAACTGGTTGCCCAAGGCATGCCGGTGCTTGAAGGGGGCGCGAGCGACGTCGGCATTGAATCGACAATCGTTGATTTATCGCGCCTTGAGCAAGGCGTTGGGCCGGTGTTGTTGCGCCCTGGGCACATTACCGCCGCCCAACTTGCCGAAGTGTTAAATCAAGAGGTCGCTGAACCCGATGCTCAGGCGCCGCGTGTCTCGGGCGCCTTAAAGTCGCATTACGCACCGCATACGCCCTTGCGCTTGGTGCGTGCGTCCGAGTTGGAAAGTGTGCTGGCGACCCAAACTGCCAAACTCGCACCAGAGCATCGTATTGCTGTCGTAGCGCATACGGCTCAGCGTATTGCGCCTGCTTCGAACGAGAGGCTTGATTGGATCACTCTACCCAACGACCCCGCAGCCTATAGTCGCGTGCTGTATGCCACCCTGCGTGCGCTAGACCAGCAGGGGTACAGCCAGTTGCTTTGGCAAACGCCCCCGACAGGGCTTGAGTGGGCAGGGGTTCAAGACCGGCTTGGCCGAGCTGCTGCTGGTTTTAGCTGAGCATCGCGTATTTCAGGCGACTGCTAGAGTGTCCGACGATCAAGGTCGGACTCAGTGATCACGGTGTCGTCCAAAGATCGCAGTGGAGCTCAACTATCAAGCTTCTATCCAACGATGATGAATTCAACGATTGCATTCGATCTTTAATTTGTATCACATATTAGACAAATAAATCATTTTTGTCTAATATGTGATATGCCCAGTAAAAAACAACCTGTTTATCCAAACGAAGAAAAGCTTCTGACTGAGCTTGGTGAGCGACTACGCCTTGCGCGAATGCGGCGTAAGTTTTCATCAGAAACTGTCGCGGCTCGCTCGTCGATTTCTCGCATGACGCTTTATCGCGTCGAGCGAGGCGATCCCTCTGTCTTGATGGTTACGTATTTGAGGGTGCTGGCTACCTTGCAACTAGAAGAGGATTTGGGTCTGATCGCTAAAGAAGATCGCCTCGGTCGCAGTTTGCAAGATCTTGACTTGCCTCACGGAAGAACCCCACATGCCCGCCGAACAACTTGAAGTCTGGTTGGACGCACAGTTCTGCGTAAAGCCAATGCTGGTCGGGTCCATCTCAAATGATCATGGGCAACTGCGTTTTCAGTACTCGCAAGATTGGCTGACCGACTTTGGTCGCTTCGCAATTGACCCAGACTTACCTCTAAGCCAAGGGGTTTATTTTCCAAATAAAGACGCTGGTAACTTTGGATGTTTTTTAGATGGTTCGCCCGATCGTTGGGGGCAAACGCTAATGAAACGCAGAGAAATGCTTGAGGCGCAAGATGAAAAGCGTAAGCCTCGAAATTTGTATGAATGGGATTTCATGGCGGGCGTGCAAGACCTAACGCGTCAAGGGGCCTTGCGCTTGCGGTCAGCTTCGCATGACCAGTTTGTCAGCCAACATCGCCTGTCTGCACCACCCCTAGCACAACTGGCTGAACTCGAACTCGTTGCTAATGAACTGAGTCATAAACGTATCGACAACCTGAGCGCTTTACGTCGGTGGCTCAGCGTACTCGTGGCGCCAGGCGCATCGCTTGGGGGTGCTCGTCCGAAAGCAAACTTTACTCAGAACGATGGCTCGTTGTGGATTGCGAAGTTTCCGTCGCGCGAAGATGACATGGATATCGGTGGATGGGAGGGTGTGGTGCACGCGCTTGCCGTAAAAGCCAATCTTGATGTGCCCGATGCCAAGGTATTTAAATTCGGCAAATATTTTCACACGTTTTGCGTCAAGCGCTTTGATCGGTTGCAGGGGCAGCGGGTTTTCTACGCCTCGGCCATGACACTGTTAGGGCGACAAGACAGTGAGGGTAGTCGTTATGTGGACCTTGCAAGATTGCTGTTAACGCTAGGCAATCCAGCAACGCTTAAGCACGATCTTGAACAAATGTGAGCGCATTCCCCACTCTAGGCGCAAGCCAGGGTGGGGTCTAGCGAACGGTGCTTGTTAAAGCGCCCTGCTTTTCTTTCTGGCATG
>Ga0209550_10007324_pt1 | contig 10212 bp, 8 predicted proteins | sample LauGreSuBDMM15SN_2_FD_187567 | JGI IMG/M metagenome (GOLD analysis project Ga0209550, IMG submission 187567) | Freshwater lake microbial communities from Lake Michigan, USA - Su13.BD.MM15.SN (SPAdes) (version 5) | ecosystem: Environmental > Aquatic > Freshwater > Lake | place: Lake Michigan, USA... | reverse complement strand
GTATTAAATAGATCATTGAATAAGATTGATTATGCTATTTTAGGGTTAATTGGAGTTGGTTACATTTCATACATTTTTTATTGGAAACGATGAGCTAAACTATAAAGAGATAGTTTTCTTTATTTATATATATTATGACAGATTCAACTATAATAAAAAATAATGGTGATAAAATTGATTCAACAATGTTAAGGTTAAAAACGTTAGAAACAGAATATGAATTAACAATGAAAAAATATGAAGAAACTTACAAGACATATGTTAATAGTTTAAATTCTAACAACTCTTCCAAAATTGAATACCAGTATATAAATGGTAGTACATATTGGGGAACAGCTGGATTGGAAGAAAAACCATTGACAACTCAAGAGGAATGTGGTGCACTTTGTTCACATAATTTGCAATGTACTGGCGCAACATTTAATCCAGATAAAAGATATTGTTGGACGCGAATGGGAGAAGGAGATGTAACTGCTGGACAAGACTCTGATATAGCCATTGTTCAAAAGTCCATGAATATCCTTACACAATTAAAATTTTTAAACACAAGACTTGTAACTTTAAATAGAGAGATTAAAACTACGTTAAATGATTTACAAACTCCTGCTTTAGAAGAGATGAAAGCAAAGGATAAAAAAGGAGTCTACCTAAACAACCTATCTTCAAAATTGGAAAAAGAAAGATTGCAGTTAACAAAAATGATGAATGAGTATGCTACAGTAAATGAAAGTTACGATCAGTCAAATTTAATTGCTATTCAAAAAAATGTTCAATTTAAATATTGGTTTCTTTTGGCCTCAATTGTTTTTATTATAACACTTAAAAAAATGATAAATCCAAAATCGGCTTCAATAAATTTTATTTTTTGGGTAATCTTATTTATACTTCTTTTAATATTTTCATATACATTGACTAGCCCACAAGGATATTTAATGTGGTTAGTTATTGTTTTGGTAATGATTTTAGTAAAATTAAACATTATTCCAAGTCCAGGATCTACAGTACAAAAGAACAAATAAAAATTGTATAGTAAAATAAATAGAATAGTGACAAAATATTAAATTATTCTATTTATTTATATTAATATGAGCTTTACAAATCTAATAGAACAATTTAAACAGGAATTTGAAAATAAAAATACTGTTTCCACAACCTTAAGACAGGGGGCACAGTTTAATAAATATCAAAACAAAATTAAAAAGCACGTAGAACGAGAGCCAAATTTATTAACATTGTTTAACAACACGGTCAATAATATTAAAGAGGGGTTTACTTCAAATGACTACATGTCAGGTATTCAACAAAATCAGGCTGCCGCACAATCATTGAAAGAACAAGGACAACAATTTATGCAACAAACAAAAAGTGATCAAAACGAGCTTGCCGATTTAGAATCACAATTTGGCACATTAATGTTGCAATATGAGCAAACACAAGAGGAAATTACAGAAAAATCTAAAAATTATATGCAGAGACTTAACTCAAATAATCCATATTTAAATAAAAATGTTCGTTTAGCGAATGGGCCTATTGGATACGTAACAAATCAAGGAGAATATAAATGGTATTCTACACCTGAATTAATGAAAAGCACTGCTGGAAAAAACGGTTGTCCTGCGGCTGCAACTATAGTTCAACTAAATGTCTCATCAGATAATTACAACAACCCTGGTTCTTTTCTTCCTACAACTCCTCCTTTGTTAGTTGGAAGTGCCATGACCGTCGAACAGGCTTGTGGAAATGAAGGTACTAATGTGTATGTTAACACTCTTTTAACCGACCCTATCACCTCTTATGTGGGTTGTTATGGAGATAAGGAAGATCGTGCCATGGGCAATCCATTAGCATCGGGTCAAAATATATACAATTATAATACCTGTAGAAGTGCAGCAATTGATTCTGGGAATCGTTATTTTGCTGTACAAAACTTTCAAACTGATTCACAGCTTGGACAGTGTGTTATTTCAAATGATTTAACTACGGCAGAAAAATATGATGCCGGAGATAATATTCAATCAACTATATTATGGTCGTCTAACACTACTGGTGGCAGCATAGCTAGTTTAAAAAATACAGGCGAGTTGTTAGTTATAAACGCAGAAGGTAATACTGTCTTTTCTTCCCCTAATGCTCCGGCAGAATGTTCAAATGGAGGAAATATAACCATTCTCAATGCTACTTGGGGAGATGGTTGTGCTGGAGTATCTCCTAATAATGTATATGATTCATTAAATAAGTTACTGGAACAAAATGTGGCAAATCGCTTGAATTATAGTTATGTTGTTGGTAGTGGTATGAATGATCCTTCCGTGGGGTGCAAAAAATCATTTAATGTTGCTTATCAATGTGGAAATGAAATTAAAACCGGACATATTGATGGTGAAGCCCAAGGCCAAAACTTTTTATTAGATTGTCGCACAGAATCGTCTTTGTGTAATTTTTATTTAATATTGCAGGATGATGGAAATATGTGTATTTACAAGGGCACCCCAGAACAAACTGTGGGTGGAGCAGTGTGGTGTTCCAATACAAACGGACAACAACAGAAGGCTAACCCAGAGTGGACTTCTGCAAAAGGGATGAAATACCCTGGTAAAAACTATTTAAGTTTGGGAGAAACTTTGGCGGCAGGTGAATGGATTGGATCCTCTAATGGTGCGCTGCAGCTTATCATGCAAACAGGTGGCAACTTGGTTCTTAATACTTCAACCTCATCTACTATGTGTAATGCTGGAAAAGATGGGAAGATGTATGGTGCGCCTTGGACAAACCCAATTTATGATACAGCGGATGTGGGAATAGTAGAAAATAGGGGTAAAATTGGTTATGTAGATGCTGATGCTAATTTGAAAGAATATCCTGCGTCAATGATTGGTCTAAGCGATACTTATCAAATGTTTCCAAACTTTGACTCACCTGGAAATGATTTGCCAAATATGCCCAAACCTAATTCAACTTTAGGGGCGTGTAGAGTAGAGTGTACAAATTCTACAGATTGCCATGGTGCAGTATTTGACACTTCTTCAAAAAATTGCTGGTTAAAGGATAAAAATGTATATCCAAATTCAATTAAAACTCCTCAGGAAAATTTAATGCTATTAATTAAAAATCCCTCTATTATTGGAATAAACAGCTGTAATAAAGATATTAAAGATATTGACTCGTTACAGTGGAGCAAATATGTTAATAATGGTTCAAAAATGACGCCGGATGAAAAATGTGGAATTGCAACGGAGATTGATGAGCTAAAAAATTTATTAGATGAATTAAAAAGTAAATTGGCAGTTCTTGCAGAAAAAATAACAGAAAAAATGGAGACTTTGCAAACCGAAAATGCAAATTTAAATAATAAAATGTCAACCGATCAAAAACAGATGAGTGAGAATTTAACCACATATAAGCAAATTAATAATGAACTTCAAAATTACAAGGTTGTATCTTACCAAAATATAAATGGTATGTTAAACGATACAGATACAATTGTATTGCAAGAAAACTATCAGTATATTTTTTGGTCTGTTTTAGCAATTGGCTTAGTTATAATAACAATGAATAATGTTAGAACCAAATAAGACACTGAATTAAAGGTTATCAAAATTTTATTTATCTTAATATAATCTATATATTAAGATGAAACAATATACATCATGTACAGAACCAACAAATAAAGATGATTGTCAAAATGCATATATTAATGATCTTGGACCAAATCAAGTTAATGCATGCTCGTGGGATGATAACACTAACAAATGTTATACTACTTCACTTGGACCTCCAAATCCTGATTATGCTCCCATTCCTGGAAATAATGGAGCCGATATTCAAAGGATGAATGAACGAAGTGAACAAACTTTAACAGACATTCAAGGTCTTCAAGTAATTGAAAAAGAACTCTATGCTAATTTAGAAAAAAACAATGGAGAGAATGTTTTGAGTCCAGATGAAAAGACACAAATTATAAATAAAATAAATGAGATTTCTCAAATGAGAATAAATTTATATGCCACATTAAAAAATAACTACTCTTTTTATCAAAAAAATGTATCTTCTGTCAGAAACACTTTGCAAGAGCAATCACAAGCAGTAAATATTGTTGAACAAGAATTAAATGAATCTAAAAAAAAACTTCATTTATTGGAAGATGAAAAGTATAACAAATTGCGACTTGTTGAGATTAATACCTATTATGGAAAATCTTATAATGCACAAGCGGCAATTATGAAAATTATTGTAGCAGTTTGTATCCCAGTTTTAATTTTAGCAATTCTTTCAAATAATCAAATTATTCCTAAGATTTGGTATGGACTGTTGGCATCAATTGTTATTATTATTGGTGTAGTTTTAATTGGTTACATAATGCTAAACTTATACAATAGAAGTAAGACCAACTTTGATGAATATGAATGGAAATTCAATCCTGGAGATATTCAACCAAGTGGGACTACAAGTTCCAATACTAGTAGCCCATGGTCGATTGCATCTATAACGTGTGTGGGAGAAATGTGTTGCAGTGATGGAATGTATTATGACACTGTTGCTGAAAAATGTGAAATTGGAACAGATCCAAATGCGGGAACAACTAGTACAACTACAGATCCTGTAACAGGAATTACGACAACCGCTACGTCTCCTTCTACAACTACAACTGCAACTGTTTCGTCAACTTCTCCCGCAACATCATCTAATTCTGGTCAAGAATCATTTATGAGCGCTATAAATAGGGCAACAAAGAATTATTCATTAGAATCATTTAACAATTATAATTTAATAAATAGTGCTTCCTTTTAAAATCTAATGATTGTATAAGAATACAATGAGCACAGAATCATGTTCGCAATTAGTAGAAGAACAAAGACAACAAAATGAAAAATTGGATAAATTGCAAGAACAAATAACCGAGCAATTAAGTCAAACTCTTGGCACATCTATAAGTGCATTAACATGTGGACCTACTTGTCAAAGGGAAAACAAAATTAATGAATTAAGACAAAAGTATTTGGATGCACAAACAAACAAACTTATAGCCCCACAACACGTTGTTGATGCAGAAAAGGAATATTATACTTTTGCAGAAGGAACCGCTGCATATGATGCAATTCGTACAAAAGAGTTGCAAGCCGAGGCCGATAAATTAGGCAGTCTTATGCAAGAAAATTTTATTGAGGAGATTTATAACATTGAACTTTTAATTAAAATGTATAATATTATGCTTATTGATGCCGACAATACATTGGAACTGTATAATGATTACGAAGAGTCTATTGAAGACTTAAATGATGAAATTACCGGACAAAAAACAACAGTGGTAACAAATGATAGAAAAACATACTATGAAAGTCAAGAAATTATAAATGTAAAATTTTGGCAAAGAATTATGCTATTTATTTACTATTTGTTGGTAGTTGTATTTTTTTTAGGAATTTTTCTTGCAAACAGTTCATATGGATTCTTTAAGAAAATTGGAATTTTTTTATTATTAGTATTTTATCCGTTTTATGCAGGATTAATTGCAAAAGGAGTAATGCGCGTAATAACCATTATTACAGATCTTTTACCCAAAAATATTTACAAAACTATATAAGCAACTTCTAAGCTTTTGTTTTTTACACATTTAAAATGTAAATTTTATAAAGCATTACTACGAATAAAAATAATAGCTTATTATATTATGGACTATATATCTATTTTACAAGATTCAATTGATACATCTGTTTCTATGAAATTATTTAAAAATAGAGAAGATGCATCAACGGCACATATTTTTAAATCTAAATTAGTTAAAATTCCTCTATCAGTATTCAAAAATGTTGATAATTTTGATCCAATTAGATTACAGGAATCTGCAGTAAAAGCCTATCATATAAACAATAGGCCACGCGGTAACAATGATATAAGCGTGTAAATGAAATAAAAAATAAATAAACATGCTTGGGTTATTTATTTTTCTTATTTATTTTATCTATTTTTTTATTTTCTTATCCATTTAACTCATCAATTTCATCTTCTTGGTCTGGATAGACAATTGAAATGCCACTCCATCCACTACTCTTTGCCTTGCCAAAACGCTTGTCCATATACTCGTTAAGCTCAACACCCTTGGGCATCTTGCGATTTCCCTGAGAATCCTGAAACCACATCTTGAATTGCTGCAATAGTTCCATCTTCTTAATTTTTCCACTGTCCTTCTTTACAATCATTTCGCTGACAAATGCTGCAATATGATCCTGAGTTTGTCGGTATTTATTGGATGATGCATTAACAATGTCGCAATCTTCCACCTTGCCTTGAGTATCAAATACACGGTTTACCAACATACTTGCAAATACTGGAGCCCATTCATGGAGCTTATCCTTAAGACTTTTGTCTTTTTTAAAGACATATTTTGTGTCGTCTGTATGAGTTTCACCATCATCTATAAATTTTGCTAAGAAATCGCAGATTCGAATGCGTCTCCAAGTACCATCATCATTACTACCAACTTCAAATAGGGTATTTGTACAGACAACAAGATTAAATTGAATATGAAACGTTTCGGCCTCACAATATAGAGCACGAGCCTGCATGGTTGCATCGCCAGTCAAATTCTTCATCATGCCCTCATTAATTTTTGCGTCCTTTGAAGGCTCTTGCATAATTGCATATCTAACTCCCTTTAATTGCATAATTTCTGAAGAGGTACCTCCTACACCTGGTCTCTTTTCAGTAACAAGCGTGACAGGAACAGTTCCCGCATATTCTCCCATTGTCATTGTCATCAAGTCAGTAAGCATAGATTTGCCATTGCTACCGCTTCCGCGATAAATGTTAAACGTTTGATTAATGTTTTCACCAATAAGTGTAGACGATAAATGATCCCACATGTATCGGTTAAGTTCCTTGATTGGGAAAAGTTTCTCCATGAATGACACAATGTCATCTGCAATTGACTTGAATTTATCATAATCATATGGAATATAAGGAATGCCAGTTGTTTTTGTAATATAATCTTGTGGATAGCCATCGCGAAATAACTTGTTTTTCAAATCTACAATTCCATTTGTAAAACAAATCAAGTGCTTATTTAAGTCCATATTCTTTACAAATTCATTATCATAAAAGATCTCCATAGCTTCTCGCATAATATTGTTTTTATTATTTGTTGTTTTGAGTTTTACAGAAATTTCTGTATACTTGTTTACCTTGCGTTTCATATTTTCTCTCTTTTTGTCATCGTCTACTTCAACTTGTTGCAAGCTGGCTGCACACAAATGCATAGAGCGTTGGTAATAGTTGAACATATCTTTTGAAATTGCCATTCTTAAACTCTGCCCCTTGTCTTGCATCCAACGATGATTCTTAAATACATACCACGTCTTATTGACAAGGCTTGTGCAAATATACTTGTCCTTGAACATTTGATAAAGCACCATACCAAAATCAAACTCTGTTGGCGTTTCCAATGTAATTTCTATGAAATGATCAATTGTTGTCATGCGAACATTCATATAGTCATCATACGCGTCCTGTTTTGCCCAATACATAATGGATCGCTTGGTAATACCATCTTTAGTGTTATTATAGCGCTTCCAATCATTGTATAGTTGAGGGATTGTTGTGTAATCAAAATCTGAAGCCTTACTGCGCAGCATTACCCAAGAAAGAAACAGTCTTTCATCTGTATGTTTTAAAGCAAATGCAACCTGACGATTTAGCAAATGAGATCCAGGTTCATAATATTTTGGTGGTAAAATTTGTGTATATTGATGCACCTCTTTAACAGCATATTCTGCGGGCTGAAGAGAGTTCATAATTTTATCTATTGCCCGCTTTAACAGATCATGAGATGTAATTTCGTCCAAAGAAATATCACTTTCATCTTCATCATCATCGCTGCACGCGGTAGAAATTAATTTTACTTTTGTTTTACTACCACTTTTCTTTGCGCGAATCGTTGATTTTTTACCAAGAAGTTTGTTATACTCGTCTAAAATTTTTGGATTAATTTCAAACTTTTCAAATCTACTGTACTGAACAGATAATTTTTCAAAGTCTTTGCAAACATCAAATGATTGTGCGCGTTCCTCCTCCATCATAAACTCTCCGTCAGCTTCATCATATGTAATAATGTAATGCTGTGTAAGTTCGTAGGCCTGATTTCCAGGTTTTCTTGAACCATATAGCTGCCAATTTGTAACTCCTTTGCTAATTCCTTCGTCTAATACGGTATCCCATTCATTGATAAGTGGCAGATCACACGTTTCGGCAATTTTTGCAAGAATTCTTTGACGCAACATCATCTGCATAATATGATCCATTTGAATTCCAATAATCATATGAATTCCGTCCTTTGTAAAATTTTTATCTTGACACCTATTTACATTTGGTTTTTCCATGATAAACACCGGAAAGGGGGTATCTTTTTTGAAAATAAAGAATTCCTTAAGTTCCTCCAAATACAAAAGTGTAATTATATCAACAATGTGTTCTTTTGTATGCTGACGTGTTTGCACGTCATATTTGTATCTAAAATCAAAATCTACAAATACACCTCCACATTTTCCATCACTTCCATCCAACTGTCTTTCTGTCAAGTATTCCATTTTTCTGTTGGTAAATACATGCTGACAATACAAACTGTAAAATGCTGAAAGTTCTTCTGGTGGAATAATGTATGCTCCACCAAATATGTTTAATGTTTTGTCACCAATTCTGGTGTGCGTTGGTGTTATTAGTCTATCATTTTCTTTTTCTTTTTCTTTTTCCTTATCCTTGTCTTTTTGGCCTTTGGAATTATGCTTTATTAGGAAATCTTGTAGGTCTTTATATTGACACGATGATGACATCATTGATTGTTGTTATAATATGCAAAGATATTTCTATTTCATTTTTTTATTTTAGTTAATTTTGAATTAACTAATAATTCAAATCTAGTTAAAAACATCTTACCATAATAATTAGGAATGGAAAAAACTAAAATGGTCGCAACAAACTTTATCTCAAAAGAGTCCATTACGCGTTTATTAGGAGATGTTAAACAGATTATGAAGAATCCATTGACTGATAACGGAATCTACTATATTCATGATGACACAGATATGTTGAAGGGATATGCTCTTATTATTGGTCCAGACGAGACACCATATTTTGCTGGAAATTATTTTTTTGAGTTTCAGTTTCCAACAGATTATCCATTTACTCCTCCAAGAGTAATTTATAAAACAAATGATGGTGTGGTAAGATTTAATCCAAATCTTTATGTAAATGGCAAGGTTTGCATTTCTGTCTTGAATACTTGGAGAGGAGAGCAATGGACATCTTGTCAAAATATTTCAACAATTTTGCTTACGTTATGTACACTTTTGTGCAACAATCCGTTATTGAATGAACCTGGTATTACAAAAACTCATGCAGATTATAACACGTACACACAGATAATTGAGTTTACAAACATGGAAGTAGCTGTGTGCGATATGGTAAATAAAAAAATGGGTATTTACCCGGAAGGATTTGAAATTTTTTACCAATATGTGAAAGAAAATTTTAAAAAAAATAACACTAAAATTATGAGTTTTTTGAAAAATATGGAAAAGAATGATCCAGTTATTTTAGAGTCAACTATTTATAGATTTAAAAAATCAATAGATTACAAGAGTTTAATGCAAAAATTTAAGGATGCGAGAACTTTGTGTGGCATCACATTAGAAGAGTCGGAGGATGTTAAAAATGTGACAAAAAGTCAATGTTGTATATAATGCAACTATGTTATTTAACTATAGTTTAGTTTTAAATAAAAACAAAAAATTGAAACATAAATAGTATTATTTACTATATATATATATATCAAGAATGCACTTCTGCACTAAATGCGAAAACATGTATTATATCCGCATTGACGCGGAGAATGCAAATAAACTTATATATTATTGTAGAAACTGCGGCAATGAGGAGAGTCTGCTTGGTGAGGAGAATGTTTGCGTAATTAAAACACAGCTAAAAAAAGGCCAACAAAATTTTACCCATATAATAAATAAGTATACCAAGTTGGATCCTACTTTACCTCGCATTAATCGCATATTGTGTCCAAATGCTGAGTGCGTCACCAACACAGAGTCTGTTCCAAGAGAAATTATTTATATTAGATACGATGAAGTAAACATGAAGTATGTTTATTTGTGTTCTACGTGCGATACCGTTTGGAAGACAGAGGATCAAAAGTAAAGTATAAAATAAACT
>Ga0209550_10007323_pt1 | contig 10213 bp, 7 predicted proteins | sample LauGreSuBDMM15SN_2_FD_187567 | JGI IMG/M metagenome (GOLD analysis project Ga0209550, IMG submission 187567) | Freshwater lake microbial communities from Lake Michigan, USA - Su13.BD.MM15.SN (SPAdes) (version 5) | ecosystem: Environmental > Aquatic > Freshwater > Lake | place: Lake Michigan, USA... | reverse complement strand
TCCACCTGCAAGCTTTATGCACGAGCAAGAGAAAGTAACCAAGCGCTGGCCAGCTGCAGTTAAATTTATTAAAGATAATAAAATCAATGAATTTTTTGCTGACGGAACCCAAGACTTTGGAATCGTCATGCAAGGCGGGCTCTACAACACTGTAATCCGCTCACTACAGCTACTTGGACTTTCAGATATTTATGGCAACAGCAAGATTCCGCTATACATTCTCAACGTTACTTATCCAATAGTTGATGATGAAGTTGTTGAATTTGCGAAGAGCAAGAAGGGCATCCTTCTTGTTGAAGAGGGTCAGCCTGACTACATCGAACAGAACATAAATGCGATTCTTCGTCGTGCCGGAGTTCAGACTGCGCTACACGGTAAAGATTTACTGCCTGTCGCCGGTGAATACACACCAGCCTCGGTTACAAAGGGCATTTTAGAATTTGTTAAGAAATTTGGCCCAGAGCTTCTAGATCAAAATAATTTGCCAGCGATTGTTCGCCCTGATGGTGACAAGCCAAACTCAATTAAATCTGTTGCACCAACAGAGCAGATTCATGGCCGACCACCATCATTCTGTACTGGATGTCCAGAGCGTCCAATCTTTACTGCTTTGAAATTAGCCGAGAAAGAAACCGGCAAGCACCACATTTCTGCAGATATCGGTTGCCACCTGTTCTCAATTTTGCCACCGTTTAATATTGGTGCAACAACAATGGGTTACGGACTTGGCGCCGCAGGTGCATCAGCACTTCATGATTTAGATAGCGATAAACGAACCATCAGCTTTATGGGAGATGGCGGGTTTTGGCACAATGGTTTAACTAGTGGAATCGGAAATGCAGTATTCAACAAGAGCGACGGCGTTGTAGTGGTTGTTGATAATGCCTATAGCGCAGCAACTGGTGGCCAAGACGTTCTTTCATCTTCGGCATCAAGTGAAATTAGATCGACAAAGCATCCAATCGAACGTGCAGTTCGGGGCATTGGAGTTGAGTGGGCGAAGACGGTTTCAAATACTTTTAAAGTCCACGAAATGAAAAACATTTTTAAGGATGCTCTCACAACTAAAGAACTTGGGCCGAAAGTTATTGTTGCGCAGAGCGAATGCACGCTCAACAAGACTCGGCGCGAACGCCCACTCATGGCGAAGCGGATCAAAGAAGGAAAGCGCGTAGTCCGCGAACGTTTCGGCGTGGATCCAGACACCTGCACCGGCGATCACTCTTGTATCCGTTTAAATGGTTGCCCATCCCTAACTATCAAAGCCAACCCAGACCCAATGCGAAAAGATCCGGTAGCAACGGTCTTGAATTCATGCGTAGGTTGTGGACTTTGCGGTGAGGCAGCGCATGCAGCTGTTCTATGTCCTTCGTTCTACAAAACTTCAATCATTAGCAATCCATCTATCTGGGATCGCACCAAACTGAAGATGCGTAATTTAATTATTGGCTTCTTGCAAAACGGTATTGAACGACGTCTTGTAGGAATCGATGCCTAATATAAATACGCCTCACAATCGTCCGATCACTCTTGCATTACTTGCAATGGGTGGTGAGGGCGGTGGCGTTTCAGTGCAGGCAGCTCCCGCCCAGCCGCCATGGCACACGCACGTGCCGCTGCTGCTGTTGGTCGCATCGAGCATGCATGTGCCGTGGCCGCTGCATGAGGCACCAGCTACCCCCGAGGGGCACACGTCAGACGCGCAGTGTGGGCTCACCCGCCAGCCCAGCTCGCACTCGCAGCGCCCATCGACGCACGCGCCGTGGCCATAACAGTCGTACGGGCAGCGTTTCACGTCGCACGCGGCGCCCGTCCACCCACGGTCACAGGTGCACACGCCGCCTCTCGTGCAATTGCCGTTGCCGGAGCATCCCATCGGACATGAGGGGGCCGAACAATTGGTATCTCCCCACCCACGATCGCAATTACACACGCCGCCGAGGCAGGTGCCGTGGCCGCTGCAGTGCGCAGGGCACGTATCAATATCGCACGCAGCACCACTCCACCCCTGCGTGCAAACACACTGGCCGCTCACGCAGAGACCGCGGCCAAGGAGCGCCCCGCAACCCCGCGATGCGCCCGCGGGAAAGTGCCCAGGGCAGGTGTCGATATCACAAGCCGGCGGCAGCCAGCCGATGTCGCATCTGCAAATTCCAATGTGGCAAGTTGCGTGCCCTGTGCAAAGCATGTGCTCACAAGCGTCAACCGAGCAATCCTCCGAAGCCCAGCCCCGCTCACAGCGACACCTCCCGTTGACGAGGCTGCCTCGACCCGAGCAAATAATCTTGGCATCCAAACTTTCAACCAAAGCAAGTGCCGGCGGAAGCGTCAGAGGTGCGGAAGGGCAACTTAACGAGAGCGCCAGAAGGTTCAGCCTCATCCGAACGAGCGTCCGACCGGCCGAAAATGCGTGAACGATTTCAGACGATTTCGTGAAAAGAGTCCCAACGAAACTCGCCAAATTTCTCCCTCGGAAAACTGCTGGGCTTTCAACTGGATTGTCAGTTTCGTCGAGCTGAATGCGTGACGTGGCCACTGGCGATTTCTAGATACGCGCAAAATGCTTCGTCGGCCGTGGCTTGTACTGTTCATCGCCGTCCTTCCGTCATCATCTGAGGCAGCAGCGGCCCAGTGCACGGCGACAGCCACGTGGCCCGACGGCACTGAAATCGTGCGGTGAGCAAGGAATCAGCGCCAGAGCGGCCTCATGATCCATGCCTGGCTCTTGACGGTGCTGCGATGCTGTCTGCTGCCACAGGGAGTGCATCGTGGAGGGCGAGGGCAAGGCCAAACGGTCCGTAGCGTCTAATAGCGTCACCGACGAGGAGATGGCGTGGCTCAAGAATACTCGCTGGCTTTGGAACAACTGGAGGGAGGTGATCTTAAAGGGAGATGGCACTTTCCTTGCGCCAGCTGAGGACTGCGAGAGCGACGGGAATCCAAAGTGCCGATGGAGCGCGGCGGACGACCAAATCATCGTCAAGTGCGCGCCATGCGCCACGCGATTGCACCACCCCGTAGCCTGCACCGTATGATCGACGCCGCCGCCTCGGCACTGATGATGAGCGACACTTTCACCACTGCACTTGACCATTGTGATGTCTTGTCTTGGGAGCGCTCGCAGCTTCGGCGGTGCCGGCGCTCACACGCTCACGGTGACATCTGATCAGCTGATATCGGGCTTCCGCGATTCTGATAGCGATCCAGTGCAAGCGCAGCGCGTGGGTTAACGTCCTAACGACGCACAGCGCCAACAACAAAATCATTGTGCCGACTGACTTCGAGACGGTCGCATCAGACACGCACATGGCTCGACGCTACCTGCTCCGCTCGCTACTGGCGGCCACGAGGGATCGGCCTAGTTCCTAGTTCACGTACACATCCGAATCGGAACCCATATGTTTCGGCGGGTTCGCACAATATGTGTTCCTTCATGCTTGACACTTTTCGTTTCTTTCGCGCGTTCATGCCTATGACTTGACTTGACTTGACTAGAATTTGAGAAAACATGAAAACATGCACAGACCACAGAGGACCGCTCGTGGAGCCACAAAAGCTTCGCTACTGCATCGCGCACACAAACATATACATTTACACGGTGGTGCTTGCCGGGTGAGGCCATGGCAGACTCGACGAATGAATTTGACGACAGTGTCAAGGCTTTCTTCGTCAAATATAGCTGGGACACGTACCAGAGCAAGCACCTCAAGTTCCTCAAGATCCCTGCATACGATCTGGAGACGAGCCTCGCGGTTGACGAGGTGTGCCGCATAACCGACCGGAAGGTGAGCGATCTTGACTGCGAATGTCTTTCCAAGGCGCTCATGGCAATGAAACCTTATAATCTGAAGCAGATCTACTTGATGAACAATAACATTGGCGACACGGGCTGTGCTGCAGTTGCACAAGCGGCTGCGGTGTTGCCAAGTCTAGAAATCCTCAACCTCGCACGCAACCACATCGGGGATGCGGGCCTCATTGCGCTTTCCGACAAGGCGGCAAATGCACCGATTTGGCAGCTCGTGCTGACAGAGAACGAGCTCATCAGCGATGCGGGCGCGCTCGCGCTCGCGCAGGCGGTCAACAAGGCGCCCGCTGAGGCATTCGCAAAGCTGCGATGGCTGTTCCTGGACTCGACCTCGATTGGTGACAAAGGGGTGGAGGCGCTTGCGAACGCAATGGTGATGGGCTTTCGCAGCATCGAGCGGCTGGCGCTGCACAACTGCAAGCTCACCAAAAGCGCCCTCGGACCGCTCACGTCGGCGATCGAGCGCGGCGCGCTCGCCAAGTGCCAGTTTCTCTACGTTCAGAAGAACGACTTCGACCTCGAGGGCAAGCAGATTCTGAAGGCGGCGGCCAAGCCGCGGGGCATCAAGGTGCACCTGGGGTGGCCGCCGCCGCTGCCTGGCGTTGACTACGGCTGAGATAAATAAAAGATTGCACGTGAGAGCTGCAGTACACTGCGTGCATTGAGCGTGCATACACACGAATTTAGGAAGTAATTGACACGCGTAGCACCGGTGTCGCGTCCGTCGTTGTACGTTCACGCGTACAGTCGCTCCGAGACCAGCCGAGACATTTATGAAGGGCGAGGACGCACGCGAACCCGAGCCACCACTTTTTGGCTCGTCGTTCACCGACGTGTCGGCGGATTTCACGCTCGGCCGAAGACTAGGAACGGGCAACTTCGCTAAGGTGGTGCTTGGCCATCTCAAGCGGCCGATGCCGCACTGGAAGCTGGCTGCGGGTGACGGTGCGGCCATCAAGGTCATCAAGAAGCCCTCGTCGCGTCGTGCTGTTGAGCGAGTCGAGCTCCTGCGCGCGGAGGTTCAGATTCTGCGATCGATCCAGCACCCAAACATCGTGCGGCTCTACGACGTGTATGAGAGCCCCAACCGGCTGTATCTGGTGATGGAGCTGCTCACGGGCGGCGAGCTCTTCGATCGCATCGTCGGGCTTGGCAAATTCTCGGAGGACGATGCGCGGTATTTCACGTTCAAGATGCTAAATGCCGTGCTGTACCTGCACGACCGCAACATCTGCCACCGTGATCTGAAGCCCGAGAACATCTTGCTCGCAACGCCAGAGCCCGACGCCGAACTGAAGATCACGGACTTCGGCCTTTCGAAGATTTCGGCCCTACCCGACGACTTCCTGATGACTACGCGCTGCGGCACGCCGGGATACGTTGCACCCGAGGTGCTCGCGCAGGAGGTGACCCACGGCGAGCTGCGCCGGTACGGCACCTCGTGCGACTGCTGGTCGGTGGGTGTGATCGTCTACATTTTGCTCTCGGCCGCGCCTCCCTTCTACGGCAAGACTGACGCCGAGATGAACCGCCGCATCAAGCAAGGGCAGTACAAGTTCCCTGACAAGTACTGGTCGCACATTTCGCAGTCGGCCAAAGACTTCATTTGCCGGCTGCTCACTGTCGACCCGGCGCGAAGGATGAGCGCCTTGGAAGCGCTGCAACACGACTGGGTCGTCTCGATTGGCGTGCACACGAACGACCTCTTCGCCGTCTCGAAGGAGACGTACGGCGTGCCCGTGATGCAAGCGCGTCTGCACGAGTTCAATACAGATCGGCGTGCGACCACACGCTCGCAACAGCAGCGCAAGGAGATCCTGGGCTTGCCCGAGGACGAGGAGGAGCTCCACACCTTCCGCTGCTCGCACGCCGACAAGACTGGCCACCTTGTGATCACTCCCGGCCATCTGGCCTTCCTCGCCTACGACCAGTCGACGATGTTCTCGATCCCCATCGCCGAGGTTTGCACGCTGCGGGCGACGCGCTTGCTGACATGGGCCGCCGCGAGCGACAATTCGCTCGTCCTCACGATGACCAACGGGGGCACCATCCAGTTTGACGGCTTCTGGGAGCGCGACGAGTGCATGGAGCTCCTGAAAGCATGCGGGCGCTTCCTCAAGCAGCCGATCGCTGTGGAGGGAGCGGCCGATGGCGATGCGGTCGCACCTTCGGCGGCGCCGCCCGATCCGTCGGCGCGGGAACCGACGACAGAGCCGCCACCGACAGCGGCGGCACCATCAGCATCATCATCATCATCATCATCATCATCATCAGCAGCAGCAGCAGTTGCAGCAGCAGCAGCGCAATCACAGCAGCAGGGGGCGGGCCACACACAGCCGCCCGCCGACCCCACGGTGCCGGCGGTCACGCCAACCGTTGCCGAGGCTGCCGAGGCTGCCAGCGCTCTGCAGGAAGATGCCGGCATGCCATCACCGCCCCCGCCGGCAACCGCTGCGCTTGGCCAGCCCGTGGGTCATCTGGAGCAGCATTTGGACGCGGCGCTGGCCAGGGAGCTTGGGCCCTTGCGGGTAACAGAGGAACAGAAGAATCCCACAGTAGAATATGGTGGCTGGGCCAGTCCACTCTCGGCAGGTTGGGGCACGGGCTGGGGCAAGAAACTTCAGAACTAGTCACATGTCTCCGTTGTGCGTTGAGCGGGTCTTGGGGCATAGAGTTACCTCTAGAGCGTCACGTACGCCGTAAACGCGAATCCGTTCGATCTATCTACACTCTAGACTAATTACGCATGTCACGTCAGTACGATTTACTGATTACTCCGTCCGCCCCGGACGAGGCCGAGCGGAGCGTGCCCCGAGAGTTATGTAGGTTCAACAATGATGGTGCAGCAGCGTGGTCAGCGTGCCAGCTGAGGGAGCACGAGCCCCCCCGGCACACCTTTGGGTTTGCGAGCACCTGCGTCGCCGCTGGCCACCATGGCAGCGGCATCCGCGCCTAAGTCCGCGCCCTCCCCGTCGGTCGGGTCCAGCCTGCTGGCTCGCGACTGCATGGCATGGCCAGCTTCGCCAGCTTTGCGGGCAGCTGTCTTGGCCGCCTTCTCCAACCGCTTGACGGCCCCGTGTGAAAGTGCAGCATGAGCGAACACGTCCCGCTTGCCCCGTTCCACCCAGTAGCCCACATCGGTCGAGTTCGCCTCGGTGCCAGCTGCGGCCAGAGCCTCGAGGCGGCGCTGCAGCGCAAGGCACCGATCCTCGAGCTGGCGCACGTCGCCGCTCTGCTTCTCGAGGCGCTTCTCGAGGCGCCTCACATGCGAGCTGAGCAGCTCAACATTGTCGACGGCAGCCGCTTCGGCTTTCGCGGCTGCGTCCGCGTCCGCCCGAGCCTCCTCCTGCGCTGCCCGTGCCGCTTCGGCACGCCCGATCGCCTCCTTGAGGACAGCCTCTCGCATCTTCGACGCTTCCTTGGCGCGTTGGGCCGCCTCCCGCTGCTCGTGCTCACGCTCCGCTGCTCGCACTCGCGCCTCGGCCGCCGCGGCTGCCTCGGCCGCAGCCTGTGCGCGCGCCTGCTCGGCCTCGGCTCTCAGACGCTCGGCTTCTTCCCGAATCGCCATCAGCGCGAGGTTGCACTTTGCGAGCTCATCTGTGCGCCCGGTGAGTGCCTCGCTCACCTTCCTAGCCTCCGCCTGGCTTGCCCTTGCATGCTCCGCGTGGCCCTCGGCCGCCTCCTCGGCAAGTCGTTGCGACGCCTGCGCTGCCGATCGCGCCTCCAGTGCTGCCATCGCCGTCGCCTCCAGCTCAAGGCGCTTTGCCTCGGCCGTCGCGAGCTGCGCCGTCAAGCGAGCCACCGTCCCTTCGGCGGCAGAGAGCGAAGCCGTGGTTGCAGCTTCGCGCTCGTCGAGCTGCGTCTCGAGATCGCGCAGCGAGACCACGAGCGTCGCGCATGCTGTGGCATCCTCCCGCTGCTGCTGCTGCTGCTGCTGCTGCTGCTGCTGCTGCCCATGTGGTTCCCGCGCGTGCTGCTGCTGCTGCTCCTTCTGTTCGTCGCACGCAGCCAGCCAAGCTTCGGCATGGGCAAGGGCGCCAAGGGCGAGGCCCATCTCGGCGTCCGCCTCTCCGAGCGATCGGCGGAGGACGTGCGTGCACATGTCGCCGTCGGCGCGCTCGCACTCGTACGTGGATACGAGTTCCGCCAGCCGCGTACGCTCTCCCTCGGACGTTTCATAGGCCACTCGCATTTGCTCGACTTTGCTGCCAGCCTCGCTCATCTTGGCTTGCAGCTCGTAAAGCTCGGACGCGGCGACCACGCGCCCGGAGACTTCGTCGTTTGTCGACTTGAAATCATCGACCGAAGGAATGTGCCCGTCGACGAGGCGCTCACGAAGCATGGCTGTCTCAGCGCGAAGCTTGCCCACCATTTCGCCAACCTGCTCCTCACGCTCACGAAGCGAGCGCTCGCGTTCCGAAAGGGCTTGCTCGAGCCTCAACAAGCGTTCGTTCTCCGTCTTTAGAGCTACGAGCTCTTGCGCAGACAGCTGGCGCACAGCCGTCTGCAATACGGCGGAAGTCGAGGCATGGGAGCTTGGACGGGAGTTGACGCTGACCATCGTTCTTAGTGTGAATTGTGAATGTGATGCAGTGGGAAGAGCGGACATTTTGCGTGTAAACGATTGAAGGGACCCAGATACGACCCCAATTTCGTGGAATGTGTTCGTGTGAATGACAATGATGACGACGAATTTAGGTTAGTTCGCGCCGCAAACTTCAGCTTCCCCCGCGACGCCCGCATGAGCAGTAAGGCCTCTGAGACCAAGCTCAAGTCTGGCATACTACTCGAGGACGGCGGCCTCAAGTTCGACGACGAGCTCTGGTCTTTCGCGGCCAAGCTCGGTTCGGGCCGCTTTGCGAGCGTGTTTCGCATCCATTGCACGAGCGCCCCGGAGCGTGTGCCACTAGCTGCAAAGGTGACGCAGCTCAATGGCATCTCGCAGTGGGCACGTGCACAGCTGAGCGAAGAGCTCGCCATATGGCAGACACTCAAGCATCCGAACGTGGTGCGAATGTATGGGCACATGGCGGATGCGACTCGCCATGTGCTCGTGCTCGAGCTTGCCCTTGGCGGTGAGCTTTTCGAGCGCATTGTCAAGATGCAGTCCTTTTGCGAAGCCCATGCGGCACGCCAAATTGCCCAGGTGCTATCGGCCGTCGAATACCTGCACAGCTTCGGCGTGCTGCACCGCGATCTCAAACCCGAGAATCTGTTGCTCGAGTCGGATGCCGACGATGCTGCTGTCAAGGTGGCCGATTTTGGTGCGTCGAAGCTCGTGATCTCGTCCGGCGGCGCCAAGGTGAGGGAATTGCCGGGGCACAGCGCGCCCCCGATGTGCGCCCCCGCCGCCCCATCGATCGACCCCCCGCCACTCTGCGTGTGCGCTTGCTCCGGGTGTGCAGACGCCGTGCGGCTCCCTCGGCTACGCGGCGCCCGAGCAGCTCAAGGGGCTTAAATTTGCACAGAATGCGAGTGTGGTACCAACGTATGACAGGGAGGTGGACCTGTGGTCAGTGGGCGTCATCACCTACATTTTGCTCTCGGGGTCGATGCCCTTCGACCCGTCGACTTACTCCCCCGAGGCTCTGGAACGCCGGAATGCTCTCGAGTTCCCTCCATCCCTCTTCATGGAGATCTCGGGCGAAGCGTGCGACTTTATCCGGGCATTGCTTCAGGTCGACCCGACGAAGAGGCTCAGTGCGGCGGAGGCACTCGTCCACCCATGGCTCCTTGATTTCGCTCCCGATGCATCAGCAGGCTCGTGCGGCGCCCCGCTCGTCACACCGGGCTCACGGTTGACACCGCTGTCGACGCCGCGGCGGCTCAAGCAGCTGCAGGACTCGGGCCAGCTCAAAAAAGCGTGGGACCGCACCGTCGAGGCGGGGCCGCTCGGGCGTACCGCCAAGCAGGAGGTCGGGTCCGAGTGCGAGGCCGCGCGCGAGGCCGCACACAAGCGTACCGCTGAGGAGATCGATGCACAATTGGGCGACGTTCCCGAGCTCGTGATGCCGTCCGAGGTCTCCAAGCGGCTCCGCAGCGGTGAAGCGTCGAGCCTCGACGACACCAGCAGGAGCGGGGGCAACGGCGCCAGGTGATCCGCCGTTGAGTGAGAATCGAGACCGGGATCGATGACGGCGCTTGCTGTCGCCACTCTGGCGCCACGTAGGAACAAGCCGCCTCCTGGGGCGCGGGGTCTCCGATTCATTCCGTCCACGTACCGACGCCTGGGGCGTCCCGCGCGCCCCGGGTTAAGCTCGTGTGCGAGTGACGTGGCGTCCCTTAGACCGTGCCATCAGATATAATGTTCTATCGACTTTGCACCGTTTCGTCGTGATGAAATATAACATTACGGTTTGTCGTTTCCTGCGTTTACGCGGTCGGGGGTGCGTATACGCAGAAACT
>Ga0209550_10007321_pt1 | contig 10213 bp, 7 predicted proteins | sample LauGreSuBDMM15SN_2_FD_187567 | JGI IMG/M metagenome (GOLD analysis project Ga0209550, IMG submission 187567) | Freshwater lake microbial communities from Lake Michigan, USA - Su13.BD.MM15.SN (SPAdes) (version 5) | ecosystem: Environmental > Aquatic > Freshwater > Lake | place: Lake Michigan, USA... | reverse complement strand
GAAAAAGCCGGAGGCACCGACCCGGTGGCGTTGGCCTTGCAGCTGGAAAAAGCCCGCGTTGGCATCGCAGGGCAAAGCGGCAGCATGCGGGCGCAAGACCACCAGTTTCAGCAGCCGCTGGTCGTGGGCGTGATGGCCCGCCAGGGCTCACCGGGTGTACCTTTTGACGTGGAAGGCTCGGGTTACGGTTTCAAAGTCGTGCGCCAAATCAAGGCCGAGCAGGCCCGCCTGCCCAGCACGTGCCAAATGGTGCGGCCAGGGTTCTGAGCGATTTTTCTGGCTGTCCTTTCTGGCTTGCACTGCGCGCAGGCCGGTGCAAAGGCCCTGGCACCAAGCCGCTGGCTAAGCTGCGCCAACAGGGTTGGTAATTTGAAACAATATGTAATAGTTATGTCATTGTTTTTTGTATTTAAAAATTAATTATTAAGATGTAAAAAATGAAAATAAGAAATCCGATGAAAGGTAAGTATTCGGATTTTTGAGGGACTCGGTTGAATGCTTGACAGTCCTTTGGCTTTTTCAAGTTGTCATCTGCTGAATTCATTTTTTTATAGAAAGGCAAAAAATGAACATCGTCAATTATTTCAACCACGGTTTTCAACGCGACATCGGCAAGCTGAAATTCAGCGAAGTGCCGCAAGTGCTCAAAGACATTTTGAATGACAAGGACCTGATCCAGTTTGGTGGCAAAAACTGGTCACGCGCTGAAGACGACCTGAATGACATCGACGTCGAGTTGCGGCCCATGTTTGTGTTGTGCTTGTTCGCTTTGGTGGCCACGGACCAATGCATGCAGACTTATTTCAAGCCGCACTACGTTGCTTGGCGTGCACACACCGCATACCCTAAGTTTGGCTGGACCCGGTTTGGTTTGTACAACGAAAACCCATTGAAACTGTTGTCTGTGCCCGAGCAGGCGCAGCTGGCCGATGCGGAGCAAACCTGTGCCTTGATGCGCGAGTTTGTGGGGTTTTATCGAACCCTCGTGTCCGACTATTGCCACTTGCACGCGCCTCAGATATCGGCCGATTTGTTCTTTTCCAGACTCCTGCAAGACGATATCTTCGCCATGGGCGAGGGCCGGGTGGTGGCAGCATTCAAGCAAGCTGCTCCTGTTTTGATCCAGGGCCGCACTTTGGACCTTTCGGCATCCGAAGGCTATTTGTTGGCGGCTTGAGATTCTGTGATGAAGAAGGGCCCCAAGTGAGGGCTTTCAACCGCTCCTGAACACGCGCAGTTCAGGCGGTAAGCTGGGGTGCCGAGGGCGCACCATCTGTACGTTTTTCAATGACGATGACGCAGGGTTTGACCCAATGGCCGAAGGCGTCACAGCGGATAGCATCAAGGCCAGATTTACTTAACTTGCTAAGCATTTGGCGTTGGCGTTTCAGCCTTGGGTCTGCATTGTTTTGTTCAATACCCGCCAGCACCATCAAAGCACCCCCTGACATGCTCATCGCGCACAACTACATAGACGGCCAATGGCTCAAGCCCAGTGGCGTTCACACCATCGGGGATTCCATGAATCCGGCCACGGGCGAAAAAGCCGCCCAATTCGTAGCCGCGAGCGTGCAAGAGGTGGACCATGCTATCGCCTGCGCCCGCCGCGCCTTTGAATCCACCACCTGGGCGCAGCAGCCCAAGCTGCGCGCTGACGTGTTGCGCTTGTTTGCCGACCGCCTGGAGCAGAACAAGGCGCAAGTGGTGCAAACGCTGGTGCAACTGAACGGCAAATTACAGCGCGAGGCCGAAGGCGAAGTCATGGCCAGCATTTCCGAGCTGCGTTATTACGCCGGGCTGGCGCGCAACCTGTTTGGCCGTGTCATCGAAATGGAGCCCGATGTTTACTCACACATCGAGCGCGAGGCCATCGGCGTGGCCGCCATCATCGTGCCCTGGAATGCGCCTGTGACCTTGCTGGTGCGTTCCTTGGCACCCGCTTTAGCTGCAGGCTGCACCGTGGTCATCAAGGCGGCGCACCAGACTGCGCTGGTGCACACCCAGGTCATGGCCTGTCTGGTGGCCGATGAGCGCATTCCGGCAGGCGTCATCAACGCCTTCATTGAGCAAGACATCGTGGCCACGCAACACCTGTGCGCACACCCCGAAGTCGATGTCATCAGCTTCACCGGCTCGACCCATGTGGGCAAACAAATTGCCTTTTCGACTGCCAAAAACCTGACCCGCTTGTCGCTGGAGTTGGGCGGCAAGGCCCCGGCCATCGTGCGGGCCGATGCCAACATGAGCGCTGCTGTGCGCGGCATTGTGGGCGGCGCTTGTGTCATGGCGGGGCAGATGTGTACCGCCATCAGCCGGGTGCTCGTGCACGAATCGGTGGCCGCTGACTTTTCTGTGCAACTGGCACAGGCTTTGGCCCAGGTCAAAGTGGGTCCTGGCGACCAGCCGAGCTCGGGCATGGGCCCCCTGATTGACCAGCGCAACCAGGCCCGTTTGCTGGAAGAAGTGCGCGCAGCTGCGACAGACTGCCGCGTTTTGCTGGCGGGGCATGTGCCTGCTGACACGCCTCGCGGCGGTGCATTCATCACGCCGTCGCTCGTGGCCTCGCAAGACCTGAGCAGTCATTTTGTGCAGGACGAAATTTTTGGCCCAATGATCACGCTGGAAACCTTCACCTCGGACGAAGACGCCGTGCAGCGTGCCAACGCGACGCGTTACGGTCTCGCCGCTTCGGTGTGGACCGCCGACCACCGGGCAGCCCGCCAAATCACCCGGCGCGTCAAGTTTGGCAATGTGTGGGTGAATGCGCACAACCGCTTGTTTGCCGAAATCGAGACCGGTGGTTACCGGCAAAGCGGTTTTGGCCGTTTGCATGGCGTGGAAGGCCTGAACGACTTCATGGAAACCAAGCATGTGTTCATGCCCTGCAACGATTGACCCTCGCCGATGACCGACTCGACCCAGCCCAAGACGAAACACACCACGGCACGTTACTTCCTGGAAGGTCTGCAAGAGACCGGCATCCGGTATTTGTTTTCCAACCTGGGCACCGACCATGTGACCCTGATCGACGAGATGGCGCGTCTGCAAGCCGAGGGCCAGGCCATGCCCGAGGTGGTGCTGTGCCCGCATGAGAACGTGGCCATCCACATGGCGGGTGGTTACTCCGCCGTGACGGGCCAGGGGCAGGGCGTCATGGTGCATGTGGACGCGGGCACGGCCAATGCGGCCATGGGCATGCACAACCTGATGCGCGCCCGATTGCCGGTGTTGCTCATGGCGGGCAAAGCCCCTTATGCCTTGCATGGCGAGGTGCTTGGGGCCCGTGACAACTATGTGCACTATGTGCAAGACCCGTTTGACATCGGCTCGCTGGTGCGCCCTTACGTCAAGTGGGAATACAACCTGCCTTCGGGCGTGGTGGCCAAAGAGGTGGTACGCCGAGCCCACAGCGTGATGCACACCGAACCTGCGGGTCCGGTGTACATGACACTGCCGCGCGAGACTCTGGCTGAAACTTGGGCACCTGAGCAGGTCAAGTCTTACCCCGCCACCCGCTATGGCGCGGTGCACGTAGGGGCCTTGCCTGCCGAGGCCACTTTGCTGATCGCGCGCGAGTTGATGGCGGCCGAAAACCCCTTAGTCATCACTTCGTATTTGGGGCGCAAGCCCGAGGCGGTGCAGGCGCTGGAGGCGCTGGCCGAGTTGTGCGGCATCCGGGTGGTGGAGTTCAGCCCCACTTGGTTGTGCATCTCGCGCGAATCGCCCTGTTTTTTTGGTTTTGACGCGACGCCACTTTTGCCCGACACCGATTGGGGTTTGTTGCTCGACATTGACGTGCCTTGGTTGCCGCACCAAACCCGCCCCCGCGACGACACCCGCTGGGTGCACATCGACGTGGACCCGATCAAGAAAGATTTTCCGTCTTGGGGTTTTGCCAGCGATGTGCGCTGGCCTGCCGACTGCGCGCTGGCGCTGCGCGACCTGCACCAGGCGGTGCTGTCGCTGGCTGACGAGGCCTTTCACCAGAAGGTGGCCCACCGCATGGCCAGCTGGCCTACGCAGCGCCAGCAGCGGTTGGAACGTGTTGCCGCCGCCGCACAAAATCCGGGGAGAGAAGACGCCCTGAACCCGGCTTGGGTCTGCGCCCAAATTGGTTTGCAGCTGCGCCCCGACGATGTGGTCATCAACGAAGCCATCCGCAATTCACCCGCCGTCTTGCAGCAAATTCCGCGCACCCGTCCTATGAGTTTCTTAGGGGGTGCAGGGGGTGGTTTGGGCTACAGCGCCGGCATGGCGCTGGGCGTCAAGCTGGCCCGGCCGAACGACCGGGTGGTGCACATTGAAGGCGATGGCGGTTTCCATTTTTCGACCCCCACTTCCGTTTATGCCGTGGCGCAAGCACAAGGCCTGCCCATCTTCACGGTGGTGCTGGACAACGGTGGCTGGCAAGCCGTCAAGGAAGCCGTGCTGCGCGTGCACCCCGACGGCCCCGCGGCCCAAGCGGGCGAATTTCAGGCCCGTTTGAAAGGCGAAAAGCGCCAGTTTGAACAAGTGGCCCAAGCCTTTGGTGCGCACGGCGAGCGGGTCTCCCGTGCCGAAGACTTGCCTGCGGCCATCACCCGTTGTTTGCAGGCGCTGGATGAAGGCCGCGCCGCTTTGTTGGTGGCTTCAGTGGCCAAGATTTGATTTTCACACCCGATAAAACAGGAGACAAACCATGACAACCCGCCTCACATCCCCCGCTCGCCGCAAGCTGGTGGCCACCGCCGCCTTGTCTATGGCCGCATCTTTGGCCACCTTGGTCCCGGCGCAGTCTTGGGCACAAGCAGCTTGGCCCAACAAGGCCGTGCGCATCGTGGTGCCCTACGCCCCAGGCGGAGCCAACGACATCTTGGCCCGCGTGTTGGCTGAAAAACTCACGCCCGTCTTGGGCCAACCTGTTTTGGTGGAGAACAAACCCGGAGCAGGCGCCATGGTGGGCTCGGACTTTGTGGCCAAAGCGACCCCAGATGGTTACACCTTGCTCATGGCGGCCAGCGGCCCCATGGTGTTCAATCCGGTTTTGGTGGCCAAGCTGCCCTACAACCCCTTGACCGATCTGGCCCCTATTTCCATCGTCGGTTCATTCCCATTGATCCTAGCCGTCAACGAGTCGTCTTCGGCCAAGACCTTCAAGGACTTGGTCGCCCTGTCCAAGGCCAGCCCGGACAAAAGCAACTACTCTTACCCGGCAGCGTCTTTTCAGCTGATCATGGAGTTGGTCAAAGCCAGGTCCGGCTTGAAAGCGCTGAACGTTCCCTACCAGGGCAGTGCGCCTTCCATCAACGCGGTGTTGACCCAAGAAGTGCAAATGACCTTGATCGACTCCGGTCCGATTGCGGCCCTGGTGAAGTCCGGCAAGCTGCGCGCTTTGGCCGTGACTTCGGAGCAACGCCTGGCCAGCTACGCCCAGGTGCCCACCCTGAAAGAGCAGGGCATCGACCTGGCTGTGAACCTCTGGAGCGGTTTGTTGGCCCCCACTGGCACACCCGAGCCGATCCTCAAACGGCTGCAAGAAGAAGTGGCCCGCATCATGGCCCTGCCGGACGTGGCCGAGCGCATGGCCAAACTGGACATCCGCCCCTTGGGCACCAGTTCTGCCGATATGGGCAAAACCATGGCCAGTGAAATTCAGCTGTGGAGCCAGGTGGCCAAAGACAACAACATCCAGGCCAAATGATTCGCAGCGGGCGCATCGCCATTGCCGGCGCGGGCATTGGGGGTTTGACCACCTCCTTGGCTTTGCTCCAGCAGGGCTTTGAGGTCGATGTGTTCGAGCAAGCCTCGCAACTGGGCGAGTTGGGTGCGGGTTTGCAGATTTCGCCCAACGGCTCGCGCGTCTTGCTGGCGCTGGGTTTGGGTGAGGCTTTGCAACGCTGTGTCAGCCAGGCTCGGGGCAAAGAAATCCGGATGTGGAACACCGGACAGCGCTGGAAGTTGTTTGACTTGGGCGACGATTGCCTTGCGCGTTTTAGTGCGCCTTACTGGATGGTGCACCGGGGCGACTTGCACCGGGTCTTGCTGGACGCCTTTGAGGCGCGTTCAGACCGGCCTGTGCGCTTGAACGCGCGGGTTGTCCATGCGCAAAGCACGGTTTCGGGCGTGACGTTTGAGTTGAACGATGGCTCGCAGTACAGCGCCCATGCTTTGCTGGCGGCCGACGGTGTGCACTCGGTATTGCGTGAACAATTGTTGGGCGAAGACAAAGCGCAATTCACCGGATTGCTGGCCTGGCGTGGTCTGGTGCCGGTGGATCGCGTGTCTGAACACTTGCGGGCGCAGGTCGGCACCAATTGGGTCGGGCCGGGGGCGCACGTCATCACCTACCCGGTGCGTGGCGGAGCCTTGATGAACGTGGTGGGCATCATTGAGCGTGAAGGCTGGCGCAGCGAATCCTGGACCGAGCGCGGCACCCACGTCGAGTTGCTGCAAGACTTTGGCCATTGGCATGCCGATGTGTGTGAGTTGATGTCGGCCATTGACCAACCCTTCAAATGGGCCTTGCTTGGCCGCGCCCCACAAACTGGCTGGGCGCAAGGAAATATTTGCTTGATCGGTGACGCTGCGCACCCCACCTTGCCGTTTTTGGCGCAGGGGGCCAACATGGCCATTGAAGACGCGGCCGTCATGGCGCGCTGCCTGGCCTTGGATGAACCCACCGAACACGCCTTGGCCCGCTTTGAAAAACTGCGTTGGCAACGCACCGCCGACATCGTCAACCGGTCGCGTGACAACGCCCAGCGCTTTCACAACCCCCAGCTGTCGGACCCCGCCAAAGCCGTGGACTATGTCAGCAGCGAGTGGGAGCCCGAAAAAGTGCGCCGCCGCTACGACTGGCTATTTGAATACGACCCTTTGAAAGTACCGCTATGAGTTGGAATGCACCCATTGTGGTGGTGGGCGCAGGGCCTGTGGGCATGACCCTGGCGCTGTGCCTGGCGCGCCGGGGCATCGCCTGCACCTTGGTCGAGATGCGGCCTGCGGGCGCGCTGCCCGATGTCAAATGCAACCACATCTCGGCCCGCAGCATGGAGCTTTTTCGCGCGCTGGGTGTGGCCCAAGACCTGCGTGCTGCTGGCCTGCCCGACGACTACCCGCACGACGTGTCGTACCGCACCAGCACCGTGGGGCAAGAAATTGCACGCATCCACATTCCCGGGCGCAGCACCCGCCTGACCGACCACAGCGGCCCGGACGGCAACTGGCCCACGCCCGAGCCACCACACCGCATCAACCAGCGTTTCATCGAGCCAATTTTGGCGAGGCATGTGGCCCAGCAAGGCTTGATCACCACCTTGTACCGGCACCAGGTGCTGGACTTTGAACAAGCAGACGGCCAGGTGAACGCGCGCATTCAAAACCTGGACACGCCCGATGCGCCACCGCTGCACATGCAAGTGGCTTATCTGGTGGGCTGCGACGGCGGCCGCTCGGCGGTACGCAAAGCCATTGGGGCCCAACTGGTGGGCGACGAGGTGGTGCAGCGCGTGCAAAGCACTTGCATCCGCGCGCCTGGCCTAAAGGCGCGCCTGCAGGCCCCGGCGGCCTGGGCCATGTTCACCGTCAACCCCCGGCGCAGCGGCAACATCTACGCCATCGACGGCCAAGAGGTCTGGCTCATCCACAACTACCTGCGCGATCACGAGACCGACTTTGACGCGGTGGACCGCGATTGGGCCATCCGCACCATCCTCGGGGTGGGCGAAGATTTTGAATACGAACAGATGAGCCGCGAAGACTGGTTTGGCCGCCGCCTGGTGAGTGACAAATTGCGCGAAGGCCGCGTGTTTTTGGCCGGAGACGCCGCGCACCTGTGGGTGCCCTATGCCGGTTACGGCATGAATGCGGGCCTGGCCGATGCGGCCAATTTGGCCTGGCACCTGTCGGCACAAATTGAAGGCTGGGCCGCGCCAGAGGCTTTGTCGGCCTACGGAAAAGAGCGCCACCCGATCACCGAACAGGTCTCACGCTTTGCCATGGACCATGCGCACGCCATGAGCCAGCGTCGGCGCGAAATTCCTTTGAATTTGGAAGATGACAGCCCAGAGGGGCAAGCCGCCCGCGAGGCCTTTGGCCAAAACTTGTACGACCTGAACGTGCAGCAATACTGCTGTGCAGGCCTGAACTTTGGTTACTACTACGACCAGTCGCCGGTGATGGTGTACGACGGCGATAAAGCGCCCGAGTACAGCATGGGCAGCTTCACCGCGTCCACCGTGCCAGGCTGCCGTGCGCCGCATTTTTGGCTGGGCGAGGGGCAGTCGCTGTACGACGCTCTGGGCCCTGCCTACACCTTGCTGTGTTTGCAGCCAGGACATGAAAACGCGCTGGAGGCCCTGCAAGCAGCGGTCGAACACCAAGGCATGCCGCTGCGAGTGCTCGATGTGTCGGGCGTGAAAGACTTGCCGCCCGAATACCAACACCCCTTGCTCATGGTGCGGGCCGATGCCCACACCGTGTGGCGTGGGCATGGGCTGGATGACGCGTCAGCCCAAGCCTTGGTGGCCACTTTGTGTGGCCAAGTCGGTCTTACTCCAGCTTGATGTTGGCCTTCTTGATCAGATCGCCAAAGCGCGTGAATTCCTGACGGTTCAGTTGCGCAAATTGCTCGGGCGAGATGTTGCCTGGCTCGCCACCCAGGCCTTTGAGTTTGGTCTGGATGTCGGGCATTTTCAGGATTTTGGCCAGCTCGGTTTGCAGGCGCTGCGTCACTTCGGGTGGGGTGCCGCTGGTCACGAACATGCCGTACCAGGTGCTCATCTCAAAGCCGCTCACACCCGCCTCAGCCAGCGTGGGCACTTGGGGCAACTCGCTGCTTCGGGTGGCGGTGGTCAGGGCCAGGGGCTTGAATTTGCCGGCCTTGATCTGGCCCATGGCCGAGGAGGTGGTGTCGAACATGATCTGCACGTTGCCCCCAATGATGTCCAGGTGCGCCTGGCTGCTGCCCCGGTAGGGCACATGGATGCTTTTGACACCGGCGGCCAGGTTGAACCCCTCGCCCGCGATGTGCTGGGTGCTGCCCACGCCGGAAGACGCGTACTTGAACTCGTTGGGTTTGGCTTTCATCAAAGCCACCAATTCGGCCACATTGTTCGCGGGCACGTTGGCCCCCACCACCAGCACGTTGGGCACCGTGACGATGAGGCCTACAGGCGTCAGGTCTTTGATCGGGTCAAAGCTGAGTTTGATCAGGTGCGGCGCGATGGCTTGCCCGGTGTTGGTGGCGACCAGCAGGGTGTGGCCGTCGGCTGGGGCTTTGGCGGTCAGGTCGGCGGCAATGGTGTTGGAGGCACCGGGTTTGTTCTCGACCACAAAAGAGCCCTTGAAGGCCTCGCCCATTTTTTCGGCCAGCATGCGGGCAATGATGTCGGTGCCACCGCCTGCGTTGGCCCCCACCATGATGCGCACCGGCTTGTTGGGGTAGCTTTGCGCCCAACCCAGCAAAGGGGTGGCCAGCAGGGCTGTGATCAAAATTTTCTTCAACTTCATGACAAGGTCTCCTGAGGTGTGGTGAGGTTTTGAAGGCGAGAGGTGGCCATGCGAGCGGCCAATTCAAACGCATTGGTCATGGCTTGGGGATTGGCCACACCCTGACCTGAGATGTCGTAAGCCGTGCCGTGTGCCGGGGTGGTGATGGGGCAGGGCAGGCCGCCGTGCACCGTCACGCCTTGTTCAAACCCCATGAGCTTCATGGCGATCTGACCTTGGTCGTGGTACATGGTCACCACACCGTCGTAACCGCCCGGCGAACGGATGGCCCGGACAAAGGTGGTGTCGGCTGGAAAGGGACCGTCGGCGGCAAAGCCCATGGCAGCGGCTTGCTGCACACCCGGCGTGATGATGCGGCCTTCCTCGTCGCCGTAGTTGCCGTTGTCGCCGTTGTGCGGATTGAGTCCACAGACCGCGATGCGCGGGCTGGCAACGCCAGAGGCCTGCAGGGCCTGAGAAATCATGCGGATGGCGTCGGCCACTTTGTCCGGGCTCAGCAAGCTGGAGACTTCGTTCAGGGGGACATGCGAGGTCACACGCGCGGTCCAGAGGTTTTTCAGCACATTGAGTTCGCCGCACACGCCACTGAAGTGCATGTGTTCGGCAAACCAGCGCAGTTCGTCCTCTTGTGTCATGCCGCCTTGGCGCAGGGCCGACTTGTTCAGCGGGGCAAAGCAAAAAGCATCGGCCTGGCCTGAGGTCACCAAGTCCACCCCGGCGGCCA
>Ga0209550_10007320_pt1 | contig 10213 bp, 5 predicted proteins | sample LauGreSuBDMM15SN_2_FD_187567 | JGI IMG/M metagenome (GOLD analysis project Ga0209550, IMG submission 187567) | Freshwater lake microbial communities from Lake Michigan, USA - Su13.BD.MM15.SN (SPAdes) (version 5) | ecosystem: Environmental > Aquatic > Freshwater > Lake | place: Lake Michigan, USA... | reverse complement strand
GCTACATCAACACCAGCGCCGGCGCCGTGAGCGACGCCGAGACCGACCGCAGCTTTGCCATCACGGTGTTCGACCGCGCAGGCAACGCCAGCAACACCGCCCGTGTGACCGTTACCGCCGACGGCGCAGGCCCGGTGATTGACCTCAACGGCGCCGCAGCGGGTGTGGACCGCAGCAACAACAACCTGAGCCTGGCAGACGTGGGCGCAGGCGTTCTGCTGCAAAGCGCGGTGGCCACCGCCACCCTCACCGAGGGCCGGGGCGTGGACTGGCTGCAAGTGGGCGTGCAAGGCCTCAGAGACGGCGCGCTTGAAGTGCTCTTGGTGGGCAGCACCGAGCTGCGCTTGGACGGCGTGGGCCTGCCGGCCAGCGTCAGTGTGGGCGGTCTGAGCTGGAAGCCCAGCTTGATTGCGGGCGAGGGCATCCGCTTTGACAACGGAGACATCACCGCCACTGCCGGCCAAGCCCAAGACCTGCTGCGCGCCCTGAGCTACCAGCACAAAGGCAATGCCGCCACCACCACCGACGGCGCCCGCGTGTTCAGCCTGACGGCCATGGACGGCGTGGGCAACCTGAGTGCCACGCCGGCGAAGGCTACTTTTCTTTTCAATGCGGCCAGCCCTACCGTGGCCGTGGACAAGAGTTACAGCCCGACCACCAGCCCGGATGACCCGGTGCATGTCCTTGATGCCGACAGGAACGGGCTGCTGGGCGACCAGTTCTACCTCAATTTCAGCGAGCCGGTGGATGCCAATCGGGTGACCAATGTGAGCAATTGGCAAGTGCTCAATCCGGGTCTGTACAACGGTGGCTTTGCCACCAATGCACTGGGCTGGACCTTGAGCCCAGGCTCCACGGGGGCCTTGGCGGCCAGCGCAGGGCGACTGGTGTTCAACGCTGGGGTCGATGGCTTGGGCAACAATGCCAACCAAACCGTGCACACGGTGATTGGTCAGACCTACACGGTCAGCTGGACCCAGGGCAGCACCCTGGCAGGCGCGAACTTGGGAATCGCAGCCTGGGTGACCAACCCCGACAAGGTCCTGCAAGGTTCGCCCAACACCGAATACCTGCGTGTCAACAACTACGACAACTCCACGGCAGGCAAAACCTTCAGCTACACCTTTGTCGCCAGCAGCCACACGGTCATCCTCAACTGGCAGGACCTCAACGCCAGCAGCGGCGCCGACAGCTGGATCGACAGCGTCACGCTGAGCACGTCCGCGCCGGCCAGTCTGGGAGCCGGCGCCAGCATCTCCGCCGTCAATGCGTACACGAGCAATGGCAGCAGCTATGCCAGCCGGTATTTGGTCACCACCGGCAGCGGCGCTGCGCTCACCACCGGGTCCCAGTTGTCGATCGCCAACAGCGATGTGATCGATACCGCCGGTGCCACTGCCGTCGCCAAGACGGGCGTGCGCTACATCCTGCTGCGCCAGGACGGCTGGATGGACGTCGCCGAGATCCTGGTGATGGCAGGCGGCACCAATGTGGCGCAGGGCAAGGCGGTCACGCTGGGCGCTCAAGGCGTGTACAGCGGGTTTTCGGCGGCAGGCCTTGTCGATGGCAGCTCGAGCACCGGCTATGCGGCAACTTCAGCCCAAGCCAACGCCTGGGCAGAGATCGATCTGGGTTCGGTCTACAGCAACATCGAAGCTGTCACAGTGGTCCCTCGAAGCGGCGTTGCCTCGCGCCTGTCCGGGCTGTATGTCTACGGTTCAGCCAGCAGCATGCAGTCGGCCCTGGGCGCGGGTGGAAACCAGAGCCCGGCGGTCAATCCCGATCCGGTCCAGGGTGTGATGTTGCTGCAAACCGATGCAGAGAACATCTCTGCACCACAGACCTTCACCACCTCGGTCAGCACCGCCCGTCTCCAATTCATGATGCCCGACATCACAGCGGTACAGTCGCCCTTTTCGCCGGCCAACGTGGCCACCGACAACGCGATCAGCCAGAGTGAAAAAAATGCAAGCTCTTCCGTCAGTTACAGCTTTGGCGCGGCCGAGACCGGCGACGTACTCAAGCTTTACCGCGATGGCATAGAAATCCGGTCCGTCGCAATGGCGTATGGCGCGACCGCCTACAGTTTTGTCCTCAACGATGGCACGGTCGCCAACCGCGACAGCGTGAATGTGCAAGGCGCCAGCGCCAGCGACTGGGGCCTGGTCGATGGCAGCGTCACCCTGACGGCCAGAATGGTCGATGCCGCTGGTAACCAAAGCAACGTGAGTGCGCCCAAGCTGGTGACGGTCGATACGCTGATCGGACCGCTGGTCTCGGCCACGATTGCGACCGACGTCGGCACCATCGGCCTGCCCGAGGCAGGGGATCGGATTCAACTGGTTTTCGCGGAAGCCGTCGCTTTGCCTGCCACGGCCGCTGCAGGTCTGTGGTCTGGTTTTGGCAATGCTGCAACCGCTGCGGCGGTGGGGCCCAACAGCGCAGGGCGCAGCACCACCTGGACAGTCACCTTGGGCGGCACCGGCATTGAAGCTGCGATGAACGGCAAGAGCTTCACCGCCACGGGCGCCACCGACTCGTCGGGTAACACCCAGAGCCTGCTGAGCACGAACGCCCAGGTCAGGGTCACGGGCGTCAACGGTGATCTTCCGAGCGACCTTTGGCAGCCCAATGTGGTGCCGCCGGGCAGCCCCATCATCGGCTTGGTGGGGACGGACAACGTGCTGTCTGGCGGCAGTGGCGCCGACTCACCCCGCAGCGCTCAGGTGGTGCGCATCAGCGTGGCCAACTTGCTGACCACCGATGCGGTACGCGTCTACATGGACGGCCAGGACATCACGGCGCAACTGAGTTTTGCGACGCCAAGCACCGGTGCCAACGGATATGTCGACGTGACCCTGCCGGCCAACGCCTGGGGCGCCGATGGCACGCGTTCGCTCACGGCGACGGTGCAACGGGGTTCCGGCACGGTGCTCGGCAGCCAGATGGACAGGCTGGTCACGGTGTCGGCCGACAGCGTGCCATTTGCCGACGAGCCTGATGTGTTCTGGTTCAACGTGGACACGCTGAGCCAGGCCATAGGCAGCAAGGTGGGTGCCTGGAGCAGTTCGGGCTCGGGCTCCATCACCGCCAGCCAGGTCAATGAGGCGAACAAGCCCACGCTGATCTTCACCGACTGGGGGCAGCGGGTCTTGTCCATGACCTCGACCTACCAGGGGCTGGGCACCAGCACTTCAACGGACTTTGGCATCGGAAACCAAAGCCGCAGCATCGTGGGCGCCGTGGTCAGCCTCAATGCGACCGATGGGAATTACCGCAATTTTTCGGGCTTCTCGGCCATCGGCCGTTCGATCAACACCGGGCAGGCCACGGGCCTGACCTTCCAGCAGTACCTCAACACCTTTCGAGCGGACTATCTGGGCCCGGGCAATGACGCCGAGTCCCTGAACTCGCGTGCGCAAGGCGTCTGGACTGTGGGAAGCATGAGCTACACGGCCAACGCATTTGGCAGCAATGCCGGCTCGTTGAACCTGAGCATCAATGGTTTGAAGCAGGACGAGCGCAGCAGCAGCACTGGTTTTACCGGCATGTTTGGAAACATGCAGCTGGCCTTCAACAGCGCGATCGGTGACGCCATGGGCTTTCCGGGCAATGGCGTTGCCCCGGCCCTGTTCGGCGACCAAATCCTGTTCAATGGCCATGTGACTTCCGCCCAACGCCAGGAGGTCGAAACCTACACGGCCAAAAAATTCCACGCCGGTGGCACCTACATCAAACCTCTGGGCATGGGTGCCACCTACAACCTGGCGCTCAGTGGCATATCGGCGGCACTGCTGGACGATGTGCTGGACCTGGCCAACAGCGCGGGCAGCGGCAACGACAGCGTGACCACCATGGGCAGTGACTGGGTCCAGACCGGTGCCGGTCGCGACACGGTCACGATCCTTGACCGGGCCTTCCGCTACCTAGACGGCGGCCAAGGCTTCGACGCCCTGGTGCTTTCGCCTTCGTACGGCGGCTCCGATGCGGTGGTGCTGTCTGACCATGTCAGCAATTCGCGGGGGACTGCCTGGGCTTTTTCGGCGCGAAGCAGCAGCTTCGGCAGTGGCAGTGCGTGGACGGCCGGCACGGGCGCCCTGGTCACGGTGGACAGTGCTGCCCAGGCCGATCCTGCGGGTGGCACTGCGGCGGATCTGGTCAGTTTTTCTTCGGCCAGTGCCTCTCTGGCGCGCCAATACTCCGGACTCACTGTCGGCAACACCTACACCTTCGAGCTGCAGGTTCGCTTGCCCAATCTCTTGGTCAATGGTGATTTCAGCAACAACTCGGGATGGACACTGACCAATGGCGCTGGGGCGGTCGCAATTTCTGGTTCTGCATTGGTTCTGAACGCCAATACCAATGCTAGTGGGGGCTATGCGGACCAAACTTTTAGCACGGTGGTCGGCCAAACCTACACCTTGAGCGGGACGACACGCAGCACCAATGGCGGCAATGTCAATTTCTACGCCTATGTGGGCAATACAGCGGGGGCGGCCACACTGGTGAACTATTTCTACGGCGAAAGCAGCACCTCTGCGAAGACCTTTTATATCAGTTTTACCGCCACTGCCAGCACCACTTGGTTGCGCCTTGGCGACTATGGAACGAACAACGCCGCTGGCAGCGATCTGGTGGTGGACGATGTGACGATTTCTGCCCCCTTCAACCTTGAAATGGCCGTTGCGGGCGGTACCGTGGCCAGCCCAAGCTGGAACCAGTACGACGGTGAGTTCAACTATGACAGCACCAACTCGCTGTCCGCCCGCGGCTGGTCCAAGCTGAGCCAAACCTTCACCGCCACCAGCACCAACGCCACCGTCTGGCTGGGCGCCAACAGTGAAGCGGGTCTGTCCGGCACCACGCAAGCGACGGGGTCTTTCTACGTGTGGGGCGAGCAGCTGCTCGAATTCACCGCCGACGACGCCCGCGTCAACGCCAACGGCTACCACAAGCTCCAAGGCTTTGAAAAGCTGGACTTCAGCCAAAGCACTGCCAAGCAGACGGTGACCATTGCCGCCGCCGACGTGGACCAGCTGGCTGAGAAAAACCTCGAAGGCGACCCGAACTGGGCCGCCAACACCAGCAACCTTTACGCCGTGTTGGGCGACAACGATTACCTGGTGCCCACCGGCTTTGGCGCGGTCACTCGCGGGTACTGGAAAGACAGCGTGGGGGTGGCCTACGACCGCAAGTACAGCCTGACCGGCGGCAGCCTGGGCGCAGGCGAGACGGCCAATTTGTTTGTGCGCAGTGGCGACGATGCGGGCGAGTTTGGCTACACCGCCACGGCAGGCACCTACAGCCAAGGCGCGGGCAGCACGACCATGAGCTTTTCCTTCAGCGAGGCCATGGAGGTGCGCGCCCTGGTGGCCGGGGACTTCAGCCTCGCAGCGGGCCCAAGTGCTGCTGTCAGCGCCACCAGCGCTTCCATGAGCAGCAGCGGCCTGACTGTGAATTACAGCGGCGGCGCCCTCACAGGCGTGGTGCGGCTGCAGTACAGCGGCACCAACCTGGTGGACCCAGAAGGCGATCAGCTGCGCTACAAAGACATCAGCGTGGGCACCAGCGCAGGCGAGACTTTGGACGGCGCGGCTCGCACCAGCGACCAGGCCATTTTTGGCAACGCCGGCAACGACTTGATCTACGGCGGCGCGGGCAACGACTTGATCGTGGGCGGTGCGGGCAACGACAACTTGAGCGGCGGCGCCGGGGCCGATGTGTTCCGCTTCATCCAGTTTGAAGCCGGCTCAGACGTGGTCACCGACTTCAACGTCACGCAGGGCGACAAGCTGGACCTGCGCGGCCTCTTGCAAGACACCGGCTTTCAGCTGGCGGACCTGAGCTTGTTTGTGCGCATAGACGCTGGCGTCAATGAAACCCGGGTGAAGGTCGACACCCTGGGCACGGGCAACTTCAGCGCGCCCAGCATGACCATCTCGCTGCTCAGCCCGCAAGGCATCAACGACGGCTTGCAAGAGCTGGTTGACCAGCGGGTGTTCTTGGTGATGTGAGCTTGATCTGGCTGGGCGTGATGGCGTCACTTCAGCTGGATTGAGCGTCCAAAGAATTCCAACATCTTGAAATTTGCTTTCCTTGTCAAAGGGCCCTACATTTTTTGAAAGGGAAAGGAAATTTCATGCGCGCAAAAGCCATCGTTTCCAGCAAGGGGCAGGTCACACTGCCGGCGGCCATGCGGGCCGAACTGGGAATTCAAGCCGGCTCACGCATCGGTTTTGAGCTGCGCGGCAAGGAATTGGTGATCAAGCCTGTACGGCCTGTGAGCGCTTACTACGGCATGCTCAAGGAGGGCGACTTGGGCAACACCGAGCCTACCAAGGAAGCAGACCGGGGCTTTGAATGAATGTGGTGGATGTTTAGGGGTGGAAAGAGTTTGTCAAAGCAGGCACCAACGGCCTGATTTTCAAAACCATCATCGAAGACCACAACAATTGGCAGGTGCCCGCCGTATCGCTTGACGAGGTTCATCGCGCCCCGATCCACGCACTGCCTGCGCAAATCGTCTAAACCTGTCTGAATGCCGTGCGCTGGACCTGACCTACCGCCGTGCCATTGCCGCCCGCCTTGTGCAGCCATGCGCCCTTGTAGGAGCCGGCCTGCCGGCGAATTGTTGCGTGAGGTGATGCCCAAAGACCAGCGACCATCGCCAGCAGGCTGGCTCCTATCGAGGGGAAATCCCGTCGCCACGGGTCACTGGCTTCAGCCATGCAGACGAGTTTTAGACCCCCGCCACCCAACTGCCCGATTTGCCCCCGTGCTTTTCCAGCACCTTCACATCCGTCATGACCATGCCCCGGTCAATGGCCTTGCACATATCGTAGATCGTCAGCAAGGCCACTTGCACGGCCGTGAGCGCTTCCATTTCCACCCCGGTGGGCCCCACGGTTTCCACGGTGGCTTGGCAGCTCACGGCCGAGCTGGCCTCGTCGATTTGGAACTCGACCGCCACATGCGTCAGCGCCAGCGGGTGGCACAGCGGAATGAGCTCACTGGTTTTTTTGGCGGCCATGATGCCGGCGATGCGGGCCACACCCAGCACGTCGCCCTTGCGGGCGCTGCCTTGCGCGATCACTTGCAGCGTGGCCGGCTGCATGGTGATGTGGCCTTGCGCCACGGCCACGCGGTGGGTGGCGGCCTTGGCGGCCACGTCGACCATGTGGGCCTGGCCGTGTGCGTCAAAATGCGTTAAACCTGAAGGGGCGTGCATGAGATACAGAACCTTTACAAAGAGGGGGCATCATAAAAGCATGTGTTGGGGTGCGTGCCTGCTGGACCTTGATGCCCTCCTTGCGCTCTCCTTGCGCCCTTTTTGACTGGTGCCTGATTTGACGCTGCTCACCCGCTTGCCCCTGGCCGCCGCCCTGCTGGTGCTGGCCACCTCCTTGGCCCCTGGCCAGCGCTTGGGCGCGCAGCCCTTGCCCGCCCCGGCGTCTGCCCTGCCGGCCTTGGGCGAGGGCGTGGAGCTGCCACTGGCCACCGAGCGCAAACTGGGGGACCGGATTGCCGCCAGCATTTACCGCGACGAGGCCTATCTTGACGACCCGGTGCTTGGCGACTACCTGCAAGCGGTGTGGCTGCCGCTCATGGCCGCGGCCCGCGCCCGGGGCGAGCTCAGCCCCGAGCTGGAGGAGCGCTTTGCCTGGAAGCTGTTTTTGGTGCGCGACCGTTCCGTCAACGCCTTTGCCTTGCCTGGCGGCTACCTGGGTGTGCACACCGGCCTCTTGGCCACCGTGAGCACGCCCGACGAGCTGGCCGCGGTGCTGGGCCACGAGCTCAGCCATGTCTCGCAGCGCCACATTGCCCGGCTGTTCACGCAGCAGCAAAAGCAGGCACCCTGGGTGATGGCGGCCATGATTTTGGGCGTGATGGCGGCCGCTCGCAGCACCAACGGGGGCAACCTGGGCAATGCGGCCATCATGGGTGGCCAGGCGCTGGCCATGCAGGGGCAGCTTAATTTTTCACGCGACATGGAGCGGGAAGCCGACCGCGTGGGCTTTAACGTGCTCACCGAGGCGGGCTTTTCGCCTGAGGGTGTCTCGGGCATGTTTGAAAAGCTGCAGCAGGCCAACCGCTTTAACGACACCGGCGCCTTTCCCTACCTGCGCTCGCACCCGCTGACCACCGAGCGCATCGCCGAGGCCCGCGCCCGGGCCCAGCACGGTGGCCACACGCATGCCCAAGCACAGCGGCCCAATGCCGGCCTGCCCAGCCTGGCCTGGCACGCCATGATGGCCGGCCGCGCGCGCGCCTTGGGCCAGCCTGGCTTTGAGGCGCTGCAGGCCAGGCTCAACGAGGCGCGGCAGCTGCCTGCCGCCGCTTCGGCCGCGCAAAGCCTGTCGGTCTTGTACGCCGCCGCATGGTCGGCAGCGCGCCTGCGCGAGGCGGCCACGGCGCAGCTGTACTTAGAGCGCTTGAGCCGGCTGGCCGCCGCGCAGCCGCAAGCCGGGCAAGCCGCGCGGGCCGCTCAACAGCTGGCGGTGGAGGTCGAGCTCATGCTGGGCCGCAGCGCGGAGGCGGCGGCAGCGGCTGTGCGCCTGCAGCCTTCAGGCCGGGCCGAGCTGCTGCTGCAGTCCCAGGCTATGCTGGCCGCAGGCCGGGGCGCCGAGGTGGTGGACGCTTTGCAAAGCTGGATCAGCCGCCAGCCTGGCGATGCCTTGGCTTGGCAGCTCTTGGCGCAAGGGCTGGAGCAGCAGGGCCAGGCCGCGCGGGCCGTGCGGGCCGATGCCGAAAGCCGGGCCGTGCAGTTTGACTACAGCGGGGCGGTGGACCGCTTGCGGGCCGCACAAGAGCTGCTGCGCCAAGGCCGGGGCGTGCCCTCGGCGGCCAACCAGCACATTGAGGCCTCCATCATCGACACCCGGCTGCGCCAGTTGCAGGCTTTAGCGCGGGAGCAAGCGATCGAGGACAGACTCAATCGCTAGCTGCAGCGCTGAATACATGAGCGAGCCCAGCAGTGCCGCGCCAAAGCCGCGCACCTCCAGCCCAGACAGCAGGCTGGCAGCGGCCCAAAACATCAGGGCGTTGATGACAAACAAAAACAGCCCCAGCGTCAACACGGTCACCGGCAAGGTCAGCAGCACCAAGAGCGGCCGCACCAAGGTGTTGAGCGTGGCCAGCACGGCCGCGGCCAGCAGCGCCCAGCCATAGCTGGACACCACCACGCCCGAGTAGAGGTGGGCCACGGCGAGCAAGGCCAGGGCACTGAGCAACCATTTAGAAATCAAGCGCATGACATTCACCATACCACTGGGCTTGTTTTCAGCGCCGCTGGAGTGGGGTTGCTGTGCAAGATTGAAGCGCCGCGCCTGTCGGCTCGCGCCCAGTGCGCCAGGCTTTAGGCAAGGGTGGCTGGAGGCATGCCCAGCAGCTGCCACACAATGCGCTCGGCATAGCGGCTGGCCACGGCTTGCACAAACTGCGCAAAGTCCAGGTGGGCGGAGTCGTCGGCCCGGTCAGAGATGGTGCGCATGGCGGCAAAGGGCAGGCCGTGGTCGGCACACACCTGGGCCACGGCCGCGCCTTCCATTTCCACGGCCAGCGCCTCGTGGCCGGCGGCACGCAAGCGCGTTTGCAAGTGGGCCGATTCTTCAGCGCCGCACACAAACCGGTCGCCGCTGGCGATCAGCCCTCGGTGCAGCTGCGCCTGGCCAAAGTCGGGGCTCAGCCCTTGGGCCAAAGCGGCCTTCACCGCCTCTGCCAGCGCTTGGCTCAGCGTGGGGTGACAGTCAAAACGGCTTCGGCCATAGGCCGGCACCTCGTAGCGGGGGAACAGCGGCGAGACATCCAGGTCGTGCTGCAAAAAGTCTTGCGCCACCACCACATCGCCCACCTTCACCCCGTCGCCCAGGCCACCCGCCACCCCGGTAAAAACAATCGCGTCAGCGCCAAAGCGCTCAATCAACAAAGTGGCTGTGATGGCCGCCGACACCTTGCCAATGCGCGAGACCGTCAACACCACAGGGGTGCCGCCCAATGTGCCCAGCCAAAAATGCCGCCCGGCATGCTCCACCTTGTGGCGCTGCTGCAAATGCTCAATCAAGCCGCGCTGCTCGTCAACCAAGGCGCTGAGAATGGCCAAGCGGCGAAAGGGGGGCAGGGAGGGGCTGGTCATTCCTGGATTTTGCCCGGAGCGCATCGCTGGCAGGCTTGGCTCCTACAAGGGGAAAACGGTTTGCCTTTGTAGGAGCCAGCC
>Ga0209550_10007316_pt1 | contig 10217 bp, 8 predicted proteins | sample LauGreSuBDMM15SN_2_FD_187567 | JGI IMG/M metagenome (GOLD analysis project Ga0209550, IMG submission 187567) | Freshwater lake microbial communities from Lake Michigan, USA - Su13.BD.MM15.SN (SPAdes) (version 5) | ecosystem: Environmental > Aquatic > Freshwater > Lake | place: Lake Michigan, USA... | reverse complement strand
CGCGATCCCTGCAACCGGCGCCTTCATCGGCACGCCTGCATCCATGAGCGCAAGCGACGAACCGCAAACGGTGGCCATGGAGGAGGAGCCGTTCGATTCCGTGATCTCGGAGACGAGGCGGATCGTGTACGGGAATTCATGATGCGCAGGAAGCATCGGGCGGATAGCGCGCCATGCGAGCTTGCCATGGCCGATTTCGCGGCGGCCGGGCGAGCCCATACGGCCGGTTTCGCCGACACTGTAGGGAGGAAAATTATAATGCAGCAGAAAGGTTTCTTTGAATGTGCCTTCCAGCGCGTCGATGAACTGCTCGTCCTCGCCAGTACCGAGCGTGGCGACAACCAGAGCCTGTGTCTCGCCGCGGGTGAACAGGGCCGAGCCGTGCGTGCGCGGCAGAATGCTCGCTTCCGCCACAATCGGACGCACCGTTTTCAGGTCGCGGCCGTCAATACGCACCGATGTATCCAGAATGTTCCAGCGGACGATCTTCGCTTCGACTTCCTTGAACACGCCGCCAACAAGCTGCGCGTCGAGCGGCTCTTTCGCGTCTGCGCCACAAAACGCTTCCAGCACCTTTGCCTTGGCGGCAGCAACCTTGTTCTGGCGCTCCATCTTGGCAGGGGTCGTGAAGGCATCGCGCAATTCGGCCTCGACGAGCTTCAACACCTTGGCTTCGAGCTTTGAATGATCCGGCGTCGTGAAATCGCGCATGTCTTTCGCGGCAACTTCAGCCAGCTTGATGATCGCGTCGATGACAGGCTGGAACCCGGCATGCCCGTGCATCACCGCGCCGAGCATAATGTCTTCCGAGAGTTCCTTGGCTTCCGACTCAACCATCAGAACCGCGTCAACCGTTCCGGCGACAACGAGATCGAGAGTCGAATCCGCCATTTCCGGAATGGTCGGGTTCAGGCGGAATTCGCCGTTGATATAGCCGACGCGCGCGCCGCCCACAGGGCCCATGAAAGGAACGCCTGAAAGCGTCAAAGCGGCTGATGCCGCAACCATGCTCACCACATCGGGGTCATTTTCGAGATCATGCGACAGCACGGTCACAACAACCTGCGTCTCGTTCCGGTAACCCTCGACGAAGAGCGGGCGGATCGGGCGGTCGATCAGGCGGGAAACCAATGTTTCCTTTTCCGAAGGGCGTCCCTCGCGCTTGAAATAGCCGCCGGGAATACGTCCGGCTGCAAAGGTCTTTTCCTGATAGTTCACGGTCAGCGGGAAGAAATCGATCCCCGGCTTGGCCGACTTTGCCGACACAACAGTCGCGAGAACAGTCGTCTCGCCATAGGTGGCAAGCACCGAACCGTCTGCCTGGCGTGCAATACGCCCGGTCTCGAGGGTCAGCTTGCGGCCGGCCCACATCAACTCAACTTTTTGGATATCAAACATACGTCTTTTCTTTCGGATATGGCCTATCCGTAATCACCAGCAAGACGACGGGGCGCTTCCATGCTGAAAGCGTCCGGCAATCCTGCCATGACAATCGGTAGGACCGGAGGGTGGAACAGGAACGCCATGTCCCTGTTCAGTGGAGAGGAGAGGCGACGGTCGCCGCTCCCGGTTTTGGAATGCATTCCGCGACCAATATAGGCCGCGATTATGGCATCCTAGCGGCGGATATTGAGCTTCTCGATGATCGAGCGATACCGCGCCTCGTCCTTAGATTTCACATAATCAAGCAGCGAGCGGCGCTGCGAAACCATCTTGAGCAGCCCGCGACGTGAATGGTTATCCTTCACATGGCTCTTGAAATGGCCGGTCAGATTGGTGATACGCTCGGTCAAAATGGCAATCTGCACTTCGGGCGAACCCGTATCGCTAGCGCTGGTGGCATGGAGCTTGACGAGTTCCTGCTTGCGTTCTGGCGTAATCGACATCGGAATTTCCTTTCGGATGAGGTGTTGACTGGACCCGCAGTGCGGGACGCTCTTCAGGGCCGGGCCGGGATGTCGTCCAGCACGGTCTCAAAAAACGAACGACCGGGCGAGATCCCGGTACGTTGCCGTGCTTATACATGAAAGACTTGGAATTACCAACGCCTTTTCAGCGCTTGAATTACCCGACCGGCAGGTTGAAAACCCGGCCCGGCACGAATTCCCCGCGCTCGATCCTGCCAACCGCAACTACAACCCGCCCGCAGACGGCGTAGGCCTGCCCCTCGGCCGGCGGCAATTCCGCCCCCCGGATCAGGATCGATTGCCCGCGATGCAATCGGTTCGCTCCGTCCCGCGAGATGGTCAGGCGCGGCAACTCCGCAAGCCCCACATCGATCCCGAGCACCGCCGCCAACGCTCCCGCAGGATCCGCTTCAAGCGCCGCAAGGCTTATCGCATTCTGCTCGTTGAACGGGCCGACGCGTGTCCGCCGCAACGCCGAAACATAGCCGTAACAGCCAAGTTTCCGTCCGAGATCACGCGCAATCGCCCGCACATACGTGCCTTTGCCGCATTCGGCCACGAGTTGCGCCTTTTGGCCGTCATAGGAAATGAGCCTTAGCGTATGGATTTCCACCTTGCGCGGTTGCATTTCCACAACCAGTCCGTCACGACGCGCCAGATCATACGCACGCTCGCCATCAATCTTGATCGCGGAGTAACGCGGCGGAATCTGGTCGATCACGCCCGTAAACTCTGCCAGCGCCGCCTCGATCTCGGCCTGCAAAGGTCGCTTGTCACTTGAAGCAACAATTTGGCCTTCGCCATCATCCGTGTCGGTTTCCTGCCCGAATGACACGGTGAACGCATAGGCCTTCTCGCCATCAACCACATAGGGCACCGTTTTTGTTGCTTCGCCGAAGGCAAGCGGCAGAATGCCCGAGGCCAACGGATCAAGCGTCCCCGCATGACCCGCCTTTTTCGCATTCAAAATCCGGCGGACAATCGCAAGCGCATGCGTGGATGTCACCCCGACAGGCTTGTCGAGCGCGATCCAGCCATGAACATCGGCCCGGTGCTTCTTCGGCGCGTTCATGCGGTCAGTCCTCGTCTTCGGTATCGTCGTGCTTCAGGTCGCGCTGCACATCGGGACGGCGCAGCAACGCGTCAATCTTGGCGACAGCCTCGAGGCTCTCATCGATCCGGAAGCGAACATCCGGCGCGAATTTCAGGTCGAGACGACCGGCAATCTCCGTCCTGATCAGCTTCCGGTTCTTCTCGAACGCCGCCATAATCAGCTTTTCCTGCTTCATATTATGCAGCGCAAGATAGACTGTCGCGAGTTTGAGATCGGGACTCATCCGCACTTCCGGCACGGTGATGATCGCCTTCTGGACAATCGCTTCTATGATCACGCCGCGCGTGATCAATTCGGCGACGGCATGACGCACCAATTCGCCAACGCGCAATTGACGCTGGGACGGGCCGCGGAGTGGTTCGGTTTTTTTCTTCATGGGAGCCATCGTTCCGGGATCGGACCGGACAAAGGGGTTGAAAAAGTCTGTCCAATGGACGCGACTGCCTTCTCCCGCGCCCGGTCAAGCCGCGCGCGGGGAAAAGCCGTGAGGATCAGAGCGACCGGCGAATTTCCTCGACACGGTAGCACTCGATAATGTCGCCTTCGCGCATATCCTGATAGTTCTCGAAAGCCATGCCGCATTCCTGACCGGACTGGACTTCCTTGACCTCGTCCTTGAAGCGCTTGAGCGTCGACAATTTGCCTTCGTGGATAACGACATTGTCGCGAATGAGGCGCACATTCGCGCCACGTTCCACGCGTCCGTCCTGCACGAGGCAACCCGCCACCTTGCCGACCTTCGACACCGCAAACACCTGAAGAATACGCGCTTCGCCGAGACGCTCCTCGCGCAAAGTCGGCGCAAGCAGGCCGGACATGGCCTTTTTGATGTCATCCACGAGATCGTAAATGATGTTGTAATAGCGGATTTCGATCCCCGCACGTTCCGCGGCATCGCGGGCTTCCTTGTTCGCGCGAACATTGAAGCCGATCACAACGGCGCCCGAGGCTTCCGCCAGCGTCACATCGCTCTCATTGATCCCACCAACACCCGAATGGATGACGCGAGCCGCAACTTCCTCATTGCCAGCCTTTTCAAGCGAATTGATGATCGCCTCGACAGATCCCTGCACGTCGCCCTTGACCAACAACGTAAAGTCCTTGCGACCCGTCGTCTTGAGCTGGCTCATCATGTCGGAGAGCGATCCGCGCGCTGTTCCTGCACGCACGGCAACGCGATCACGCTTCTGCCGCTGGCGATATTCGGTAATTTCACGCGCCCGCGCTTCGTTCGGCACCACCGCAACGCGGTCACCCGCTTCAGGCGCACCGTTAAAGCCCAGAATTTCCACCGGAACCGACGGTCCCGCAGATGCGATCGGCGCACCGAGATCGGAGAGCAGGGCACGCACGCGGCCATATTCCGAACCGGCTACCACAATATCGCCTGTCTTCAACGTGCCACGCTGCACCAGAACCGTTGCAACCGGCCCGCGGCCCTTGTCGAGCTTGGCTTCGATCACCGTACCTTCGGCTTCACGATCCGGATTGGACTTCAGGTCCAGCACTTCCGACTGCAACGCAATGGCATCGAGCAATTTGTCGAGATTGATCCGCTTCGTCGCCGACACTTCGACTTCGAGCGTGTCGCCGCCCATCGATTCAACCTGCACACTATATTGCAGCAATTCGGCACGAACGCGCTCGGCCTTCGCATCCGGCTTGTCGATCTTGTTGATCGCCACGATCATCGGCACCTTCGCCGCTTTCGCGTGATTGATCGCTTCAATCGTCTGCGGCATCACGCCGTCATCGGCAGCGACAACGAGCACAACAATATCCGTAACCTTCGCACCACGCGCACGCATCTGCGTGAAGGCGGCATGGCCCGGCGTATCGATAAAGGTGATCTTCGCACCCGACGGCGCGACAACCTGATAGGCGCCGATATGCTGTGTAATACCACCGGCTTCACCACCCGCGACATTTGTCGAGCGGATCGCATCAAGCAACGATGTCTTACCATGATCGACATGGCCCATAATCGTGACAACCGGCGGACGTGCCTTCGTGTCTCCGCCGACATCCGGCGTATCGAACAAGCCTTCTTCGACGTCCGACTCAGCAACGCGCTTCACCGTATGGCCGAATTCTTCCGCAACAATCTGCGCCGTATCGGCATCGATCACATCCGTGATCTTCACCATCTGGCCCTGCTTCATCAAAAAGCGGATCAGATCGACGGCACGTTCCGTCATGCGGTTTGCGAGTTCTTGGATCGTGATCGCTTCAGGAATCGTGACTTCGCGTGAAATCTTTTCTTTCGGCTCGTTCTGGGCGTTGCCCTTGAGCCGTTGAACGCGACGCTTGAAGCTCGCAATCGAGCGAGTCCGTTCTTCATCTTCACCGGTCGCAACAGTCACCGTCAACCGGCCGCGACGCTTGTCATCCGCAACGCGGTTCGGCTTTGGCGCAACAGGAGCGCGCGCAGGCATCGCTCCGCCCGGCCGACGAACAACCCGGCGGTCATCGTCTTCCTGCTCGAGCTTCGCTGCCAAAAGTTTGCGGCCCGACATCATCGGCGTTGGGCTTGGCGCAACACGTGAAGGTTGTTCCGGTTCAACCGCCCGTTGCGGCGTCGTTGCTTCCGTCTTTTGGTTCGCTGCGTCTTCGATGCGGCGAATTTCGTCTTCTTTGCGCTGGCGCGCCTCGGCAACGGTGCGTTCCGCTTGCTCGGCCGACATCCGCTCGGCTCTCAGCTTCGCATCGATTTCTGCCTGCTTCCGGTCAATCTCTTCGCGTTTGCGTGCTTCGACGAGCGCCAAAGAGCGCGCATCACGCTCGTCTTCCGTCAAGGTACGAAGGACAACGCCCGACGAGCGGGATGAAGGAGGAGCTGCCGGGCTTTGCCGTGCGGAAGGGGCTGTCGGAGCGGGCCGTGCCGCAATCGGCGCACGAACAACCGGCTCGACAGGTGCTGGCGCAACAGGTGCAGCCTCGACGACAGGCGCTTCGGGGCGTGTCTCGCCCGGGCCGATGATACGGCGCTTCACCTTCTCGACCACAACGGCCTTTGTCCGGCCATGGGAGAAGCTTTGACGTACCATTCCCTGCTCGATCGGACGCTTGAGGCTCAGCGTCTTGGTCTGGCTCATATGCAGGGTTTTATCACCCGAATTATTGTTATCGCTCATTCAATCCATGTCCTGCGGTATTCCGCGTCGAGTGTCAGGCAGTTTCGTCTGTTTGGCCACGATGTTGGTCGCGGGCGAACGGTATTCTTGTAATAAAATGGCAGCGTTCAGGAAGGCTCTTCCGAACCTTCCGTCCAACACGAAAGCTTTTAGCACAGGAGATGATCCAAATGCCAAACTCATTTCATGCCGAGATAGCACGATTATCGCGGGAATGTTATTCGAAACTTCACCCGAAAGAATCGAAATGATCCGGACACCCGAATCGTCGTTCTTTTCGGGCTCTTCCGGCCGAACAATCTCCGCCAGAACAGTCCCCGCACCATCATACGCCGCGGCAATATTGACCTCACCGGACTCGATCGCCCGCCGAAGCGCAACAAGTGCCACCGTCTCCAATCCGGTCTCTACTTCCGCCGCGAGCCCCTGATCAGCCTTGGACTCGTTTCGAAACGCGCGGGAAAAAGCCTTTTGAGCAATCGCCCGGCCGAGAACATCCCGCGACCTGAGCACCCACGCCCCGCGACCGGGAAGCGACCGCTTGAGATCGGCAACAACCCTGCCGTCAACACCGCGCACAAACCTTACGAGCCGGCTCTCCGGTTGTCGGGCCCGCGTCACAATACATGTGCGCACGGGCTCTCCTGCCGGTGTGTTCGGGTCGATGGTCGAGATGCTGGCGGTCAATGGTTTCTCCCGATCCCGTTGTCCGACCGCTTACACCGCTTCTCCGGCTGGTTCAGACTCGTCGCTGATCCATCCTGCAAGACGCCGCGCTTCCATCACCATGGCTTCGGCATCTTCGCGCGTCACTTCGAACCCGTCGAAATAGCCCGGCGTCCGAACGGTTTCCGTTCCCCGACGTTCTGTCCATCCCAAAAGATCATCCGTCGCACACCCGGCAAGGTCTTCGATTGTCTTGACCTCGTTTTCACCGAGCTTGACCATCATGGCGACTGTCAATCCCGGAATGCTCAAAAGATCATCCGATACACCGAGTTCGGCACGACGGGCGTCGAGTTCCGCCTCGATCTTCGCGAGATACGAAGTTGCGCGGTTCTGGATTTCCGCCGCCGTATCCTCGTCGAACCCTTCGATTGATGCCAGTTCGGCAACATCGACATAGGTCAGTTCTTCGACAGAACGGAACCCTTCGGAGGCGAGCAATTGTCCGACAACCTCGTCGACATCAAGCGCTTCCATGAAGATCGTCGTACGTTCGGCGAATTCCTTCTGGCGACGCTCCGACTCTTCTGCCTCGGTCAGAATGTCGATATCCCAGCCGGTCAGTTGCGACGCAAGCCGCACATTCTGGCCGCGACGGCCGATGGCCAGCGACAATTGATCATCGGGAACCACAACCTCGATCCGCTCCGAATCTTCATCGAGAACGACCTTTGCCACTTCAGCCGGTTGCAGCGCGTTGACGATGAACGTCGCAATATCCGGCGACCACGGAATAATATCGATCTTCTCGCCCTGCAATTCGCCGACAACCGCCTGAACGCGCGAACCGCGCATACCGACGCAGGCACCGACGGGGTCAATCGAGCTGTCACGCGAAATAACGGCAATCTTTGCGCGCGATCCCGGATCACGCGAAACCGCCTTGATCTCGATAATGCCGTCATAAATTTCCGGCACTTCCTGCGTGAACAGTTTCGTCATGAACTGCGGATGCGTGCGTGACAGGAAAATCTGCGGGCCGCGCGGCTCGCGGCGGACATCGGCCACATACGCTCGAATACGATCACCGACGCGGAATGTTTCGCGCGGGATCAGATCGTCGCGGCGGACAATGCCTTCGCCACGCCCCAGATCGACAATCACATTGCCGTATTCTAAACGCTTGACGACGCCATTAATGATTTCGCCGATCCGCTCTTTGAACTCGTCATACTGGCGGTCACGCTCGGCATCGCGCACCTTCTGCACGATCACCTGCTTGGCCGATTGCGCCGCAATGCGTCCCAAGGTGAAAGGGGGCAATTTGTCGGCAATCGCGTCCCCAACCTGCGCTGCAGGGTTGGAGCGCATCGCATCCTTCAGCGAGATTTCCACAGCCGGGTTCTCGACCGCCTCAACAACGAGCAAATGCCGCCAGAGGCGCAATTCACCAGTTTTCGGGTCGATTTCGGCCTGCACATTGGTCTCTTGACCATAGCGCGAGCGTGCCGCTTTCGCATATGCATCTTCCATCGATGCCAGAACGATCTGACGGTCAATGGATTTCTCGCGTGCGACCGCATCAGCGATCTGCAAGAGTTCGAGCCTGTTGGCGCTTACAGCCATGTCAAGTCACTCCTTATCAACCCGTTTGTGTTTCGGCCCGTGGCCCTTCGATCCCGGCTTCTTCTTTCCGCTTGCGGGTTTTACCCCGCTCACGTCTTTCGAAACCAATTCCTCATCCGTTGGCTCTTCGCCTTCCGGCGTATCCGACTGGAGCAATGCTTTGCCCCGGCGCAGCGATTCGCGGATCAATTCGTCGGTCAAAACAAGCCGCGCCGAACCGATATCCCGCATCGGGATCGGCAGAGTGATCGTCTCACCCGCCTTCTCGTCCCGAAACTCGAGCAGCGCCATGTCGCCCTCGGCACCGCGCAAAACACCGCGCAGACGCTTCCGGCCCGAGACAGGCGCATTCATCTCGATCTTCGCCTCATATCCCGCCCAGCGCTCGAAATCCGATTTCCGCACAAGCGGACGATCAATCCCGGGCGACGAAACCTCCAGATGATACGCCCGACCGACCGGATCATCGAGATCAAGTATCGGCGACACCGCCTTGCTCACTGATTCGCAATCCGTCACGCTCATCGCGCCATCGGGCCGCTCGGCCATGATTTGAACCGTGCAGCCATTCTGGGCATTTACCCGGACCCGCACGAGACGATACCCCAAAGCCTCGATCGACGGCGCCACGATCAGCCCGATGCTGCCCGCAAGCCCTTCATCCTCGATCAGTCTCGGTTCCGAAATCATCGTATGCTGAACGCTTTCCGCCCCTTCGGGCAACAAAAAAGAGCGGGTCCTTTCGGCCCCACTCTCACAATCCGGTTTCAAGTACCGTGATGAGATGACTAACTCGCGAACACCTATACACGAAACACGGGTGTCGATGCAAGCTGCTCTAAAGGCCGGTAGCGTCTCAGTTTGAATTTATCATGTTTGATAAAGGCGGCTGTGAGCCCCGCTCGAAAGATCAAGTGTTATACTGACAAAATCACGAGCTTTCCCTGACGATGTTGAGAGAGCACCCTCTCAGATGTTGTAAGCCAGTATACCCAGGTTCGTATTCACAACAGTCTGCGCATTGCCCCTGCGACAGAGGTTTGAATAGCAACCACCCTTCGGTCACGGAATGATCTGGTTGAATTGATGAATGCTGCCTTGCGCCCAGAGAAACACTGGCCATATAAGGAAAAAGGCGGTGTCCAAAAAAGGCGAAGGCGGCGCCTTTCGGCCCGCCTTCTAATCTTGTCCGAAGCAGATATACGCTAGGCGCAGTGATCAAGTCCTCGGCACATTCTTCTCAAATACGGCAGAGAAGTTCAGAATGCAAGACCCGTTCTCCATCATGCCAACCCATCTTGCCTCGATTGAGCGCACTTTATCTCCTGCCAGATTAGGGCGCTACTTGCCTGCTGCGAATGGGGATAAGCAGCTTGCACTAAGACTTTACCTTTGGAACGCGAGGCTATGTGAGGCTCTCTATTTGCCGATGCAGTTTGCTGAAATCGCGGCAAGAAACGCAATAAAGATCCCGGTCGAGAAACGGTTTGGCCCGGATTGGTATTTAAACCATAAGTTTATAAATATCCTTCCGAAGCGTATGAAGGATGAGCTGGCGCAAGCCGAAAAACAGGAGCGTAAAAAACGTGGCGCTGCGTTAAATCAGGATCACATAGTTGCCAGTTTGTCATTTGGTTTCTGGGTAGCTCTGATGACATCAGCATATGATAACTTGGTTTCACGCACGAAGTGCAACTGGGTTGAAAGATTTGGTAAAGACCTCGTGAGGTGTTTTGTATCCAAGTCTCTTTCGGGGACGATTATTGAGAA
>Ga0209550_10007315_pt1 | contig 10218 bp, 8 predicted proteins | sample LauGreSuBDMM15SN_2_FD_187567 | JGI IMG/M metagenome (GOLD analysis project Ga0209550, IMG submission 187567) | Freshwater lake microbial communities from Lake Michigan, USA - Su13.BD.MM15.SN (SPAdes) (version 5) | ecosystem: Environmental > Aquatic > Freshwater > Lake | place: Lake Michigan, USA... | reverse complement strand
CTTCTAAATAAAAAAAGACCTGTAAAACCAGGAATTAAAATTTGGGCAGTACTATAAAAAGATCCCAAGAGATGGACAGAAACGGAAAGGCAAATAATAACTATAATTAAAAATATTATATCTATTTTTGGTGTGTGATTTCTAACTAAATATTCATCAGGATCAAAGGAAAAAAATAATATTTTTTTATAATAGTAAATAAAAATAAGGAAAGAAAAAATACACAAAAGAAATGATACAGAAAATATTTCAATTTCACTTGTTAAAATATCTCCAAAATATGCACTTAATAAATGATTTTTAACTGATCCACCCATAGATAAAATTAACTGAGAGAATGCTCCAAAGAGTACAAAGAGCACTCCCAAGAGAGTATCTGTTTTTTGACTTTTAGATGATAAATACAAGAGGGGAGTCATAGTAATAAGTGATAATATGAGAACTGAAAATTCTCCATGCATCCCAAAAAAAAGTAAAATTGCATAAGATGTGGTAGCTATTTGAGAAAGAGTAATACAAAAAAACCCCATATTTCTTAAAACCAAAATTATCCCTAAACAAGATAAGATAATTCCTAAAATAGAACCCAATATAATTTTTGGAAAGAAAAGATCTATAGAGTTAAAAAGGTTTTCCAAATTTACCTTCCTTTAAGTTTCCATCCTCTGTCACTAAAAGCTGGGTAAAATGATTCATCCATTCCCTTTCAAGGTTGTGGGTTATAATCAATAAGGATATAACCGAAATTGTAACCATTTTCATGAGTACTTCAAATACTAGTTCTCTTGCCTTCCAATCGAGAGCATCAAGTGGTTCATCTAAAATTATCAAATCAGATAAACTTATCAAAGAACGTGCAAGAAGCACTTTTTGGATTTGACCACCACTGCACTCTCTTAGTAATTTTTTTCGAAAGGATAAAATTCCTAACTTTTCTAAGATATCGAGTTGGTTTTCAAGAAAAGTAATTTTTTGAAAAAATGGTTTTTCCAATAACATGGGAAGCTTTAAAATTTCTTCCACACTCAGAGGATATGATAAATTAATTTTTTTTAACTGGGGCACTAAACTAATTTTTAAATGATCTTTGGATAAAATTTTTCCACCCAAAGGTTTTTGAAGTTTACTTATGGTTCTAATCAATGTGGATTTACCGGATCCATTTTTTCCAGTTATGGCTATAATTTCTTTTGGAAAAACCGTCATATTAATATTTGATAGTATAGGTGATTCCTTAGAATATCCTATGCTTAAATCTACAAGTGAAAATAAATAATCACTCATTTCTTTTCTAAAGCATCTCTAATTAATCTTAAGCTTTCAATTATGGTTTGTTCATAAGTTTTTATTGATTCAAATGCACCTATTGATTCTGGTAGTACTAAAACTTTACTTCCCGGAACTTTTGAGGATACAAATTGAGCATAAGAAATATTATGATATGGACTTATTAATATTACTTTGATATCTTGAGAGATCATATTTGTGATTACTTGTTCGAGATATCTACTAGAAGGGGGTACACCGGGTCTTTCTTCTAAAGTTAAATTAGCACTAAATTTAAATCTATTTGCTAAGTATACAAATTGGTCATGAAAAACAGCAACTCTCATATTAAAAAATGGTTCAAATTTCTTTGTTTCTTCTTTTATTAGGTTAATTAACCTCATTTTTAGGTCTTTATAATTTTCTTCATAATATACTGAATTTACTGGGTCTACTCTTTTTAGTGATGCTAGAACATTCGCAGCCATTTGGATTGTATTCAATGGATCCATCCAATAATGCGGGTTACCATAAATATGCATATCCCCCATAGATCGATCTACCATCATTGTTGGTTCTCCTAGTACTTTAATACCAACTGATGTGTCACAATATCCAATTTGACCTTTTTGAATTTTCATATTTCTGGACTGCTGTTGTAGTACAGGAATCCAACCAATCTCCAAATCTAGACCAATTACACACAAAATATCGGCATTGTTCAATTTTACCAAAAAATCAGGACGGGTCATAACAAAATGGGGATCATCAAACCCGCGTATCATGGAATAAACTTCAACGTTATCCTTACCAATTTGTTCTGCTAAATACTTAGTATTTGTTGTGGTTGTGACTATAAATATTTTAGATTCTAATGGAGTAAGAATCATTAGAAAGAAACCTATCCAGGACAGTAGTAAAGTTTTATTATTTTGAATCATTTTGCTTATTCCTCAGTATGCATGGGCAGGGTGTGAGCCCAATATAAACACTGTCTGCACATAGATTCTCTGATCAACCATATCCGTATTTTCCGATTTAGATTCATCCCTAATATAACGCCTCTCTAGAGACCCTCTAAAATAGGCAAATTCTGAAGTTTTAAATGTCAATTGTATACTATTTGCTTCTATGAAATTCAATGCTCCAAGTCCCTGTTCATTTTTTGAATTTTTATCTGTAAAAAAATCATATCTATATCCAATGGACCATAGCTGGTGAAATTTATAATCTAAAAATGCATAGTAGCCCCATTGTTTTGCATCGGGTGTACTCGTTGAGGTATATTTTATATAGTCTACAGTAGTAGCAAATTTTTCAACACTCAACCAATATTCAGTCATAAACAAAAACTCCCGTAAGTTAGACCTGTTCCATCTCACTGTAAAATCTGCACCATAGAGATATCTTTCATTTTTATTATTTTGATCGGTCTCATAACGAACACCCGAAAACCCAAATTGTGATCCTATATTATTTCCAAAGTAATAAAAATTTTTGAGATGAGTGTAAAACATAGGATTATTTTTTTTAATTCCCTCTGAATGTGCATGTCCCCATTTTTTTCCATTTGTGGAGCCAATTACAAGCTCCTGTGTTAAAAAACTCCAGGGCAATAGAATACTCATTTCAGCACCTGTATCCATGGCAGATTCCCATCCAATAAGTTTTTCGTGGACTATTGGAGTTTTTGTAAATGGACGATCATGGGCATGAATTCGATTGAGTCTACCTATGTCTAAAAACATAGATCCTGCTTTTAGAGAAATATTATACGGTAGAAATGGTAGCTGAACCCAGGCTTCATGCACTTCAAAGTAGTACGTACCATTTTCACTATGAGCAGCAGCTAAAAAATTACCCCTGAGCCATTGATCCACAGATCCGGTAAAACCAAATTCTGCTGTTCGAATATCAAGTTTATTATCTGTAGTTTTTGGTTTATTTTTGTCATACTCTCCAACTATATCAACTGCAACAGATACATCCATCATCAGATTTTGTGCAGATCGGTTGAGTTGATTATTGAGCTGAATGGGAGAATTTGTACCTCTGGAATCTACTGATGCTTTTTTTTTGGAATCTTGGTCATCAATTTCTTTATCTAACTCTTTTTCCCAATCTTCTTTTTTTTGATTTGAAGTAAGATTTAGATTTGGTTGTACAGATTGGGCAATTTGATTTTTAATGTCAGTTGAATACTCTTGTGCTAAAAAAAGAATACCAAAAAAAGGTACTACAAGAAGAATGAGGGAATAATATAAACCTCTTTTTGGTATTTTAAATGAGAAAATTTTTTGCTTAAATAGTTTCACTATTGTTTAAAAACTTTGAAGGGATCCGGCTGTTCCCAACGCCCCATTTGAAACTATAATTTTTGTTAAAATAACATTGTTTAATGTGAATCCTATTTTTCGGTCCGAAATTGTCCCGACTACATTTTCCTGATCAAAGGTATATGTTCCCAGATTTGTTACAGCAGTACAAGTTCCATTCCATCCAAAAATATGTGATCCAGATCCCTCTTGGTGCACTTCCAAACATACGGATTTAGATACACCTACTGTGCTTGTAGGGGACGAACCTGTCCCAAATGTGGTAGGTGTTCCAGATGTTGGAGTATATTTTACATCACTTGGTGAGATCCTAAAACCCGGACCGGAAAGTGATGTTCCTGTGCCAGTACCAAGTGCAACAATATCTAAGTAAGATGATGAAGAACTTAAAGTGTAGGTAACTTCAATGTTAATTTTATTTGCGGAAGATCCAAAGGTTCCGGTGCTTCCAAGCTTACTGGTAGTAGAAGTTCCATTTAAACCTGATGTGATATTCTCAACTGTAAACCCAGTAAGTGCAGATGGATTGTTACATACACTAAAATCATATTGGGTTCTAGATGTACTACTAATGGATGTTACTGTGGTAGCTGTTGTATTGCAACCATTTTGGATAGATAATAAGGCAGTCAAGGCTGTAGAATTTGAATTTGAACCACTCTTTTCTGCACATCCTGCAAAAATAGAGACTGTTAAAAGGATTAATTTGATTAATTGATGTTTCATAAGTTTCTCCTAAATGCAACTATGTGTCATCAGAAATAACTCTAATCTAAATGCAACAATATATTATTTAGATCCAAATAAAAAAACTTTTTTCTAAATAAATTTAGGGAGTAAATATTTTGGATCATTTTTATAGACGAATTGTAGTTGATAAAATAAACAGATCTAAGAAAAATACTAGGTACAAATTCATGTATGGAATAATTATAATAAATAAATAGCTGGCTTCGATGAGTTTTTTTAGAAAAGTTATTTAGACTTATGGATTCATCGCTCTTTTTTTATTAAGTAATTGTAATTATATGGATAAGTAGAGGTTATATGGCTATATTCGTCACAGGCACTGATACCAATATTGGAAAAACTTTATTTTCTATGGCTTTTCTCTTAAAATACGGAAAAAGTTTAGAATATTCATATATCAAACCCTTTCAATCCGGGGATATGGAAGAAAATGACACAGATAGAATAAAACAAATTACGAGTGGCACACTCAAAATTGAGGACCCCTTTTATGCTTTTACTTATCCTGCTTCTCCATACTATGCATCTATCCTTGAAAAGAAGACTATTAAAATCAAAAAGGTAGAATCTTATTTAAAAGATAATAATAAGAAAAAAATTCTTGTAGAAGGGGCAGGTGGAATACTTGTCCCAATCACTGAAAAAAAATTATACATTGATATATTAAAAAATTCTAAAATACCAGTAATTATAGTTTGTAAAACTGGCCTTGGAACTGTCAATCATACACTATTAACTATCGAAGCACTAAAAAAACGAAAGATTGAAATTTTAGGTTTTTATGGGTTTGGAAAAAGAGATACATTAGGAATTGACAATATGATTTATATTGAAAGGTACACAGGAGAGAAGTTTTTAGGAGCCATGGATCTTCCTGAATTTTTTGATATTGAGTATTTAAAAGGCTACTTCAATGATCATTTTAAATTAGAAGATGATTTTTTAAATCTAATCTAATGATATGGCATCCATATACCTCCCAAAAAAATCCAGAAGAGCCAATCCTCATCCACAGAGCAAAAAATGAATTTTTATATGATGAAAATGGAAAAGAGTATATAGATGCAATCTCATCTTGGTGGATTAGTATACATGGACATAATAATACATATATTATTAATTCAATTAAAAAACAACTCGATGAGCTAGACCATGTATTATTAGCAGGATATACAAATAAGCCCGCAAGAGATTTAGCTCACAAACTTTTATCATTCACTGAAAATAATTTCTTTTCAGTCTTTTATTCCGACAATGGTTCTTGTGCAATTGAAATCAGTATTAAAATTGCTTATCAATATTATATTAATTTAAATAAAAAAAGAAACATGATAATTCATTTTAGCGAGTCGTACCACGGTGACACAATAGGAACAATGTCCGTTGGTGGTTTATCTAAATTTAATTCTATTTTTGAAGATCTTTTTTTTCCATCAGTTGAATTTAAATCTCCTGATTGTAATGATTGTCCAGTTGGAAAAGTAAAAGAAAGATGCAAAGAAGAATGTTTGGATAAACTATATACATTCCTATCAAATAATAAAGCTCAAACTTTTGCTATTATAATTGAGCCCCTTATACAGGGGGCCAATGGAATGAAGATGTACAAAAAAGAAGTTCTACAGAAATTATCGGTAATTTGTAAAGAGTTTGATATTATCTTAATTTTAGATGAAGTTTTTACTGGATTTGGTAGAACAGGAAGTAAATTTGCATTTTTAGAAGCAAATATTAAACCAGATATCATTGCTCTTGCAAAAGGATTGAGTGGAGGAGTACTACCACTAGCAGCTACTTTGGTCACAGAAAGAATTTATTCAGCATTTTATTCAGAAAAAATAGAAAAAACTTTTATGCATGGTCATACAATGACAGGAAATCCACCAGCATGCGCTGCAGCCTTAGCATCTATAGAACTATTTGAGGAAGAAAATAGAATAGAAGATATTAAAATATTAGAATTTCATCTTAAAAAATATATAAAAGAGTTAGTAACCAATCACCCAGATACAATTAAATCTCCACGTGTTTTAGGGGGCGTATGTGCTTTTGAGATTAGCACTACCGATGTAAATAATTTAATTAAAATTAAAAATTTATGCCTATCAAATGGTTTGATTATCAGACCCCTAGGAAATACAATTTATTTAACTCCCCCTTATACGATTAGTAAAGAATCATTAATAAAAATATTTAATATATTAAATCTTGTACTTAAAAATATTTAAGAATTATTCTACTTTAAAGACCTGCATTGATTTATTTAATTCGTTTGATAATTCTGTAATTACCTCAGCTATCTCCGCAAGCCCCTGTGAATTTTCTGCCACTTTAGTAGTTTCATCACTTATTGCATAAATACTATCAGAAATTAAGCGTATTGCTAATTTTTCTTCATTTGCACCCTGGTCAATTTCAGCCCCCGTTTTTTGTAGATCATCATAGCTTTTTTCAATTATAGAAAAATTAGTTTCTTGTGACGTAATTTCTTCACGGGCAATATTAGAATTTGTATTGATAGTATCTATTCTTGCCACTACTTCTTGTAATGCATTAACAGCCATATTTACAGCTTTTGATGCAGATTGGACTGAGTGATTGGTTTTGTTTGTAAGATCTTTTATCTTGGAGATACTTTGGTCTGTCTTTTGGGATAATTTAGAAATTTCATCAGCTACCACTGCAAAACCACGCCCTTGTTCACCTGCTCTAGCTGCTTCTATGCTTGCATTTAGAGCTAATAGATTGGTTTGTTTAGAAATTTCTTCAATGATTGCAGTTATCTTGACTATTTCTATTCCTAAATTTTTTATTTCATCCATCGAAGAATTAGCAACAGAAATTGTGACTTTACTTTTCTCAGCATCTTGGTTCGATTTTTTAGCAATCTCTGCTAATTTTTGGATGATCTCAAAAACTTTTTGATTTGATGATGTAATACTTTTAAATACCTTCCCAATTTCAAATATATCTTTGGTTTCACTTGAAATTGAGCTCGCAATACTTTCAAATGCTGATGAAATCTCATGAAGGGAGGAGGATGCTTCTTCAGAATTTGCCGCTTGGTTTGTAGAAGCCAGGCTCAAAGCCTTTGCCATGCTATTAATTCTATACACTGATTTGTTTGTATCTTCGGTTAATTTTTTGACCATTTTTATAAAGTTTAAAAGAGTTAGTCTGAAATGTTGCAATGATACATTCAAATCCCCCATTTCATCAGATGTATTTGCTACAAAAGTAACTGTTAGGTCACCATCAGCCATTTTCTTTATTTTTTCCAATGATGCTCTTAGAGGTACTACAATAGTAAAAATTGTTTTTATTTGTATAAAATAGGCTATTCCTGTAAAAAAGAGAACTCCTAATAAAGATAAAATTTGTTCTATTCGAAAACTATTAACCCTATTTTCTAAGAGTTCAATTTGTAGCTTTGTTGAATTCTCATATACTTTTTTGATTTGAAAAATTAAATTTTTGAGTAATTCTTTTGATTTTTCCAAATCAGGTGGGTCTTGAGTATCTATATTATTTTTTAAGAAATATAAAAGTTCTTTTTCATTACTTTTTAATTTACCAAAAGATTCATCTAGTTTTTTGCTAATCTTACTGTTATAATTATAAGAAATGGTAAGTGATTTATGAGTATCTTCAAATGCTTTTTCCATTTGAATTATCTCAATATAAAATGATCTTCTTTCACCTTCAGAAATTTTTTTTTGAGAAGCATATTTTAATAAAATATTTTGAGTATCCATAATATGGCTCAATATATTTGGAATTTTTAGAAGAGTTAAATCCATAATATAATAGGAATCTAAATCAGGATCTAAAATTAAATTTGACGTATCACCTACTTTTGAGTTTAAAGAGAGTGAGCTATCAAGAAGATTTTTTGTAGAAACTGTTTTCAATTTTTCACTTGAAATAGAAGTAAGTAATGAATTCAAATTTGTAAACTCTTCTTTAGAATTCATTTCATCTCCCATTTGGGTTTCAAGTTGTGAGAGTTCTTTGATGGAAGTATCTAACTTACTTTGGTTTTCAAAAATAGAATTTCGCGTAGATTCTAATTCATCTATATTTCTATTTCGATTTATATCTGCTTCTAAAAAGAGAAGTCCTAAGTTTATTACTTTTGTATTATAATTGACTCCATCAATTTCTTTATTACCAAAATTTATAGCTCGATTTTGAGTGATGGTTACAATTAAAAAAAGTATTGTTACCGGAATACTGAATACTCCAAGGGAGACAAAAAGTCTTGTTTTTATTTTTGTAGATTTAAGAAAAGTTTGTATGATATTCATATATTATTATCTTTAAAACTCTTCATAAAATCAATTAGTTTTTTTACACCCTCAATTGGCATTGCATTGTAGATAGATGCTCTAAGCCCACCAACATCCCTATGACCTGCAAGACCATGCAAGCCTTCTTTTTCTGCTTCAGAATTGAATTTTTTTACGAGTTCAGGTTTTCCTAACATAAATACAACATTCATTGTAGACCTTGAATTCTTATGAATAGGAGCTTTATAATAATCTGAATTATCTATATATGTGTAAAGCATATTAGCTTTCTCTTCATTTATTTTCTCTAAAGCACTAATCCCTCCTTTTTTTATGCACCATTTAAAAACCAAACTGGCAATATAAATAGAATAGGTTGGTGGAGTGTTGTACAAACTCTTATTTTCAAAGTAGACTTTAAAATCCAAAAGCATAGGAACAACCGATTTTTTTTTCTCAAGCAAATCTTTTTGTACTATACCAATTGTAAGTCCCGATGGACCTATATTTTTTTGGGCACCAGCAAAAATATACCCAAAATCACTTACGTTAATTTCCCTACTCAATAAATCAGATGTCATATCCGCAACCAAATGTAAATTTTTACCTTTAGGGAAATTTGCATATCTACTTCCATAGATGGTATTATTTGAAGTGATATATAGGTACTTAAATTCCTCCAAGGTCTCGGGAGAGAATTCGGTGGGAACTTCTGTATAACTATTATCTTTCCCATCAAAAATTGATTCAACCTTATACCCTAATTTTTTTGCTTCTAAAAATGCTTTATTAGCCCAAACTCCAGTGAGGGAATAGGCAGCTTTTTCATCCCCATATAAAAAATTCATGGGTACTGCTGAAAATTGGAGAGTTGCCCCTCCAGGGAAAAATGCAACCATGTGCGTGTCTGGAATTTTTAATAAGCTTTTGAGATTTTCTTCGGCTGTGTTTAGAATTTCTAAAAAATGAGTTCCTCTATGACTCATCTCCATAATACTCATTGAAGTATCTTTGTAATTTAAAAATTCATCCTTTGCAATCTCCATAACCTCTGGAGGAAGCATGGCGGGACCTGCATTAAAATTATATACACTCTGCATGATTGATATTTTTTTTATAGGGATTTTTTTTACAATTTCATTCTAGATAAGCATAAGAATTAATTACTAATTTTTTAAACGAAATCCATTAGATAATCCTTTTTAAAAAATTAAAATTGCTTTAGATTAAATGTTTGAATTCTTGTATAGAAATAAGATAAAGGTTAAAGATTTTTCGAGGTTCCGCAAATGGTTTTTAATATAAATAATTTATCAAGAATAGGGAAACAAAAGATGGGTAATTTAAAATCAATTGTCACTATATTTTTGATAATGTTTTCTTTTTCTCTCCAAACAAAAGATACTCCTAGTCTATCCGAGGCAGAAATCAAGGCTAGTAAAAAAGTTAAATTTCAAAATAAAGACTCCACAAAAGCTCCAAATTCTAAACGTAACCTCGATACTGAAATTGGAACAAAACTCTCTGAAGCTGTAGATAAAAACTCAAAAGAAAAGGTATCCGGAATACTTGTAAAT
>Ga0209550_10007311_pt1 | contig 10225 bp, 6 predicted proteins | sample LauGreSuBDMM15SN_2_FD_187567 | JGI IMG/M metagenome (GOLD analysis project Ga0209550, IMG submission 187567) | Freshwater lake microbial communities from Lake Michigan, USA - Su13.BD.MM15.SN (SPAdes) (version 5) | ecosystem: Environmental > Aquatic > Freshwater > Lake | place: Lake Michigan, USA... | reverse complement strand
GCTTAATAACCATACTTGCAATATGCTTTACTCTTTTTAACGCTTGTAAGAAAGAAACTGAAATTTTCCGATCGGAAAAGATTAAAGATTATTATCCCTTAAAAATTGGTAAGTATATAACGTATAAATTAGATTCTACTGTCTACGTAAATTTAAGCACAGTTAAAGAAATACATTCCTACGTCATTCAAGACAAAATTGATGCAAGTATCACCGATAATTTGGGAAGACCCTCTTACAAAGTTAGGCGCTACATAAGAAGCAAAACAGATTCAACAAAATGGAATGATTTAGGTTCCTATTTAGTTACTTATGACAGCACCCAATTAGAAGTTGTTCAAGATAACCTTAGGTTTATAAAATTAAAAGAACCTATTGCAACAGGGTTCAATTGGAAAGGAAATTCATACATCAACACACTCACCGCACCTGAATTACAATACCTTAATTATTGGGACTATGAATACGAGCAAGTACGTCGTCCATTTACCATTAATGGCATATCCTACACTGAAACCATTACAGTTAATCAACAAAATGACTCATTGGGGTCTCCTGGCAATAAAAAATTTTATTACGAAGTAATCTTTTCAAAAGAAGTGTACGCTAAAAGCATAGGTCTAATTTATAAAGAATTTTTACATGAAAGTTGGCAACCCGGAAACATAAACTCTCCTGGTGGTTATTATGAAGCAAATAGTTATGGAATAAAAATGACCATGATTAACAACAATTTCTAATATGAGACAACTTATAACACTTTTGCTCATTGCATTTTCTTTCTTTTGTAAAGCACAAAATAGCCGTTATATCATTGAACTCACAAACAAACAAGGGTCAATTTACAATGTAAACAATTCTTTTTCTTATTTATCAGCAGAAAGCATTCAAAGAAAGAAGAAATTTAATATCTCGATCGACAGCACAGATTTTCCCGTAACACCAGCCTATTTAGACAGCATTAAACTTTCAGGAAATGTTGAAATATTAAATACGTCAAAATGGCTCAATCAAGTATTGATCAGAACAACCGATCAGGCTGCATTGGCTAAAATTCGCAAATTTGCTTTTGTAAAAAATCAATATGCAATTGCCAAAAAATTAAATGGTGGAACAAAAGAACAAGGGCTTCAAGGTGAAATCTCGAATTTGTCTTCATTAGAAGCTAATTCAAACTTGGCTAATGTGTTAAATTACGGAAACTCCGGTTCACAAATTTATTTACACGAAGGTGAATATCTTCACAACAAAGGTCTACAAGGGAATGGTATTAAAATAGCTGTCTTAGACGCTGGGTTTGCCAAATACCAAAATATTTCTGCATTTGACAGCCTTCGAAATGGCAACAAAATATTAGGAACTTGGGATTTTGTAGAGAAAAATAATTCTGTCAATGAGGATGATATTCATGGTATGTGGTGCTTATCAATTCTTGGTGCCAACATCCCTGGTAGCTACATTGGATCTGCACCTAAAGCAAGTTATTATCTTTACAGAACGGAAGATGTTGCTTCAGAATTTCCTGTTGAAGAACAAAATTGGGCTGCTGCCGCTGAACGCGCTGATAGCCTTGGGGTTGACATTATTACTTCTTCTTTGGGCTATAGTGAGTTTGATGACCCAACCTTTAATTATACTTACGCCGACATGAATGGGAAAAAAACGATAGTAAGCCGAGCTGCTACTTTTGCTTCTCAAAAAGGCATGATTGTTACAAACAGTGCAGGAAATGAAGGTGCTAGAAAATGGAAATTCATCATTGCCCCTGCTGATGTGGCAGAAGTATTGTCGGTTGGTGCAGTAAACGCCAATAAACAAGTTCCTTCATTTTCGAGTTACGGTCCTACTGTTGACGGAAGGGTTAAACCTGATGTGAGTTCTGTTGGATGGAATACCTTTCTTATTAACTTGAATGGTACGGTAGGTCAGGGTAATGGAACATCCTTTTCAAATCCAAATCTAGCAGGATTGATTGCATGTTTATGGCAGGCATTTCCTGAGTTTAACAACAAAGAAATCATCAATGCTGTTAAACAAAGTGCTGATCATTTTGATGCACCTGACAATAGAACTGGGTATGGAATTCCTAACATGCGTCTGGCATTTTCAATACTAGAAAAAGAAATCAAAATAAGAGAAGCTAATTTAATTTTAAAGTCTAGCCTAATAAAAGCATTCCCTAATCCCTTTTCCAACAAATTTACCATTGTCTATAAAGGAATTTCTAAAGGGAAAATAGACTTTACTTTATTGGGAATTGATGGGAAATTTATTCGTCATTATAATTTTGACACCATTGAAAACGAATATCATTACTTTATCCTAGATCAATTAGACTCACTTCCTATAGGTCTGTATTTTTTGCAATATTTTGATGGTATAAATTCAGGAACAATCAGGGTTTCAAAGTAAACAAAGCGGTAAATAATGAATCAGCCCCTTCATTTAATCCAGATATGAGTTGCTGACTTACTAATTCCAACGCTGAACATGATAGCAGATCTTCTACTACCTTTTCGTTTTCAACTTTAAATATAGAACAGGTGATGTAAACAAGGTGCCCACCAGGTTTTAAATATGGTACCAATCGCTTTACAATATTTAGCTGCTTTTTATGCAGTACTTGAAGTTCTCTTTCATTAAAAAACCTTAATCCTTCTGGATTTCGTCCCCAGGTTCCAGACCCTGAACATGGTACATCTGCAAGTATCAAGTTAAACCCTTGCTTCGGAATGCTTTTCTTGATAATATGGTCATTATAAGCATCTTCTAAATCCGCTTGAAAAATATTGGCTGCGCGAATTCCAGCCTGTTTAAGGCGGTCTTTTAAGATTTCTAATACACTAGCACGCACGTCTGATACATACAATTGTGCATGCGGAAAATGATCGTAAAGCATGATAGCCTTTCCACCGCTTGCAGCACAAGCATCCCAGATTTGTAACTTTTCTTTTGATAAAAATGGAAAAGAAGCTGCTGTTTTTTGAGAACTCATGTCTTGAACAACGTAATCTCTATTCAATGTTCCAATCGCTTCGATATTTGTATTTTCTATAATTCGCAAACAATCTTCAGAGATCTCATCATAGGTAATTTGTGCTTTAGTGAGACCTGCAATAACGTTTCCCTTTCTTCCTGGCCTAATTCTGATATAAAATGCTGGTTTTGTAAAAAAAGACTGTACAAGCTCATCTTGATTTATTTCACCGCTTTTTTCTGCAGTAAAAGGAAATATCAGTGATGGGTTAAATGCGGGGAAAATAGAAGCTATAAAGTTCAATTTTTCATGGATTCCTTCGCTTATTTGAGCTATCCAATCTGGTTTATTAAATTCTAGATAACCATTATCATTTTGGTGGGTCAGAAAAAATCCTATCAACATCTGATCTTCTGTAGTATAGGAATCAGCTGATTTCCCTATTCTGAGGAAACCAAAACACAGATCCGCAATGTTTTTTCTGTCTCTCGACCCATGCTTTGGGTGCTGTTTGAAATATTTTTTGATATTTACAGAAAAGGGTTCATCTCCCCTAAAGGATGAAATGATCGATGAAGCTGATTTCTGATACGAAATGAAATAAGCATTCATCCCTGCCATGGTATTATTTTTTACTGAATTATAATTCGAGCAACGACTTCACTGGATCTTTGCCAAAGAGAAGCAAGGCTGGATTTTCCAACAATTCCTTCACCCTAACTAGAAAACCAACACTTTCTCTTCCATCAATCACACGGTGATCGTAACTCAATGCAAGATACATCATTGGACGAGCAACAATTTGTCCCTTAATAACCATTGCCCTTTCTTCAATTTTATGCATGCCTAAAATGGCAGATTGAGGAATGTTGATGATTGGTGTACTCATCAAAGATCCAAATACACCTCCATTGGTGATGGTAAAAGTGCCACCCTGCATTTCTTCTAGACTGAGCTTATTGTCACGAGCTTTAGTAGCCAACTCAACAACCTTTTTTTCTATTTCTGACATGGATAGACTTTCAGCATTTCTAATTACGGGTACTACCAAACCTTTTGGAGCAGAAACTGCAATTGAAATATCGCAATAATTGTGATAGATTAATTCATCGTTGTTCAAATAAGCATTAACTGCAGGCCACTCTTGCAAAGCATATGCACATGCTTTTGTAAAAAAACTCATGAACCCTAAGTTAACACTGTGGGCTTCTTTGAATTTATCTTTGTACTGAGTCCTTATTTCCATGATCTTACCCATATCAACTTCGTTGAAAGTAGTAAGCATGGCTGTGGTATTTTTTGCTTCCACTAACCTGCGAGAAATGGTTTTACGCAGCGGACTCATCTTTTCTTTTCTTTCTTCCCTGCTGAACAAAACTGTACCAGTTTTTCTTCCTGGCTGAGCCAAAGCTTCTATCACATCTTGCTTTAATATTTTGCCACCAGAACCTGAAGCAGAAATTGATTTTGTATCTACTTTTTTGTCTGCAATTATTGCAGCGGCAACAGGACTGGCTTTTACATCAGTTTTTGGGGCTGGTGCAGTTTCAGTTTTTGTAGGAACAACCGGTTTGACTTCAGCAGCTGAAGCAGGTCGTTCTGCTTTGTCATCGATGGTACAAACTAAATCTCCAATCGCTAAAGTTTCTCCTTCCTGTACAATAATTTTTAAAATACCAGCTTGCTCTGCATTGATTTCAAAGGTTGCTTTTTCGCTTTCAATTTCAGCAAGCACTTCATCACGCTCAACCCATTGTCCATCCTTTTTGACCCATTTTGCAAGGCTCACTTCACTGATTGACTCTCCTACAGTTGGTACTTTAATTTCTATCATACTTTTCGTTTGATTGATTCAATTATTTAGAACGTAAAGGCTTTTTTAATTATTGTTTCTTGTTCAGCGGCATGCACTTTGCTGAAACCTGTAGCAGTTGCAGCACTTGCTGATCTGCTGATGATGTTGAACTGTATTGTTGTTAAGTTCATCCGTAAAAAAGATGCAGCACCCATGTTTAAGGGTTCTTCTTGAACCCAAATCCAATCCGCTTTTCCATATTTAGTTTTCAAAACTTCCAACTGATTGACAGGTAATGGATAAATCTGTTCTAACCTAACAATGGCAACTTCCTCAGAATTATTTTTTGACCTGAATTCATTTAAATCAAAATAAATTTTACCTGAACAGAATAAAACCCTTTTTACCTTTTTAGGGGTAGCTTCTTTATCATCAATCAATTCTTGAAACTTCCCTGATAAAAATTCAATTTTTTCTGAATACGTTCCAGGATGTCTTAAGTTTGCTTTTGGTGAAAAATTAATCAATGGTTTTCTGAATGACCAAATTAATTGTCTCCTGAACAAATGAAACAAATTTGATGCTGTTGTAACATTTGTAATTACCATGTTTAACTCGGCACACATTTGTAAAAATCTTTCCATGCGTGCACTGCTGTGCTCAGGTCCTTGTCCCTCGTAGCCATGTGGCAATAACATCACCAATCCGTTCATTCTATTCCATTTCTGCTCTGCGCTTGAAATGAACTGATCTATCATTGTTTGTGCACCATTTGAGAAGTCACCAAACTGGGCTTCCCAAATTACTAGTACATCGGGGTTGGCCAATGCATATCCATATTCAAAACCAAGAACACCATATTCACTCAATAAGGAATTGTAAATCCTGAATTTACCTTTTCCACCAGGTATATTCTCTACCCTGTTGTGTTGATTATCTGTAACCTCATCAATTAATACTGCATGGCGATGGCTAAAAGTACCTCTCTTTACGTCTTGTCCACTCATCCTCACTTCCTTGCCTTCATGAAGCAAGCTAGCATATGACAACAACTCAGCCGTTGCCCAATCAATTTTATTTTCTTTCGAAAGAAGGGTTATTTTATCTTGGATTAATTTTTCAATTTTTTTGAGGGGTTTGAATCCTTCGGGTATTTCCATCAATGAAGAAAATAATACGGCAAAAGAGGCATCGCTAATCCCTGTTTCTGGAGATGATGCAAAATTTAGGTCATTTGCTTTTTTCAAGCTTCTCCAAACTTTTTCTGGTGCTTGATATTGGTATGGAAGAGGATGTTGTTTGATTTCATCCAAACGCTCTTGCAAATCAGACCAAAATTTCTTCTCCATTTCCACTGCGAGTGATCTCATCTCTTCACTCTCCTGCTGTTGCAAAAAGTTTAAATAGGTCTCTCTTGGATTTGGATGTTTTTCAATAATTGAATACAGTTGAGGCTGGGTAAACTTAGGATCGTCGCCTTCATTGTGTCCATGTCGTCTATAACAAACCATGTCTATGAAAACATCGCTGTTGAATTCCTGCCTAAACCTTGTGGCAATTTCCATACACTTCACAACCGCTTCAGGGTCGTCTCCATTTACATGCATTACAGGCGCATGAACCATAGCAGCCAATGAAGTACAATAATCTGAAGACCTCGCATCCTCAAAATTTGTTGTAAATCCAATCTGGTTGTTAATTACAAAATGGATTGTACCACCGGTTAAATATCCATCCAAACCTGACATTTGCAAAATTTCGTAAACGACACCTTGACCAGCTACAGAGGCATCACCATGAATTAATACAGGCAATATGGCATCATATTTGCTGTTGTACAAAACATCAGCTTTTGCCCTAGAAAAACCCAGTACCACAGGATCTACTGCTTCAAGATGTGATGGATTGGGCATCAATTTCAACGATATTTTTTTACCGGATGATGTTTCAACATCGCTGCCATATCCCAAATGGTATTTTACATCCCCGCTCCCCATGGTTTGATCAGGAACTGATTTTCCTTCAAACTCACTAAAAATATGCTCATAGGTTTTTCCCATGATATTGGCCAGCACATTAAGCCTTCCTCGGTGTGCCATGCCAATAACCACCTCCTGAACTTCATGCTCAGCAGCAATGTTAATCATGGCATCTAAGGCTGCAATGGTGGTTTCTCCCCCTTCTAATGAAAATCTTTTTTGTCCAATGTACTTGGTATGCAAGAATTTCTCAAAGATGACACCTTGGTTTAATTTTTCTAGAATTCGCTTCTTTTTTTCAATAGCCAATGGCTTGGAAAAATTTATTTCCATTTCGGTGGTAAGAAAATCGATTTTTTCCTGGCTGCTTATGTATTTAAACTCGATTCCAACATGATTTGAATAGCAATTTTCGAGGTGATTATGGATTTGATTCAATGTAGCAGTACCCAAACCAATTAAATTACCGGCATAGAAAGTTGAATTAAGATCTGCCTCCGATAACCCAAAAAAATCGAGCTCCAAGTTGGCATGGCGGTCTTTCCTGGTTCTAATAGGATTGGTCTTAGCAATTAAATGCCCTTTGTTTCTATACCCTAAAATAAGCCTGTAAACACCCAATTCTTTTTTCCAATCCAAAGAAACATCGTTCTTAACAGCGCTTACACTTGGTTGATCTTTCGAGTTTGATACAGCAAAATCAAAACCCTCAAAGAATTTTCTTAAATCAGGATCTATACTTTCCGGGGATTTTGAAAAATCTTGGTATAATTGCTCAATATACGATGGGTGTGACGATGTTATGTAAGAGAAATCCTTCATTGGGATAAAAGATGAATTTAATAAGACAAAAGTTTTGCAAATATCAACTATTTTGTCCGAAAAAATAACAGCAATTTTTAATTCTCTAAAAGGTTTTTTATTACAATTTGACTATATTTTTGGTAAATAAGTTCTGTATTACTAACTTCGCATCCCGATAAAAGAAAAATTAAGAAAGGATGGCAAATCATAAAGCAACTAAAAAAGACGTTCGTCAAGTAGCAAAGCGTAGAGAGCAAAACCGTTATGTGGGTAAAACAACCCGTAACGCAATGCGTAATTTGCGTGCAACAACAGATGTAGCTGCAGCAAACGAAAGTCTACCAGATGTAATTAGTAAGATAGACAAGCTTGCAAAAAAAGGTGTGATCCATAAGAACAAGGCCGCAAACCTAAAAAGCGCTTTAACAAAGGCCATTGCGAAATTGGCTTAAGAAACATAAAATCTTTATTAAAGAGAATATCCTAAGGGTATTCTCTTTTTTTTTACCTCCGTTTCAGCATGAATGCCTTTTTGAACGCTTAACTTTGTTGACAATATGACTGAAAAAATTTTAATACTTGATTTCGGTTCTCAATACACCCAACTAATTGCCAGAGCAGTAAGAGAAGCCAATGTTTATTGTGAAATTATTCCCTTTCACAAAGAAATAGTTTACAGTCCTGAGTTGAAAGGTATCATTTTATCAGGATCTCCATTCTCTGTAAACGATGAAAAAGCACCTCAGGTTGATATCAAGCACATTGCAGGAAAACATCCTGTACTCGGACTCTGCTACGGTGCACAATTAATTTCCACCTATTTTGGGGGCAGGGTTGAGAAATGTGAAAAAAGAGAATTTGGACGTGCCATCCTTCAAAAAAATACAGAGGATACTTTATTGCAAGAAGTTCCAGAAACATCTCAGGTTTGGATGAGCCATGGCGATTCAATTCTAGCTTTACCAGAGAATTCAACCCTGTTGGCAACAACAAATTCTATTCCAATTGCTGCCTTCAAAATTTCGGAACCTGAATGCAATGATATTTTTGGACTACAATTTCATCCAGAGGTTTACCATTCAGAATATGGGAAAAAAATAATTCAAAACTTCCTTTACAAAATATGTGGATGCACAGGAGATTGGACGCCAGCTCATTTCATTACAGATACCATCAATGCGTTAAAAGAACAAATAGGTGATAAGAAAGTAGTAATGGGATTGAGTGGAGGTGTTGATTCTACAGTAGCCGCAACGCTTATACACCGCGCCATTGGTAAAAATCTTTATGGTATTTTTGTTGACAATGGCGTTTTGAGAAAAGATGAATTTCAATCTGTCCTTAAAACTTATGAGCAACTTGATCTAAATGTAAAAGGAGTTGATGCTAGTCAAGTTTTTTATGATGCATTGGCTGGACTTACCAATCCGGAAGAAAAAAGAAAGGCCATCGGAAGAACCTTTATTGAAGTTTTTGATGCCGAAGCACAAGAACTTACAGATATTTCATTTCTTGGACAAGGAACCATCTATCCTGATGTAATTGAAAGTGTTTCAGTTCACGGTCCATCAGTAACTATTAAATCACACCACAATGTAGGTGGATTACCAGAAACGATGAAACTAAGTTTGATTGAGCCCTTACGTTCTCTTTTCAAAGATGAAGTAAGGAAGGTAGGACTAGAACTCGGAATCCCACATGATTTGTTGTTTAGGCATCCGTTTCCAGGACCCGGACTTGCGATAAGGATTTTGGGCGATATCACACTTGATAAAGTTAAATTGCTACAAGCTGCAGACCACATTTATATTGAATCCTTGAAAAGACATGGATTGTATGATAAAGTATGGCAGGCAGGTGCCATTCTTTTACCGGTTAAGTCCGTTGGCGTAATGGGTGATGAACGCACATATGAATTTACGGTTGCACTAAGAGCGGTAACTTCTGTTGATGGCATGACAGCAGATTGGGCACACCTTCCTTATGAATTTTTAGGAGAAGTTTCAAATGATATTATCAACCAGGTTAGGGGGATTAATAGGGTTGTTTATGACATTTCAAGCAAACCACCTGCAACCATTGAATGGGAATAAAATTGTACCTTTAAATCATGAAAAAGGCCATTATTTTGGTCCTTTCCCTCACGTTCAGCACGTTAGGGGAAGCACAACAAAACAAACAAACCATCAAAGCAGCACTATTTGTGTCGCTTTACCTAGACAGCAGCTTCGACAAATCAGGAAATTATCTATTAAAAAATAGTTTTCCTAAAAATGCTGCTGCGGGGTTAGAATTTTATGAAGGAGCCAGTTTGGCCATAGATTCCATAAATGCAAAAGGGACTTCAGTTATTCTAGAAACATTTGACATAAAAAGTAAAAATGGATCTTTAACAACACTGCTTGAAAATAAAAAATTTGATTCTATAGACTTGATTATTGGACAATTAGAAGGCTTTGAATACTTGCAAATTGCAAAAATTTCAAAGGCTAAAAACATACCACTAATCAATGCCACATACCCCAATGATGGCGGCATTCGGGGTAGTCCAACCGTTTTTCTAGCCAATCCCAAAATCAATTCTCACATCGAAGTCATTTTTAACCAAATTGAAAAAAAATGGCCTTCCGAAAATATCATTTGGTGTAGAAGAGGCAGCAGTTATGATGA
>Ga0209550_10007310_pt1 | contig 10227 bp, 9 predicted proteins | sample LauGreSuBDMM15SN_2_FD_187567 | JGI IMG/M metagenome (GOLD analysis project Ga0209550, IMG submission 187567) | Freshwater lake microbial communities from Lake Michigan, USA - Su13.BD.MM15.SN (SPAdes) (version 5) | ecosystem: Environmental > Aquatic > Freshwater > Lake | place: Lake Michigan, USA... | reverse complement strand
AGATGGAGGATCAATTGGTGAAAACCATGTGCTCACCATTGCCGACCGCAAGAAAGACGTGATTATTTCGGGTGGCGAGAACGTCAGCTCAATCGAAGTTGAGGGTGCGATCTTTTCCCATCCAGACATTGCCGAAGTTGCGGTGATTGGCATTCCCGATGAAAAGTGGGGCGAATCGGTAATGGCTTTGGTGGTGTTACGCGCCGGGGCGGTGCTCAGCGAAGAGCAGGTGATTGCTTATACGAAGACCAAACTGGCTGGGTACAAGTGCCCCAAACGAGTTGAGTTTCGGGCAGAACTTGCACGAACAGCAACAGGCAAGTTGCAAAAATTCAAGTTGAGAGCGCCCTACTGGGAGGGCCGCGAGCGGCAAGTGAACTGATTGTGGAAGGATTGACAGATGCATACTGATGCGCGTGCTCTGGATTCTGCGCTCGAACAGTTTCGTGCTGAGGGCTACACAATCATTCGAAATTTCATTCCGGCGGATGAGGTTGCAACACTGCGCGCCGAGACAAAGAAGCTTTACGACACTGCCATTGCGCATCATGCGACGTATAAACATGGCAATCTCACCTACGAGATTTTGCCCGAGGCGCATTTCGGTGCTCGCTACGTGATTCAGGCCTACTGGTTTGCATGGGCTAGTGAATACTTCGACAAGTTTCGTAGCCATCCTGCCAATCTCGAACTACTCGAACCATTGATTGGGCGGAACATTAAACAAGTTACACAACAGATTCACTGGAAACCACCAGGGGCAAGCCTCACTGGCTACCGCTTCCACCAAGACTTGCGATTCCGCGAAAGCAAAGAAGCATTCGAAGACGTGGTGCGAGATTCGGTAACTATTGGTGTGGCTATAGACCCAGCTACGAAAGACAACGGTTGTTTGCGCATTGTTCCCCGAAGCCATATGAATGGTTATTTGGGGCTATCCGACAATGGTGAGGGTTCCATCATGAAGGGCCTCACGCACAACGACGAGCTGACTGCAGTTGGTCTCGACCCCGACGACATCTTGGATGTGGAGTTGGAACCTGGCGATGCTGTGGTGTGGGGCCTACTTACAGTGCATGGATCGCTGCCCAACAGTTCGGCGAATGATCGAGCATTTGCGCTGTCGAGTTACGTACGGGGCGAAACTTCGCAACGTGGAGAGTGGGCGTTCAAGGACGGAGTGGGTGCGAGGTTGGGGGCCACGCCGCAGCTTTGTAAGAACGAGCGACTATTCGACAACCTAGAACCGCATTACGACGAAACGAAGTGGTTTCTCTAGAAGCTATTTTCCGCGTGCGGGACGAACAAACTTCCTGAGGTTGCGACGCAAGCCAAAGAGTGTCACGAGCATCATTGACTCTCCGACGATCTTCCACGACATCTTGGAGGTGCCCAGTTCTCTTTCGAGAAACCGAATTGGCAATTCTGTAATTTGCAAACGTTCCTCGGAAGCCCGCTTCAAGATGGTGGAGAGAAATACGTATCCATCGCCTAAAACGTTCTCGGTTTCGATGGCACGAAGTGACTGTGCGGTGTAGCCGCGATATCCCGTAGTGCAATCAGAGATATCAATCTTGAGCATGCGGCGCGTGTACGCGTTGCCCCATTTGGACAGCAACTTACGATGCATCGGCCAGTTGACGATAGAACCACCAACGCAATAGCGAGACCCGACGACGATGTGAGAGCCGTTGCCAAGTGCTGTAAGAAACTGGGGGATCATGGCCGGGTCGTGAGAAAAGTCGGCATCCATGGTGATGACACGATCGAATGACGCCGAGAGCACATGGCGGAAGCCAGTGCGATAGGCGCTTCCCAGGCCGCGCTCATTACTTCGGTGGAGCACGTGCATATTGCCAAGTTCGGATGCCAGGCTGTCGGCAAGTGCGCCTGTTCCGTCTGGGCTGTTGTCGTCCACAATCAGAATGTGCATGAGTGGGGCACTCGCTCGCACCTTACGAATGAAGGTGTCGAGGTTTTCGATCTCGTTAAACGTGGGAAGAACGAGGACGGCCCGATCGCCCCGGGCAATTGCAGTGTCGTCCATAACTTGTACACATCCTAGTCTTGTGTCATGAATCGTGTGCGATGGCTGGTTGTGTCGCTCTTTTCATTGGTCGTGTCGTGGTCGTTATCAATGCCACTATTTTCTGGTCCCGACGAACCCGCAAACTTTGTAAGGTCGGCAGCAGTGTTACGCGGCGAGTTTGTCGGTGCCGATGTAGGAGTGTCGTTAGAGAAGTCGTACTGGACAACAACTGTCGACATCGACCCGCAGTTTGGCGTTGCCAATTTGGTTCCGTGGTGCTTTGCACCGTTTAGCGAAAAACCTGCATGCAATCTTGCGATAGAGGATGCGGCCTTCGTGGATAATCCGCCGTATACCAACATGGGTAGATATCCGATCTTTCCTTTTCTGGTGTCGGGAGTGGGCACAATCTTTGGTGCGAACGATGTTTCTGTTCTGGTGTCGCGTTTAATCCTTGGTGCATTGTCGGTTGCACTACTCGGTTTTGCGGTTTCATCTGTTGCGCACCGCAAGGGGAGCGTGCCCGCGTTGCTCATGGCTTTAACTCCTGGCGTGATCTTCCTATCGGCCGTGATGAACCCGAGTGCGCTCGAGATTGCTTCAGCAATAGCGTTGTGGACAATTTTGCCTCACGTTTTTGAATCATCACCACTCACGAGAGTCGAGCTAAGTGGCGTGGCCGTTGCGGGAGTGGTCTTGATTGGCACTCGTCCGCTTGGCCCCGTGTTGTACTTGGTATTGATGTTGTTCAGCTGTGCTGTAACGGTTGGTTGGGCGCGATTGGGAGACGTCTTTCGGCGGTTGCGATATGTGTGGGTGCTTCATTCTTGCGCAATTGCATTCTCGGTTGTCTGGTACGTGACGGTGTTCAGTAAAAACACTGGTTCACCCGTTACCGAAGGAAGTGCGAGTCTTGGTTTAAGTCAGCAGGTGATCGAGGCTGTGCAGCACATTCCAGCGGTGCTGGATCAGGGCATAGGTAATTTCGGTTGGCTCGACACCCCGATGCCACGTGTGGCGTTGATGTTGTATGTGGTGATGCTCATTTGCTTGTTGGTTTTCTCTGTTCTTCGCTCGACGCTGTTGATTACCTCGATGGTTGTTTCGCTGGGTTTGGTCTCAGCCTTGTTGGTTGTGGCGCAGGACATCAACTATTACAACCTGTTGCGAAACTTTGGCTCACAGGGAAGGCACGTGATGCCGTTGCTTGTGGGAATACCAATTCTTGCAATGCGAAAGGTGAGGCTGCCAAGCCGCGCTAATGCTGTCGTTGCAGTTGTTTGGGCCCTCATCATGGTGTGGTCAGGGCTTGCGGCGCTCCGTCGCTATGCGGTTGGTATTCGGCCTGGCAATCAATTGGAGATGTACACGAATGCAACTTGGCGGCCCGATATCGGGATTGCGTTCGCCACGTTCGCATTGGCTTGCAGTGCTGCAGCGACCGCGTGGTGCGCATGGCGCATTAGCGTGACCGACCATGATCGTTGATATTTTCTCGTCGTCTGCAATAGCGGTTGGTGCACTGATGCTCGGTGTTTGGTTGCTGAGCTTGTTATTGAAGAACGCATCAATCGTGGACATCGTCTGGGGTCTTGGTTTTGTCGTCGTTGCATGGGTGGCGAATCTTGCATCAGACGGTTCGTCAGACGTGGGGATGATGGTGGCGTTAATGGTGAGTATCTGGGGCTTTCGTTTAGCTGGTTATTTGTGGTGGCGTAACCACGGTAAGGGCGAAGACTTTCGGTATGTCGCCATGCGCAAGCATTACGGCACGCGCTTCCCATTGATCAGTCTTGTCACCGTGTTTGTATTGCAGGGCATGCTCATGCTGGTCGTGTCGCTACCTGTGCAGTTGGCGCAACAATCCTCAACGGAACCAATCAATGTTCTAGGCATGGTGGGAGTAACAGTGTGGTTAGTTGGATTGTTATTCGAGTCGGTTGGAGACGTGCAATTGGCACGCTTCAAGGCTCGTCCAGAAAACTCGGGCAAGGTGATGGACGAAGGACTGTGGAAGTACACGCGTCATCCCAATTATTTCGGTGATGCATGTGCATGGTGGGGTATCGCAATCGTGGCGCTGCAGTCCAACATGGGCTGGTTGGGTTTGCTTGGCGCAGCAGTGATGAGTTTTCTACTGGTGCGTGTTTCTGGTGTGCCGATGTTGGAGAAAACTATGCATAAGCGTCGGCCCGATTATGTTGCCTATCAACAGCGCACCAGCGGTTTCATTCCGCGTAAACCCAAAAAAAGCTAGATCAGGTATTGCTATTGCCGCGCAGTTTGGACCACGCACCGAATTGATCTAATGCCGCAACGGTTTGACTGATGGAATTTGGCGGCACTGGGTGGCTGATCAGGTAGCCCTGAGCTTTGGCGCAGTGCAATTCGGCAAGGGTCTGAAGTTGGCGAACACTTTCAACGCCTTCGGCAACCATGTCGAGGCCCAATGATTCGCCCATCGCGATAATGGTGCGCACAAGCGATCGTGCGCTTTGATCGTCGGCAACTCCACTCACGAATGATTTATCGATCTTGAGACGATGTATCGGAAATTTCTGAAGCAAAGATAGCGAGGAGTAGCCGGTGCCAAAGTCGTCGATTGCAATGCGAACGCCGATATCGCACAACTTGGTCAGCGTGGCAAGCGCCTGGTCGGGTTGGGCAATCATTACGCCTTCTGTTATCTCAAGCCACAACTGCTCGGCAGGTACGTGCGAACGCATCAGGGCTTCGCTAACAACTGCAACAAAATTTGGATCGTGCAACTGGCGCGGCGAAACGTTGACCGACATGGTGGCATCGCTGCGGCAGGCACCCTCAGAAATCCATCCGCGCAGGTGGGTGAGTGCTTCCAGTAATGCCCACGCACCGATTGGGACGATTGTTCCTGTTTCCTCGGCTATTGGTATGAATTCGGCTGGCGAAATCATGGAGCCGTCTTCACGCTCCCAGCGCATGAGAGCCTCGAAACCAACGACGTCACCAAGGTCGATGTCGACTATTGGTTGGTGCACCAACCGAAGTTCGCGCCGTTCGAGGGCGCGATACAAGGCGGTTTCTACGGCAAGCCTCTGAGTCACGCGTTCAAGCATCGATTCGTCGAACACGGCAACGCAGTTACGCCCGGCATCCTTTGCGCGGTACATCGCTGTGTCGGCATGGCGAAGCAGATCGTCTGCGGTTGCCGTTATCTTCGGGTGGTACGTGGCTACCCCGATACTTGCGGAGACAAAAACGTCGCCCTGGCGCAAGGAGAGTGGTTCGTTGAAACTTTCAAGAATTTTGTCGGCAAGCAGCATTGCGTCGGTTTGATTTTTTGTCTGAGCATCGAGCACGACAAATTCGTCTCCGGATATACGCCCAACGATGCAACGAGCAGGAAGCGCGTTTCGGAGGCGCTGTGACACCGCGACAAGCACATTGTCTCCAGCCTGATGGCCGAGTGAGTCGTTGATGTTCTTGAACCGATCAACGTCGATAAAGAGAACGGTTGGCTGCCTGCTTTCGGACCAAGCACCTATGAGTGCGTTACTGACGTGGGTGAGCATCAACGGCCTGTTTGGCAAACCAGTGAGTGCATCGGTCTCTGCAGAAAAAATGAGTTCTCGCTGCGTCTGTGCGTTTGCGCGCACTGCGTGAATCACTCGGGCAGTTACAGCCGCAGTGAGTACAAAAATAGAAATAGCGCGTACCGCTCTGTCGGTATTGTCAGCTGGATCGGTAAGCGCAAGTACAAGTACCGGAATGGTGAGCGCGGCTGTGGTGACAATAAGCCTGCCGAGCAGCGGGCGTTGCTGCGGCATTGGGCCATGTGCGGAAAGCACCGAAATGCTTGGGTGAACGAAGGCAGCGGAAGCAAAGAACAAACAGAGGATGTATGCGGAAGACGCGTGGATCTGGGAAAAGTTTGCTCGACCCGAGTCGACAGCGGAGTACATGAAATCTCCGAGCAGGGTAAATGCAATTGCTCCGGCCACCAGCCACACCGAAGGCGATCGCGCCTCATCTCCGAACAACAAAGTTGCAAGCGAGAACAACACAATCGCACTTATTCCCAGCGTGATTGCACCTAAGACTGTTACCAGCAATGTTTGATCGGTCAGCTGGGAGATCGGTTGCAAAAACACGATCCAAATCAAAAACCAAGCACCAAGAGCGACAATGAGACCGTCTGTGAGAACGCTAAACGGTTCGTTGCCAAGTCTGCGACGAATGATGAACAACAATCCGCCTGCGAGCAGAACTTGTACGCCAAGAAAAAGCGATTCGGGTATGGCCTGCAGCTCTCGATTGCTGGAAAATGAGCCATCCAACAATTGGGCTGTTGCAGAGAGCGTGGCAATTGCGATAAGCGTGGGCCAGATGGCGCGATCAGGCTTGTGTTTGCGTACGGATATAAATACTGCAGGCGCTAATTGGAGGGTGGCAATGAGATACAGAGCCGAACTGACTTGGGTGGACAACGCGACAGAGTTGACCATTGCCAAGACGCAACCAACGCCCACTAAAGCCCAAGAAGCGCGGGCAAATGGAGGAGTCGTCACTCGAAAAACGGTACTACATCCCATTTTCATGGCTCAGGATGGGGTAATTTTGAAACAGGCGGAGGTGTAGACCTCGGGTGTCGTACGCGGCGCCCTGTTTTGGAGACCGCAAACATGTTTGTTACTCGCCACTCACCAGTGCTTGACCCTGCGTTGAGGGATCAGTTGTGGGCGTTGTACACGCGTTCGTATTTGCAGCTTGCGCAGGAAACTGTGACCCACGAGATGTTGGACCGTGAAGAGTTCAATGATCAGCTTGGCGATTCGACCAACCGGGCATGGGTTGTCTGGGAGGACAGCGATCCGATTGCGATGACCTTGATTGCAACGGACATCAAACGAACTCGTTGGCTGAGCGAGCATTACTTCAAGCAACACTTTCCAGAGAAGTTCAAACTTGGTCGCGTTCACTACGTGGTGTGGGCGGTTGTCGACCCCGGTTATGTAACTCGTGGTGCGAGCATCTTCATGGCTCGCCAGGCCATGGCGGTTGAAGCCCGCGAAGGTTCGCTGCTGGTGTTCGACATGCCCGAGGAGAATCAGCCAAACGCAACTGGTGGCGCAGCCGAATTAATGCGCAGAATGGCACGGATGGTCGGCGAGGCCGATCTGTTGCCGCTGACGGTGCAGCGCTATTACGCACTCGACTTCAAGTCGGCCGTTGTGAGCAACTCCCATGCGGACAGCCCCCAAGAAAGCCTGCTCGGCTCGCCAAACTAAGCAAGGTACGTTTCCGCTAGAATTTCGGGAGCATGAGTAACTGCCGCAGTCGTACTGCATGATTCGTCAATGACCGCTATCACTCCTGGCGTTACCTTCGTCGTACCTGGCGCGCATCTTATGGCTGGGCTGCTTGGCGAACGAGATGAGCACCTTCGATTCATCGAAACCGAATTTCCAGAATCATCCATTCGTGTTCGTGGCAATGAGATAGCAATCACCGGAGCACAATCGGCGACACTGTCTCGCTTGTTCGAAGAACTCACGTCATTGTTGCAGCGCGGAGAGAACTTGGATCGCTCCGTTTTGGCAAGGTCCCTAGTCATGGTGCAGGCCAATGAAAGCCCAAGCGTTATTTTGACCGAAGAGATTCTTCGCACCAGCACAGGCAAAAATGTGCGAGCCAAGACTGCTGGTCAACGTCGTTACGTGCATGCGATCAATGAGAACGTCATCACCTTTGGCGTTGGCCCCGCGGGTACTGGCAAAAGTTGGCTTGCCGTAGCAATGGCTGTGCAGTCGCTTGTTGCGAAACGTGTTCAGCGCATCATCCTCACTCGTCCGGCTGTTGAGGCAGGAGAGCGGTTGGGCTTCTTGCCAGGCGACTTGACAGCAAAAATCGACCCATACTTGCGTCCGTTGTACGACGCGTTGCACGACATGGTGGGCGCCGAACAGGCAAAGACATATTTGGAGCGACAGATCGTTGAAGTGGCGCCGTTGGCATTTATGCGCGGACGAACATTGAACAACAGCTTCGTCATTCTTGATGAGGCGCAAAACACCACGCCAGAGCAGATGAAGATGTTCCTTACTCGAATTGGTTTCGGCACGAAGGTGGTTGTCACTGGCGACACCACTCAGGTTGATGTTCCCGATGGGCGAAGCGGTCTGCTGGGTATCGAGCGCATTCTCACTGGCATTAAAGACTTGACGTTCGTTCATCTAAACGCCGATGACGTGGTTCGTCACCGAATTGTTGCCGACATCGTTGCCGCCTACGAAAAGGTTGCTCCCGCACCGAGCGCGCGTGGGGCAGGTGGACGCTAAATGAGGCCCAGTTTTGCAAAGCCTCGTCGCGTTGGTGGCGAAGGCGAAATAGAAGTATTCACCGCCGACGAACAACACCAAGTCGTCGTTGACATCGCGCGCTGGCAGAGGCTTGCAGTCAACGTGCTGACGGCTGAAGGTGTCAGGGGAAATACCGAACTGACGTTGATCTTTGTTGATGAGCAAACCATGACTGAATTGAACTCGCAGTACATGGGAAAGTCGTATCCCACCGATGTTCTGTCGTTCCCGCTCGATGCAGTTGAGGCCGTGCGTACTCCAGGCCCTGGCGCCATGTCGAAAAGCCCCGACCATCAACCGTTCGATATGTCCGACTATCCGTTGCTGCTTGGTGACGTAGTGGTGTGCCCATCGGTGGCGGCCAAGCAGGCACCGAACCATGCAGGCACGTTGGACGACGAGATTGCGTTACTCGTTGTCCACGGAATTTTGCACGTGCTTGGCAACGACCACGACACTCCGAGTTCTGAAGCAGCAATGCATGCACGCGAAAAACTTCACTTGGAATCATTGCATTGGGGACACGAAACTCCTGCGGAGTTCCGTCACATCCAGAAGGAACCATCGTGATTTCATTGTTCGCGAAAACACCGAGCACCTCCGATTACTGGATGCTTGCCGGCATCGGGTTATTGCTCATTGTGTTGGTCTTTTTGGCACTGGCCGAAATGAGCATGTCGCAAATGACAAAGCCACGGGCCGCAGCGCTTGCCGAGAAGGGCGTTAAATCTGGCAAGGCGTTGGTTCGTCTAGCCGAGCAACCGACAATGTGGGTGAACCCTTTACTGCTCACAGTGAACGTGTGCCAAACAGTGCAAGCAACGCTCATGGGAATCGTGGCCGGCAGGCTGTTTGGTGCAGCAGGCGTAGCCTTCGGTGTAGCAATCAACGTTGTGCTGTTCTTTGTGTTGGCCGAAGCCGTGCCAAAGACTTATGCCTTGTTGCACCCAGTCAAGGGTGCAACCATCACGGCGCGGCCTATCGAGTTGCTTGTGCGGTTCTGGCCGCTTCGAATTGCGTCTAATGCGTTGATCAAGCTCACCAACATCATCGTTAAGGGTGAGGGTTTGAAGCAGGGTCCGTTTATTGGAGAGCAAGAATTCTTAGGAATCGTCGAGGCCGCAGCGCAAGACAGCGTCATCGAGCACGAGGAGCGCGAGCTCATCGAATCGGTGATTGAGTTTGGTGACACCGTTGTACGCGAGATCATGGTCCCGCGCCCCGACGTTGTGTTCATTGATGACACGCTCACCGTCTCGGAGGCACTCGATCGGGCGGTCGAAGAGGGTTTCAGCCGACTGCCGATTTTCCGTAAGGACGAAGACGATGTCGACGACGTTGAGGGAATCGTCTACGTAAAAGACTTGGTAATTGCCGAGAGAAGCGGGCGCGGCCAAGAGTCGGTGCGTGTACTGATGCGTGAGGTTGAAGTTGTTCCCGAGAGCAAACTGGTTGCCGATTTAATGCGCAACATGCAGGCAAAGAAGTTTCACATGGTGATGGTTGCGGATGAATATGGAATCATTGCTGGATTGGCAACGCTCGAGGATTGCCTCGAAGAGTTGGTAGGCGAGATCGTCGACGAGCATGATGACGAAGAGGAATTCATGCAACATCTACCAAATGGTGATTACCTTGTAATCGGTTCCACGCCAATTTCCAAGATCAATGATGATTTGGAGATGAAGATTCCCGAGACGGAGTACGACACCATCGGTGGTTTCATTTTTGGAATGCTTGGGCACGTGCCTGTTATTGGAGAATCTGTCGACCACGCAGGCTGGCGCTTCAGCGCCGAGGTGCTGGATGGCAGGCGTATCCAGCAAGTCCGTGTGAGCATGATCACCCCCTGACGACTAC
>Ga0209550_10007309_pt1 | contig 10229 bp, 7 predicted proteins | sample LauGreSuBDMM15SN_2_FD_187567 | JGI IMG/M metagenome (GOLD analysis project Ga0209550, IMG submission 187567) | Freshwater lake microbial communities from Lake Michigan, USA - Su13.BD.MM15.SN (SPAdes) (version 5) | ecosystem: Environmental > Aquatic > Freshwater > Lake | place: Lake Michigan, USA... | reverse complement strand
CATGCAACCTCAAAGCCGTGGAGGGATACAATGCACTGATGTCTGCATTGATCGTATGGTCTACTGCCATTGCCTTATTGATACCCGGCACCACACAGAAAATGGATGCGGCTTTCAACAATGCAGGAATGGTGAGGGTGATGGCCGTTTGGGGAACCTCGTCAATGGAAGAAAAACACCCATCATGCACCTGTTGCATCCGTGATACTTCATCCAGCGCAACAAGCTTTACCATGAATGGATCATTAAAATTGGCCACGTGAGGGTCATTGAAAGCAAGATGGGTATTCTCTCCAATGCCCATGCAAACCATGTCTACAGGATGGGTTTCGAGCAATGCGGCATAGCGACTGGATTCTGCTGCAGGATCAGCAGCATCTCCATTGATATAATAAACAGTATTGAACGTTTGTTTGACAAAAATGGCCTGCTCTAAAAAATGACCAAACCGCTGTGGTGCAGTTGGCTGCAATCCAACGTATTCATCCATGTGAAAAGCATTCACCCTGCTCCAGTCAATTTCATCATTGGCGGCCAGGTGAAACAGCATTTCATTTTGTGAGGGAGCAGCAGCAAAAATGATGTTGACAAAGGGCTTTGTATTGAGCAATTGCCTGATTGCTGTTGCTGCATCTGTTGCTGCAGCCATGCCCATCTCCTCTCGTGTAGCATAAACATTGACATGCAAGCGGTCTGCATTAAAAGTTTGGATGGGCACCATGGTTTGAAATAATAATGTTGTTGAAACTAAGGAAGATGGACAATCTTCCCGGTTTTTGCACTTTCATAAATGGCCAGCACAATTTCCACAGCCTTCCTGCCTTCTACTGCATCAACCAATGGCTGGGTATCGGTTTCAATGGCATGGATCATGTCTTCAATCTGCCGCTGGTGTCCAACAAAACTGATGTCTGCAGGATTGGAAGCACCGCCACCATGCGCGAGGGCATTCCCTTTCATGCCTTCATTGAGTTGTCTGTCTTCCTCCGTCATCTCAACAAACTCCCACTTCGTCAAATTGCTTTCTTGCAACACTGCCGTGCCCACCGTTCCATTGATTTCAATCCGCTTCAAATCTCCCGGGAAAATAGCAGTAGAACATTCAATATTGCCCATTGCACCATTGGCGAATTTCAGTACGGCAACCACCGTGTCTTCCACTTCAATTTTCTTGTGTCTTCTGTTGCCAGCAAAAGCCTGTACCGCGTCAACCTTTCCCATGTACCACTGCAATAAGTCAACCGAATGGATGCCCTGGTTCATCAGCGCACCACCGCCATCCAGCGCGATGGTTCCCCTCCATGGATTGGATTGGTAATAGGCCTCGCTCCGGTGCCATTTTACATAGGCATCGCCCAAAACGATATCGCCAAATTTTTTGGTATCCATTGCCTTCTTCAGCAAAAGGGCCTGGTCATAAAAACGGGAAGGGAAAATGACCCCCACCTTCATCCCTGTCTGCCTGGAGGCTTCGATGATGCTGTCGCATTTTTCAAGCGTAACTTCCAGCGGCTTCTCCACCAGGCAATGTTTACATGCCTGAATGCATTGGAGCGTAGGATTCTCATGCGCTCCGGAAGGGGTGCAGATACAAACAATGTCAATGGCAGGATCAGCCAACATATCCTCCAAGGAATGAAAGGCCTTGCAATGGTGTTGCGATGCAAAGGCTTCCATTTTTTCAGTCCCCCTGCTGTGCAATCCAACCAATGTTGCATTGCCGATGGCCCCGATGGCCTTGGCATGTACATGCGCAATCATTCCCGCACCAATGATTCCAAATCCGAATGTTCCGTTGTTCATGCTATGCTTGATTAAATGATTATTTTCCTTTTTCTTTCAGGGCCAATATGAGTGCCTCTACTTTCTCAGGTACTTGTTTTGTGAATAGGCCTGCGCCAATGAATACCAAGGCTGACACCATGGTGGGCAATCCCACTTCAAGGGCCAGGTTGCCCAACTGCAGGTTCTTGGTGATGATGAAAGTAAGCAATCCTGCCACAATGGAGGCAATCGCAGCCCTCGGGCCGCATCGCTTGAAAACGGGCAAGAGTCCGAACAATAGCGGCATTGAGGTTGGCCCAAGCAGGGCAGCGAACCAATTGACAATCAGGCCCAGCACACCGCCAAAGCGCTGGTAGTTCAATGCAATCACAAGCGTTGCCAAGGTGAAAACAAAAGTGGTGATGCGTGCCGTGCGCAAGGCGTATTTATCATTGTTGAATGTTGGAGAGAGCACGGGCAGGATGTCGCGTGTGATGACAGCCGCCACTGTATTGACATCAGAAGAAGTCATGCCCATGGTTGCGGCAAACAAGGAGGCGATGACCAATCCTATCATGCCTGTGGGAAGCACCTCGAGCATCAACCATCCATAGGATTCTGAAGGCACAGTTTCTGCAGGAAGCAGCAGGGGTGCGGCCCACATGGGAAAGAACAAGATCAGGGGCCACAACAAATACAAGACTCCAGAAAGCCAGGCGGCTTTGGAAGCCTCTTTTTCTGTGGGGGATGAAATGTATCGGGTGGCCAGGCTCCAGCTCCCTCCATTGTAACTCAGGAAATAAAGGAAGAACATGACCAACACAAATCCTATTGAATAGGGTTCATTGAAAAAAGCATGGTGTTGTGGAGGAAGTTGTTTCCAGATACCCGTGATAGAATCTGTTCCGCCCAGCCTGTTCACCACCAGCACAAACATCACGATACCGCCGAGGACCTGCACAATGAACTGGATAAAATCTGTCACAATCACTCCCCATAGCCCGCCAAACGTAACATAGACAAGGGTTACAACGCCTGAAACCATAATGCCCGTTTCCATGGGGATGCCTGCCACCACTTTGAGCAGGATTCCAATGGCGGCCCATTTTGCCCCCACATCAAAGACCTTGAGCAATACACCATTCCAGGCCACCACCTGTTGGGTAAGCAGGTTGTACCGGATGCGGAGGTATTCTAACGGTGACTGGATCTGCAACTGTTTGCGCAACCTGACCCAATAGACTGGAAAGATTCCTGCGGCGCCAATGATCACCAACCCTACTGGCAATGCCCACCAGATGTACATGGTAAAACCGTGTGTGAAAGCCACTGCCGCATAGGCAACAAATACGGCACCACTATGCCCGGAAACATGGTGAGAAATTCCTGCCAGCCACCAGGGCAGATTGCCCCCTGCAACAAAATAATCCTCTGCATTTTTGCTGCGGTAATAAGACATGATGCCGATCACCAACATGCTCAGAAAAAACAAGCCGATTACAGCAAGATCAATGGATTGTAACTGCATGAAAAAGACCTAGGCCATTTGATGAATTATGCTTTTAAAGATAAAGCATATCACCTTCGTATCCGGGAAAAAGTTTGGCGGTATCCACCACATTGAGGTGCTTTTTGGCCACTGAAGCAAATACGGATCGGAAGTCGGTTGTCACCGGCAGGTCCCTGTCGTCTTCCAGCGAGGCCTTGTCCAATGAACCCATCTTGTGGTATACTTTTCCGCCTTGAACATCATTGCCCAATACAAAAAGACAGCTTGCCCTGCCATGGTCTGTTCCGCCAGTTCCATTCTGGTGAACCGTTCTGCCAAACTCCGTCATGGTCATCACGGTAACCTCATCCTGGTAGCCTGCCATGTCTTTCCAGAATGCTGCAATGCTGTCTGAAAAATCTTTCAGGTTTCTGGCAAAGGAGCCGTTGGTTGTTCCCTGGTTAAAATGCGTGTCCCATCCTCCGGATTCAGCAAAGGCAACCTCCATCCCGATGTTCATTTTGACCAGCATGGCAATTTGTTTCAAAGATTTTCCGAAGGGAGAATTGGGATAGATGGCCCCTGGTGCAGGGGTATAATTGTTGACCAGTTTCAGGTCCAGCATTTTCATCGCTTCAAAACTTTCCTTGCCTGATTGCTTCAACAATTGGTTGGAAGTCTGGTCGTACAATTGTTCAAAAGAGTTCGCTGCCATGTTGCCTGCCAGCGGATTGCCCCGCATCTGTATCACAAACTCCTCCAGGTTGTTGATGGCCAGCGCATCATGATCACCCTGCATGGCCCTGGGTAAGGCAGCCGTAAGGCTGACCGCACTAAAAGGCGTTGCCTCATGGCCAGTCAATCCTATGGCCCGGTTCAACCAACCACTGGCTGTGTTCTTGCTGTTGGGCGTTCCCGATTCCATATAATCCTGTGCATCAAAATGGCTTCTTGTTTTGTTGGGACTGCCCACACCATGTACGACCGCCATGCGGCCTTCCGTAAAATAGGGAGACAGGGAAGCCAATGAGGGATGCAATCCGAATTTTCCATCCAGGTCAAAAAGCTGGCCCTCGGTTTGTGCCGGGCTCATGTACAAGCCGGGCCTAAGGAGTTTCAAATTAGGATCACTGTAAGGCGTTACCGCCATCAGTCCATCCATCGCCCCCCGTTGAAAAATGCAGACCAGCGTCTTGTTTTTTTTATAGGGAGGAATAATTTTTTTCTCTCCTGCAGTTGCTGTGATAAAGGACGGAACACCGCCCAATCCTGTAGCGAAAACTGCCATTGCACCTGATTTCATGAAAGCTCTTCTGTTGGCCATAGCAAGTATTTATTTTCTTTGGAATTCGGGTGAGCCAATGATGATGCCCACCACATGGGCCACTTGTCCTGCAGCCGCTGCTGCTTCTGGCATTTTCTTTCCATTGCCTTTTCCCTTGCCCATCTTCGGTGTCTTCTCCTCACCCATCATGTCAACCCCTCCAGTCATGTCTTCCTTAATGGTAGCTGTTGATTGCGCTGAAGCCAAGGCCTTGTCCAGCCTGTCTTGCAGCCCTTCGTCGCGCACAAGGCTTGTGAGGCGGCTGATGTTTTCTTTTTGATTTTTGACAGGCAGTAAAATGGTACTGTAGGTCTGCAAGGCATCCTCCACACTTTCAGGTTCATGGTTGTTGTTCAACGCAAGCAGGTTCATGCCAACACCCGGAATGCGCTGGGCTGCAATGGCCAATCCAAAATTCATCCTGTTCAACAATGAGCCGGTGTTGACCCAAAAAGAAGCCTTATCGGGGAAGCCTGTTGGAGCACCATAACTGTAAATCTTCTGCCCCATCCTGGTGCACCAATCATTGAGCTGGTAGGCATTCCGCAGTTCTGCGTTGGTGGCCCTGATGGCACTCACCACCAGTTCAAACGGTGATTTTATTTTGCTGCGCAAGACTTCTTTTTTCCAGAATTCCCTGCTGTTGAGCATGGTAATCATGGTCTGCCTGATGTCTCCACCGGATTTGGTGAAGACATCTGCCATGGCGGCAACCAGCGTGGCAGAGGGCGTATCACAAACAAACCTTGTCGCAATTTTTTTGCAGATGAATCTTGCAGTGGATGGATGGGTGGCCAATTGGTGCAGCACTTCCAGCCCCTCATTCAAGCCACCATTCGATGGGTATTTTTTCCCGAGCACTGTTTTCTCTTGTTGATCGTGTCGAACAGCCAAAAACAGAAAATCACCTTCGGTGGTTGCTGCGTTTTTGCCCAGCCTCGACTGCTGCATTTTTGCCAACCTTTCTCCATAACCATCTTTCATCATCGGCCGGACAGTCCATCCTGTCAATGCCCTGGCCACTTCGGTTACATCGGCCTGCACATACCCACCATCAACGCCCAGGGTATGGAGTTCCATCACTTCTCTGGCATAGTTTTCATTCAGGCCAGCTGCTTTCTTTGGTTTGCTGTTGGCAGGAAGCATTTTTTTGATGCGCTGGTTCATCGCATTGTTATCACTTCCGCTGCTGGCATTGTCGAGGTAATACAACATGGCAGGATGTTGGGCCGTAGCCTTGAGCAAGGATTCAAATTTCCCCAAGGTATGCGGACGGATGGCATCCCTTTCATAGGTAAGCACAAAAGGCTGTGACTGTCCCTTTGTAACGGATACATTGAAATGATTGAACCAGAAATCTGTCATCAGTTCCTGCAATTGGTTTTCACTGTAGACTGCCCGGATCAATTTTTGGGAAACCAGTTGCTTGTTCAGTTCCTGCGGCAGTTTCAGGCCTTTTTCCTGCATCAGTTTCAGCAGGTCTTTCCTGTAATCCGCTTTTTCCAGTTTGGCCATGGAATCCTTGCTGAGGGTACCATTTTTTTGCATCATCCGCACTACCTGACCAGCATTGAGGTAGGTGTTGACAATGGTTTCATTGTTCAGTGCCAGTGCATCAAAGCCCGCTAGTTTTTTTTCAAGTGCTGCATCAGGTAATGATTGTTCCAGTTGTTGTTGCACCCATTTTTCGAGCCCGATGGCCAGTACCTTTTCTACCTCCCCAGGCCGGGCACCAAAGCTCAGCCTGCCCAACAAATGTTCTGCCGCTTCGCGCTCGGTAAGCCCTTCTTTTTTGTAAGGCATTTGAAGGCGTTGCTCACTGTTGAATTGTTCAACAGTAAAGGCCAGAGAGATAAAAATAAATATCAATAAGATGTATCGCATCGGTATCAATTGAAATAATAGGACTGAAGTTACATTGATTGGTTTAATGTGAAACTACCACATAAATGAACTAAATTGATGCATGCGTTTTTTTCACCTGACGGTGTTTGCTAATTTTATCTTTTCATTTGGATTTGCCCAAACGCAAATGGAAGTTCCATCATCATATAGCATATTCAAAACTGCTACTGCACCAACCATTGATGGTACAATTGAAAGGAAGGAATGGGCCACTGGACACCCGCTGCAAGATGCTCTGGGATGACCAGTCTGGCAGTCCTCAAGCAATACCCATAGATCTCCATCAGCGTGATGGATAGGATTTTTTTGTAAACCCAACAATATTTTTTAGGTTTGTCTAAACTTTATTTAGACATGCCTAAATATTCCGTCAGTGAAGAGAACCACATCAAGGCCATTTTTCATTTGCAAAAAGAGGCAGAGAACGTTTCTACCCAAGAGTTGGCGGAAAAGCTGAATACAAAGCCTGCTTCCATCACCGACATGATGAAAAAGCTGAAGGCGAAAAAACTACTGAAATACAAGCCCTATCATGGATTCAGGCTCAGCGAAGTGGGTAACAAGGTTGCCCTGGGCATTGTGAGGCGACACCGACTCTGGGAATTCTTTCTTTCAGAAAAATTGGGTTTCCCGTGGGACGAGGTTCACGATATCGCAGAAGACCTGGAGCATGTGAGCAGCAAGAAACTGATCAACAAACTGGATAGTTTTTTAGGATTGCCCAAGTTCGATCCGCATGGAAATCCAATTCCAGACCAGCACGGAAAAATACAAAAGGATACATTGGCCAGAAAAAATAATGATACGCCATGAAACACCTACACGAAGAGTTCACTTCACTGGGTGATGTAAACCAAAGCATTGATACCACCCAAAAGCGCAAAGGCTGGAGGCGTGTGTTGGCCTTTTTTGGACCAGCCTATCTGGTCAGTGTCGGGTATATGGACCCGGGCAACTGGGCCACAGACCTGGCCGGGGGAAGCAAGTTCGGATACCAGCTGATATGGGTTTTGTTGATGAGCAACCTCATGGCTTTGTTGCTCCAAAGCCTTTCGGCAAGGTTGGGTATTGTCCGGGGAAGGGACCTTGCGCAGGCCAACCGGGAAACCTACCCAAGGCCGGTGAACTTTGCTTTTTATCTGTTGGCAGAAGTGGCCATTGCTGCCACTGATCTTGCTGAAATCCTTGGAATGGCGATCGGCATTCAATTGCTTACCGGGCTTCCCTTGATATGGGGTGTTTCATTGACCGTAGCAGACACCTTCCTGTTCCTCTTGCTGCAGCGCTTGGGCATGCGCACCATGGAAGCCTTCATCATTTGTCTGGTGGGCATCATTGGCCTCAGTTTTCTTGCAGAGATGATCATTGCCAAGCCAGACATGGGTGAAGTGGTGAAAGGATTTATCCCCAGCATCCCCAATGAGGAGGCCCTCTATATTGCCATTGGTATCATTGGCGCAACGGTAATGCCACACAATTTATACCTGCATTCAGCCCTTGTACAAACCAGAAAAATCAAAAGGGATCATGCCGGTATCAAACGGGTACTCAAGCTCAATTTCATAGATAGTGCCATTGCCCTGAACCTTGCCTTCTTTGTGAACGCCTTCATCCTGATCCTGGCTGCCACTGTTTTTTACACAACAGGCAGGACCGATGTTGCAGAAATCAAGCAAGCCCATGAATTGCTTGCCCCCATGTTGGGCAGCAACCTTGCGCCAATCTTGTTTGCGGTTGCATTGATCGCATCAGGACAGAGTTCAACGATCACGGGTACGCTTGCCGGACAAATTGTAATGGAAGGATACCTGCACCTGCGGATTACGCCATGGGTGCGCAGGTTACTGACCAGGCTTGTTGCCATCATCCCTGCCATTGCGGTAATCCTGATCAACGGCGAAAACAATATTGACAAATTGCTGGTATTCAGCCAGGTTATATTGAGTTTGCAACTGGGTTTTGCCATCGTTCCCCTGATTCATTTTACCAGCGACAAGAAAACCATGGGGTCTTTTGCCATCAAGCCCTTTATCATCGTGTTGGCTAGCCTCATCACCCTCATACTGGTGTATTTGAACATCAGAATGGTGTATGAGCAGACCATCACTTTTTTTGCTGCTTCTGATTCTGTGTTCTGGAAATCCATGATCATCATCGCAGGCGTTGCCTACATCAGCCTTCTGCTGATCGCCATTTTCTATCCGCTGATGGGCAAGACCGCCAATGAAAGTGTAAAACTTCACCCTGAGGCAGAAAAATTACTCAACATCATCATCCCCTCTTATGCCAGGGTTGCTGTTGCGCTCGACTTCAGCAAGAATGACCACAAGTTGATTGCACATGCACTGGGCCAGGGAGGGAAGGAAAGCAATTACCTGATGATCCATGTTGTAGAGAGCCCTGCCACCAGGATTATTGGAGAGGATGCTGATGACATGGAAACACGAAAGGATCAACAGCGGATGGAAGGCTATGTAAAAGAATTAAAGGAGCAGGGTTACAATGTTGTTGGGTTGTTGGGTTTTGATGGAAGGGTAAAAGAGATTGTTCGACTGGTCAAGGATCGGAATGCCGACATCCTCATCATCGGCGCACATGGACATACAGGCCTGAAAGATGTGGTGTATGGTGAAACCGTTGAAGCCGTGAGGCATGAATTGAAAATACCTGTGTTGGTGGTGAACGTGTAAAAACAAACCAAGCTGCACAATAAAACATATTTATATTAACCCATATGATGCACACAAAATTATTATTGCCTTTTTTGTTGGTGTCCTGCTCCTTATTTGCACAGGTTCAACGACAGGGAATTGAAGAAAAGGACAGGAAGGCTGTTGTTCAAGACCAGTTCATCTACGAAACCGCATCCTTCCCCGAATGCCATGCATCAACCATTGTTGAAACCCCCAAAGGACTGATTGCTGCTTGGTTTGGCGGAAAACGCGAAGGCTTTAAAGACGTGAACATTTATACAAGCCGGTATGAAAAAGGAAAATGGTCTGCACCGGCATTGGCGGCGGATGGCTTCGTCAATGACTCCACGCGCTATGCCTGTTACAACCCTGTCTTGTTTCTTGCAGCCAACAATGAACTCTTGCTTTTTTATAAAATTGGACCGAATGTTCAAGCATGGACTGGCTGGATGAAACGTTCATCGGATTTCGGCAAAACCTGGAGCAAGGCGGAAGCCCTTCCAGACGGAATCCTGGGCCCCATCAGGAATCAACCTTATCTCGCCGATGGACTCTTGATTTGTCCATCCAGCACCGAAAAAGGGGGATGGAAAGTGCATTTTGAATTTACAACGGATAATGGGAGAACCTGGAGCAAGGGCCCAGACTTGAACGATGCCAATCCCATCTCAGGCATTCAGCCTGCAATACTCCGGCACGATGCCTCCACCTTGCAGGCACTCTGCAGGAGCCAGAACAGGACCATCAATGAAACCTGGAGCCTTGACAATGGAAGAACCTGGAGCCCACTGGTGCAAACTGAAATGCCCAACAACAATTCTGGTATTGATGCCATTACCCTCAAAGACGGAAGGCACCTGTTGGTGTACAACAATGTAAAGCCTCCTGCTTCAGTAAAAGAAGGATGGGGTGGCCGGTCGCCCCTGAATGTTGCCATATCCAATGATGGAAAACTTTGGGAGCCTTATGCAATCCTTGAAAATGAACCTGGAGTAGAATTCTCCTACCCTTTTGTGATTCAAACAAAAGACGGAAAGATTCACATCACGTACAC
>Ga0209550_10007308_pt1 | contig 10229 bp, 10 predicted proteins | sample LauGreSuBDMM15SN_2_FD_187567 | JGI IMG/M metagenome (GOLD analysis project Ga0209550, IMG submission 187567) | Freshwater lake microbial communities from Lake Michigan, USA - Su13.BD.MM15.SN (SPAdes) (version 5) | ecosystem: Environmental > Aquatic > Freshwater > Lake | place: Lake Michigan... | reverse complement strand
ATGGCTCGGGGGCTGCATCGATCTGCTTTTGAATATCGTGGTGACAGCATGGAGCAATAAGCAAAAGTTTAGCTCCGCCATTTACCGCCCAAGCGATTGCATCATCAGTTGCTGTATCGCAAGCATGTAAGGCGATTGCGATATCTGCAGATTCAGAGGTTGTTTTTGAAATCTCTTCAGCCTTGAAAGAAATAGTCTTGGTGATTCCAAGTTTTTCAGCGATTGCATTATTGCGATCTCTTGAATCTGGACGGATATCAATACCTGTCACAACCACCGGTATTCCAGAGTTCATCAAGAATTGATGTGCAGCAAAAGTCAGGTAAGCATGGCCGCACCCTAGATCTGTAATACGAAGTGGGTTATCAGCGGTTGGCTTGTGAATCTGCCCCGCATCTATCGCTGCATTTAATGCAGGTGACAATAAACGTAGGAACTCTTCTACCTGTTTGTATTTATCTTGACGAGATGGCTTGATTACGCCTTTTGCATCTGCGATTCCTACCTCGCGCAAGAACGGATCGCTGGCATCGAGTAACCGATCTTTTTTCTTGTCATGAGAAAGGTTTTGCTCTAAAGCACGCTTTTCCGTATGAACCTGCGCATCCCCGCTCTTGGTAACTCTTATGGAGTACGCCTCAAAGGTGCTTTCCACCATGATGTTTGCATATCCACTGTTGAGCAGCTGATCGACCTCTATCGCAGATGGCAAAAGATTTTTTGCGGTAGTTGTACGCCCATCACTTTGCATCAATTGGAGGTTGAGAACACCTTTGATCTCGACTGGTCTAATGTCGATGCGTTCAAACTCAACGCTCATGTTTCTGCGTCTACCCGATAAAACGGCACGAACAAAGGTTGCGGTATCTAGGATTTTTGAGGCAGCCTCTTGGAAAGCCTCTTCGCGGGTTATTGGCATCTACTTAGCGAGGTGAAATAACCGCTGTGCCCTTTTCATGATCCAGAATAGTAAGTGTGTGATTAGGAAGTGATTTTGCAAAATCCTCTGCAAGTTTTCTCTCACCATCGCGGTTTACATCATCAATAATGATTATCGCCTTGGAAGATAACTTATCTTTGAACTCCTTGAATGCGGGGTATCTGGCTTCAGGATTTTTAGATCCTGGCGGACCATCAACGATAAGTAGATCAATCTTCTTCAAATCTTTAATTGTTGAGATGTCATACCAATCAGAGCCATTGGCATATGGGCGCAATGGAGCGATTCGAATCTCAACTCCACGCACTTTGTGTTCCTTCAGAAGTTCACGGGTCTTGCCACCAAACTCTTCTGAGTTATCAATGCTCACAACTTTGCGAGCTCCTGATTTAGCGGTCACTAATGTTGAGACACCAGAACCTAGTTCCACAACAAGTGATGGCTTAGTTTTCTTAACTGTTTCAGAAATCAGTAACAATAAATCAGGTGATGCTGCCCAGCTGCGCGTTGGAGGAATCGCCGCCTTGAACTGCAGCAAACTGCTTAATTGAATAAATGCCTCTGTTTGTCGGTAAGCCACCATAGACATCTTTTTGCTCTCAACAGATGCTTTGTGAATCTCTCGGGAGATCTGTTCACTCTTCTTTGAGACTTTTCCGTGCAAGGCTCTGAGGGAACGAATGCAGTAAAGGGTTCCAAGCAAGATTGCAAAAAGTAAGAGTGAATAAAGGATTTCCATGCTTAAAGTGTAACGGTATGAATAAACGTTATAAAAGAGAAACATACGAGGGTGAGTTACATCCTTTTTACATTGTCTCGACAATGCTCAATCCGTAGCCTTTCTCCATGAAGTCTTCGCCGTGGTGGAAAGAGGCCACTATCTATCAGATCTACCCACGGTCTTTTTTTGATAGCAATGGCGATGGCGAGGGTGACTTAAAGGGAATCACCTCAAAACTTGAGTACGTCCAAGAATTGGGTGTAGATGCGATCTGGTTAAGCCCTTTCTATACATCACCAAATAAAGATGGCGGCTACGACGTTGCCGATCCCCGTGATGTAGATCCACGCTTTGGAGATTTGGCTGATGCAAAGAAGCTCATTGATGTTGCGCATTCTTTAGGTATGAAGGTCCTTGTTGATGTCGTACCAAATCATTTCTCCGATCAACATGTGTGGTTCCAGCAGGCTTTAAAAGCAGGCCGTGGTTCCGCCGAGCGAGCTCGCTTTCATTTCTACGATGCTAATGAAGATGGAACTCCTCCAAACAATTGGATTTCTCTTTTTGGTGGACCTTCATGGACACAAGTAGAAGATGGTCAGTACTACCTACATTTATTTGATTCTTCGCAACCTGATCTCAACTGGGAAAACCCAGAGGTCGCAAGTGATTACGAAGTTACCTTGCGTTTTTGGTTAGAGCTTGGAGTAGATGGTTTCCGTATCGATGTTGCACATGGATTGGTTAAAGAGAATCTCTTAACCAATCATCCTGATCCGCAAGGAATCAGTGATGCGCTTCGCCTAGATGTTTCTATGGATCCTGAGATTCGATACGCCTTACTTCCAACTGTTCCTTACTTTGATCGACAAGGCGTCCATGAGATTTACCGCAAATGGCGAAAACTCTTTGACTCTTACCAAGATCGCGAAATCATGGCGGTGGCTGAGGCATGGGTGCATCCCCCAGTGAATGCAACTAGATACGTGCGACCTGATGAATTACATCAAGTTTTTAACTTTGACTTATTGGATGCACCATTCAAAGCTGATTTTCTATACGAGGTCGTTACTCGCTCCATTGAGTTAATGGATTCTGTTGGCGCACTTCCGACTTGGGCATTGAGTAATCATGACTCCCCACGTGTTGCATCACGCATCGGAGAAGTTCAGGCGCGAGCACTTGCGCTCTTTGTTTTGGCATTGCCTGGCTCTTGCTATGTCTTTGCCGGCCAAGAATTAGGTCTGCCTGATGGTGAAATTCCAGATTCTTCACGACAAGATCCGATTTACTTTAGAACAAAGGGAGCGCAAAAGGGTCGCGATGGTGCACGAGTGCCGCTTCCTTGGAGCGGTGAAGCTGCTCCATTTGGATTTACATCTGGAAAACCTTGGTTGCCACTAACAGATAAGTGGAAAGAGCTCACCATTGAAAAGCAAAGCGTGGACCCAAAGAGCACATTAAATCTCTATCGCACCGCATTGAAGTTACGCGCAGATCATTTGATCTCGCAAGGCTCAATCACTTGGCTTGAATCTCCACATCATGGAATGAAAAGTGAGAGCTTGCTCGCAGTCCGTCGAGGAAATGTTTCCATTTATATGAATCTGTCAGATTCACCTGTTGAGGTTGAATTAAGCGGAAAACTTTTGATTATGAGCGCAGGTACGGTTGATGCACGTGATGGAAAGATGACAATTCCCGCCATTTCAACCATCTGGGTGCATCACTAACTGGCAGAATACCGGCATGGAATCTACGACTACATGGCTATTGACCCTTGGAATTCTCTCTCTAGTAATTGTCTTTGACTTAACAGTCGCGATAATTCGTCGCAACAAAGAGACAACAATGACTGAAGCGGGAATCTGGACATTCATCTATGTCTCTGCTGCGATTGTTTTTGGAATCATGATGCCGGGCTGGACATCAGATGCAAATGCACAGAAAGAGTTCTTTGCTGGCTGGTTAACTGAGTACGCGCTATCAGTAGATAACATCTTCGTATTCGTAATTATCTTAAGTAGATTGCAGGTAGATAAGACTAAACAACAATTAGTTCTTCTCCTTGGAATCATTATTGCCTTGCTACTGCGAGGAGGCTTTATTGCAGCAGGTAGCGCAATCATTGAAAAGTTCTCCGGTGCATTCTTTATCTTCGGCGCATTCTTAGTATTTACCGCATACCGTCTTCTAGTTGAAGACAAGGGCGAGGAGGAGTGGAAGGAAGATCGCTTCATTACCTTCCTGCGCTCAAAGGGAGCAACTACCTTCTTTATCGCACTGGTTTCCCTTGGATTTACAGACTTGGTTTTTGCTTTAGATTCAATTCCAGCGATCTTTGGAATCACTCGTGATCCATACATCGTCGTGTGCGCAAATATCTTTGCCCTTATGGGTCTTCGTCAGCTGTACTTCTTATTACAAGGTTTGTTGCAGCGCCTCGTATTTCTCTCAAAGGGTCTGTCATTCATCCTGGCTTTCATTGGCTTCAAGATGTTTATTGAAGCCTTCCACGGTGTCGGAATCCATGACATTGCAGGCATCGAACTTCCTCACGTGCCTATTGAGGTCAGCCTCTTCGTAATTGTTGCAGCCCTCACGGTGACTGCAGTGGCAAGCCTTACAGCTACACGAAAAGATGGAAGCGAGATCATTTAGATCTCAGTTTTCATCTTTCGTAAAGTTTGGCGATCGTAATCCTTTGACTTCTCGTGGATCTTTCTGATCTGCAGCGCAAAAGCTTTAATCGCTGTGTCAAAAGCTGCTAAATCATTGAACTCTGCAGCTTCTGCTCTAATCAAAGGTCCTGAGCCATGCGTAGTTAAAACCACTTTGTGTTTGTGTTTTCCCTGGTGGGGATTTGCTTCATGAAGAACTTCAACCTCTACGCGATCAATGATGACGCTAAATCGCTCCATGCTGTTGAGTTTTTCTGTTGCGATGTCTTTGAAATCTTCTGCTAAATCTGCGTTACGTGTATGAATTTGTATCTTCATACTAAAAGGGTAGTACTAAGACCACCGCTGTCGCTAGAGCTGCGAGAACAAAAGATTTTCCAAGGATTACTAGCGCGGTCTTGCGATCAGCTGCTCTGTCTTCCTTACTTGCAACCCGCTTGATGTCGCCCATCTTGCCCACATTGAAAGTTCCGGCAAAGCCATAGGCTAAACAAAACTTAGAGCGTGACTGCACAAAACCTACTGAAGCAACCATCAAGGGAAAGAAAATACCTAAACGTATTTCAGTCGGAGCATCCACCGTATTAAATGTCAGCAATGTGGAGATTGAGAAAAATAGACCTACGAGCGCAACTAGCTGCCTTCTGCGAACTTCACCCTTGCCGATGTTGCAACTTCCGGGAATGTATTGAACCTCAGGCATCTTCAAACTCATCTTCATCGACCCAGGTATCAGCAACAGATTCATCCTGATGTTCTACCCATGACAAAAATGAGGCGACCGCGCGGAAGGCAAGAACTGTCACAGTCAGTGCTGCGAAGGTGCGGCGAACGGCTTTGAACATAGGATAAAAATACTCGCTATTGCTTAGAAAATCTCTACAGAGAGGCCAGTGCCTGCTCTATATCCTGCCAAATATCCTCAACATGCTCACAGCCGACTGATAATCGAATCAACTGCTCCGGAACGGAAGGACTTTCTAGCGCCCATCGGCGTCGACGTTCCCACAGGGATTCGACTCCGCCAAGGCTTGTTGCATGTGTAATCAATTGTGAAGATTCACAGACCCTCTCCGCCTGTTCTGCGCTTCCATCAATCTCAAATGAGATCACAGCACCAAAGCCTGGGTAGCGAACTTTGGTGATCTTTGCATGTGCTTCAAGACGAGAAACCAATTGTTGCGCATTCTTTTCTGCAGCTCGAAAGCGAACTGGGAAGGTGCGAATGCCACGGAGTGCAAGCCAAGCCTCGAATGGGCCAGGGATCGAACCGTTAAATCGTCGAGATTCATCCAAACGCTTAAAGAGTGCGGTGTCGGCTGTCGAAAGTGAGCCAAGAACAACATCACTATGACCTGCCAAAAACTTTGTTACTGAATGCATAACGATGTCAGCGCCCATAGACAATGGCTTTTGAACCAATGGTGTTGCAAATGTGTTGTCGACTCCGACTCCAATAGTTTGCTTCTTCGCTGCTGCAATAAGTGTTGGGAGGTCTGCAATATCAAGACAAGGGTTGGTTGGAGACTCTAGCCACAACAAGGCAGCACCTTTCAATGCAGCAATCACCTCGTCAGTCTTTGTGATATCTACAAAACGCACTTCAAGTCGACCAGATGCGTGATGTTGATTGAGCAAACCCATTGTTCCGCTGTAGCCCTGATTAGATGCAACAACGGGTGCACCGATTGGCAGAATTGAAAAGACCGCACTGATCGCAGCCATTCCAGATGAAAATGAAAGAGTTTGTCCGCCCTCAAGTTCTGAGATTGCAGCTTCTAGCGCGCTCCAACTTTCATTTCCGTAGCGACCATAACCAACTGGTCCACCTGCGTGATACGTCGAAGAAAAAACAATTGGAGGATTCAAAGAAGCATCAGGTGCAACTTCAGGACGTCCTGCTGTAATCGCCGATGTTTCAGGGTGAAGACTCATGCCGCAATCTTAATTGTTAAATGGCTTTAATTGTTAGAAAGGATTGCCATTGCCGCATTATGGCCAGGAATTCCACTTACTCCCCCGCCTCGAACAGCGCCTGCGCCGCAGATGAAGATACGGGGGTCATCTGTTTCAACACCCCACGCTTCATCTGTTCCATCCTCACGAAATGGCATTGATAAATCCTTATGGAAGATGTTGCCTCGTGGAAGTGAGATCGCAGCTTCAATATCTAGTGGTGTTTTGACTTCTATGGCGGCGATTACATCTTCAATGGGTTCTGCTAAGTAATCATTGAGAGATGCCAACGCTGATTTAAGCGCGGCATCACGAGCAGCATCGTTATCTCCATCAAAGAGTGAGGCTGGCGTGTGTAAACCAAACAAGGTCAGAGTCTGATATCCCTCATCTTGCAACTCTTGGCCCAAAATTGAAGGGTCGGTTAATGTGTGGCAGTACATCTCAATCGGCATCTTCTGTGGCATCACACCATTTTTTGCATCCCTATAAACTGACTCAAATTGCGTAAAGCTCTCATTTGCATGGAATGTTCCAGCAAAGGCAAGGCGTGGATCAATACCTGATTTCAACTTAGGTAGTCGCTTTAACAAAATGTTGATCTTCATTTGTGAGCCATCAAGGCTTTCTGGAGCAGATGCTCCTCGCAACCTTGCCAACACTTGTGGTGCTGCATTTGAGAGAAGATAGTCAGCTGAAACAACTTCGCCATTTTCTAGAGCAACACTTACGCCAGCAGAAGTGGATTCGACCTTTACCGCCTTTGAGTTCAGCGATATCTCAACTCCACTTTCCTTTGCTACTCGTACTAACTCATTTACTAGGGCTCCCATTCCACCTTTAGGAACTTTCCACTCCCCCGTTCCATTTCCAATGAGATGGTACAAAAAGCAGATATTTGCTTGAATATCAAAGGCGGAGGCAAAGGTGCCGATTAATGCATCTGTAAGCACTACGCCTCGTACAACATCATTAGTAAATCTCTCAGTTATAACTTTTCCGATTGGCTCTTCAACTAAGTACTGCCAAGTGGAATCTAAATCAATCTGCTTGCGCAACTCTGAGCGGGTCTTAAGTGGCTCAAGCAAGGTTGGAGCGATGCGTTCTGCAAACTCAGCAACTTCAGCGTAGAAATCCTGCCATGCACCGCCCTCTTTGCCCGAAGGGTCCATCTCATTGAATGAGCTTTCAGTCGCTTTATCCCAAACTCTTGAAACATACAGACCTTTGTTTTCTCCATATGGCGTATAACTAGAGACATCACGGGAAAGACATTCAAATGAAAGCCCCAAGTCATTAATGATTTTGTCAGGTAGAAGTGCGATCAAATATGAGTATCGTGAAAGATTTGCATCGTACTCAGGGAAGGTTCGTACACTTTGTGAAGCACCGCCTATTTCAGGGTTAGCTTCAAGAACTCTGACTGATTTACCAGCACGGGCTAGATATGTTGCCGCAACAAGTCCATTGTGTCCCCCACCGACGATAACGACATCGTATTTCTTGCTGGACATTTAAATTGCTCGCGCGATGCGGTGAACTGCTTCAGTGACAATTGTTGGACTAGTCGCAAAGTTCAAACGAACATACTGTGAGCACTGTTTTCCGTAGGTATGACCAGCATTAAATGCCACACGCCCTTTTTCCAGAAGAGTTACTGATGGATCTTCACCTAGGTTGAGTGCTTCAAGATCTAACCAGGCAAGATAGCTATTGTCGGGAATGTGATAGCGGACAGATGGAAGTTGAGAGCTCAACAACTCCTTAATCATGTGTCGATTATGGTCAAGATTTTCTAATACTGAATCCAACCAAACTCCACCCTCGGCAAAGGCAACAGCGGTTGCAAAGCCTCCCAGCAGTGAGGCGCGATAGTGAACCGCTATTGGCATTGTTGCCAAACGAGCATTGATTGCCTCATTTTGAGACACGATGATCGCGCACTTTAATCCTGCAATATTCCAACCCTTTGATGCTGCGGTTACTGTTACTGAGACCGCTTCGGCATCTGATCCAAGGCTCAGCATCGGAACAAAAACCTTGTCTTTAAATGTAAGTGGGGCATGGATTTCATCGCTAATGACAAGAACGTCATAACGCTTAGCTAACGCAACGATTCGAAGTAACTCTTCCTTGCTGTAAACGCGACCCAAAGGATTGTGCGGGCTGCAGAGAATGTGGACCTTGAGTCCTGATGCATATGCTTTTTCAATGCCATCCCAATTGATTTCCCAAGGGTTAGCTGACTCATCACCGGTTCGCTCAAATGGAACATCGACCAGGTTTAACTTGGTTTCATTAATCCAGTTATAAAAGTTGTGATAGACCGGTGAACTTAACAGGATTGAATCACCTGGATTTGTAAAGACTCGCAAGATTTCTACAACTGCAACTCCAACATCAGTTGCTGCCCGTACTTGCAGCGGGTCGACCTCCCAATTCCAACGAGTGCCTGCAAAGTGAGCAAAGCCTTTACCAAGTTCTGGAATTGCGCCTAAGTAACCAAGATCGGATTTTGTAACCATTTCAGTAAGAAGATCACGAATGGGTTGCGCAACTGGAAAGTCCATTTCAGCAACGGGCAATGGAAGAACATCCTTAGGAAATCCGCGCCACTTTTCACTTCGATGCGTCTGCAGCTCTGCCAAGTTTGGTGCTGAAACTGAATGATCGCTCATGCCCTTAAGGCTACCTCAGAGAAGTTGTTCTTCGGGAGACAATCGACGAGTGGAGTTTCGAACAACAAGCGTGGTTGGCAAAACAAGTGATGGTGGATCAAGCACTGGTTTACGCAATCTCTCCATAATTGACCAGGCAGCCATCTCGCCCATCAATGTCACTGGTTGTTCAATTGTGGTGAGCTCGGAAAACTCTGCCATTTCATGACCATCAAAACCAATAATTGAAATGTCATCAGGTGCCTTTAATCCATGACGACGTAGTGCCTGCATCGCTCCAATTGCCATCTCATCTGACTCACAAAAGATCGCTGTTGGGCGATTAGGTCTGGCTAATAAATCATCCATCGCGCGCGATGCTGTATGCATCGTGAAATCACCATGAATTTCACGAGATGGCAACCACTCCAAACCATTTTCTGCAAGAACTTGCATAAAGCCTTTACGTCGATCTTGAGGGACTGAAAAGTTAAATGGGTCATCTGGTCGACCCGACATTAATCCAATCTTCTTGTGTCCTTGATTTACTAAGTGCTGCGTAGCGGTTCTAGCGCCCGCCACATCATCAATCTTGATAGATGCGCACTTTTCATGATCCATACCAACAAGTGCAATTGGAATACCCAAAGAAAGCATTGAATCAAACTCTTCTTCGGTGGGAGGAAGTGAGATAACGATCAAGGCGTCAACGCGACCTTTAAGAAGCTGATGCTGAAAAAGCCGTTCACGGCCCTTCATTTGGCTAAAGTTGTAAAGAAGTAAATCCATTCCAGCTTCGCGCAAAGCTTGCTCGGCGCCACTGATTACTTGAGAAAAGTACCAACGAGAAATATAGGGAGCCACAACACCAACCGAGTTTGTTCGACCGCTAGATGCACCTGGTCGCTCTGTGTTTAAGGGGTAGTTCAGCTTTTCCGCGGCAGCAATAATCTTTTCGCGGGTTTGCTGATTCACATGGTGAAGGCCCCGAAGCGCACGCGAAACGGTTGCGGTAGATACACCAGCCTCTTCAGCGACCTCTTTAATTCCTGCCATTTCATCACCTCCTCAACGGTTTCAACTGCAAACTGTTCTGCAAGAAATCCTGCAACAACTGCAAAAATACGGCAAAGATGCTGCAATTAGCAATACCTGCACTCAATCAGGAGTACATTGAGGCACATGAGCAATCAAATTGAGACCCAAATCGATGTATCCCTAACCGAGCGCAACCGAGTTACAGCCTTTTTCCGAATCATCCTGGTTGTCCCTGC
>Ga0209550_10007307_pt1 | contig 10230 bp, 7 predicted proteins | sample LauGreSuBDMM15SN_2_FD_187567 | JGI IMG/M metagenome (GOLD analysis project Ga0209550, IMG submission 187567) | Freshwater lake microbial communities from Lake Michigan, USA - Su13.BD.MM15.SN (SPAdes) (version 5) | ecosystem: Environmental > Aquatic > Freshwater > Lake | place: Lake Michigan, USA... | reverse complement strand
AACACCGCAAGCTGGCCGCTTAATATCAACCCAACTGATGAGGCCAATGCTCCGTTAATTTACGCAGCCATCAGTGCCAAATGTTCTGACGACGGACACTGTGGAGTGTTTAAGCGGTGAGGTTACTTCACGAAGTGCGCAGAATAATATGTAAGAAGGAAGCTCGGGTCCCATTAACCAGAAATGGGGGGTGCCACCCCGGTGGGGTCTTGTTGGGTAGGTTTTTCGAAGGGGGCGGGGGTAAGAGTTGTTAGCACTCCCACAGACAAATAACGAGGTCTGTCCGTCAAAAGTCCGACCTACAATTCAATATCCCCGAAGGGAATAGATCTAAACCATTGAAATAATGGTAGACGCTGAGGGGTTCGAACCCACGACCCGCTGATTAAGAGTCAGCTGCTCTACCAACTGAGCTAAGCGTCCCCATTTCGGGATGGCCAGATGCGCAGTCCCGTTTGGAGCGCCGCCTTTGATGGGTTTGGCGGACTTTGTCAAGCGCGGCTTCCCGAAATTATTGGAATTGGCCACGCTTTGCGCCAGGGTGGCGTTCGATGGACATGATAATCCCGACGCACAGCATCATCGTGAGCATCGATGACCCGCCATGGCTGACAAAGGGCAAAGGAATGCCAGCCACGGGCGCAAGGCCCACGACCATCAACAGATTGATCATGATGTAAAAGAAAATCGTGCAGGTCAGGCCAGCGGCGACCAATTGGCCATAGCGGGTCTTGCTTTGCATCGCGACGGTCAAGCCCCAGCGCATGAGCAGAAAGTATAGAAACAGGATGAAGAAGCCGCCGACGATGCCCCATTCTTCGGCCATGGTGGCAAAGACGAAGTCGGTGTGGCCTTCGGGCAGATAATCCAAATGGCTTTGCGTCCCATTGCCAAAGCCCTTGCCAAAAATGCCGCCCGATCCGATGGCGATTTTCGATTGGGTGATGTGATAGCCAGCGCCCAAAGGGTCATTTTCGGGATTGAGGAAAATGAGAACACGGTCTTGCTGATAGGGTTTGAGGCCGAAGAAATAGACCAAGGGCGCAAGAACGGCGATGCCTGCGCCCGCACCCCAAAAATAGATCAGCGGTAGCCCAGCCATAAAGCCCACGACGCCCAAGCCAAAGGCATAAGCAATGGCCGCGTCGAAATCAGGCTGGATAATAACCAGCACGCTTGGCAGCAGCAACAATGCGCCCAGTGGCCATACGGCATCAATGCCAAATATGCGGTTGGGCGGAAGCCGATCGAAAAACCAAGCCGCGGCAAGAACCATGACGGGTTTCATCAGTTCAGATGGCTGCAGCGTGATGACGCCAAGGTTGATCCATCGCTGGCTACCGCCGCCGACAAACCCCATGAGTTCGACAACGACAAGCATGAGCAAGAAAAGCAGATACAGTGGAAAAGTTATCGATTTCCAGAACTCCAGACTCATCCGCGACATGATGATGACCATGCCGAGCAGGACCAAAAAGCGGATGAGATGCTTGCCTGCCCATGGATCAAAATGGCCGCCCGCTGCGGAATAAAGCACAGCAGCGCCAAAGCCCACCAGCGCCATCAGGATGAAAATGACACGCCAAGGCAAGGCGGCAACGGGGGCAGGGACGATGCCGTTCATGCCGTTGGATCCAATGGGGGAGGTGGCGCTGGCTGGTTTTGGAACACGGCATATTTGGCGCCCATACGCTTTTCTATATTGCCGCCCCAGCCAGCCTCCAACGCCTCCAGCGACGCCATTGCCCGTTCACGGTCATAGATGAAGGTGAGCACATCCTTGGCAATGGGGGCCGCTGCGCGCGCGCCGCCCATGCCATGTTCGATGACGACCGCTGCGCCATAACGTGGCTGATCAACTGGGGCAAAGCATACAAACAGGCCATGATCGCGATATTTCCATTCGCCGGACTGCCCACGTTGCGAACCTGATATGCGGCGGACCTGCGCCGTTCCGGTTTTCCCCGCCATGGTGATGCCTTCCAGCGGGAGCCTGCTGCGAACGGCGGTCCCATCACCGTTAACGACCAAGTTCATGCCTTCGCGCACGACGTCGAGATGCGCCTTGGGAAAGGACAAAGGCTTAGGTGCCGCGCGTTTGCTCATCAGAATTTCCGGCTGTATGTCCAAGCCAGACGCTATGCGCGCTGACATCAGGCCCAGTTGGAATGGGCTGGCGATAACATAACCCTGACCAATGACGGCATTGAGCGTGTCGGACTCGGTCCATTGCTGATCATATTTACGCATTTTCCATGCGCTGTCGGGAACAGTGCCATAACGTTGCGAAGGGAAGGGCAAGGAAAATTCCTGACCCAGCCCAAGCGCGCGCGCCACAGGTGCGATATTGTCATAGCCAATCCGCCGCCCCATTGCATAAAAATAGGTATTGCAGCTTTTCATGATCGCGGTGGTCATGTTGACTGGGCCATGCCGCCCAAGGCATTTGAAGACGCGATTGCCAAGCCGGTAACCGCCATTGCAGACGACCATTTCTTCGGGATCAATGCCATGCCGCAGCATGGCAAGGCCCGCCAGTGGTTTCAACGTCGAACCCGGCGGATACAGACCCTGAAGCGCCTTGTTGAGCATGGGGATATGGTCGTCGCTGTTCAGCATTTTCCATTCGACGCGGCCAATGCCGTCGGAAAAGCTGTTGGGATCATAACAGGGCATGGATGCCATGGTGATGATGTCGCCGGTTAGGCAATCGAATATGACCACGGATCCCGATTCAAGGCCGAGCCGCCGTGCGGCATAATTGTGCAGGTCAATATCGATGGTCAGTTGGACGGGCTTGCCGGGCGTCTCGGGCCGTGTGGTCAGGTTACGCACGATTTTACCGCGCGCGGTGACTTCGGTCCGCTGGGCACCGGGTTGGCCCTGAAGCCTGTCCTCAAGCGTTTTTTCGAGGCCATCCTTGCCAACCTTAAACCCCGGTGTGATCAGCAGCGGATCTTTTTTCTTTTGATATTCCTCGGCAGACACCGTGCCGACATAGCCGATCAGATGCCCGACCGCTGCGCCGCTGGGGTAGAAGCGCGAATAGCCTTGGCGTGGGCTGACGCCGGGCAGATCTGGTAAGCGCACGCTGACCGCTGCGAATCGGTCATAATCCAAGCCGTCGGCGACTTGCACGGGTTGAAACCCTTGTGCATTTTTCAACTCGCGATGGATGCGGTCAACATCGTCTGTTGAAAGCGCCAGTAATTCGGCCAGCGTCTGAACTGTTTCGTCTTTATTTGTCAGCCGGTCAGGAATGATGTCGACGCGAAAATCGGCCCGGTTGGTTGCTATAGGCTTACCAAATCGGTCAATGAACCAACCGCGGCGCGGCGGTATGATGGTCAGGTTGACGCGGTTACTTTCGGCGAGCAGCTTGTACTTTTCATTATCGGCAACGGCGATAAAGGACATGCGCGCGGCAACAGTCAGGCCAATTGCGGCCTGCACCCCGCCCACAAAAGCGGCGCGGCGTGTGAAGGTGAAATCAAGCTGTCCTGATGTTAACTGCTTTTCGATTTTCATGTTGCTAATCGCCAACGATCGAGACGCGCGCATATGCGCACAACAAGCGGGTATAGCAATATGGACAAGATGATCTGCGGAAATAAAACCATCGGTTCAGGCGCGGCGTGGGCGATGCCGGCAATCCACAAACCCCCCAGCAGCACAGCCGTAATGAGCAATGCGGCAATCAACCAATCCTGCAGATAATCGCGCCATATGGCGCGCGAATCGATAATCTCGACAATGAGCATCGCGAGCGACCAGAGCAGGCCAGCGCTGCCAAAAGGTTGGCCGCTGAAAAGATCATCCATCAATCCGAATGGAACGCCCGACCATATGGGCCATAATCCGGGCCGCATCAGACGCCAGCTTAAAAACATCAGCAGCCCGAATGGCGGCAAAAGAGGTCCGGCGCTAAAAACGGGCAGGGTGGTGACCATTGACGCCAAAATCACCGAGGCAATGGGCATTGCCAACATTCTGAGCATCGATTGTTCGCGGTCAAAACGACTTTTATATTCCCGTCCCGGCCGGTTCGGCAATCGAATGGCGCTGACCGGAATTTTCACTCCGCCACCTCTTTGGTTTCACCATCTGGGGCGAGCATCTGCTGTTCGGTTCTCGCCTCTTCCAGATAAGGCTTCATCACAATGGCATATGGCGTGTTGGCGGGATCGGCAAAGGGCAGGCCAAGCGCACCGTCGCTGGTTTTGCGGATAACTCGTGCAAATGGGATATTCGCGCCATAAAGACCGCCATTGCCAGAGGTAATGATGATGTCACCGACCTTGAAAGGGTTTTCGCCGAGGTTCAGCGGCTTGATCAGAACGAACCCGTTGCCAAGGCCCGCCGAAAATGCCGGAAGACCGTCGCTTGCCCGCATGACGGGAACTAGGTTTTCGCTGTCCGTTACCAACAATACGCGCGCGGTCGTTGGCCCTGTTTCTATAACGCGGCCGATAAGTCCGGCTGGCCCACGAACAGGTTGGGCACGTTCAACGCCGAAATTACGCCCGATCGATAAGGTGGCGATCCGCCGTGTGCTTGATGCGGTGGAACTGATCAGGCGACCAACGGCCACTTGCTGCATATCGCCATCTGATAAGTTGAGTAACCCGCGAAGCCGGTCATTTTCGATACGCAAGGCCCGCACCTCGATGAATGCGTTGCGGCTCGCCTTCAATTCTTTTTCGAGCGTTACATTTTTCGATGCTGCGTTGATATAGGCCGAAATAGAGTGCGTTATCGCTTGTGTGGATTGCTGTGCCTTACTGACCACCCGCGCGACGGGAGCCGTTACTTCAGTGCCAAGGATTCGCAATGCAGAAAATCCAGCCGGATCGACCACTGAAATCGTCAGAAGCAGGGCAGCCACTATCGTTCCTGCAATCGCAACCACATAAGTTACGAACAGGCTATATTGCGCCTTCCGGGAAAATCCCGAGCGCCGATGTGGCGGCGGCGCCATCCTAACCACACCCTAAGCGGTGAGCAGGACGCCGCGGAAGATCGGGTCTTCCATGGCCCGGCCAGTACCAATGGCAACGCAGGTCAGCGGATCTTCGGCAACGGTGACAGGAAGGCCGGTTTCATCGCGCAGAAATTCGTCAAGACCGGCCATCAAAGCACCGCCACCTGTCAGAACAATACCTTGATCTACGATGTCAGCTGCCAATTCTGGCGCGGTGTTTTCAAGTGCAACGCGCACACCTTCGAGGATGGTGCCGATCGGTTCCGATAAGGCTTCGGCAATCTGGCCCTGATTAATCGAAATTTCTTTCGGCACGCCATTTACAAGATCACGGCCCTTGATGTGCAAGGTCTGGCCAACGCCGTCGGCGGGTGGACGGGCGGTGCCAAAATCCTTTTTGATCCGCTCTGCGGTTGCTTCACCGATCAGCAGGTTATGGTGTCGTCTCACATAAGACACAATCGCTTCGTCCATCTTATCACCACCGGTACGAACGGAGGTTGTGTACGCAAGGCCGCGCAAGGACAGGATAGCAACTTCAGTCGTGCCACCGCCAATATCGACGACCATCGAACCAATGGGTTCCGTTACGGGCATGTCTGCGCCAATCGCAGCCGCCATTGGCTCTTCAATCAGGAACACTTCCGATGCGCCCGCGTTCGACGCCGCATCGCGAATCGCACGCCGTTCTACCGATGTCGAACCTGATGGAACGCAAATAACGATTTCGGGGTAGCTAAACATCCGGCGCTTACCATGCACCTTATGGATGAAGTATTTGATCATTTGTTCGGCAACATCAATGTCTGCAATCACGCCATCGCGTAAGGGGCGAATAGCCTCAATGCTGTCGGGTGTCTTGCCCATCATCAGCTTGGCGTCATCGCCAACGGCCTTTACGCGCTTGATACCGTTTATGGTTTCAATCGCCACGACAGACGGTTCGTTCAGGACGATGCCTTGCCCGCGCACATAGACCACCGTGTTGGCGGTGCCGAGGTCGATAGCCATATCCTGCGATGCGAAACGGAAAAACTTGCCAAATACCATGTAATATCCACCCAATCTTGTTTGGTGAGAGCCCTTTGGAGCGTGTCCATATAATCGCGCGGTCCTAGCGGAATTTGCTGTTTTTAAAAACAGATATTTGGCTGGATTGCGGACGATTAAGGAGTCGCTTGAACAGTCCGCTTGGGCTAGGAACCTGCGGATGTCAATAAGAAGGCTCCCCGAAAATCTGGTCAATCGCATTGCCGCTGGCGAAGTGGTGGAAAGACCGGCTAGCGCGTTGAAGGAGCTGGTCGAAAACGCTATTGATTCGGGTGCGCGGACCATAAACGTGCGCTTGAGCGCAGGCGGCATTGATCTGGTGGAAGTCACCGACGATGGCTGCGGCATGTCCCCATCCGACATGGCATTGGCGCTGGAACGCCATGCGACGTCCAAACTGCCCGATGAAGATATTGAGATGGTCTCGACTTTGGGTTTCCGGGGGGAGGCTTTGCCGTCGATTGCCAGCGTGTCCAAAATGACGATGGAGAGCCGACCGGCGGGTGCCGAAGGCTGGACGCGGACGGTGGATCATGGCGTGGTCACAGGTGAGGGCCCTGCCGCTCTGCCCGTTGGCACGCGGGTGCGCGTTGAAAATCTGTTCGGCAATGTGCCCGCACGGCGCAAATTCCTGCGCAGTGCGCGCGCCGAATATGCAGCCGCGCTCGACACGATGAAGCGGCTTGCCATGGCACGGCCGGACATTGGCTTTGTCGTCGAACATGACGGGCGGCGTGCGTTGGCGGTGCAGCCAACATCCGCGCGGCCCGAACGTGTTGCGGCGCTCACCAGTCATGAGCTGATCGACAACAGCGTGGCGCTCGATTTTGAACGCGACGGCGTCCGCCTTGGCGGCGTGGCCAGCCTGCCGACCTATAATCGCGGCGTTGCGGACCATCAATTTCTCTTCGTCAATGGCCGTTCGGTGAAGGACAGGCTGCTCATCGGCGCGGTGCGCGGCGCGTATGCCGAAATGCTGGCGCGGGACCGGCATGCGGTGGTGGCCTTGTTTCTGGACCTGCCGCCGACTTTAGTTGACGTAAATGTCCACCCCGCCAAGACCGAAGTGCGCTTTCGCGACCCTGCGCTCATTCGCGGAATGATCGTATCGGGCCTGCGCCATGCGCTGGATCAATCGGGCTTTCGCAGCGTGCAAAGGCCAAGCGCCGATGCACTTGCGGCGTGGCAGCAGGAACCGATGCAAACCGCGCAAGGCGACATATTTGCGCGGCCTGCCACTTTGGGCGCACCTACGTATCAGGGCAATTATGGGCAGCGTCCCGCATATCCGTCAGTCTATGAAAACCGCAGCAGCTTTGCCGATTTGGGCGCGATCCCGGGCGAAGACCTTGCGCCCTTATGGGGCAGGGCGGCCGAGGCGCATGAACCCGTCCCCGACCGCGCGCGCAATCCGCTTGGCGTTGCGCGTGGGCAAGTCGCCAATACCTATATCGTGGCTGAGGCCGAAGATGGCCTTGTCATCGTTGACCAACATGCCGCGCATGAACGGCTGGTGCTTGAACGGATGCGCAAGGCAATGGCGGCAGCGGGCGGCGCTGTTCCGTCACAGGCATTATTGTTGCCCATCGTCGTGGAATTGGAAGAACCCGCCTGCGACCGTCTTGAGGCGCGCGCAGAGGAGCTTTCCGCCTTCGGGCTGGACGTCGAACGCTTCGGACCCGGCGCAATGCTTGTGCGCGCAACGCCCGCCGTGCTCGGCGATGGCGATGCCAAGGGGTTGTTGGAGGATCTCGCCGACGATCTCGCCGCTTATGACGACGCGCTGTCGTTAAAAGAACGCATCGATCATGTCGCCGCCACCATGGCCTGCCACGGCTCCGTCCGCGCCGGCCGCGTGCTGTCCGTCACCGAAATGAACGCCCTGCTGCGCGAAATGGAAATCACCCCGCATAGCGGGCAGTGCAACCATGGCAGGCCAACTTGGGTGAAATTGGCGCTGGGGGATGTGGAGAAGCTTTTTGGTAGAAAATGATTGACTTAGCGTCAAAATTTTTATATATTATACAATAGCATAAGGCGCATTTTGCTAAAGTCTGCTAGCACCCCGTTGTATAGTGGTACTCTAAGGCGACTAATGCCCGACTATACGCAGTCATTATTAAAGCCTGAGACAATACGTTATGACAAACAACCGAATATCTGACCAATTGCGTTATATGACCGTGCGTATTCTTACCTCGCAAAGTCAAACAACGAACTGGACGGGTACCGGGACGGGATTTCTATATTATTTTAAAAAGGGTGAAATCTTAGCGCCCTTACTAGTGACCAACAAGCACGTCATTGACGGAGCTGAAGTCATTGGATTAAATTTTCACGTTACTTTAGATAATAATGAAACACCCTTGCCCGGCTCTGGTAGGCTCATCACATTCTCTGTGGACCAAGTTCCCATTATTCGTCATCCCGATCCCAACGTTGATTTGGCAGCAATTGCTGTTGCGCCACTTCTCGAACACGCGGGCACCAATGAAGGATGGCAGCCCTATATCAAGTGCCTCGATAAAACCCATCTACCTTCGACGGAGATGATGGCCGACTTCGGTTCCTTAGAAGACATTGTAATGGTTGGGTATCCGACCGGGCTGGTGGACGCAGTCAACAATTTTCCGGTTGTTCGTAGGGGTATCACATCTACGCCATATACGGCAGACTACCAAGGGAAGCGCGAGTTTCTCGCGGATATTCCTATCTACGGAGGATCATCTGGCTCACCTATTTTCGTAGTGAATGAGGGCTCGTATTCCACGGCCAATGCGTTGGTCGTGGGAACGCGATTCGCGTTAATCGGGGTGCTTTACGCTGGGCATACCGAAACAATGAATGGCGAAATCGTAGCGGAGCCCGTTCCAACAAATCTGGCACCCGTCGCAAAGGTTACCCACATGATAAACTTGGGATTGTGTATCAAGAGCTCATTGATTGAAGATCTTGCAGTGCAAATTCCGGGATGGTGAATGTCTATGTCCAACGAAAACAATTAATTGGCTTTTGTGGCAAGCTAGCGCCACACGCCGCTTGGAGCAAGTAAGACCCTGAAACAAGTTCAGGGTGACGGATGTGATCCGTGGCATAATCAACGCCCCCCAAACGTCATGCTGAACTCGTTTCAGCATCTTACTTTTTACGTTCATGGACCAGCGCACCCGACCTCAAACATTAAACCGAAACAACATAATATCCCCGTCTTTGACGAGATATTCCTTGCCTTCTGATCGCCATTTGCCGGCTTCTTTCGCGCCGGCTTCGCCGTTGAATTGCACATAATCTTCATAGGCCATGGTTTCGGCGCGGATGAAGCCTTTTTCGAAATCGCTGTGGATCGCGCCTGCCGCATTGGGCCCCGTTGCGCCCTTGGTCACAGTCCAGGCCCGCGCTTCTTTGGGACCAACGGTGAAGAAGGTGATCAGCTGGAGCAATTCATAGCCAGCGCGGATGACGCGGGCGAGGCCGGTTTCGGTGAGGCCCAAATCTTCCAAGAAAACCTCGCGGTCTTCGGTCGGCATCGTTGAAATTTCGGCCTCAATCGCGGCGGAGACGACCACCGCTTCTGCGCCCTCTGCCTTTGCCTTTTCAAAAACGCGCGCGGACAAAGCGTTGCCATGGGCCGCGCTCGCTTCCTCGACGTTGCAGACATAGAGCACGGGTTTCGCGGTCAAAAGCTGCGCCATTTGGAAATGCCGTTCTTCTTCGATATCATCGCGCTTGGTGAGGCGCGCTGGCTTGCCTTCGCGCAACAGGTCTAGCGCGCGGCCCAGCACAAGCGCACTGATCTTGGCTTCCTTGTCGCCCTGCGTCCCTTTTTTGACGAGGTTGGGGACACGCTTTTCAAGGCTTTCAAGGTCGGACAGCATCAATTCGGTCTCGACGGTTTCGGCGTCGGAAATCGGGTCAATCTTATTGTCCACATGTTGAATGTCGTCATCTTCGAAACAACGCAAAACGTGGACAATAGCGTCGACTTCGCGGATATTGCCGAGGAACTGGTTGCCAAGGCCCTCACCCTGTGACGCGCCGCGCACAAGGCCAGCGATATCGACAAAGCCCAATTGGGTTTCGATAATCTTCTGACTGCCACCGATTTTGGCGATGGTCTGCAAGCGTGGGTCGGGGACGGCGACATTGCCGATATTGGGTTCAATCGTGCAGAAGGGATGGTTGGCCGCCTGCGCCGCCGC
>Ga0209550_10007303_pt1 | contig 10233 bp, 10 predicted proteins | sample LauGreSuBDMM15SN_2_FD_187567 | JGI IMG/M metagenome (GOLD analysis project Ga0209550, IMG submission 187567) | Freshwater lake microbial communities from Lake Michigan, USA - Su13.BD.MM15.SN (SPAdes) (version 5) | ecosystem: Environmental > Aquatic > Freshwater > Lake | place: Lake Michigan... | reverse complement strand
CCAATTCCATGCTCGCCCGTGCAGGTGCCACCCATCGCAATAATTGCTGAGGTGGTCTTATGTGTGAGTTCACGAATGGCATCGAGCTCTTCAGGCTTTGTTGGATCAGTGACGATAAAGGTGTGGAAATTACCGTCAGCCACATGTCCCAAGATGGAGTGTGGGAATGGTGATTCCTTCAAAATCTTCTCTGCAATCGCAACTGCATCAGCAAGTTTTGAAAGCGGAACTGCAGCATCGGTACTGATGGCGCGCTTTCCAGGAAATGCTGCAATGCCGGCCCAATATGCATTGTGACGTGCTTGCCACAACTTACGGCGCTGGCCTTCCTCCGTCGTCCATTCAAAATCTGTGCCACCAAAGTCAGATGTGATCTCTTGAACTACCTTGGCATCTTCTTCCACACCACGAGGAGATCCATGGAATTCAAAGAGAAGTGTGGGCGCTTCTTGCAGTGTGAGCCCATCATGGGCGTTAACGTTCTTAATCGATTGCGCGTCCAGGAATTCACAGCGAGCAATAGCAACACCAGATCGCACAATGGCTATCGCTGCCTGCACACCATCGGCTAGGGATGGAAAACGCGATACTGCAGCAGCCATCTTCTCTGGAATACCAAAGACACGAAGGGTAATTTCTGTGACGATGGCAAGTGTGCCTTCAGAACCAACAATGAGTCGTGTTAAGTCATAGCCTGCAGAGAGTTTGCGAGTCTCACGTCCTGCATGGATAACTGTGCCATCTGCCAATACTGCGGTGAGTTTGAGTACATTCTCACGCATAGATCCATAGCGCACAGTTGTAGTTCCAGCAGCTCCGGTTGAGGTCATTCCACCGATCGTTGCATCAGCGCCAGGATCTACCGAGAAGAACAATCCATCATTTGATAGCTTCTTATTCAGCGCCATGCGCTTAACGCCAGCTTGCACAGTCACTGTTAAATCATCAGGAGAGATTTTGATAATCGAATCCATCTCACTTAAATCCAGTGAGATTCCACCAAAGAGAGGCAACACATGGCCTTCAAGGGATGAACCAACGCCGAAGGCAACGACGGGAATACCTTCACCGTTGCAGTATGCAAGGACTTTGGAGACTTCATCCGTTGAGTGAACTGTGACTACGGCAGATGGTCGAACGGGAGGAAATGCTGATTCATCGCGCCCATGGCTATCTAGTACTGATTCATTTTGAGAGATGCGACCGCTGACCAAAGATGAGAGAGCCTTTACCTGCGGATCAGAGAGATCTACGCGTTTGGTAATAGCCATCACTATCTCGATTCTTATCGAAGTTGTAACGAACTGTAGCCCCGAAGGGATTCGAACCCTCGTAGCTGACTTGAGAAGCCAGAGTCCTAGGCCGCTAGACGACGGGGCCGTGCCAAAAAATTACTAGGACAAACATATTAAGTTGTGCGTAACTGCTGTATATCGCTGGGGTACCAGGACTCGAACCTAGACTTACTGAACCAGAATCAGCAGGGCTGCCAATTACCCCATACCCCAATACTTTTCACCGTGTGGCAAGGTGGAAAGTTTACCTTAACAAAAGGGTAGAAATTACAGCGGCAATTTAGAGCGCTAGGGCCTTGGAAATACGGGCTAAGCAGGCCTCTTTCCCAAGCAACTCCATTGATTCAAAGAGCGGTGGAGAGATAGTGCTTCCAGTTGTTGCAATACGAAGTGCGGTAAATGCAATACGTGGCTTGAGCCCTAGCTCTTCAATCAGGGATGCACGAAGCACCGCTTCAATTGCTTCGTGGTTCCACGTTGCAACTCCCTCAAGATCTGCAAGTGAGCGCTTCAAAATATCTTTGGCCCCAGCATCAGTTATCTTTGAAACCGCATCAGCATCGACAGCAAATTCCTTCACAAAGAGGAATTTCAATAACTGAGGTGCTTCATCAAGCTTGACGATGCGCTCTTGAATAATGGGAAGTGCCTGCTTGACCAGCTCAACTTCAGCATTAGTGCCTGTAATGATTCCAGCCTTAATGAGAAATGGCATGGTCCATGTGGCGAACTCTTCAAGGCTTAAGGCACGGATTTTATCGCCGTTAATTGCCTCAAGCTTTTTCATATCAAAGCGGGCAGGAGATGAGTGCACCTTCTCCACGGTAAAGAGCTCAGTGAGCTCCTTCATGGAAATATTCTCGCGATCATCACCTGGTGACCATCCGAGTAGAGCTAGATAATTACAGATTGCCTCAGGCAGATATCCCTGCTCGCGATACCAAGCGATAGAGACTTCACCGTTGCGCTTAGAAAGCTTTGCATTATCTGCACCCATGACAAAGGGAAGGTGAGCAAAGACTGGGTAATCCTCTAACTTCACTCCCATCGCCTGATACACACGAATCTGTCGTGGAGTTGAAGACAAGAGATCCTCACCGCGTAATACGTGAGTCACACCCATCAGAACATCATCGACAGCAACAGCGAGCGTGTAGAGAGGTGAGCCATCTGCGCGCACAAGAACAAAGTCAGGAACAAACTTGTGATCAAAAGTCACATCGCCGCGGATTTCATCTCTGAAAGTCGTTGTGCCATCAGGCATGCGCATGCGCACAACGCCTTCTCGACCTTGTGCTTTAAAGGCAGCGATTTGATCTGCTGTTAGCTCACGGCAATGTCCGTTGTATCCGGGTGCAACATTTGCAGCTCGCTGTGATTCACGCACTGCTTCAAGTTCATCCGGTGAGCAGTAACAGTAGTAAGCATCTTTTTGATCGAGGAACTTCTGTGCCCACTCTGCATAGATATCAAGACGTTGTGATTGAAGGTAAGGACCATTTGGGCCACCAACTTCTGGACCCTCATCCCATTGCAGACCAAGCCACTTTAAGGTGTCTATTGCTGCATTGATGTATTCATCAGTAACGCGCGTTGTATCAGTATCTTCAATACGAAAGAGGAATGTGCCACCCGTGTGACGGGCATATGCCCAATCAAAGAGTGCTGTTCGGATATTTCCAACGTGGAGATCTCCTGTGGGAGATGGCGCAAAACGTACCTTTACTTTTTTACTCATGGACGCGCGCTCACCTTATTGGTTAATTGGCCAAGGCCTTCGATGGATATAGCAATAGTAGATTTTTCAGGCATTGGTCCGATTCCAGCTGGTGTGCCAGTAATGATTACATCGCCAGGCAAGAGAGTCATCACTTGAGTCACGAAGTGAATAATATCTTCGACCTTAAAGATCATGTCAGATAACTTGGCATCTTGCTTGATTTCACCGTTAAGCGTTGTGGTGATGCGCTGTGTGCCAGGGACAAACTCTGTTTCAATCCATGGACCAAGCGGGCAGAAGGTATCAAATGACTTTGCGCGCATCCACTGTCCATCACGCTTTTGTAGTTCGCGAGATGTCACATCATTTGCCAAGGTATATCCGAAGATCACATCTTTAACGCGCTCTCTCGGAACTTCCTTACATACGCGACCAATCACAATGGCAAGCTCTGCTTCATAATCAATAGTGGGAGCCATTGCAGGCCAGACGATGGTGTCGCCAGGTCCAATGACAGATGTATTCGGCTTTAAGAAGATGATGGGTTCATCGGGAACAACGCCACCCATTTCAGCTGCGTGATCTGCATAGTTCTTACCCACTGCAACAATCTTGGAGCGAGGAATGACTGGTGCCAATAGGCGCACCTTTGTCAGATCGACCTTCGCTGCTGTCTTTTGAATGCCGTGATAGATCGGATCTCCTGAGATGATCGAAATCTGATTATCTTCTTCAAGGATTCCAAAGAGCGGGTCGGTACCTAAACCTGCATCAGGCTGAGGTGTAAATCGAACTACGCGCATTGGGCAATCTTATCTTCAAGGCGTAAATAAGGCTAAAGCGAGCTTTCCTTGCCGTCTGAATCAATATAGAAAATCGTTGCAGTAGGTGCAAAATCCTTAATCGCCTTGGTATTTGCAGGAAGTGATCCTGTAGCAACAACGCTCTCAATTCCTGTTATTCCAGATGCAAGAGCCACAGTAAGTACTGCTTCAAATGCATCAAGGTTGAGAGATGGTGATGTCACATTAATCGCAACATAGGTGCGTCCTGTGTTATCGCGCAGCGCTGCTGCTTGCTGTGCACCACTTCGAGCAAGGGTGGAGGTAGCAAGAGTCACCAGCTTTGTATCTTCTGGATTATTCATGCTCATCAATCTCCGTATCTAGTCGCTCAATAATAACTGAGCTAATACGACGTCTGCGTCCCACAGGGCGCTCAGATGTAATCGACCAGCCTTGCAAATCTATGGTCGATCCTGCAATCGGAACACGGCCTAACTTCTCAGCCATATATCCGCCGATGGTGTCGACATCTTCAAACTCATCACGATCCATCTCAATCTTGAGCTCATCAGCTAAATCTTCAACATGCATCGTGGCCTTTGCACGGGCCTTGGTCTCAGTAATCCATGTGAAAGCTTCTATGCCATCATCGTATTCATCGGCAATCTCACCAACAATCTCTTCAATAATGTCTTCAATAGTGATAATTCCTGCAGTTCCACCATATTCATCGACAACGATGGCAAGGTGGATCTGATCGCGCTGCATCTCCTTCAATAACTCTGCAGCTTCCTTATTCTCAGGCACAAAGACAGCAGGGCGAGTGTGTTGCTCAACCTTCTCAGTTGTCTCTGCTTCATGGTGATCGAGTGCTCGCTTTGCTAAATCTTTCACATAGGCGATTCCGATGATGTTATCGATGCCATCTCCGACTACAGGAACACGTGAATAACCGGAGCGAAGTGCGAGTGAGAGCGCCTGGCGCAGAGTCTTATCTTTCTCAATCCAGACCATATCTGTGCGCGGAACCATAAGCTCGCGCACCAAGGTGTCCCCTAGTTCAAATACATTATGAATCATCTCGTGCTCATCTGATTCAACAAGGCCGCGGGTGTGGGCGTGATCCATGAGCTGTCGTAGCTCATCTTCATCTGAGAGAAGCCCCCATGCAAAACCCTTAAATGCCAAGCTAATCTTCTTTACTATTTTTACCTTCACAGTTATTTGGTCACTGTCAGTGACCACTCCTTCACTATTTTCTCTTGCAACGCGAACATGACTTTCTCTTCATCAGGATCTGCGTGGTCATAGCCCAAGATATGGAGCAAGCCATGTGTAGCAAGGATATAGATTTCTTCTTCAACGCTATGACCTGCGCTCTGCGCTTGAGCAGCTGCAACTGCAGGAGCAATCACGATATCTCCAAGAGTTACCACTTCACCTTTGCTTTCAGGCAGATCCATAGGAAATGAGAGAACATCTGTGGGTCCTGGTTCATCCATCCACTTAATATGAAGCTCTTCCATCTCTTGAGGATCGACAAAGGTCAGAGAAATCTCACACTCAGGGTTGAGCTCCATATATTCAATACCGAAATCAATCAGGGTGTGCATCTGGGTTTCGGGCACCAAAGCGCCAGAGCGATTAACTAGCTCAACGGTCATGATTTGCGAATGGAATGCGGCATAGTCTTTGCTGCATCGTATTTGTCATAAGCCTTCACAATGTCACCGATTAAGCGATGGCGCACAACGTCATCTGCGGTGAGCTCCAAGAATGCGATGTCATCAACGCCATCGAGGATGTCTCGAATAATGCCAAGACCTGAACGTTGCCCGTTAGGTAGATCATTTTGAGTGATATCGCCTGTAATCACCATCTTGGAACCAAATCCAAGGCGCGTTAAGAACATCTTCATCTGCTCAGGTGTGGTGTTCTGTGCTTCATCCAAGACAATAAATGCATCATTGAGTGTGCGACCGCGCATAAAGGCAAGTGGTGCTACTTCAATCACGCCGGTCTGCATCAGACGAGGAATTGCTTCAACATCGATCATGTCTTGCAGAGCATCAAAGAGTGGTCGAAGATAAGGATCAATCTTCTCATTCAGCGTTCCAGGTAAAAATCCCAGCTTCTCCCCTGCTTCAACAGCAGGACGAGACAAGATAATGCGATTGACTTTCTTTGCTTGAAGGGCAGCGACTGCCTTTGCCATCGCAAGATAAGTCTTTCCAGTTCCAGCTGGCCCAATTCCAAATGTGATGGTGTTCTCTTCAATCGCATCGACATAGAGCTTTTGGTTCGCAGTCTTTGGGCGAATTGTCTTGCCACGGTTAGAGACAATATTGAGTGAGAGAACTTCACCAGGGTTATGTGCTGGTTGAGCTTCAAGCATCGCAATGCTGCGTAAGACTGCATCTACGTTGAGGTTTTGACCTGAACGGATAACAACCATCATCTCGGTAATCAACTTCTCCATCGCAAGGCAGTCGATATGTGGTCCGCGCAGAGTAATTTCATTGCCGCGCACAGTGGCATTGACTGAAGGAAATGCTGCCTCGATTGCCAACATATTTGCATCATTGGCTCCGACGAGTGAAACCATCGGGATGGCGGGTGGGACGGTGATTAAGAGGCGTTCCATATGACTGAAAATCTATCGGTATCCAGGTCAATTCACCACACAGAAAGGGCGGTGTTGACGGCAGATAATGCAGCTAGTCCTGCATGTGCTGAGCGCAGAACAGGCCGTCCCATCAAGGCAACCTTCGCTCCCGCTGCTGCAAAGGTATCGATTTCATCATCTGTTAACCCACCTTCAGGTCCGATGATAATTGCAACCTTTGCGCAACCCGGTGCCACAACTTCTGAAACTTTCATTGTTGCTGATTCGTGAAAGACGATCGCTAAATCAGCTTGTGCAATCTGATCCACAACAGCATTTGTTGCAGCTACGCCCATGACCTCAGGGATGCGAAAGCGGCGTGATTGCTTACTTGCCTCACGTGCTGTTGTCTGAAGCTTTTCAATCTTGTCATCTGATTTTCCAATGCTGCGCGCAGCCTTCCACATCACAATGCGATCTGCTCCACCTTCAGTGCATAGCTCAATGGCTTCCTTGATGCGATCACCCTTAGGAATTGCTTGAATGATTGTGAAGTGTGTTCCAAGTGCATCTTGATGACCTGTCTCAAGAACGTCAACGGTCATATGCTTCTTATAAACTTCCTTTGCCTGCACATGAGACCAATTTCCCTTGCCATCAGAGAGATTGAAGTCATCTCCACTCTTGGTGCGAAGCACGCGAATAGCATGGAGTGCATCATCGTTATTGAATTCATATGTGCTTCCCACTGTGGTGGGAAGATCGTCAACGAAGAAGAGGGTGCGCATTAGCGGCCAAATGCATCGCGGAATTTAGAGAAGAGTCCTTCTCTATGGCCTTTAATCTTCACATCGCCCTCTTTTTCACCACGAGATGATGCAAAATCCTTGAGTAACTTCTCTTGATCACGGCTGAGCTTGTGAGGTGTGGCAACATCGACATGGACGATGAGATCACCGCGCTGTGTAGTGCGAAGACGTGTCATGCCCTTGCCCTTGACGGCAATTGTTGCACCGCTCTGAGTTCCTGCCTTGATCTCCACCTTGACTGGACCATCGAGTGTTTCAACGGCCACTGTTGTGCCAAGGGATGCTGCAGCGAATGAGACTTCAATGGCAATATGTAAATTGTCACCATCGCGTAGCAAGAATTCATGTTCTTCTTCAACGATTTCAACGTAGAGATCTCCTGCAGGTCCCCCGCCTTGTCCTACTTCACCGCGACCTGCCATCTGAATACGGTTACCAGTCTCAACACCTGCTGGGACTTTGATGTTGATTGTCTGGCGTGCACGCACACGACCATCGCCACCGCATTCACGACATGGATCGGTAATAACACTTCCATAACCAGAGCAGTTATTACATGGACGGGATGTCATCACTTGACCGAGGAATGACTTCTGAACAAATTGAGTTTCACCGCGCCCCTTACAGACTGGACACATTGATGGTGCGCTCTGGTTAGCAGTTCCTTGTCCTTCACACTTCTGGCAGATGACAGCAGATTCCAAAGTGATATCGCGCTCTGTTCCAAAACATGCCTCATTGAGATCTACCTCAATGCGAATGAGTGCATCTTGTCCTTGGCGCATACGTGGACGCGGTCCACGATTTCCACCGCCACCAAAGAATGCATCCATGATGTCGCTAAATCCACCGCCACCGAATCCTCCGCCGAATCCACCTTGGCCACCCATGTCATATTGCTGACGCTTTTGTGGATCAGATAACGTGTCATAGGCAGCGGTAACTTCTTTAAATTTATTCTGCACTTCAGGATCTGGGTTCACATCTGGATGCAGTTCACGTGCAATCTTGCGATATGCCTTCTTGATGTCATCTTGTGATGCACCGCGATCTAGGCCAAGCAGACCGTAATAATCAGCCATTACTGAGCGCTCTCTGTAATAAATCGACCGACATACCGAGCAACGGCAGAGACAGCTGCCATCGAACCTGCGTAATCCATACGTGTAGGTCCAAGAATTCCAAGGGAAGCATCAGAGCCATAGCCAACGCTGACAAGAGAAGTTGTCTGCAAATTCATATCTTGCTGTTCACTACCAATCGTCACATGCACTGTGGGATGGGCATCGCTTAATAGGCGTAGCAACACAACTTGTTCTTCCAGCGCTTCCAGGATTGGCGAAAGAGCTGGACCTAAATCTTCTCCAGAGCGCGCAAGGTTTGCAGTTCCAGAGATAGCCATCATCTCTCGCCCGCTTGAATCCCCAATTTTCGGATACTTCACAACAGCTACCTGCTTGGTGATATCTGCCAATAACTTTGCAGAGCGCTTCACAACTTCATCGAGATCATGTGCTCCCTCAAGGAAAGTTTCAATGGCGCGACGTTCAGCAGTTGAGAGAGGTTTGACTGCAGAGAGTTTGTCGACGAAGAGTCGATATCCACGATCGGTGGGGATGCGGCCAGCACTTGTGTGAGGCTGAGTAATAAAGCCTTCCTCTTCAAGAACTGCCATCTCATTACGGATAGTTGCAGGGCTAATTCCCAGTGCACGCTTTTCAGCAATCGCCTTTGAGCCAACAGGCTCTTGGGTCTCGACATATTCATCGACGATTGCCCGAAGGATTTCTAGGCGGCGATCAGTGGTCATAGTTTGGCAATCTTATCGTGCGAGTGCTAACGAAGCATTTCATGCGTAATGCGGTCTGCAATCAAGCGACCCTTTGGAGTCAGAGCCAGAGCGCTCTCTTTCTCAATGACATGTCCGCTCTTGATGTATTCCATAGAGCGTTCAAATTGGGCAACACTGAGCGCTGCCTTCTTCACACCTTCTGGCATACGGATTGCAAGCATGATGTATTCAGATTTCTTCTCTTCATCACTTAAAATTTCAGAATCTTTAATCGGTGAAATCCCTGCAAAGACCTTCTCTTTATAGGCATTGGGGTGCTTCACATTCCAGAATCGCTTCTGATCGATATGTGAGTGAGCACCAGGACCTAAGCCCCACCAATTATTGGATTTCCAGTAAGCAATATTGTGGCGACATTGATGTCCTGGCTTTGACCAGTTTGAAAGTTCATACCATTTCAAACCTTTTTGAAGACACTGTTGATCAACAAGTAAATACATATCGGCCATCAGATCATCATCAGGCATGGTGTATTCACCGCGCTTGATTTGAGCCGCAAGCTTTGTGCCCTCTTCAACGATGAGTGCATAGGCGCTGATGTGATCGATATTCAGAGATAGCGCCTCTTTTACCGTCGCTGCCCAGTCACTCAAAGATTCCCCTGGCGCTCCATAAATAAGGTCAACGCTGACTGATTGGAATCCGGCAGCTCGGGCCATATCAACAGCTTTGCGAACATTCTCAGGATTATGTGTGCGATCGAGGACTTTCAATACTTCAGCATTCGATGATTGCATGCCGAAAGAAATGCGATTAAAGCCTACAGCAAATAATTCATTGAGCTTTTCCTGTGTTACAGAATCTGGGTTTGCCTCTAAGGTAATTTCGCAATCATCTGTCACTCCATTGCGAGCCTTGATTGTAGTTATTACGCGTCCAAGATCTTTAGGTGGCAGAAGTGATGGAGTTCCTCCGCCGAAGAAGATAGTGGGAACCACATCTTTAGGAGCTGCCTCTAACTCTTTGAGAACTGCATCGATGTAATCCCCAGAGACAATTTCAAGGGTTGCACCGTCTTGGAGTTCAGAGGGTGTGTAGGTATTGAAGTCGCAGTAACCACAGCGACGCACGCAATATGGAATATGGACGTAGAACGAGAGCATGGCTATTTAGCCTTCGAGCTTGCGGGCTGCTTTGATCTTTTCGATATCGGCATCGGTAGCAAGG
>Ga0209550_10007301_pt1 | contig 10234 bp, 9 predicted proteins | sample LauGreSuBDMM15SN_2_FD_187567 | JGI IMG/M metagenome (GOLD analysis project Ga0209550, IMG submission 187567) | Freshwater lake microbial communities from Lake Michigan, USA - Su13.BD.MM15.SN (SPAdes) (version 5) | ecosystem: Environmental > Aquatic > Freshwater > Lake | place: Lake Michigan, USA... | reverse complement strand
AAATATTTCACTCTTTGTGATGAATCTCTTTGTTGCTAGCAACGCAATTGTGAGATTGACTAAACGCTCACTCTTCCGCGACACCGTAAGAGCCTTTCGCAGGACGACGTCGGCGGGCAAGTACCTCAACACCAGGTGCCATACGACGAGACTGAATAAGAAAACCTGTATGACCAATCATGCGCTGTTGAGGGCGAACTGCTAAGCCTTCATGGTGCCATCCACGCACAATCGTTTCGCTACTCTCTGGTTCCGTGAAGCGACCATCATCTTTGAGGGCTTCAGCAGTTACTGAAAGCTGCGTTGTTGTTGCGACATAGGCTAGAAAAACTCCGCCTGGTCGTAGCGCGCGAGCAGCAAGATCAACGCATTCCCACGGGGCCAACATGTCGAGTACAACTCGGTCGTACTCAGATTCAAAATTTTGATCCTGTAAATCCCCAACACTAAGTGACCAGTTAGATGGTTTCTCTCCAAAATAATTTGAAATATTTGAGTGCGCATTCTCGGCGAAATCAGCGCGTCTCTCAATAGAATTTACTTTTCCAGATGGACCTACGGCTCTCAATAGAGAAATGGTGAGTGCTCCGCTTCCAACACCTCCTTCGAGAACTCGCGCACCTGGATAAATATCAGCAAGTCCCACAATCATTGCCGCATCTTTAGGATAAACAATTGTTGCGCCACGAGGCATGGTCAGCACATAGTCAGCGAGTAGAGGTTTGAAAGCGGTAAATTTGAGACCTGCAGTTGTGCTTACGACGCTTCCTTCAGGTAATCCAATGAGTTCATCGTGAACAATCCATCCCTTATGGGTATGCCACTCTTTTCCCGGTGTGATTGTGAAGCTGTATAACTTGCCTTTTGGATCGGTAAGTTGAATACGATCACCAGCTGAGAAATACCCGAGGTTAGACACCAGAGCATTCTAGGCGTTTGAGGGTATCTTCGCCTCTATGGTACTACCTCTTCGACTATCGCCGAGTCGCATCTCTGATTTCAATAATTGCCCTCAGCATTACAAATATCGAGTCGTTGATAAGTTACCCGAACCACCAAGTATTGATGCCGAACGTGGAACCCTTGTCCATACAGTTTTACATGACCTCTTTGAATCTCCTGCTGCGGAGCGAACTCCAGAAAAGGCAATTGAATTACTGCCATCGCGGTGGGTTGAACAAATGGAAAGCAAACCAGAATTAGCGACAATTATTACGAATGAAAAAGAATGGCTAGATAGAGCGAGTGCTCTCTTGCGTGTCTATTTTGATTTAGAAGATCCTTCTTCTTTTGAAGCAACACATCGTGAATTGCATTTGGAAAACGATCTTAGTGAAAAACTTTATCTTCATGGATACGTTGACAGACTCGATGTTGCACCAACAGGTGAGGTACGAATCATCGATTATAAGACTGGAAAATCACCGAAACCGGGATGGGAAGAGAAAGCCCTTTTCCAATTGCGCGTCTACGCACTCCTGTATTGGAAGAACCACGGAGTACTTACGCGACTATTGCAATTGATTTATCTAGGTGATGGAAAAGTTGTACGCAGCCAACCAACGATTGCCGATCTCGAATCTACAGAAAAAATACTCTTACAAATTGCCCGTGATTTAGAAGCATCATATGAAAAAGATTACTGGCCAACTAAAACTAGTCGCCTATGCGACTGGTGCCATTTCAAATCTATCTGCCCAGCCCACAATAATTAGTGTAAAGTGAAATGCTTGTAGTACTCGCCTAATACATCCAGGTCGAGTTCTTCAAGACTTTTTATCACTCGCACTCGTGGCGATTCATTCACAGTCACAAAATGCGGAACAGCGATAAGGAAGGCCCCTGATGAGGTAGCTGCCGCTACCCCGGTAAGTGAGTCTTCAAAAATTAGACAATTACTAATATCAACACCAAAAAACTCTGCCGCCTTGAGGTAACCCTCAGGTGCTGGCTTCGTTTCTTTGACATCATCGGATGAGATGGTGGTTGCAAAATCATGATCAACTCCACTAAGAACTGCATTGACAATATTTCGTGGACTTGCAGAAACCATAGCAATGGGAACTCCCGCAGCCTTCAGAGCGCTAGCCAATTTTTGTGCTCCAGGCATCAGTTGCGTTCCGGCTGAAAGTTTTGCGACAACGATTTTTATGAGTTCGTCTGTAAAAAATTTCTGACTTTCAACCTTTGCTAAGGAGAACATATATTCTCCAACGCGAGTCAACGGGCCACCAAGGCAATAAACCTGATCGTCATGTGTCCACGCATGGCCATATCGAGCCATTAATTCAGTTTCACCCTCAAGCCACAAAGGTTCAGAATTGGCGAATAGCCCATCCATATCAAAGAAGACAGCGCTAAAAAATTTCTCCATTAGTTAGCGTTGAAGTACTTTGCTTCTGGGTGATGCACGATGATTGCAGAAGTCGATTGTTCGGGATGTAATTGGAACTCCTCTGATAATTCAACTCCAATGCGACCAGGATCTAATAATTCACAGAGTTGAACTTGCTGCTCAAGATCTGGACAGGCAGGATAACCAAATGAATAACGGGAGCCTCGATAACCCTGATCCAATATCTCTTGTAAATCAGGTGAATCTAGATTATTTAGTGCTAACTCCTCACGAATACGCGCATGCCAATGCTCTGCTAACGCTTCAGTGAGTTGCACAGATAAACCATGGAGTTCCAAATAATCTCGATAGGCATTTGCTTCAAAGAGTTTGGCACTTGCAGCACTGACTGATGCACCCATCGTTACGATATGGAAAGCGACCACATCTGCTTTTCCTGATTCCTTACTGGCAAAGAAATCACTGATGCAAAGACGTCGATCTCGCGTTTGTCGTGGAAACTTGAATCGGGTGCGTTCTTTACCTTTATCGGAACCTTCATGATGCAAAATTACTAAGTCATTGCCGTCGCTAACGCAAGGGAAGTATCCATATACGACAGCAGCATTGAGCCAACCCTGTGATTGTGCTTGATTGATAAGAGCGCGCAATCGCGGACGCCCTTCCTCTTCGACCATCGTTTCGTATTCGCCGCGGTTACCTTTTAGTCCCCACTGACCCACGAAGAGTGCTCGCTCGTCGAGCATCCCTGAATATTGCGCAAGAGGGATTCCTTTGATAACTCGCGAACCAAAGAATGGAGTATTCGGAATATCAATATCGATTACCACATCACTGCGTCGTGTATCGATTTGTGTCTCACTTGCAATCTTGCGCGTGTTCGCGACTCTACGTTCGCGAAGAGCGGGTAGAGCCGCACCAAGGTCGCCACGTTTAATGGCCATGATTGAATCCATCAGGCGTAGTCCTTCAAATGCATCTCGAGCATAGCGAACTTCACCTGGAAATACAGAGGCCAAATCTTGTTCAACATAGGCACGTGTGAGAGCTGCTCCCCCGAGAACAATTGGCCATCTCTGATCGAGTCCTCGAGATGTAATCTCTTCAAGATTTTCTTTCATAATTACTGTTGACTTGACGAGCAATCCACTCATACCGATTGCATCTACATCCGATTCAAGAGCGGCGTCGATAATCTGGTTTACCGTCTGCTTAATACCAATATTTACAACGCGATAACCATTATTTGTAAGAATAATATCGACCAAATTCTTACCGATATCGTGAACATCACCTTTGACTGTAGCGAGCAACATAGTTCCACGCCCTGCTTCATCAGTCTTCTCCATATGCGGTTCTAGAAGTGCGACCGCACTCTTCATTACTTCAGCGCTTTGAAGCACAAATGGCAATTGCATCTCACCTTTACCGAAAAGCTCTCCAACTTCTTTCATGCCTTCGAGAAGGTAATCATTGATTATCGCTAGTGGTGCTATTCCTTGCGCTCGAGCTGCATCTAGATCATCTTCAAGTCCGACTTTTTCACCATCGATGATGCGTCGCTCTAGACGTTTTTCGAGCGGAAGAGCCGCCAGTTCAGCGGCACGTGTATTACGCGATACAGCGAGCTCTACACCTTCAAAGAGTTGGAGAAATTCAGTGAGTGGGTCATAAATACATTCATCGCCATTGAATATTCGACGGTCGTAGATGAGATCGAGTGCGACTTCCTTTTGGCGCTCTGGAATACGCGCTATAGGCATAATTTTAGAAGGATGCACAATTGCAGAATCCAAACCAGCATTGACACATTCATTCAAGAAGACTGAGTTCAAAACAACTCGTGAAGCGGGATTGAGGCCGAACGAAACGTTACTGACGCCTAGGGTTGTTTGTACCTGAGGGAATTCGACTTTCAATTGTTTGATTGCAGAAATCGTCTCAATACCATCTCGACGTGTCTCTTCTTGTCCTGTGGCAATTGGAAAAGTGAGACAGTCAATCAAAATATCTCCAGTCTGCATGCCCCATTTTTGTGTTAGATCATTTATAAGTCGCCGCGCAACTTGAAGTTTCCATTCGCAATCGCGTGCTTGGCCTTTCTCATCGATTGTAAGTGCGACAACTCCAGCACCGTGTTCAACAACGAGCGGCATAATCTTGGCGAAACGCGAATCGGCTCCATCACCATCTTCGAAATTCACAGAGTTGATAATGCTTCTACCGCCGAGTTTTTCTAATCCAGCTTTGAGAACTGCTGGTTCGGTCGAATCCAAAACAATAGGAAGTGTTGAGGCAGTGGCAAAACGTGATGCAAGTTCAGACATATCAGAAACGCCATTGCGACCTACGTAATCAACCGAAAGATCGAGCATATGCGCACCATCGCGAATCTGATCACGTGCTATTTCAACACATGTCTGCCAATCTTCTTCGAGAAGCGCATCTCTAAATGCTCGCGATCCATTTGAATTTGTACGCTCACCGATAGCGAGATACGTCTTATCTTGCCTGAAGGGAACATACTGATAGAGAGATGATGCCCCTGGCTCGATATCTTGGATTCGATCAATATTTAGCGTTCCCCCAATTTCATCAACTACAGCCTTGAGGTGTAATGGGGTTGTTCCACAACATCCGCCAATGAGTGATACTCCATAATCTTTTACAAAGCCTTTGAGTGCAATTGCTAACTCTGCAGGGTTGAGTGGGTAGTGAGCACCATTGGGACCAAGAATCGGTAGACCCGCATTTGGCATGACAGATATTCCACAATGTGCGCTCTTCGATAAGTACCGCAAATGCTCCGACATTTCAGTTGGACCAGTCGCACAATTGAGACCAATAAGATCAATATCGAGTGGCTCTAAGGCATTGAGAGCCGCACCGATTTCAGAACCGAGCAGCATAGTGCCAGTAGTTTCTACAGTTACTTGTGCAATGAGAACAATATCGCGCTCACACTTATCGATTGCATTGCGTCCGCCATTGATGGCAGCTTTTGCCTGTAATAAATCTTGTGTTGTTTCGATGAGCAATGCATCAACGCCGCCATCAATGAGTCCTTGCGACGCTAATTCATAAGCGTCTCGCAATTTTTCATATGTTGTATGTCCAAGACTTGGCAATTTTGTACCGGGACCGAGTGAACCTAAAACGAAGCGCGGCTTCTCCGCGGTAGAAAATGAATCAGCACATGCGCGAGCAATCTTTGCTCCCTCGAAAGCCAATTCGTAAATGCGATCTTCGATCGAGTATTCGGCAAGATTTGCCCAGTTGGCTCCAAAGGTATTTGTCTCAATTGCATCTACACCCACGCTCAAATATTCATTATGAACACTGGCGACAACATCTGGGCGGCTGACGTTGAGAATCTCGTTACAACCTTCATGGCCCTGAAAATCTTCCAGTGTCGGATTCGCTTCTTGGAGCATTGTTCCCATGGCGCCATCTGCAATAACAACCCGAGTTGAGAGGGCTCTGCGCAGGAGACCAGGGCTCTTTGAGGACGATTTCAACTTACTCACTTGTGGAAGGTTACCGTAAGGTGTCGATATGGAGATTCACAAAATTCCTGCGCTTCGTACCCCCATCATGGTGATTGCTTTCACCGGCTGGAATGATGCGGGCGAAGCCGCCTCAGGAGCATTAGCTCACCTTCTTGGAGCATGGAGCGAAGATGAAACTTCAATTCTCCCAGAACTCATTGCTGATATAGATCCCGAAGAGTTTTATGATTTTCAGGTCAATCGACCAATTATTGATTTAGATGAATCTCAGATTCGCTCGATTACGTGGCCAACTACTCGAGTCTTTGGAATACAAACCCCGCATCTGCCTAATGATTTTGTAATAGTTCAAGGCGCTGAACCTTCGATGCGTTGGAAATACTTCACTCGCGAAATCTTGGATCTTGCTGATGATCTAGATGTTTCATTGGTAATTACTCTTGGCTCCCTTTTGGCAGATACTCCTCACTCACGATCAATTGGAGTCACTGGTACAGGAGGCCACCCTGATTTAGCACGGAGATTAGGAGTGGAAACTTCACGTTACGAAGGCCCGACCGGAATATTGGGAATAATCCAAGATAATTGCTTCAAACGTGGAATAGATGCAATCTCGTTATGGGCTGCAGTTCCTCACTATGCATCACAGTCTCCTTCACCAAAAGCATCTCTAGCGATAATCAATGCACTCGAAGATTTCTTAGAAATCGATCTTCCTTTAGGTGAATTACCAGTTGAATCAACTCAATGGGAGGCAGCTGTTGATTCAATGGCGAAAGAAGATTCTGATATCGCCGAATATATAAAGTCTCTGGAGGAGAGCAAGGATGCAACAGAAATTCCTGAGGCATCAGGTGAGAGTATTGCAAAGGAATTTGAGCGCTATTTGCGCAGACGTACTCAAGATTAGATAGCGATACCCAAGAGTGAATCAATCGCTCTTGAGAGTTCTCCTGCTTCTCCCCCGACGCTACCTTCTAGCGTCTTATCACACCATGTCGATAGAGCATCAAGGGCACCAGACGTATCTAAATTATTTGACAGAGCCCCAATAATTTCGTTGATGACTGTCTTTGTTGGCGCAACTTCCTCGCGTGAAAGCGCGATGCTTATCTTTTCTAGCAGTACAACTGCATCATCGAGTACTGATTGAGTCCACATGCGATCTGCTGAATAGCGTTGCGAGATTAATGCTAGACGTATAGCCATTGGACTAATTCCATCTTTTACCATCTTTGAAACAAAGAGTAAATTCCCTCTACTTTTACTCATCTTCTCGCCGTCTAGGCCGATCATTCCTGTATGAACGTATGAACGAGCAAATTCTTTTCCTGAGATTGCTTTGCTTTGAGCGGCACTCATTTCATGATGTGGGAATATAAGATCACTTCCACCACCTTGAATGTCGATTGAATATTGTGCATCAAGAGTTTCATCGAGATAATGCATTGCGATAGCACTGCATTCGATATGCCAACCAGGGCGCCCTTTTCCAAATGGTGAATCCCAACCAGGTTCGGCTGGGCGTTGATGTAACCACAGGAGTGCATCTAGCGGGTTACGTTTACCAATTCTGGATGGATCGCCTCCTCGCTCGGCAAATATTTCTAGCATCTCTTCTTTGCTTAGATGTGATCTTTTTCCGAAATCAGAATCACTATGAACATCAAAATAAAGATCTGAATCAACTGAATATGTAGGCGCTGAATTCTTCATCTTCGAAATTGATTCAATAATCATAGGGATTGCCTCAACTACGCCGATGTAATCTTTGGGTGGGATGATATGTAAATCAACCATATCGCCGCGGAAGAGTTCAATCTGACTCGTTGCTAACTCACTCCACTCTTGATTATCTCGTCTTGCTCGCTCGAAGAGTGGATCGTCGATATCAGTAATGTTCTGCACAAAATCAACACGCGCGCCGCTCGCACGAAGGTAACGATTGATGAGATCAAATGTTATGTAGGTAGCTGCGTGGCCTAAGTGGGTTGCATCGTAGGGAGTAATGCCACACACATACATTTGATAGAGATTCTTGTGGGGCAATTCCTCAACTGACTGACTGGCGGTGTTGTAGAGACGCAATTGTGGAAAATCAAATGAACTTTCAATGGGAGGGATATAGACCTGCGGCCACGAATTCACTTAGAAATAGTATTGCATGAGGCTAAAAGGCGGGCCAGGGAATGCTGGGCCAATCAGGGTTCGGCAATGGAAATGTTCCACTCTCCAAAAGCTCTCGAATTCTAATCTCTAAAGCGATTAGTTCATCCTTTGTGAGATAATCATTCAAAGACTCTTCTATGTGCGCGAAATCTGAAATCGCCTTACGGAGTATCTCTATCTCCGCTTCCATCAATGGCTCTCCAGCCCATTGCCACAGGACAGTACGTAGTTTGTACTCACTATGAAATGTCACCCCATGATCACAGCCATATAGGTGACCGGTTTTATCAGGAAGTAGATGGCCGATTTTTCGATCAGTGTTATTGATGATTGCATCAAAGAGCGCCATCGTGCGTAGTTGTGGATTGTCTTGAGAGAAGTATTGCGCGAGATCAATCTCTTCATCGATATCAATCCAAAGTTGAACCATTCCTATTCCAAAGGGTCCATTTCGCAGCACTGTTGGAGGAACGATATGCAACGACAAGATTTCACTAATCAAAAATGCTGCGTACTCTCTATGAGCAAGTTGACCATCAGGAAAGTCCCACAATGGTCTCTCCCCCGCAATTGGTTTGTAAATACATTGACCTTCTGCGCTATCGCTTGATATTGATGCGAACAAGGTTGCATTCGATGCATCTACTAAGCGACCTGTAACGTTGATAACTCCTGTCTTGAGGAGTTCTAAATTAGCGTCGGTAACCATTTGCCCTTGGACACAAATGTCCTTGTGGATCGATTGGAATTTCACAGAAAGGACATTGAGCTCGGCCTGCATCGACCACGATTAGGGATCGTGTTGCAAATGCTGAAGCAGCACCTGGTGCTAGATAAACCTGCAGTAAATCTCCCTCTTCATCTACTTGTGCAGATTCTTCTCCTGCTGCTTCGCATTGGATACAGACCAACGAATTACTCTCATCCCACGAAAGTGAAATAACCCCCACACGAAACTCTTCAAAAATAGGTTGCTCTAAAGGTGCTTCATCGCGGCTAGTAGGAATGAGTGCAACGGATGGGTTTGTTCGCCGTAAATCTCTGATGAGCATCTCAACCCGCTGCGCCAAAGCGGCAACTTGTGCCTTCTCTAGCGAAACCGATGTCATGCGGCTCCCAGTGCGTGCTTGCAGGAAGAATGTTCGCTCTCCTGGTTGTCCGACAGTTCCTGCTACAAAGCGTTCAACTGGATTGTATATATGGGTTATGCGACTCATTTACTCTTCTTCTTTGACGATGGACCGCTGCCACCACCAACTAAGAGACGTTTCCTCATGGGCGAATTCCCCATCTCTTCAATTTTTGAATGTGAATCATTGAGAAGCAATAGCCGAGGTGTACGAGAAGAAAAATCGAAAACAGTTATCGAAGCAGGATCAATAATAATGCGCTGAAAATCATCGAGTCGCATTCCTAGATTCGCAGCTACAAGCGCTTTTATAACATCACCGTGGCTGACCATGACTATCGCGCCAGTACCAGTTGACGATAGTCCTAAATGCATAGAATCGATTGCTCGAGCCTGCATATTGGCCATACCTTCACCATCTGGAAAAAATACACGACTTGGATTTTCTTGGACGATCCTCCAAAGTTTTTCACGTGAGAGGGAACGCAATGTACGCCCGCTCCACGTTCCATAATCCACTTCTGTTATTCCATGGTCTTCAACTCTACGAAGTCGCGACTTCGTTGATAGCCAAGGGTCGATAGTTTCAATGCAGCGTTGTAATGGACTAATTCGAATCTCTTTGACTTTCAAGGCACCCAAACGAGTAGCCAATTCCTGGGCTTGTGTGCGCCCCTTTTCACTCAAAGCGATATTCGGACGTCGTCCAGAAAGTATTCCAGCAGCATTGGCTTGCGAATGTGCATGACGAATTAAAACAACTAAGGACACAGAGCAAGGCTATCGCAACGTTGCAGACTCAGTATTGCTAAGGTCGCCACATGGAATTGCGACGTGCAGGACGGACAGGACTAGATATTTCCCGTCTTGGACTCGGCACAATGACGTGGGGTCGAGATACGGACGAGCACGAGGCGGCCGATCAATGTCGGGCTTATATAGAGGCCGGCGGAAATTTTCTCGATACTGCCGCCACCTATGGAGATGGAGATAGTGAACGCGTTATTGGTGGACTTATTGGAACTCTTTTCAATCGAGATGATGTTGTTCTCGCTACAAAAGCCGGTATTT
>Ga0209550_10007300_pt1 | contig 10235 bp, 8 predicted proteins | sample LauGreSuBDMM15SN_2_FD_187567 | JGI IMG/M metagenome (GOLD analysis project Ga0209550, IMG submission 187567) | Freshwater lake microbial communities from Lake Michigan, USA - Su13.BD.MM15.SN (SPAdes) (version 5) | ecosystem: Environmental > Aquatic > Freshwater > Lake | place: Lake Michigan, USA... | reverse complement strand
GTCGCGATGGCGTAGGGCAGATTGGCGACGACTTTAAAATTGCCGGCAGCCAGGGCGGGGCTCGGCGATGCAGGCAGTCCAGCCAGCGGAAATTCAACGGCGTCACCAAACAGGAGATGTAGCCGATCGGCAAATTGGGGAAGCAACGTGGAAACGAGGTGGGCGTGGAGACGCTCGTCACGTTCCACGGCGTAAACGTGCGCGCCCGCGGTCAGCAGGGCCTCGGTGAGCGTGCCCAAGCCCGGGCCGATTTCGATCACGGTGTCGCCAGGAGTGACGCCGGCGAGGGCCAGGGATTTATGGACGATGTTGCCGTCGACGAGGAAGTTTTGACCGAGTGCGCGTTTCGGATGGTGGCCGAGACTGACGAGCAAATCGCGCGTGGCGGTGGGAGAGAGCGGCATGGAAAAAACGCGGGCGCAGATCGGTTCAGCGCGGAGCGCGGCCCTCGTCGACTTCGAAAAACGCGAAAAAAGTCTCGATGTCGTCGCGATGTCCGAGGCCGGCGGCGGCCTTGTGTTTGATCAAGTTGGCCGAGGCATCGTCGCGCCAGCCGCGTTTTTGGGCGAAGCTGTTCCAGATGAGCAGATCGTGCTCGGTGAGCGTGCGGCCGGTTTGTTGGCTCCAAGCCAAGATCTCCGCATCGGTGCCTCCGGTGAGCACGCGGGTGCGGAGGGCGGGGTAGGCGACGCCGAGGTGAGAGCAGCACCTGGCATCCAGAGCGATGCCGAGATTCTCTTGGAATCCCGCGGCAAGATTGCCGCCGGCGTGAAGGCGGATCTTGCTGATCATGCGGGCAAAGTAGACCAAGCCGCCGACTTCGACGTAAGGTGAAACAGGAAAGGTGCTCATAGTTTTTTAAAAAAGGGTTAAGGCCGAAAAGATGCGATCAGCGCCGTGGGATCGGCTGCCTTCATCAGCGCTTCGCCAACCAGCACGGCGTGGGCGCCGGCGGCATGGACGCGGGCGGCGTCGGCGGCGGTGTGAATCCCACTTTCGCTGACTGCGATCACGTGCTCGGGAAAAAGGGGGATCAACCGCTCGCTCAGGCCGAGGTCGGTTTGGAAGATCGCAAGATCGCGGTTGTTGACGCCGATGATCGTCGAGCCGTGAGCGAGAGCGCGATCGAGCTCGGGAGCGGTGTGAATCTCAAAAAGAGAATCGAGACCGGAGGCATCGGCCGCGGCTTTGAGGGCGGCGATCTCGGCGTCGGTGAGGGCACGGACGATGATGAGAATGGCGCTGGCTCCGGCTTGGCGGGCTTGAAGCACCTGAATCGGATGAACGAAGAAATCTTTGCGAATGCAGGGCAGCGGCGGCGGGGACTGGCGAAAGGAAACGGTTACGGCCACCAGGTCATCGAGTGTGCCGCCGAAGTATTTCTCGTCGGTCAGGACGGAGAGCGCGCTGGCGCCGGCGTGACGGTAGCGCTCGGCTTGGGCCGGGGCGGCGACGCCGGTGGCGATGGCACCGGCGGAGGGCGAGCGGCGCTTAATCTCGGCGATGACGGCGAGCTTGCCGTCGGAGCGCCGAAGCGACGCGGCGAACGAGGGCACGGCGGGCAGAGAGGCGTGGAGCGCGGCGAGTTCGGCGAGCGGCACAGGCCTGATTTGGCCGGCGATCTCGACGCGCTTCCAGGCCATGATTTCGGTGAGCTTGTCGGACATGAAGGGGATAACAAACACGCGGTAGCGACGGAAGACAAAGCGGAAAAATTTCCGGCGCCGCTAGATAGACGCAGGTTTTATCCCAGCCCGCTGGCCGCGCGGAGCTCACGCTTCAAATGCGCCTTGTGACGGATTGAAAGGGTGACACTGCGATGGCCCGAATGGACGAACACGGCGACGGGTGCAGGTGGCGGGGCGGTGGTCGAACAGCGGGAGGAGACTGCGGCCCTCAAGGGGAACAGCCGGTTGATCGTGGTGCTTCGACGGGTAGTTTGCCCCAGATATGGCTAGCGCAGTGGACATGATGTCGGTGAGGTAGCCGGGCGAGGGGTCGATGGAGCCGGGTTTCGTTTTCAGGCCGGCTGGCCAGTGGACGATGAGAGGCGTGGCGAGGCCGCCCTCGTAGAGCTGGGATTTGAATTTGAGGAACGGGGTGTTGGCAGCGTTGGCCCAGCCGGTGCCGTAGGAGACGTTGCCGGCAAAGGCGGGATCGTTGATGCGCCCGGCGGGCTGGCCGCCGGCGTCGGTGGGTGGGCGGCACAGCCGCCGTTGTCGGAAAGGAAAAGGATGAGCGTGTTTTCAAGTTTGGGCAGCCGGGGTCGCGGGGGTGGGCGCTTGAGTTCGCCGCGTAGGGGCAACCGGTTCCCGTTTAGATCCGAATTGAGCGGGCCGGGTAAAAAATTTCCGTGTATTCGGGCGGGGCTGCGGGCTAACTGCGGGCACGATGCAAGCGATGGACGATTTGAAAACGACGATCGCCCGATTACGGGCGCCAGATGGGTGTCCGTGGGATCAGGAGCAGACGCATGCGTCGCTGGTTCGATGCCTGATTGACGAGGTGAGCGAGCTGATCGACACGATCGACCGCGGAGATCTACCGCACATGCGCGAGGAGTTGGGCGATGTTTTGATCCAAGTGGTGTTTCACGCGCAGCTCGCGGCGGAGGCGGGAGCTTTCACGCTGGAGGACGTCGCGCGCGAGGTGAACGAGAAGCTCGTGCGGCGACATCCCCATGTGTTCGGGACCGGGAAGCTCGGGACTTCCGATGAAGTGCTCGTGCAGTGGGAGCAGATCAAGGCGCAGGAGAAGAAGCATGGGCCGGTGGCAAGCGGAGTGTTCAAAGACCTACCTTCGCGTTTGCCGGCGCTGATGTTTGCCGAGGCGGTCTGGAAACAAATCGAGAAGAAGGCGCTACCGGTGCCGGAGCCGAGCGTGGTCGATGGGGCGCAGGTGAGGGCGCTGGGTGCGCGGCTCACGGAGGCGGAATTGGGCAAGATGCTTTTTGAAGTGACGGCGGCGGCGCGGGCTAGAGGGCTCGATCCCGAAGGTGCGTTGCGGCTACACGCGACAAAAGTGATGCGGGCGGTGGAGGCGAAGGTGATCGCGGAAGGATGCGCGAGGTAAGGTGGTTCTTTGATTTGCTCTCACAGAAGAGGAAATTTTGCCAACGATGCCGCGAGCGGAATTACGAGTAGACGGGGATGCAGGGGCAGGTCGGAGACCTGCCCTACCAACGGAAGTAGTGGCGGAGTGGTGGACTCCGGTGGCGGAGCATCTCGCGTTGGAGCGGCGCTGCTCGGTTTATACGGTGCGTAACTATCGACAGGCGTTTGAGGATTTTTGGCGCTGGGCGCAAACGGCGGGGGTGTGGGCGCGAGGTGTCGATGCCCTCGAGGTGCGGGAGGTGAGGGACTTTGTGATCGAGGCCCGCGGCCGCTTTGACCGGCGGACGCTACACAACCACGTCTCCGGCTTGCGCACATGGGCGAAGTTCTGGCAGCGACGCGGAAAGCTGATCCGAAACCCATTTGTCGGGGTGCCGCTGCCGAAATTGGAGAAACGGCTGCCGCAGTTCTTGACCGAAGAGCAGATGCAGCGACTGCTGCGCGGCCCGCAACGCTTGATCGAAAACGAGAGCGAGCGGCCGGAGATCGCGTGGCGGGACCGACTAGCGATGGAGTTGCTCTATGGCGGCGGGTTGCGGGTGAGTGAAGTTGTGGGGCTCAACTACGGCGCGGTGGACGTGGCGAACGGAGTCGCGCGGGTGGTGGGCAAGGGAAGGAAAGAGCGGATGTGTCCGCTCGGGCGCGTCGCGGTCGCCGTGTTGGTTAAGGTGCGGGACGCCTACGCCAAAAAAGTAGGGCCGGATGATCCGGTGCTGACCAATCCGAACGGCGCGCGAATGACGGCCCGGGCGGTGCAGTTACAGCTGAAAAAATATCTGGCGCTGGCGGAACTGCCACTCGAGCTCACCCCGCACAAACTCCGGCACTCCTATGCGACGCACCTGCTGAATGCGGGCGCCGACTTACGGCTGGTGCAGGAATTGTTGGGTCATGCGCAGCTGACGACGACGCAAGTCTACACCCACGTCAGCGTGGCGCGGCTACGCGAGATCTACGCCAAGGCGCACCCGCGGGCGTGAGGCGGGGAGTTTCTCCCCGACGAATCAGAACTTCGGCCGCAGATAAACCATCAGCACGGCAGTGAACAGGAGCGCGAGAGCGACTTTGCTCAGCAGCCCGCGCCATTCGACCCGGCGGTAGACGATGCCCGCCATCGCAGCGAGACCGACCAAGCAGACAAATTTCACCAGCACCCACGGGGTGACGAACGGAATCTTGTAAATCGTGATCATGCCGAAACCGCTCACGAACATCAGAAAAGCGGCGATGCCGGTGGTGATCATCGTGCGGCGCTTGTTCTCCGCGAGCGGATTTGCTAAGGCCATGAAGATGTGCGTGGCGAGAATCAGCAGCGAAAGGACGTGGACGATTTGATAGTAGGGTAGGCGTTCCATAGTGAAGTGGTATTCTCAAAAAATGGGGGAGAGCAGATGCGCCGGAGTCAATCCGCGCGAACTGGAAAACTAGAGCGTAAGTCTACGCGTCACGCTATTGCCGACGGCGTCGTAAAGGGTGAGTTCGGCCGCCGTCGCGCCGGTGGCGCGGCCGAGCGGCAGTTCGAGAACGAACGCTTCTTCACGGGAATCGCGGATGCCGTCGGCGGGCTGCTCGACCGTTTCGCGAACCCCGTTGTTCAGGACGATTTCGATGCCCTCAACGAGCGAGAGCGCGTCGCGACCGCGCACGGTGATTGCAAGCACCTCGGCGGTGCGGGTCGCCGTCGCTTCGAGAATTTCCGGCGCAGTGTGATCCACGACGAGATTGTCCGTTTGAAAGGTTAGACTGAGACGGTCGCCGGGGAGGCGCGGTGCCGTCTCGGAGGCAACGAGGCGGGTGAAATAAACGCCATCCGCGAGGCGCGCGGTGTCGAAGGTCACGTAGGGATCTCGGGTCGCAACCGTGAGATCGGTCCAAGCGGGCTCGCTCTCCCGGCGAATGGAAAACGTCGCGCTTACGTTGTCGCCATCGGGATCGACCAGCGTCCAAAGAGCGACCTGGGCGCCGGGCGAAGGCACGACCTGGCTGGCAAGAAATGCAGCGCGACCGCGTTTGCTCGCGCCCAGATCATCGTCTTTGCCGGCATTCAAAATCGAACTGAGCGACGTTGAAACGCTGGGGGCGGACTCGGATCCGGGAATCAGGCTGAAATTGGGCGAAAGGAAACGAAACTCCTGCAACGTGGGGCGCCGGTTCTGGGGTAAAAAATAAAGGGCGGGTTTTTCGATTTCGGCCGCGATCGAAGCGCCGGTGAGTTTCAGGCGGAGTTTGGCGTAGCGTCCGCGAAGTTCGGGCGCGCGCCATGCCGGATCGGCGGCGTCGGGAGTGGTGACGACCGTCCAAGGCGTCCAGCCTTCGATCTCATCGCTGCCTAGGCTGGTTTTGATCTCGAGCGAGATTTGATCGTTTGAAAGCTCGCGGAGCCGGTCAAAGCGGAGGGCGCCAAGGCGGGCAGGAGTTCCGAGGTCGAGCCGGCGGGTCTCGGCGGATCGCTCCGAGGCCGCGATGAAATCGAGGACGGCGAGACCGGGCGCATTATTCCGCAAAACGAGGAAACGTCCGGGCGAACCGGGCACGGCGGCGAGCGCGTTAAGCTGTGCAGAAGTGCTGCCGGCGAAGGTGAGCGGAATTCGGGCGGTGAGGTCGTAGCCTAGCAATTCGCCGAGTTCGCCGCCCGCGATGAGCAGGGTGTCGTTATAGCGGGCGAGTTGGTAAAAGGCTACATTGGTGCGGGAGGACAAGACCTCTGGAAAGCCGCCGGCCGGAAGATAAATGAGGCTGCTGCGACCGGAAAAGCGCTCGACCGGGGCAAACGACACCAGCGGAGGAATGATGGGCGAATCGGGGGAATCTTTCGGGTTTTTCGCGGGCGCAGAATTGATGCGGGTTTCGGCGGCCGAGGAAGTGAACACGAGGGTGGCATAGAGATCGCCGTTGGCCTGAGGCAGGAGATCGGTGACCTCGGCGTCGCGATTTTCTTGAAGCAAAACGGGTGGAACCGGAGCCGCGGGAGCGGTGGCGACAGGCGCGGCGAAAACGTAGATGTTGCCCTTGGGCGACGAGCCGGCAGCGATGCGGCCGTCGGGAAACCGAGCCAGGCGACGGACATTGCGGTCGCGAATCTCGCCAAAAACGGAAACGCCTTTAGTCGTCAGAATCTTGGGATCGTTCGTCTTTCCGGGGGTCACGCCGGCAGTCGCGAAAACGGCGAGGTCAACGTGGTAAATGCGGGCGGGATTGCCGGTGGCGACGAAGGCGGTTGCCGGTGACACCACGAGCAGGTCAAAGATCGAGTCCGCCGGAAGGCCCACCCGAGCGACGACCTTTTCGTCGCGAAGCAGAACGAGGCCACCGTTGGGCGAGGTGCCGGCGAGAATCGAGCCGTCGGGCAGTCGGCGGAGGGCGAAGATGTGGGGCTCGTCCAGCTTCGCGAGTTCGCGGGTGGTAAAAGGTGAGTCGGACGGGCCAAGGGTAGCTTCAAGGATACGACCGTCGGGGCCGGTGCCCATGAGCCAACGGTCCGGGGCGGCGCCGGGGGCTAGCGACCAAAGCAGATCGGCGGGGAGCGCGATGGCGGGGTTGAGTTCCGTGAGCGTGGGGCCGGAAACGAGGCGACCGTCCGGGCGGGTGGCGAGGCCTTTCAGGTTGCGGCTTGGAACGTCGCGATAGAAATCGAGATCGAGTTTTTTGGAGAGCGGGTCGGCTGAACTTGAGGCTGCGGCGGGGCCTAAGAGCGCCACCACGAAACCCACGAAACCCACGAAAGACGGACGTTGGCGGATAGGGGCGCGAGTTAAACTGACGCTGGAAATAAAGGGCAGGGTGGGCATTGAGGCGATACGAAGGAAAAAAGTGAGTGGAGAGGTAAGAAGGATTAGTCCGTCACGCGGAGGGGGCGACGAATCATGAGGGTGGCGAGTTTGCCGGGGAGGAGATGACGCTCGTAAAGCGGGACAACCGCGCTGCGGGTTTGGAAGCGCGCCTCGTCGGCGGCGCGGGCGATGCGTTCGATGGAGCCGGGAATCTCGGGCGTGGATGCGGTCTCGTCGGAAAAAAGGGTGGATTTCTCGACGATAGCGAGGTTCAGGCCGTCGCGCGGCCGGTCATCGCGCATCGCTGCGAGATAGGCATCAAAGCTACGCAGACTGGCGGCTGAGATTACGGAGGGCCGGCCAGCAAGTTCGTCGAGGGCTGTGCCCGGAGCGAGAATGACCTCGAGGTTCTTGCCGGCCCAGGCGGCGTTGATCGGCAGGGTAATGATCTCGCGGTGGGCTTCCCCCTGAAAATCACGCCACGCCAGCGTCGCGGTGATCGTGTCGCCGGCGCGGGCGGATGCGCGGGAAAGTTGAAAAAGATCGATCGTGACGGCGGGGTTGGCCGCAAGCGGTTCAATGGTGATGTTGATCGCCGAGGGAAATGTTTTCTCGTAGGGATTTCGCAGGTCTTGCGCGAGACTCTGGACGAACTGATTGAGACCTTGGGCGAAGGCTTGGGGACCGGCGTGAAGTGAGCGGGCGGCGAGGTTTTGTGTGGGAGAGAAGCGGATGTTGCTCGTGATGCGGAAGCCCGACGCGAGGGCGCCGTCGTTGGACCCGACGATGGCTTGGGTGACGCCGGCGGCGATCAAGGCGGGAGTGACCTGAGTATGTCGGGCAACTTGGAAACGGAGCGTACGCTGAGTCGGGCTGTTGGGTGCAACGGAGACATCGACGGCGATCATGGCGGGGCCCGCGCCGAGGGTGCCCGACACGGCGGAGAGACGGTCTTGCGTGATGGTTCCAAGCACAGATCCGGTGTTGGCGATTTTGACGGACTGAAGATTGGACGGTAAAATCGTGACGATTTCGGCGGCGCACATTGGGAGTTCGACGTTACCCAGCGACAGCATCGGGTGGCCAAAAGCGGTCACGCGGGTGCCGTCGACGCGCGAGACGGTGCCGGTGCCGGCGAGGGTGATGTCGCCGGTGGCAAGGGCGACGGCGATGGCGGAACCGGCGCGAAGCGGAGCGGGGACGGAGGAGGAATTTTTGAGCGGCGCGCCCGAGGTGCTGCCACCGAGGGAGGTGACATCGAGCCCCAAGGCCGTGAAGCGCGGGGCGAAAAGATCAGCTACGGCGGGGGCGAGGCCGCTCAGCGTGAACACAGGGCGGAGCGGTTGGTAGGCGGAGAAAGGCGAGGGACGAGGGGTGAGGGGATCCGGGACGGAAGTAAGCGGAACAGCGGGCGGCCTGGAGGGAGCGAGGTCGGGCTTATCGCGGACCTCCGTGAGATCAGCGGCGGGCGTAAAGCCGGCATGTCGGACGGTTTCGAACCGCTGGATTTGATAACTCAGCGCACCGGCGAGACGTCCGTCGATGTAGAGCGGACTGCCACTCATGCCGGCGACGGCGCCCATGTTTTGAACGCGAGGATCGGTGAGCTGGCAGATAATCAGGGACTTTCCAGGGCCGAGGGCGTTGCGGACTACGCCGGTGACCTCGACCTCGAAAGGTTCGGGCTCGGTGCCGCGGAAAACGGTCCAGACTTGGCCACGTTGGCCCGGGCGAAGTTCATCGATAGGAATAGTGGCGACAGGCACCGAGGCGGGTTGGGCGCAGAGCGCGCCGACGGTTAAACTCAAGATCGCCGCAACCAGATGCCGGCGGAACCCACCTAAAGCACAGAAAAAAGTCGGGGAAGAAAACTGGGCAACGGGCATTTTTTAGAGTTCGCGGAGAGATTTTGAAAGGATGTCGCAGGCGCGGTCGATCGAGTCGCCTGCGTGCGCCGTGCTGAGGAAATAGGCCTCATATGCGCTCGGGGGCAAGTAGAGCCCGCGGGATAAGCAATTTTGGAAAAAGCGGGCAAACAACGAAGCATCGGACGTGATCGCGGTCGCATAATCACGGATCGGTGTGGCGGTGAAAAAAACGCTGAGCATGGAGCCCCGCTGGGGAACTTGGACGGGCAGGCCTTTGGTCGCCGCCGTCGCAAGGACGGCGTCGCGGACTTGGCGACCCAGGGCGTCGAGGCGGGCATAAGGATCGAGCTCGGCAAGGAGTCGGACGCTCGCAATGCCGGCGGCCAGCGCGAGCGGATTACCGGAAAGGGTTCCCGCCTGGTAAACGGGGCCGAGCGGTGCGAGGTGATCCATGATATCCGCGCGTCCGCCGAAGGCACCGACGGGCAGGCCGCCGCCAATAATTTTACCGAGGCAGGTGAGGTCTGGAGTGATCGACTCGAGGTGTTGGACGCCGCCAAGGGCGAGACGAAACCCAGTCATCACCTCGTCGAAAATGAGCACCGTCCCATGCTCGGTGCAGAGGCGTCGGACCTCGGCAAGGTAGCCAGGATCAGCCGGAATGAAGCCGACGTTGCCGATGTAGGGCTCGAGGATGACCCCGGCGATTTGCGCGGGATGGGCGGCGAGCGCGGCTGCGAGAGCAGAGCAGTCGTTGAAAGGCAGGACGATGGTCTCGCGGGCAAAGCTGGCGGGAATCCCGGCGCTGTCGGGATGGCCGTGGGTAAGGGCGCCCGAGCCGGCTTTGATTAAGAGCGAGTCGGAGTGGCCATGGTAACAACCGGAGAACTTGATGATTTTATCCCGGCCGGTGAACCCGCGGGCAAGACGCACGGCGGACATGGTGGCTTCGGTGCCACTGCTGGTCAGGCGGACTTTTTTGATTGATGGAACGAGCCGGGTGATAAGCTCGGCCATTTCCACTTCGTAGGGATTGGGCGTGCCAAAGGAGGTGCCGTCCTCAAGGGCGGCAGAGATGGCGGCTTTGATGACCGGGTGGTTGTGACCGTGGATCGCGGGACCCCACGTGCCGACAAAATCGATGAGTTCGCGATCGTCGGCGGTAACCAGCGTCGCGCCGTGGGCGGACTTGACGAAGAAAGGTGAACCACCGACGGCGCGGAAGGCCCGAACGGGCGAATTCACCCCGCCGGGAATGAGGCGACGAGCGCGGGCGAAGAGGGCATCGGAGACGGGATTGAGCATGGGAAAAAATGAAAAGGTTAAACGATCAGGGGCCGTGTACGACGAGCACGAACACGCCGGAACGTAAAAACTTCCGCTATAATCATCCTAATAGCTTGGCTGGCAAACGGCTTGGCTGGGCGTGCCCGTCTGGCCTGAGATAGGCGTCGTCTCTGCGGTCCGGCATTTTTAAGGTGAGG
>Ga0209550_10007297_pt1 | contig 10237 bp, 14 predicted proteins | sample LauGreSuBDMM15SN_2_FD_187567 | JGI IMG/M metagenome (GOLD analysis project Ga0209550, IMG submission 187567) | Freshwater lake microbial communities from Lake Michigan, USA - Su13.BD.MM15.SN (SPAdes) (version 5) | ecosystem: Environmental > Aquatic > Freshwater > Lake | place: Lake Michigan... | reverse complement strand
GGAAGAAATAGAAAAAATAAAAAAATCAAATAAAATCAAAATCAAAATCAAAAAATGGACTTTTCATCTTGGATATCGATAAAAAAAAGTCATTTTCTTTCCCAATGCGCGATATTTTTATACAGGTTTTATTTACAAACCGTCGATGAATTCGAACAATTCTTCTTCTTCCCCCTTTTTCGTCCTCGTCTCTGCAATTTTCCCATCGGTATTTCCCTCCATATTTTCCACTGCCCCTCCCTCCTCCCCTGGGACAACGGGCTCCCCCAAAAGTTCCACGAATTCGAATATTTTATCCGTCTTTTTCACTTTGGGTACCACAAAATAAGTATCGAAATAATCCTGAAACCACTGACGCGCCAAATGAAAAATACCAATCATCAAAATCGATAAAAAAAGGAAATAGGAGATTTTCAATAACATGTTTCTCTCGGTCGTATATAAACATGTTATTGGTTCCCTTTATCTATTTTCTACAGCCCCCAATACGAAACCCCCCAAAAAACAGCAAAATTGAATCTTTTTCTATCTTTTTCTTTTCTTGTATTCATAATAAGAAAAGAAAAGTAATAAACCTATACAGAAAATGCAGAAGCAACAACCATCCCAATCAAAACCCCAACCAAAAAAGTCCTACACGGATGTCCGAAGTATTTATAAATTACGAGACTGGATTCGCGAATCGGATTTGGTATTGGAATCTATTTATGTAAATCCATCCGAAGGTGCCGCCCACCTATTCCATCATTTAACTTATCCCTATTTCCAAGAATCCTACTTGAAACATGCGAATGTTTGTCTCAATCCTTCGGAATGGGCCCGCGACTTTATCCTTGACCATCCGGAATACCTGAATTATTATAATTTATCCCAAAACCCCGCCGAATGGGTAGGCGAAATATTCAAAGGCCGCCTAGATTTAGTGGATTGGAATGTAATTGCCCATAACCCCGCAGAATGGGCCGGTAAAATTGTCCAAAACCGAATACGTAATCGTTCCTCCAAAGTCTTCCTCGATTTGTATCATCTATTTTCAAACCCTGCCGAATGGGCCGGCGAAATCATTCGCAAATATTCCATGCAACCTGTATGGTATTTATTGTCCGAAAATCCTGCCGAATGGGCAGGCGACATGTGTTTGAGAAATCTCCATAAAATATCCTACGGCCATTTATCCCGAAACCCCGCCGAATGGGCACGGAAAATCTTGGAAAAAAACCCCGACAAAATCGATTATCAAATGTTATGTTTGAATCCAGCCGAATGGGCGCGTGAAATCTTGGAACAAAATCCCAAAAAAATGGCATGGGAATGGATTGCACGTAACGGGTCAAATTGGGCCGTAGAATTATTGGAGAAAAATCGCAACCGAATTCATTGGAACAGTTTCTCCCAGAACCCTCATATTTTCATTTACGATTACCAATTCCTACGCGAACGTATGAGCGGCACCATTGCGGAAGAATTGATGCAGAATCGTTTCCATCCACGTAATCTATCGAAATTCGCCGGGTGGGGGGTTGAGGGATTCGAGGAAGATGATTTCTGTGAATAAACCTATTGCCCCCCTTTCCCCATCTATTACAGATAATAGAATATATATAGTCAAATAAAAATATATATAAATATAATTATCTATACATAAATAATCCCTTGTCTTGTAACCATAAATATAAATATAATCTTGATATGAAATTTCTAATCCATTTCATACGAAAATTCACCCCGAAAGAAGTATCCAAACCCGTTGGCAGATGGAGTATCGAACAATGTCATACGAAAATGAATAACCGAATTGATTTGTCCAACGAAGACCATTGTGGCCCTTGTGGTCAATATGCACTAAATAAAATAGATACCAATCACCCGAAACCACTCGATGTCCAGAAAACACCTTATCCAGAAAACAAATAGGGAGTGTATCCTTTCTCAGGCTCCTCCCATTTTTTGTCGCTAGGGAGTAAAGGTTCAAAGGCAACGGATTCTCTATCTACCCCCGAGAAACCCGGTACCGAACAAACGCCATTGGTGTCATTCATTTGGTCACATTCACGGCGACGGATATTCATATTGGTTTCAAATGGAATGATGGCTTTATCAATTGGATTCAAAAAAGGAGTCTCCCAACGGTCTTGTTCCTTTTCACGGAATGTCCAAGCAGGAAGCGTACTACGTGATTCATCGGAAATAGGTTCATTGTAAGTATGGATACGTGCAACAATCGGGAGTTTCGATGTACGATAATCATATACATCCCCTTTGACCAACGGCCGAGTAATGCCGCGTAATTCACTTTCCCAATCCACGGTTCCAGATTCGCCAATGACTCCGGAAGATGTTTGGATTCTCATATGAGGGTCTGCATAATAAGGTAATATTAATCCATTGCCAGGAGTGTCTAAATAATAACGTCCTTGATAAGTACTGATTTCGGTTTCTTTGATTCTTCGTCCTTTGGATTCACGTATATTGGTTATCATTCTCTTTTCTAATTCTGGAAATTATTTTTGCTTATATTCTTTTCCATGGATTTCTCAAACCCCTCGAAACCCCAATCAGAAAACATGTTCCCCCAAAAGAACATAAACAAAATTTCGGAATATCTAGTATCTACTTCTCGATATCTCTCAAACCAAAATCCCCAATCCCAAAACCAAAATAAATGTCTTCCGAAAAAATCATCCCAGATTCTTTAACTGAAATCACCGTCTTACTTGAAAACATTGAATTATTACAACGTGAGCAACAGAATGCCCTGAATACTACTCAATCCGAAATCCGTACTTTGAAAAAGGTGTTACAGAGATATGTGAAAAAGGAACAGAAATATAACAAACGCCGTGGAAAACGTGGTGGTGGTGGTGGAAATAAATCCGACGACCCTTCCGACCCAGATAGAAAACCACGCAAACCATGTGGATTTCAATTACCTACTTCCATTAGTGATGAAATGTGCGACTTCATTGGTTCCGCCAAAGGTGTGTTGGTTCCTAGAACCGACATTACCAAATTCATCACCAAATATATTTCCGAAAACCATTTACAAAACCCAGAAAGTAAGAAATTCATTCTTCCTGATGCTAAATTAGCCGCCCTTTTAGGTCCAGAGGCAGTGGGTCAAGAAATCACCCATTTCACCATCCACCGTTATTTAAAACGCCATTTCCCTCCTTCCAAGAAATCCATCGCCATTGATGCTGCTGCCAATGTTGCTGCTACTGTACAAACTGTTGTGTAAATAGTTTGTGTATCCAGATAGATTATCCAATGATTCGTATCATGATTCCCCAAACCGATATAAATAAATCTCTCGAATTATTTATATCATTGAACCTACAACCCCTCAACCAACAACCCCGAAAATGTCTCATCCACCTTCTCAAAAATTAGTCTTAGTTCGTGCATTCAATAAATGTTTCTACGATTTCATGGACGATGTCATGACGGTCATGGATTTCAAAGCCGTCTTCATCCAAGCCAAGAAAAACGCCGAAATCATATTAAGCGCCAATCCAAATATCCTAGTACGTGCATGGCATGAGTATTTATATTCCAAATATTCCGAAGTCATTGATGCAGGAGATACCAATTTTTTCATTGAGAAAGATTACAGCGACGACCTCAGCCAATTCGATTATGCCGAACATATTATGGAAATTGTCAATACTTTCCGACAACCTTTGAAAGATTTAAGTGATGCCAACAAAGAAATGGCCATGAAACATATTCAAATGTTAAGCCGCATTTGCGTCAAATATCGCGAATTACCTTGAAACACCACGAAACTCCTCCATTCACTTTTTCCGTCTTTTTTATTTTCTTTGGCTTTAGGCATTTTATGAAATTATAATTCGCATAATCCGTATAATCCGCATAAATATTATTCTACAAAACCTTATATCATAATATAATCCACTACCCCCTTCCCCCGCAACTACCAACCAAAAATGTTTTCCCCCTTTTCTAGATACCCAATTCTCGCCCGAAATCTCGGTAAAAATCAATACCATGTCCCCAAAACCCCTGATACTCCTCAAATCTCATCTTTTCCATTTTGCATCGATTGCCGTTTCTATCTTCCCATGGAACATTCCCCCTTTTACCCCAACTCCGCATGCAAATATTCTGTCAAACCATCCAAAACCTGTATTGCATCCCGTTCTGAATCCAAATCCTGTGGTCCCGAAGGCAAATTTTTCCTTCCTAGAATCCTATTCCATCCTCAATCCAAAAATCCCACCGAAGCCTTCCCGTAAAGAAATCATAACTAGCACAATTTCGACCATTTGATTTCTTCCGTCTCCGGATTATATACCACTTTCAATGTCTCGTAATTATCCGGAATGTATCCCAATATATTACGGATAAACATACTATGTGTAACTACATGCACCTTTTTCCCCGCAAAATGTGTCTTCAAAAACGCAAAAAACAACCGAGTGCGTTCCGGATTCATGCGATAATCCAACACACACCATTCCATCCCACTGCCATTTAACAAAACCGGTTTCGGATGAAATTGACTCTGATACCCTTCCATAAAATATTGGAAATTTAGCGACGGAAAATGACGATAACTAAATACATCCGGGTCGCTATTTAATTGATTCATCGGAACACCTGCGGAATCGGGGCCATAGGAATATTCGGTCAATAGCGACATGACATGGATGGGATATACGGATTTCTCTTTCATGTCCTGATAGGTAAGCAACGTGGTTTGAATACAACGTTTCAAAGGGGATGTTAGAATCGCATCCACGGCCCCCATTTTCTCTCTCGTTTTTTTGCGCATTTGGATAACTCTTTCAATGCCATCGGGACACAGGGCGGTATCACGGAAAGTCATGTCATTTACAAAACTGAGTTGCGGTTCGCCATTGGCATCGTATAAATTACGGGTGGATATGGAATGACGCGTGAAAAAAATAGTAATCATTTCTGCGAAGAAGGGGTTTCAGGTTTTATTGGAGGTTATGATTGGATAATGTCGAAATGTTTTTATTTTTATTCGGATGGATATACTTTTTCAACTAAAAAATATATTCTACTGCCCCCTCTACTCTATTTGTGTCCTTTGGTTTTTTTCCATTTTCCGGTTTTGCCACCACTGTTTTTGCAACTCTTTTTACAGGATTTTCTTTTACTTCCTCCTAAAACGCGTGCATTCATGACGGATTGGTCATTGAACATTTGACGCGTAGTTGCCAAATTATCTAATTGTGTATCGACTTTATAATCATTGACGCCATAGGTCAATATTCCACTGCCCCCTTTACAGATTTTCATTTTTCTGGTTGTTTTTTTGCCTGTTTTTTTGACCATTTTATATGTTGATTTGTATTATGTTATGAAAAGTGGTAATAGGTATATTTTATGCAAATATAATAAACAACCCATAGCCCCCTCCTCACTTAAGGAATATCTACATGGGTAATGAAATGACGACGGCAACAAACATTATGTAGCCCTAAATCATTTAATACTTCGCCTTCAGTAGTTATCAAACCCACGTTCTGGGAATTCAAATAGATGACTTTATCTAAACGCTCCTTTTTTTCTAATTTACGACGACGAACTTCACTTTGATACCAACGATATTTATCTGCTAAAACTAAACCACATGAAAAACAACGAACAGGAATAATCATTTTATAAGAGATGCTTATAAAAAAATTTATATATTGTTTATTCAATTTTATTTGGGGCATGGGAACCTAGCGGTTCCCGGTGCGACTCCCTCCCTTCGGGAAACATTTGGAGGAATTAGAAAAAGGACCCGCCAATCATACTATTGGCTGGTTGAGGTCCTGCATCCATTAATGTCTCAACCGATGAACTTGTGGCACTAGGAGCACGTGGAAATACATCGGTTTGTACAAAACTACTATCCAATTTGTCTGCTTGACTAGGACTATGACTTGGAATACTACTGGCACCCCCGATACGAACACTGCGTCGAGGAGCTTTACTGGTACTCGAAGAGGAAGAAGAGGGTCCATTCCATAATTCGGAAACACGGTCCACTAAAATATTGGTCTTAATACCTATTTTGGTCTGAATACTTAATACTAAAACCAAAAAGGCTAAAATCACATTGGTCAAAGCTAAATGTTCATATTTGAATCCACTATAAGTGGGGACAAAGGTAATTACTCGATGAATCAATACAATTCCCACAAACATTAATATTAATTGTAAAATAATTTCGACTAAAACCTCTAAACTAGATTTATCCGTGTCCGCATCTGGAATAATACGATTGATGGTTTTATTTAATAATACAACAGGTAATACACCCAATGAAGAATATTGCACAATGTTTAATAATTCAGCCTTTCCTTCTTCGGTTGTAGAAAATACATGGTTGAAAAATGTTTTTTTATATTCTGGAGCCCCTCCTGATAAAAAATCGGTCATTTTTGGTTTCCTATATTTTATTCTAGGTTATATTTTATGACTATCATCCCCGAAAATCAGATAAAGATTTCTTTTTCTATTATCTTATTATTCCCCAATCCCCTCTAAAACTTTCCCCGAAAAACACCCCACCAAAAAAATGCGTGCCAATCAAGCTGCCATTCAACGTCGCGTAAATACTCCTCGTGTTCAAACCAAAGCTCCGCCTTCCTACGGCGCTTCCCAACAACAACCTCAACCCCCTTCTAGTAGCAACAATAGCTATACTCCTTATCCACCCCAGAATGCCAATTATTCTCAAACTCCATCTCAACAATCTCAAAACAATATCCAAACTCCTCCTCTAAATGCCTCCCCAAGTACTGGAAAAATGCCACCTGGATTAAACCCACAACAACAGCTACAGTTTATTTTGAATGTATTAGGAGAAAGAATTGCCAAATTAGAAAACCATGTCGCACAACTTTCTGCCAATCCTGTTTCCCTAAATGGCCAACAACAACAACCGCAACCAATCAATCCAGCCGCCTTACAATCCGCCATCGCCAGTCATCCGGAAATCGCCTTATTGAAAGAATCCATTTTCAAAATTCAATCCACGGCCCCTTCTTCCATTCAATCCGCCGATGCCGCTTCCCCCAATGTCATCGATGATATTCAGGCCAATATTGAAACCATTTTCCAATATATTGAAAGTGATACCGACCAAGACGTTTCCAAAATCCAAGAAGAATTACAAACCCGTACCGAACTATTAGCAACCGAAATCACTCAAGTCAAAGACATGGTTCTTCAATTACAATCCACCGTCATTAATACTCTTTTACCTGTCATTGTTTCCCCTGTCCTTCCTCCAGCCCCGATTTCTACTCTGGAAAATTTCACCCAAGCCCCTTTGGATATTATCCCCGAAGACCCTGCCATCGCAGCCGCCGCTTTGGAAAAAAATCTGGAAATTGCTGAATTACCTACCCTTGGCGAACCCTTATCCTATCAAGAGTCTTAAATGTAAACACAACGGCGACAGATAATTTTCTTATGTGCCTTTTCTTCTTCTTCAAATAGGAAAATTTGATATTTCCCTATTTGCCCTCGTTCTCGTATTTCTGCGTCCGTGTCCTGTGTTTCCACATACACCAGACGTTTCCATTGTTCCAGAAATACCCAATACCCCTTGTTCGCATCCAAATCCACGACCACCCCGTCATAGAGTTCCGAGGCCCCCACTTTCTCTTCCGAAAAGAAATCCGCCAACATTTCACATTCCGTCTGGATTCGCCGTATTTTCCGGTTTTGCGCATTGATTTCTTCCACGGATATTTCCATCCATCGTTTGAAGCCTTCCTGTGTTTCTTCGACCATTTCCCCACACCCCCCCTGCAAACTTTGTATCAAACATAATTGGTTATAGATATCCACCATTCTACGTAGCGGACTACTTGCATGGGCATAAAAGACATTGCGACCTTCTCCGCGAATATTGGTATGAGAATATCTTTCCATTTCCCCTGTCCCGTCCTCTCCACCCTTACCCCCACCTCCAACAAACAAAATATATTCACCGCGCATTTTCTTATAATGTTTCAGGAATTGACTGCAACCAGGGAAATCTTTCTCAAGCCCCTCTCCCCCTACCGCCCCTCCTCCCAAATCCACCGTTTTCCGGAAAATCCCATCCCCGAATTCACGCAATCGATTCGCCGCCAAAATATTATATTCAATCATCCATATTTCCACCAAATCATGACTGTCTCGTATCTCCTTCCCTCCATCCTCAAAATATCCACAGCCCCTTGTAAATTTCAAAAACTCCCGGTATTCGGAACAAGTCTCTAATTCCATCGTATCATAGCGAAAATTTTTATGAATCTTCACCACATTTTGAACAAATCGATGGCTTTCCAGGACCCATTTTCCCCCGCCCCCGAGGCGAAACGTCAAATCCAATTGCAGCACGGGACGCGTTTCACCTTCCAACAAACTGCCCTTTTTATCCGACAACCAACGGGGTAATAGAGGATGATTCTGGCCAGGTAAATAAATGGTCGTGCATCCCAGATTTTCCATACGTAAGACCTCCCATGCATTCAGGGCGTCTATCCAATACACCACATCGGCAATATAAATATTCACCACCGCCACCCCCGCTTCCCGATGAAACGAAAACGCATCGTCCAAATCACGACTCTCTTTCGGGTCAATGGAAAATACCAAAGGCTCCCCCTTTTTCGGACGAATGCCCGGTGTCTCCACTACCGAATGAATGGCCGGCATTTTCCCAGGAAGAGGTATCCAATGATTAGGATGAAATTCCAGGCGATTACTTACCAATAAATATCTGTAATAAGATGGCAAATGATTCACGGCCCCGATGGTTTCTATCAACCCACCATATGGCGCGGTCCTCTCTTTCCATTCTTTGTATTCGAATACCACAAACATATTCACATTCATTTTGGAAAATTCCACGACGGGTTTGTAGGGCAATAGGAAAATGGGGTAATGGATACTTTTAGGAATACACCGATAATATAATCGCCCCAATTTATTATTCACAATTTGTCGGCCATAGGAACGATTCCCTTCCAGGACCAAAGTTCCAGGGATTGCTTTCTCGGTGCGTATCGGGGAACATCGGAGTATTTCATTGGTCTTAGGACAATACTGGTCGCCATGGAATAATTTTTCGCAAATGGGTTGTGGAAAAAGGGGGAGTTCTTCTTCGGCGATTGGTTCTAGGGTTTCTTCGCAAATCCAGCTCCAGGCCGAATAATTCCGTTTTTTTATACAAAGTGTATATTTCTCAGTCGTTTCGGGGCCTAGAAATTCTGTCATTTTCTTGGTCAAATTTTGTTAGTTATTTTCCGTGGTTATTTTCCACAGATATTGTATAAACGAAAATCAATTTTATCCCGTTGGTCCCTCCCATACCACCCGAAAAATGCTACCCGTTTTAGTTGCCACCTTGGCACCTTTCGTAAGTTGCATTCAACTATTGCCCCAAATGTATAAAACCTATACCACCAAAAATGTCAAAGATTTATCCTTTGTTACTTTAATTATGATTTTATTCGCAGATACATTATGGCTACTCCACGGACACTTTATTTTGGATTATTCCCTGATTATTGGATGTTTAATCAATGTGGTGATTGTCTTCGCTTTATTAATTATGTATTGTCTTTATAAATAATCCTACAACCCCTTTTACCCTGTTGCGTTCTTTCTCTTGTCGAATTTTATCATATCTTTCCAGTAAATATAATAAAATAAATTTTAACCATAATCCTATAACCCCCGTAACACCCCCACCAAAATGTTCGGAATTCAAATGACAATCGCAACTCTTGCACCAATTGCTAGTTGTATTCAATTACTTCCTCAATTACATAAAACATATACCACCGAAAGTGTCAAATATTTATCCTTTTATTCTCTGTTGCTTATTTTCACCAGTAATTTATTATGGACCCTTCATGGATATTTCATTGCAGATAATGCATTGATTGCATCCGGGTTTATTAATTTTGCAATTATTGTGCCGTTGTTGTGGTTATATGTTAAATATCATCCCTAATACCCTTTAAATTATTTACATATAAAAATAGAATAAGGTTTGAATAAACAAGACAAAAGCATATATACACAAGATAAAAATGGGGTATCCAGCAAATAAATACATAAAATAATGTCTATTTTTCTTCCACCATTTTGTATTTCTATATATAAAATATCCCAGTGCCCCATTCATAATAATTAAAGTAATGATAATAAACCAAAATATAAATTTGGACGCGAACTCAAAAATATCATATCC
>Ga0209550_10007296_pt1 | contig 10238 bp, 6 predicted proteins | sample LauGreSuBDMM15SN_2_FD_187567 | JGI IMG/M metagenome (GOLD analysis project Ga0209550, IMG submission 187567) | Freshwater lake microbial communities from Lake Michigan, USA - Su13.BD.MM15.SN (SPAdes) (version 5) | ecosystem: Environmental > Aquatic > Freshwater > Lake | place: Lake Michigan, USA... | reverse complement strand
ATTTGTGGTTCACCGAAATGGCAGAAATACAACCCATCCCAGCCGACAGCGCAGCGCCCCAGGGCGCCAACGCCGCCCCCACCGCCGACGAATACACATCGAGCACCATCCAAGTCCTGGAGGGCTTGGAAGCGATCCGGAAGCGTCCGGGTATGTACGTCGGCGGCTCTGGGCCAGAAGGCCTGCACCACCTCGTTTACGAGTGCGTCGACAACGCGATCGATGAGGTCATGGCTGGATACGCCACCAATGTCCACGTGACCATCGGCGTTGACGGCAGTTGCATGGTGCAGGACGACGGGCGCGGAATGCCGGTCGACCCCATGCGCCATGAGAACCCCACCATCAATGGCCGACCCGCGGTTGAGGTGATCCTGACCGAAGTGCATGCCGGAGGCAAGTTTGACGGCAACGCTTACAAGGTCTCGGGCGGTCTGCACGGCGTCGGTATCAAGTGCGTGAACGCGCTCAGTGAGTGGACTGAGGTAGAGGTCGACAAGGGTCCGAAGACTTACAAGATTGCATTTGCACGCGGGGAAGTCTCGGAGCCGCTGCATGTGATCGCTGAACGCCAGGCGGGGGCACGCAATGGAACGCGCATCTCCTTCAAGCCTGATCACGAGATCTTTGCTGACACGGATTTCCAGTTCGAGCGCCTGGAGCATCGCCTCCGTGAATTGAGCTTCCTGAATCCGGGCGTCAAGATCTCCTTGCGTGACGAGCGGGTTGACTCTTCTGGCAACGTTCGCGAAGAGAATTTCCACGCCGCCGATGGATTGGCTGGCTACGTTCGGCACATGAATGCTGCAAAGAACACGCAGAGTCCCGTCATTGCGGTTACTCGCGAGGATGAGGAAAGCGGCACGCGTGCAGACATTGCCATGCAGTACACGGACGCCATGAATGAAACGCTCTTGGCGTTTGGCAACAACATTCCGAACCGCGATGGCGGTACGCATGTCACCGCGTTCAAGCAAGCCGTCACTGTTGCCATCAATGGCTACGGCAAGCGCACCGGCATCTTTAAAGATGGCAAGGACGCAATCACTGGCGAGGATCTGCGCGAAGGATTGACAGCGATCATCAGCGTCAAGTTGAAGAACCCGACGTTCAACAATCAGACGAAAGAGAAACTGCTCAACCCGGAGATCGCCACCTTTGTGAGCGGAGCGCTGAATGAGTTGCTCGGCGCGTGGCTTGAAGAGCATCCCTCCGAGGCGAAGAACATCTGTAACCGCGCCAAGCTGGCTGCCGAGGCGCGTGAGGCTGCTCGCAAGGCCCGTGAACTCATCAAGCGCAAAGGCGCCTTGGATTCTGGCGGCATGCCGCACAAGCTCGCAGACTGCTCCTCAAGCGACGTCGAGAAGACCGAACTCTTCATCGTGGAAGGTGACAGCGCAGGCGGAAGCGCCAAGGGCGGCCGCGATCACGTTTGCCAAGCGATTCTGCCACTGCGCGGAAAGCTCCTCAATGTTGAGCGCGCACGACTCGACAAGGTGCTGGGGTTTGAAGAAATTCGTACGCTGATTCAGGCTTTGCAATGCGGTATCGGCGAAGACTTTGATCACGCCAAACTTCGCTACGGGCGCGTCATCATCATGACCGATGCAGATGTCGACGGAAGTCACATTCGCACGTTGCTACTCACCTTCTTCTTCCGGCAGATGCCGGAGTTGGTGCGGCGTGGGCGCATCTACATCGCGCAGCCGCCGCTGTACCAAGTCGCGCGCGGCAAGCAGAGCGAATATGTATTGAATGATCGAGAGATGGGCGACACGCTCGTTGACCTTGCACTCAAGAATTGCACACTTGCGGTCCGCACTGAGGACGGCGAAATTGCCCACGAGATTCCCACCGATAAGGTGCGAACGGTCATTCGGATCCTGAATCGCCTGGAAGAATTGGTCACCATTTCCCAGCGCCGCGGCATTCCATTCCCGACGCTTCTTGCTGCCCGCAAGGACGATCCCACTGGTAATGACCACTTGCCAGGCTGGCAGTTGGCATGGGCTGGTGGCGATGGACTGTTCTTTGCTGAAGCAGACGCTGTGAAGTTCATGCAAGCCAACGGCCTTGAACTTGGCGAGGCGAAAACCACGGCAAATGCTGCGCAAACCAACGCGGCTGCTGCGCTGGCGAATCAAGCGGCGATTGCCGCGGGAACTGGTCCAGCGGCTCGCCCGGCACAGTTGCGGGTGCTGCATGAAAACAAGGAACTTGAGAAGCTCTTCCAGCAACTCACCGCCAATGCCATCAGCATCAGCGACTGGGCACTTGAGCAGACCGAGACAGTGACCGGCGAGAAACTGCCAACCAAATATGCGTGGCGCGTTCGCAATGAGAAGGACGGTTCATATGAGTGGGCTGAGGCGCCGAGTGTGCACAGCATCTTGCGCGTTCTCTATGAGGTTGGCCGTCGCGGTATCGAAGTGAAACGCTTCAAGGGACTGGGCGAGATGGAGGCTCTGCAGTTGTGGGAGACCACCATGGATCCATCCAAGCGCACCTTGCTGCGTGTGACATGGGACGCCGCGGGTGAAGCCGATCAACTGTTCTCTATTCTCATGGGCGAGAATGTTGAACAGCGACGCGCTTACATTGAGAAGCACGCGCTTGAAGTGAAAAACTTGGATGTGTGACGACCGCGGGTAGCGCAGGTAACGCGTGAAGCCCGGTTAGCGATCGCTACGCGGAGGAGGTCCGCCGCCGGGGCCACCTGGTCCACCATGTCCGCCACCGGGACCATTGGGGCCTTTCCCACCAGGACCGCCACGTGGTCCGGGCTCTGGAGGCGGAGCCTGCCGAACCGGAACGCTTGGAGGCGAGAACCACGCTGCGTCAAACGCGCCGCTTGGAACTGCCGAACGCTCAATAATGACCATTCTTGGCTCCGCACGTCGACCGGGACCGCGACCACCTTCTGGACGGCGCCCGTCTTCAGACCCGCGTCCGCCTTCGGGCCCACGTCCGTCTTTCGGGCCGCGTCCGCCTTCGGGTCCGCGTCCACCCTCCGGTCCGCGTCCACCTTCGGGTCCACGTCCACCTTCCGGTCCGCGCCCGTCTTCCGGTCCACCAGGGCCGGCACCGGGACGATCTTCGCGCGCCGGGCGCGCAGTGGTCGCATCGGGACGCCCGCTACCAGTGCTCGCCATCGTTTCGCTGGCGCGGTTCGCCGGCGCGCCACCTTCCTTCGGGCCACCAAAGTTCAGCGCCGCACGCGTCACCAGTTTGGTGTCCGGATCAATGGTCAATTCAATGGTCTCCGGCCCGCGGAATCCACTGTTATCACGGGTAGCGCAAATCTGCATTGCCCCGCCCTTGTCGCATCGAACAATTTGATAGTGCGCGCCAACGTCGGCAAGCAACACATCAAGCCGATCCGCCAAGAGGTCACCTTCTGGCGTCTCAATGAAGCGGGGCCAGCGCGCATCAGTAGGCATTGACAGCACTTCGCCACGCTGATCGACCGTCCAACCAGTAACTCCATCGGTGCCACGCGTCATGGTGCGGCCGTCTTGGAAGCGAATGTCAAGGCGCACATGTTCGGCGTCACGAATATCAAGTGTTCCGGTAGCACGCGGTGCCTGCGTATCAGACTCACCAGGGCGTGCCGGGAAGATCAATTCCAGTGCGTACCGACGATCGCCCGACCCAGATTCGGCAACTTGTGCGGCACGAAGAATCGAATTGGCAGACGCTGGCTGCGGCGAGAACAACAGCGCGCTACCAGCAATGATGGCGATCGATGCTGCTGCCGCCACAGGCGTTCGCCAATTCCAGCGGCGTACCCGCGGAGCTGCAGAAGTGCTTGAAATACCGATAGAACCAGCGGTGCGAACGGTTTCGGTCGCGCTCGCGCTGCGCACGCGCATCACGGCACGATCAATCAAGGCGTCGACGCGTTCCGGCGTGTCATGCAACTGAACTTCGATCAACGCACCGACCCAACGATCGTTGGCGGTGTCTTCATGCGCGAAGCGATCATTTTCATTGGTCATGCCGTTGCTTCCTTGGATTCCATGCACGTTGCGATCATGCCGCGCGCGCGCTGCAATCGCTTCTTTACTGCTTCTACATTTGCGCCCACTTCAGCGGCGATCCGAGCGATCGGCGCATCAAGGCGATAGGACAGGTGAATCACTGTTCGATATTCGTCGGGCAAGCGCGCCACGCAATCTTCAAGACGCACCAGCTTGGCGCGGAACTCTTCGCGATCGCCGCGGTCTTCTGCTTCAGCGCGCCGCACAATGCCATCCAAGATGGCGTCATCAGTGGGTCGCTCACGACCCATCTTTGATCGATAGTCAAGTACCAAGTTGCGCGCGATGCCACGCAGCCATGCACCGAACGGTCGGGTGCGGTCGTAATCTGGCAGTCTTCGCCATGCCACCAAGACGGTGTCTTGAAAGATGTCATCCACCGACGACGACGGCACCGACGCGCGCAGAAATGCCAGCAATCGCTCACCGTGCTCGCGCACCAGAATCGCAAAGACATCGGCGGCATCGGGGCCGCGTCCACTATCAGTGGCAAGTCGGAGATTTGGTGGGGTTTCAGACATGATTTACGACTGCTGTTGTTGCCACGGTTGGGTATTCGGGGACGTCATTCAGCACGAAACCAGTGAGTTGCCCCCAGTGACGGGCCATTTCCCGCCCTTCCGCCCGCCGCCACTCAGCCCGCGTCCCGAAATCCACGCTCCCGCAACTGGCACGCGTCGCAGTGCCCGCAGGCGTCCCCCGCGGGGGTTGGGTCGTAACAACTGATGGTCCGGGAAAGGTCGACTGCCAACGCCCGACCACGCCGAACAATGTCCGCCTTGGAAAGCATCAGGAGCGGCGTGTGTACGCGCATCCATCGCTCGCCACGCTCGGTGGCCTCCGTACCGGCCCGAGTGGCCAAGTTGGCCATGCGCTCAAAGGCCTCGATGAACTCCGGACGGCAATCGGGATAACCGGAATAATCAATGGCATTGACGCCGATACCAATGTCGCGCGCGCCGATCGACTCCGCCATTGCCAAGGCATGCGCTAGGAAGATGGTGTTGCGCGCCGGCACATAGGTAATCGGAATGTCATGCGCATGTTCCACATCACGGTCCTTTGGAACGGCGATGTCAGCAGTGAGTGCACTTGCACCAAAGGCACGCAAATCAATGAGAGCCGTGCGATGGCTCGCCGCGCGCAACTGCAGCGCTACCTCGGCGGCGCGGATCAGTTCCACGCGATGGCGCTGACCGTAATCGAAGCTGAGCGCATGACACTCAAATCCTTCGGCGGAAAGGTGCGCAAGAACGACGGCCGAATCCATGCCGCCAGAGAGAAGTACCACTGCACGCCGAGCGCCACTCATGACGGACTTGCCACTTGCTCAAGTACTTGTTGCAGAATCCGCCGCGTTGTCAGCGTGTCACCTTGATGCATGTAGGTGCGACTGACCACGCGATGCGCGCACACCGGAATCACATTGGCGATGACATCTTCAGGAACGCAATACTCGCGTCCCGCCAAGAGCGCCGTGGCACGCGCCGACTGCGCCAGCGCCAGCGAACCGCGTGGACTGATGCCCACTTGTAACTCTTCATGCGTGCGGGTCGCTGATGCCAGTGCAATCACGTAGTCAACCAATGACTGCTCCATGCGCACTGCGTCCACCGCCGCTTGCAACTCAACTACCTCGGACCCAGTCATCACTGGTCGAAGGTCGCGGAGCGTGGTGCGCGCTGGCTGGCGATGCAGAATCCTGCTCTCGTCATCTGGGCTCGGATAGCCGAGCGACATGCGCATCAAGAACCGATCGAGTTGATTCTCCGGAAGGAAGTACGTGCCTTCAAATTCATATGGGTTCTGGGTTGCCACCACAATGAACGGCGCCGGCAACTGGAACACATGTCCGTCCGCACTCACCGTGCCCTCGGCCATCGCTTCAAGGAGCGCGCTCTGCGTGCGCGGCGTGGCACGATTGATTTCATCAGCAAGCACCACGTTTGCAAAGACTGGGCCCTTCTTGAACTCAAAGGCCTCACGCTCGCGGTGGTAGATACTGACACCGGTAATATCAGAGGGCAAGAGATCCGGGGTGCACTGAACACGGCTGAAGGCGCAGTCGAGGCTGCGGGCGAGCGCATTTGCCAGAACGGTCTTGCCGACGCCGGGCACATCCTCAATCAGTACATGGCCGCGCGCAAGCAGACAGACCACCAAGCGGTCAACCGCCTGCAGATTGCCCATGTAGACGCTGGCGATATTGTCACGAAGGCGATGGAGGGGGGCTACATCTTGCATCTATTTCCTCCGCGAACGGAAGACGAAGTATATCGTTCACCAACCTCATGCAGACGGCGCACCCATCCGACGACGGCCCAGTTCTTGATGTGCATGTTCCATGCGTACGCTGCCAGTACGACCTGATCCGAACGCATGTCTACGGAAAGTGCCCAGAGTGTGGTCTTGAAGTGATGGCCACGGTGGCGCAACATGCTGATCCTGAGGTGGCATTTTTGGCGGCTCCAGAGTCGCCCCGCCTGGCCTCCAACGCGATCATTGCAATCACGGTCGCGCCGCTGTTGGTAATGCTTGCGCAAGGATCCGGACCAGCACTCCGCACCATCGATGTACTCGCAGGAAGGGGACGATCATTGCCATCGCAGGTGGAAAGGCCCTCGTGGATAGTGTGCGCAGTGCTGCTGGCAATTGCCGCGTTCCTCTTACGCAAGGGGCTTGCCGAACCCACCAACCCGACACTGCGAGCAAGTATCGGCAGCGCGCGCGTTACCCGCCTCACGGTGGGTCTCGGAACATGGTCGGCAGTACTGGCCGCGTCGTTCGTGACCTCATTGTTCGACGCAGCAAAGTCCAACAGCTTTGCTGGGATAGTGCTGGCCGTGCAACTACTGCCGATGGTGTTCACACTCCTCACGCTTGGACCATTACTTGGTCGCGCGGGCGCTATGAGCCGCGCTTACCGCGAGGCGCGCCATGGCAAGCAAGGCGCAGAGGTACTCACCATGACGCTCGCTGCAACCTGCGTATTGTTTGTTGCAGCACCGATCATCGAACGCACCCAATCGCCGGAAGTGGCCGGAATCGCCCAGATCTTCTCGCTGGTTCTCTTGATTCTGTCCGTCCTCGGCTTGGCGTACATCACCGCGAACGGCTGGGTGATTGCCACGGCACTGCGAGCACCGCGCATTGATCCGCGGCGGTGGCAGTAGGTCAGCGATTCAACACCCAAACGTTGCGCGCGCCGCGTCCACTCACTGACCCTGCGGCTTGGTGACTGCTTCCATGACGCGCTCGAGATTGAAACTGCCTGGCTTTTGGCGCGGTGGGAATTCGCGGAAACTCTGTAGCCAGTTGCCCACGTACGCGCCCGCAGGTGCGATGGCGAACATGTGCTCCAGATACCAGCGCTGGTAGTCCATGCCGATATCGGGGGCCAATTCAAATGGATCCATGCGCAAATTGGTAAGCATCGGTGCGCGCAGTACTTCAAATGGCGCCTGCCAGACATGCATTCCGTGCGCGTTCTGCTTGAGGAACGTGGCCTTCCAGTTTTCAAAGCGCAGCGCGGCAACGCTGCCGTCGTCGGTCCAGTAGATGAACTCCTTCCGCGGCCATGATGCTTCGCCCTTCAAAGCTGGAAGCAGGTTGTAGCCGTCAAGATGCACTTTGTATGTGGCGTCGCCGACTTTGCGCCCGGTCAGTAGGTCTTCCTTGACCGTCGCGTCACCTGCAGCGGCCAACAGCGTGGTCATCATGTCCTCATGCGCACCGATGTCGTTCACCACGGTGCCCGGCTTAATCACGCCTGGCCACCGAATAGCGCATGGCACGCGGTATCCACCTTCCCACTGCGTGTTCTTCTCGCCGCGGAACATCGTGGTGCCGCCATCGGGCCAGGTGAATGCCTCCGCACCGTTGTCTGAGGAGTACATGATGATGGTGTTTTCCAGCATTCCCAGCGCCTCCAATTTGGCAAGCACTTCGCCAATTTGCCGGTCATGTTCCACCATTCCGTCGGCATAGATTCCCAGGCCAGTCTTGCCATCAACGCCTTCCTTGAGATGCGTGAAGATGTGCATCTTGGTGGAGTTCCACCACAAGAAGAAGGGCTTATTGTCTTTCGCAGCGCGATCGAGGAAGTCAAATGTCTTGGCATTGACTTCTTCGTCAATCGTCTCCATGCGCTTCTTAGTCAGCGGGCCAGTGTCAGTGATGCGACCATCCGCAAAGCTGTGAATGACGCCGCGCGGTCCAAATTTCTTCTTGAATTCTGGGTTCTTTGGATAGTCGCGGTTCTCTGGTTCTTCCTCTGCGTTCAAGTGATAGAGGTTGCCAAAGAACTCATCAAACCCGTGCGCGGTGGGCAACATTTCGTCGCGATCGCCCAAGTGATTCTTTCCGAACTGACCAGTCATGTACCCGCGCGCCTTGAGAAGCGTGGCGATGGTGGGGTCTTCCTTCTTGATGCCTTCCGGCGCGCCAGGCAGTCCAACCTTGGTGAGCCCAGTGCGAATCGGAGCCTGACCGGTGATGAACGCCGCGCGCCCGGCGGTGCAACTCTGCTGGCCGTACCAATCAGTAAAGAGCGCGCCCTCTTTGGCAATGCGATCAATGTTGGGCGTCTTGTAGCCCATCATGCCGTGGTTGTATGCACTGATGTTGAACTGACCGATGTCGTCACCCCAAATCACCAGGATGTTGGGCTGCTTGTTGGGCTGCTTAACGGGGGCCTTGGCAGCCTGAGCGCACGCCGGCATTGCGCACACGCCGATGACAACAGCAACGAGCGCAGCGATTGAGCCGCGGAGGGCAGTTGCGAGTTGGAAACGAACGGAGGCGGCAGTTGCGTACACGGTGGGTGACATGGGGATCGGTCTCTTCCTGAATTGAGCTGTCCGGCTGCTCTTGGATTCCCTGGGGAAAATAGCTACAGAGGCAAACTCTAACGAAGTTCAAGGCCGCCGACATGGGGATGACTCCCTCATCCCGGGTGCTGCCGATCTGGCAGCGTCCATGCCGCCACGCCGGGGCGGGTGGCGGGAGCGGCAGGATGGACAACGGCGAGCTTTGGGGGTGGCGACCTGACGACTGTGTATTTAAGTCTATTTAAGACAAATGTTTATGTCGTTAATCTAGCGCCATAATCACGGTCTCTCCCAGATTCCCTGGCAATCCGGCTGTTTGGCACACCCCTTGCATCCCTACTCCCTGCACCTACGGGCGAACCCGCTCGGGGCGACGCAGAACACGCCATATTCACCATATTCACCATATTTCGGAGACCTGATCCATGCCCGTGAAGGAACTTGCCTTTGACACTGACGCCCGCAAGCAGCTGCTCGCCGGAGTCGAAAAACTCGCAGCAGCCGTCAAGAGCACGCTCGGCCCACGCGGCCGCAACGCCGTCCTCGACCGCAGTTGGGGTGGACCAAACATCACCAAGGACGGCGTCAGCGTCGCCGAGGAGATTGAGCTTCGCAACAAGGTAGAGAACATGGGCGCCAAGCTGGTCAAGGAAGCCGCCAGCAAGACCTCCGACGACGCCGGCGATGGCACCACCACCGCCACCGTCCTCGCCGAGGCGCTCTTCAAGGCTGGACTTCGTCAGCTCGCTGCTGGTGCAGACCCAAACACGCTGATCCGCGGCATGCGCCGCGCGGTCGAGACCGTGGTGAAGGAACTCGCCGCTGCTTCGAAGCCAGTTGCACAAGTTGATGGCGGCATCGCAGCCGTCGCCAGCATCAGCGCCAACAACGATGTTGAAGTTGGCAAGATGATGGCCGAGGCTTTCAAGAAGGTCGGCAAGGATGGCGTCATCACTGTTGAAGAAGGCAAGAGCCTGGAGACCGTGGTTGATGTTGTTGAAGGAATGCGCTTTGATCGCGGCTACCTCAGTCCGAACTTCGTGACTGATGTTGAGAAGATGCGCGTCGAGCTCGATAAGGTGCTCGTCCTCATCTACGAAGACAAGATCGACAGCGTCACCAAGCTGGTTCCGTTCTTGGAGAAGGTGGTCGAGAGCAAGAAGCCGCTCCTGATCATCGCCGAGGACATCACCGGTGAAGCACTCAGCACGTTGGTCATCAACAAGCTCCGTGGCGTGTTGCAGGTCTGCGCCGTCAAGGCACCGGGTTACGGCGATCGCCGTCGCGCCATGCTTGAAGACATCGCCACTCTGACTGGCGCCAAGCCGATCATGAAGGATCTTGGCATTGATCTGGACAAGATCACACT
>Ga0209550_10007295_pt1 | contig 10238 bp, 9 predicted proteins | sample LauGreSuBDMM15SN_2_FD_187567 | JGI IMG/M metagenome (GOLD analysis project Ga0209550, IMG submission 187567) | Freshwater lake microbial communities from Lake Michigan, USA - Su13.BD.MM15.SN (SPAdes) (version 5) | ecosystem: Environmental > Aquatic > Freshwater > Lake | place: Lake Michigan, USA... | reverse complement strand
GTTAACGCGACAAACAGATTCTGGAAAAAGGCGATTTCGATTGGGCCCGAGACCTGCGCCTGCCGCCGCGCGAGGATGAGATTATAGGCAAATACCACGGCCGAAAATAAAACTGCAGCAGCACCCCAGACATGGTCCATCGTATAATGCCCACTCAACCGGCCCGCCATGATGATGGCAACGCCGCCCAAACCCGCCAGCGACGCCCAGATCGCCTCTTTACCAATGGTTTCTTTCAACATCACGGCGGCAAGATACAGCGCGATGACGGGCGCAATAAAGCTCAGGCCGATGGCTTCGGCCAAAGGCAGTTTCGTGAGCGACCAGAAAAAGCTGACCGCCATCACCGCTACGACGATGCTGCGCCAAAGATGGATTTTCAGCAGATATACGGGCGGCCATTTCTGCCGCGTGCCAACGAACAAAACGCCCATCAACAATGCGCCCACGCTGTTACGCCACATCACCGCATTATACGCGCCGATGGAGAGCGCCAGATCCTTCATCGCCGCGTCCATCAGCGAAAATGTGCCGACACCAGCCGCCGCCACCATGAACGGGATAAAGGGGCGCGGGTGCAATTCAGCCATGGCTAAATGCTATGCGCCGCAAGGCCCGTCAGGGCATCGCCATCGACGCGGTACACCGTCCATTCGTCCATCGGACGTGCGCCAAGCGCCTTGTAAAAATCAATCGCGGGCGTGTTCCAATCGAGCACCGACCATTCGAGCCGCGCGCAATCGCGCTCCACCGCAAGCGCCGCAAGCTTACCCAGCAATGCCTTGCCAAGCCCCGAACCGCGCGCGTCGGGCCGGACGAACAAATCCTCCAGATAAATTCCCGGACGCCCTTCAAAGGTCGAAAAATTGTGGAAGAACAAGGCAAATCCCTGCGCCGTCCCGTCAATTTCGCCGATCAACACCTCGGCAAAGGGGCGCGGTCCAAACAGCTTTTGCGCCATCACCGCTTCATCAAAACGCACCGCATGGGCCAATTTTTCATATTCCGCGAGGTCGCGGATGAACTGGCCAATGAGCGAAATGTCGGCGGGCGTCGCCGAACGAATCGAGAGGCTCAAGCCGCTTTCCCGTGCAACGTATCCATGCTGACACTGGTGCCGGCGTCAATCTCGGCGGCTTTGGCTTCGACCAATTTGACGATGTGGCTGACCATGTCGTCATTTTCGACATGGTGATCAGTCACGCCCGACAGATAGACCATATGCTTGCCATTGCCGCCGCCGGTGATGCCGATATCGGTTTCGCGGGCTTCGCCGGGGCCGTTGACCACGCAGCCAAGCACCGAAAGCGACATGGGCGTCTTGATATGGCTCAGCGCGTCTTCCAGCTTTTGCACGGTGCGGATGACGTCGAAACCTTGGCGGGCGCAGCTGGGGCAGCTGACCACGCGGACACCGCGGGTGCGCAGGCCCAATGCTTTGAGGATTTCATAGCCGACACGGACTTCCTCTTCGGGTTCGGCAGACAGGCTGACGCGGATGGTGTCGCCAATTCCGGCCCAGAGCATATTGCCCATGCCGATCGATGATTTGACTGTGCCGCCAATCAATCCGCCCGCCTCAGTAATCCCAAGATGCAGCGGGCAATCAACCGCCTCGGCCAGCCCCATATAGGCCGCAACCGCAAGGAACACATCGGACGCCTTCACCGCGACCTTATATTCGTGGAAATCATGGTCCTGCAGCAGCTTGATATGGTCCAGCGCGCTTTCGATCAGCGCCTCGGGACAGGGCTCGCCATATTTTTCGAGGAGGTCTTTTTCCAGAGACCCAGCGTTCACACCGATGCGGATCGCACAGCCATTGGCCTTGGCCGCGTTGACGACCTCTTTCACGCGCTCTGACGAACCGATATTGCCCGGGTTAATCCGCAAGCACGCAGCGCCAGCATCCGCCGCCTCCAGCGCGCGTTTATAATGGAAGTGAATATCGGCGACGATGGGCACATTGGCGGCGCGCACGATTTGTTTCAGCGCAGCGGTGCTTTCGACATCCGGACAAGAAACACGGATGATATCAACCCCGGCATCTTCGCAGCGGCGGATTTGGGCGATGGTTGCCGCGGCGTCGCTGGTCAGCGTATTGGTCATCGTTTGCACCGAAATCGGGGCATTTCCACCAACAGGGACATTACCCACCATGATTTGGCGGGACTGACGACGCGCGATATCGCGCCAAGGGCGAATGGAAGACATTGGGGGGATATAGGCGGCTTGGAATAATCCCGCAATCACCATCCTGTACGTACGACACGCGATTGCTACTTTGATTTACACGTCGTTACAAACTATGACACGCGTATGAAACGCTTGCTTATCGCTCTTCTCGTCCTGGTCGCGCCACTTGCCCCTGCCCAGGCCTATTGGGAATATGGGCATGAAACCGTAGCGCACATTGCGCAGGCCAATATGTCCGCCAATGCACGCGCGAATATGCAACGTCTGTTGCGCGCGGCGCCGATGCTCGGCACGCCCAAATGCGCGATGCGCGATATCGGCGATGTCAGCGTCTGGGCCGATTGCATCAAGGGCGATCGCGCGCGCTGGGGCTACACCAACAGCTGGCATTATCAGAATGTCGACATCTGCAAGCCGTTCGACCTAAAAAGCGCGTGCGCCGACGGAAACTGCGTGTCGGCGCAAATCGACCGCAACTTTGCGTTACTTTCGGACAAAGCGCTGCCTGCGCATCTCCGTCTGCAAGCGCTGGCTTTTCTTGTGCATTTTGTGGGGGACATTCACCAGCCATTGCACGCCGGTGACCGTGCGGACCGCGGCGGCAACGACCTAAAGGTCACATATGGCACCCTGCGGGGATATAATTTGCATATGGTGTGGGATGGCTTGCTGGCCGACCGCGCGCTGTCTGCCGCACCAGCGATTGTGCGCGCGTTTTCGCCAACCGAGAAAGCAGCGATCAAACAGGGCAATGCCCAGCTGTGGAGCCAAGAGAATTGGGCGATATCGAAAGAAATCGTGTATCCCCGCGCGGTCGATGGTGACCCATGTGGCGCAAAGCCAACCGCGCCTGTGGTGATTGATGAAGCCGACGTCGCTGCGTCACGCGCTGCCCTGCGGCAACAGGTTGAACGCGGCGGGATCAGGCTCGCGCGCTTGTTAGACCAAGCCCTGCGTTAAGCGTTAAAGCCCGCGCCATTTCCAGCCGCCCTCGGTGTGGTTGCGGACGATGATGGTGAAAATGCCGGTAATGATCAACATGAGCGCGACCGTCACAAATGTGGGTATCGCTTGATCATTGTCCGCGAGCAGCGCCAAGCCAGTCATCGCCAGAAGATAAACAGCCAATGTCACCCATCCCTGCCACTTGAACGGCAGGCCAGCGCCATAGCCGACACGTTTCGCCCGAAACCAAGGTTCTTTGCCGAAAAATAAACCGAGCATCTCAAATCTCCTTTGGCGGTCGCCCGCGTCTCGGCGTTTCGCTGACGCCAACCTTCACGCCGCGCTTGGCGAGTGCCTCACGCAGCAATACCTCAATTTCGGCATTTGCGCTCCGAAAATCGGCGGCCGCACACCGCTCGACCGCAGCAAAAAGCGCTGGATCGAGACGGAGCGGAAAAGCTTTTTTGGACGGAGCAGACACGCCGCTGGCCTAGCTGTACAATGTACCGGTGTTGACCACAGGTTGTGTATCACGTTCACCGCACAGAACGACCATGAGGTTTGAGACCATGGCGGCGCGACGTTCGTCGTCCAATTCAACGACTTTTTTCGCCGACAGCATCTCAAGCGCCATTTCGACCATGCCGACTGCGCCCTCAACCAAGGTCTTGCGCGCGGCAACCACGGCCTCGGCCTGTTGACGACGCAGCATGGCGCCCGCGATTTCCTGCGCATAGGCCAAATGGGTGAAGCCACATTCGTCCACAGTGATGCCTGCAACGCGCAAACGCTCCATCAACTCCAGCCGCAATTCGGCGCCAACTTGGTCATGATTACCGCGCAACGTCACTTCCTGATGTGTGAAGTCATCATAGGGGTAGCGCGCGCCAATGGTGCGGACTGCCGCCTCAATCTGGGCGAGCACGAACGCCTTATAATCATCCACATCGAACAATGCTTGCGCAGTGTCCGTCACGCGCCACACAACCTGCGCCGCCATCTCAATGGGGTTACCGCGCAAGTCGTTTACTTTGATCTTTTCGGAAATCAGGTTGTTCGCGCGTAGCGATATCTTGGCCTTGGCAATCCAGGGCCAAGTCCACCGCAAGCCTTCGTTCCGGTCCGTGCCCTTATATGCTCCGAACAATGTCAGCGCGACGCCCTGATTAGGTTGCAGCATGTAAAAGCCGCTCGAGACGAAAAGGAAAATAGCGATGCTTAGCCCCATGCCGAGGAAATCGGCATTCGGTTCATCCGGTATGACACTCGACATCGCCCAGCCAAACCAAAGCATGCTCCCCAGAAGGACGAGCAACATTACATAGCCGTTAAAGCTGCGCGCGGCGACCTCGCGGCTTGCATTCAGATTATTTGCAGAATCATCGGTCATCATAATCTCCCTAAAAAGATGATATCATATTTATATCGCTTTTGGAAAATCACAACAAAAAAGGCTGCGCAGAATTTCGCCTGCGCAGCCCCCTTTTTCATTTGGAAGAAGCGTTATTCGCCGGTTGGGAAACCGCGCTTTTTCATAATATATTTCACATCAGGATCACGGCCACGGAATGCGCGATAGGCTTCGATCCGGTCGGTTTCATTGCCCGTTGCCAGCAACATGGACCGGAACCGCTCCGCTGTTGCCTTGTCCCACACATCGCCCTTTTCGGTGAAGGCCGCCCATGTGTCGGCATCCATCGTTTCGGACCAGAGATAGCTGTAATAACCCGCCGAATAGCCATCATCGGCAAACAGGTGGTTAAACTGCGGCAGGCGGTGGCGCATCGCCATTTCCTTGGGCATGCCGATTTCGGCCAGCGTATCGCGTTCAAATGCGCGCGGATCGGTCACGGGTTCGCTGCGGTTATGCAGCTTCATATCCAAAATGGCGCTCGACAGATATTCTACGGTCGAAAAGCCTTGGTTGAACGTGTCACTCGCGCGGATTTTTTCGACCAAGGCGGCCGGGATTGGCTCACCTGTTTTATAATGCTTGGCATAAGTGTTGAGCACATAAGGCGTCAGCAACCAGTTTTCATTCACTTGGCTTGGATATTCCACAAAGTCGCGCGGCGTGCCGCCAAGGCCCGGCCATGTGATGTTATAGTTCAGATAATGAATGGCGTGACCGAATTCGTGGAACAATGTCGACGCGTCATCAATGCTGATCAGCGTGGGTACGCCATCGGCGCCGGGCACGAAATTGTTATTGTTCGATGCAAGCACGATGTCATTCTTGCCACCCAATGTATGCTGGCTGCGATAGGTGGTCATCCACGCGCCCGAACGCTTGCCGGCGCGCGCGAAGTTATCGAGGTAGAACAGGCCAACGGTCTTGCCATCGCGCTTAACCTCAAATGTCCGCACCTTGGGTTCGAACACAGGGACTGTGCCCGTGTTTTCGGTGAAGCTCATGCCATATAGCTTGCCGGCAGCGTCGAACATGGCGGCGACCATATTATCCAACTGGAAATAAGGTTTAACGGCTTCCTGATCGAGGTCATATTTCGCCTTGCGGACCTTTTCGGCGTAGAAGCGATAATCCCATGGCGCGATTATGATGTTGTCGGCATTGGCGATCGCCTGCATGTCGGCCACTTCTTCTTTGACGCGGGCGACGGCAGCAGGCCAGACCTTCATCATCAGGTCCATCGCCTTGTTCGGGTCCTTGGCCATTGTGTCGGCCATGCGGTAATGGGCATGGGTCGGGAAGCCCAGGATTTCGGCGCGCTGCTGACGCAGTTTCAATATTTCGGCGATGGTCGCGTTGGTATCGTTCGTATTCTGGTTATCGCCGCGCATGGTGAACGCGCGCCAGACTTTTTCACGCAAATCGCGCCGCGTTGAATTTTCAAGGAAAGGTTGAACGGCGGAACGGGTGTTCACGACGGCCCAGCCAGTTTGGCCCTTTGCCTTGGCCGCAGCCTGAATTGCTGCAACATAGCTTTCGGGCAAACCCGCAAGGTCCGCCGCGTCGGTTATCAGGATGAAGGTTTCTTCATCCGCCAGAACCTTTTCCGAGAAAGCCGAGAATTTCTTGGCAAGGTCGGTCTCTATGCTGATGACCTGCGCCTTCTTACCCGCATCGAGCATCGCTCCATTGCGGACCAGACCGTCATAGGTCCGTTCCAACAGACGCATTTGCTTGGCATCTAGGCCAAGATTGGCGCGCTGATCGTAGAGATATTTGACGCGCTGGAAATAACGGGCATCAAGCGAGAGTTCGGAGAAAAATGCGCTAACCTTTGGTTCCCATTCCGCCTGAATTTTACGGACTTCAGGGTTCGACAGGTTCGATGAATGCACACCCCAGATCGAGAATAAACGGCCGATTTTTTCGCCGGACAGTTCGCTGGCGGTGATGGTGTTGTCGAACGTGATGGCTTCGGGCTTTGCGAGCATCGCTTCAAACTCAGCCTTTGATGCCTGCATCGCGGCCTGAAACGCGGCCGGGAATTGCGCAACTTTAACCTTGTCCCATGGCGGCACGCCTTCATAGGGCCCGGTCCATTCTTGCAGCAACGCAGGCTCGCTGGCCATGTGGCCGGACTTCATGTCTTTCGCTTGTGCAACCGCCGTCATCGCAACTCCTGACAATAAAAGCGCCGCTGTGCGCAATATGATTTTTCCCGTTTTCACCTAAATTTGCTCCTCTGCATTTTGCGGCCCGCGTGCGCAGGCGCAATGAAAAGGGGGATTAGCGCATCGCGGGCGCGTTGCAAACAAACAGTCGGCCAAAACTGTTTCTTCCAAAATGGATATAAATTGTACATTGCACACACCGCAAACATCGTGCGTTCGCAACGTGAGGCCCTTTTTCGCATTGCCGGGAGAATATATATGGCAAAACCCCCGCCTACCTTCGATTCCAGCATCAATGGCCGCACGGCCATGATCGTCGGCGGCAATGCGCAACGCATCGCTGAACTCAAGCGATTATTGTCCTTAATGGGCTGCACGGCGCTGGTGATGGACGATACAAAGCGGACGGATTTCATTTTGGTCCATTTTACGTCCAAAATGGACATACCAGAAGATTTCTTGGCGCGCATATCGCGGTATCTTCAAAGGCATCGGAGCACTGCGTTGGTGTGGACCAATATGGACGGGCTCGAAGACGCTTATGCAGCGCTTCCGCAAGGCCAGTGCCATTTTTTCGTCGACGCTGACTACATTGAGGCGATGCCGATTCTGGCGGGGGCGTTTGGACGGGGCGAAATGGACCGACTGCATGACACGAACCGTGATGTTCCATTCGGATCGCTGCACCGAATCAGCGACGAGCTTGCAGAATTTGCCCGCACGCTTGCCCGCATGGCCGATTCGGAAGGCAAAACATCGGTATCCGACACAGCTATTTCCTTTCGGCCAGCACCCTTGGGTGGGTTTCAGGGATTTCCATCCACCAGTGCTATGCGCGCGGACGCGACGGACACCCAAACCCTGCGCGAGATCATCAAGCTGCGCCGCACGCGGGAGCGATTTTTTCCACCTGATCTGTTCGCGGACCCGGCCTGGGATATTTTGTTAGACCTAAAGGCTGCCGGGCAAGAAGGGCAGCATGTGTCGGTTTCCAGCCTGTGTATTGCCGCTGCGGTTCCACCGACGACTGCCTTGCGGTGGATTACCGCAATGACCGATAGCGGTATGCTCGTCCGGCGTCAGGATCCAGCCGATGCACGGCGGGTTTTCATTGAACTGTCAGACGAAACATCTGCCAAGCTGGATGATTATTTCGTCGCAATCGGCATCCGTTCCGCTCCGATCATCTGATTAGGCTTGCAAAAGCCAAAACGCTTTGGCAAAGGCGCGCTTCCCGTAGTGGGGCGCTTAGCTCAGTTGGTAGAGCATCTCGTTTACACCGAGAGGGTCAGCGGTTCGAGCCCGTTAGCGCCCACCATTTTTGGATGATGGCCGAAAGAGGCACCAGAAATGCAGGACACCCCTTCGTCATTCATCGTTTATAAAGCTTTCTGCTGGCATTTTGCCCATATGCGCAGACTTTTTTCAACGTTGGGCACAGGCATCGTCCTATTGTCGGCAGGTTATGCGCCTGACGCAGCCGCTGCACGGGAAACCGAGCAAGCGGAAATCGCCAATTGCAATGATCCCCGGCACAAACATGTGGTCGTGCGGTCACTGACCGAATCACTGCCTGTGCGAAAAACCGAAAAGCAGCGCGTCCGCCGTATATTAATGTAAAATCGGTTTTAATCCGCTGCGCGCAGCAGCTTTGCCATTTCGGCCTCATCCCATTCCACGCCGCCCGCCACGCGCCACACTTCTTTGCCATCACTGTCATATAATATGGTGGTCGGCAGGGCGATCGCGTTGTTAAAAGCCGTCAGCAGTGCATTGTCCGCATCGGTATAGGGCACCAAATTCTTGACCGCTGTTTCCTTGAAAAAGGCGACAACAGGCGCGCGTCCTTCAAGGTCTTGCGACACGGCGATCACGTGCATGCGGCCTTTTTCCGACGCCGCCAGCGCATCCAGCGTCGGCATTTCCGCTTTGCATGGTGCGCACCATGTTGCCCAGATGTTGAGCAACAACGGCTTGCCTTCAAAATCGGCAAGGCTGACATCCTGACCCTGCGCGTCGGCAAATGGGGCCGATGGCGCTTTTTGACCTGCAAATTTGTAGCTTAGCATGGCGCGCATGCCATTGGCGATTTCCAGAGTGATTTCTGCCTTGTCAGATGCGCCTGCCTTGGCCGTGGATGCGGGTTGCGCTTGCCCCTTGGGTTGGCTTTCTTTATCGCACCCAGCCAGCACTAAAAGGATTAAGGCAATTACAAAGCGCATCTCTGATTCCAATAGCATGTGGGGCGGCCGGTTTGGCGAAGGCCCTGACGTTATCATGCGCGAGATAAATGCCTCCATCCCATTCGACAAGCGTCTTTGGCAGGAAGACATATCAGGCAGCAAAGCGCATGCCGATATGCTGGCCGCCAACGGGATCATAACGGCGTCAGACAATGCCGCGATCCAAAGCGGGCTCGATAGCATCCACGCCGAATATGCAGCCAATGGCGTGCCCGAAGACCTCACGCTTGAAGACATTCATATGGTCACCGAAACGCGGTTACGTGCTTTGGTGGGGGAGCCTGCGGCACGCTTGCACACCGCGCGGTCGCGCAATGACCAAGTCGCCACCGACTTTCGCCTTTGGGTTCGCAATGCGACCCATGAAATCGATGCTGGCCTGCGCGCATTCCAGTCGGCGCTGGTGACACGGGCCGAAGAACATGCCGACAGCATCATGCCGGGCTTTACGCATTTGCAAGTCGCGCAGCCCGTTACGCTTGGCCATCACCTGATGGCTTATTATGAAATGACAAAGCGCGACCGCAGCCGCTTTGCCGATTGCCGCAGCCGGTTGAACCAGTCCCCATTGGGCGCGGCCGCACTCGCGGGAACATCCTTTCCAATCGACCGCGCCGCAACGGCATTGGCACTTGGCTTTGACGGCCCCATGGCGAACAGTCTGGACTCGGTTTCCGACCGCGACTTTGCGCTGGAGTTCCTCACGGCCGCAGCACAAACCGCGCTGCATCTGTCACGCTTGGCGGAAGAAATGATCATATGGGCGTCACAGCCTTATGGTTTCATCAGCCTGCCCGACGCATGGTCGACAGGCAGCTCCATCATGCCGCAAAAGCGCAACCCCGATGCGGCTGAACTGGTGCGCGGACATGCAGGCCGGATCATTGGCTGCATGAACAGCCTGATGATCACCATGAAGGGTCTCCCGCTCGCTTATTCCAAAGACATGCAGGACGATAAACCGCCTGTGTTTGAGGCATATGACCTGCTGGCTTTATCCATCGCCGCGATGACGGGCATGGTGGCCAATGTGACGTTTAACACGCCGCGGATGCGCGAGGTTGCGGGCAGCGGCTTTTCTACCGCTACCGATCTGGCCGACTGGTTGGTGCGCGAATTCGGCATGCCCTTCCGCGAGGCGCATCATGTCACGGGCAGCGTCGTCAAATCCTGCGAGGCGCGTGGCATAGGTCTGTCCGACATCACCGTAGACGATCTGTCTGCCATCAATCCTGCGCTGGCTGGCTGCAATTTGCCCGATCTGTCGATCGA
>Ga0209550_10007293_pt1 | contig 10241 bp, 5 predicted proteins | sample LauGreSuBDMM15SN_2_FD_187567 | JGI IMG/M metagenome (GOLD analysis project Ga0209550, IMG submission 187567) | Freshwater lake microbial communities from Lake Michigan, USA - Su13.BD.MM15.SN (SPAdes) (version 5) | ecosystem: Environmental > Aquatic > Freshwater > Lake | place: Lake Michigan, USA... | reverse complement strand
GGCAAGAGGTGCTGCACGTGCCCTCTGTACTCGAGCGGCATCTAAAGAGGAGGCCTTCGACAGAGGTTGTCATTGAACGAGGGATCCTGATGCCAATTACCCCCGAAGCCCATCAGTCTCTATCGTTTGCAAACGATCCCGATGGCCAAAAGGCTCTATCACTTTCGGGCGTCATCCTCACTTTGTGATGATGATGATGATGATGATGATGCAAGGGCTAGTAGCAGGTGTCGTCCCGCGGCGAGCCGGCCGAGTGAAGCGCGAGAAATCGGCCGATGGGCGTGTCGAGAATGGCAGGCGCCCTAAAACTCGGAACGGACCAGCAGTGAGAGGAGAAGCAAGCATTACGACGACGATGCCCAGATGCCGTCGCCGCATTGCGATCATTTACGTGTAGGTGGTTTGTTTGAGGTTGAATATAATCGCTCAGAAACACACAGGACTTTTCTGGACCTCCTTCAAGCTTGAGACGCTTACACGGAGCTACTCGAGCACAGTGCGTCGGCGATAGCCATCAACGATTCGTAATTCGAGTATCGAGACGGACGCGCGACTGCACGCGTGGATCATCGTCACAAGTGCTAACCTCGGAGCTTACCTCGGAGCGGGCTGTGCTAGGCTGTGCTCCTAGGTGGGAGGCGGAATTGCAACCAGGCAAACGTGTGCTCAGGAGCTCGAACGCGGACGTGGTCAATGCCACCGAGTCATGCGGATGGTGGGGGACGTGGAGGCGGTAGAAGCATGGGTAGAAGTTAGCGGCAGCGTCGATCGGATCGCGAGACTTCGCAACGGCAAGACTCGTGTGGGTGTGCCTGGCGCAGGCATGGCACATCGAGGAGGCGCATATATGGCACATACATAATCAGACCAGTGGCACGCAAGACGTCAGGTATAGACTGGTGTCGTGGTGTGGAGATCGGATGCCGCGCCCGGGTTCGGGTGTTCGGTTGCTTCAGCGTTGCGGGGGATGAGAGCTGAGTACCGGTAGCACACCGCCGCGCGCCCCCGGCCGGGCGCCCTTATCCCCTGTTCACCGCGCTGGGTAGTCGTTTCGCGTCTTGAAAAAATCTTATATTGCGTTGCGTTTAAATTTTTAATTACCCGTGAAGCCGATTCCCAGCCTCGGTAACCGAAAAAACGTAACGATCGAATCCGGCCGGCGGCATTGTCGGCGGGGGGGCGCAGCTCTGACTCTCACAGCACGAAGCATGCTCTTGCACCCCGCTTCGTACCACCTTGACGACCCTCCCTCTCCCGGGCAACGCCGTCGCTTATGTGCCAGCGGCCGCGCCGCTGCTCACTCGCACGAACACCGCGAGGCTCATTTGCTGATGTGTGCTTTACTTTTTGCGCTTGTAGATCTTCTCGAGCAGGAAGGTGAAGATGTCCGAAGGCATGCCCTTGACCTCGGCGATCATGGCGGTGATCTTCTTGTACGCGGCCTCCTCGTGCGCGCGGAAGTCGCTCTCGACGTCAAGATCTTTGAAAATCTTTTTCACCTTCGCCTCCGCGCTCGCGTCCACGCCCTTGGCGTAGTTCTTCTCGAGCTCCTTCCGCTGCTCCACTGAGCACTTGGCCAGCGCCCTGTTGATGAGCCAGCCACACTTGTTGTCGCGGATGTCGGTGCCGATCTTGCCGATGGTGTCGGGGTCGCCGTAGCAGTCGAGGTAGTCATCCTGCACCTGGAACAGGTGGCCAATCTCAATGCAGATCGTCTTGGCGAGATCGTAAAGTTTGGGGTCATTCACGCCCGCGAGGCGCATCCCGAGTGCGCACGGCAGGTAAAAGGAGTAGAAGGCTGTTTTGTAGATGACGATGTCGGAGTAAACATCGAGCGAGAAGCGCCCAAAGTCCACCTTGTGCGGCTCGGACGTCGTCAGATCGAGGAACTGACCCAGAGCCGTTTGGTGGGTCGTCTCCTGAATCAACTGGAACAGCTGCACGTAGAGCTCGGTCTCGGCGCCAAAGTACTTTTTGAGTATCACGTAGATCTGGCACTCAAGGAGAAGCCCGTCGTTGATCGCGTTCAGCTTCACGTCGGGCAGCAGGTACCAGCACGGCTGCCCGCGCCTCGTCTCAGAAGCGTCCATGATGTCGTCCATTACCAAAAACTGCGCCTGCAGCCACTCGACGGTCCACCCGAGCGCGGCAGCGCGGCGGAACTCGACGTCCGAGATTTTATCGGCCTTCTTGATGCTCTTGTACGCCTGGATCACCGTGAGGCCACGCGTCAGCTTGCCCTTTGGCACATTGTACTCCATCAGGCGCTTCATGTATTCTGCTGTGCGCGGCGGCAGCTTGTATTGGTTCACGTCAGCGATGACTTCTTTCGTGAGCCCCTCGAAGACGATCATGAAGTCCTTCATCAGATCTCCTGTCAGTTTCATCGGGGCCGCGTCCGGAGGCAGCTTGGGCGTGCTCTTGAGGACGAGTGCGATGAGCGTGGCAACCAGGACGAGCAGCGTGGCCAACAGAACGGAGAGCACATCGCTGCTGGGCGGCGGCAGTGGCAGGGGCGCCTTTGCAAGATACGGCAAAAAGGCAACGCCCGCGGCGAGCATGACCGTGGCGGCGCTCATGGTGCGTAGCTCGCTGGATGCGATACCTTCGGATTCGTTACTGACAACGAAATTCCGCAAGAAGAAAACGGTGTGAACGAGAAGAAGGCTGCCTGTACACCAGGCCGCACCTTCAAATCCTGGTGAAGCACCCAAGATCAGGTGCGTAACCCGGACCAGATTGACTTTTCAAACCGCGAGCCGGCTTCAGCCGGGTTAGGTACCATCGTGTGTACCAAGATCAGGTGATTAACCCGGTCTTCAGACACCTGCCAAGTCCAGGTTAGGCACCTCTGGCTAAGTCCTGTGATCTTACTAAAAGTTTGGAAGCCCCGCGCGAAAAAATGCCACGCCCTATCGTGATGTCGTCCTACTCCCCGTCCCCTCCCCGTCTCTTCAACCAGCTGGATCCGAGCAGTCCGACAGCTCGGGCTCCGATTAGCTTTGCCAGTAACGTTGCGACACAGAGGCTCGCCCGTGCCACAGCACGCCGAGAGAAATCACAACGCACATTCCGCGCCAAGGCTGACTTCTTCTCCACGAGGACGCCTATGACGGATGTCAACCTCGATGAAGGAGCTGTGGAGTCTACAAAAGCTGAAATCGTGGCAGCCATTTCAAAATGCAGGGCAGAGCGTGCCGCTAAGAACGTAGCGTCGTCGTCGGAGCAAGCCGAGGCAAAGGCTGCATCGTTATACACCACTCCTGCCCGCGAAGAGGCAGCCGCTGCGAAAAAGGCCAAAGAGAAAGCAGAGACGGCGAGGGTCAAGGCGGCAGCAGAGGCAGATGCAGCGGCCAAGGCCAATGCCGAGGCAGATGCCGCCGCTGCGATGAAGGCCAGGGAGAGAGCAGAGGCGAAGGCGAAGGAGCAGGCCGAGGCAAAGGTCAGAGCTGACGCCGCGGCGGTGGCGGCGGCGGCGGCGGCGAAGGCGGCCCACTTGGTGCTGAGCCCTTGCCCACCTGAACCCACCGAGGAGGAGATGAGGAGGAAACAGGAGGAGATGAGGAGGAGGCAGGAGGAGATGGATCAAAGGGCCAAGGCGTTGTTGCAGAAGGATGAGGAGACCAAGGCCAAGCTGGATGACTTGCGTGAGCGCATCAGAGCCGACGCGGCGGCGGCGGCGGCGGTGGCGGAAGGGACGGCTAAATGGGAGGCCAGAGCGGTGATCAAGTTGCAGGCGCTTCAGCGCGGCAACATGGCTCGCCACAAAATGGCGCGTGAACAAGCGGAGGCGGCAGCCGCAGCACAGCCAGCGGCCGCTCTAGCAGCTACGGCGAAGCCGGAGGAGCCGGAGGTGCCCGGGGTGATTGCGTGGGTGAGCAGTTGGGTCGATACGCTGCTGAGCGAGGGCAAATGCGACGAGGCGATCCAGGCTGGATGGCTGGGCGATGCCGACGAGCTTGCATTGCTCAATGGGACCTTCCCCGGAGCGACGACGCACGTCGTGACGATCTCACGCGCCGAAGGTCAGGAGTTCGGGCTGTACATGATGCAGGACACGGGAGCACCCTTTGTCGATGAGGTCGTCGTGGGCGGCGCCGCGCACGTGGCGGGCGGGCTACAGGAGTGGGATTGCATCTCCGCTGTTGAGGGACGCCCCGTCTTCACGCTGCAGGCCACCGTGAAGGCTCTGAGCGCCGTCGCTAAAAAGCAGCCGACCATCCGGCTGCAGGTGCGACGACTGCCGGCGCACGGCACGCTGACGCTCGGTGCGATGCAGCGGGGAAAGGGAGGCGGATTCAAACTAGCGGAGTAGTCAACTCACAGTTCAACTCTCGATCTCTATACCGCTAAATAAGGCTTCTAATTATGGACCGTCACTCCGGTCTCGCCGCGTTACGGTGCACTGCGTGCACACGGCCAGAGAAATAAGTACGACGCTCACTCTGATCTTAGATCATTGAGGGCCGGACAATCATCGTGATCGCGATTCGCATGTCGCATGAAAACGTCTGGTCTAAACTGAAAACTGATTCGCGCACTTTCGCAGCACGGTCCCGCGGTCGAGGACGGTGGCGGGGACGCTCCGACGCACCGCAGCCACGAAAGCGCGGACGGCCCGTGGGAGTAGCACCGCACACATATCTTCGAGTGTGCGTCGATGCGGGTGCCACACCCAGACCCTACATACCAGTACGGAAAATCTTCGCGCCGGGCGGGCTGGCCTTTTCGCTTTTGATGTCAGCGCCGGTGATCTGATGTGAACATGCGTTGATCTGATGATATCTTCAGCCAAGTTGACCACTTCTGAAACCAAATTCATCTCTGTGATAGTCCAGGACCAGTTCTAATCGGATTGCCAAAGACTCTAGCCACTTTCCATTCGAGCCACTTTCCATTTGGAGACTTGTGATCCTCTCCGCACAGGGTTGCTTGCAGCGCGACCGCGTCATCGTCCGTCAGCTCCGCAATCTCCTCCAGGGCCCCTGTAGGGTCGACAAGCGCTAAAGCCTCCAGCGAAGGGATCAGGGCGCGAATGCGATCGAACGTTCGCTCCTCTCCTTCGCCTGTGCTCTCTAGCTCTCTCTCTGACGAACTTCCGGGCACTGCCAGAGCCAGCTCGTTGATCTGCGGTGCTTCCTTGAGGTTCGCACGTGTCGCTGTGCTCCAGCACCACGTGAGCCCCAGATCATTCGGATCTATGAGGGGCTCACGTGGCAGACGCCAAAAGTGCAACGCTGAGCGCAGCAAGCGCTTCCTCTCGATGCGCTCGGCTGCGAGCATTCGATGCTTCCGCTCCTGTGCAAAGTCGCACCACAGACGACAGACTTGTATCGCTGCGCGCACCGTGCACTTCCATTCTATGAGCTCGGCTGCGCGCTTTTCGTGCTGCCGCCCGCACCACCGACGGCAGGCTTGCAGCGCAGCGCGCATCATGCGATTCCTTTCTACGTGCTCGGCCGAGAGCCTTCGATCCTGCCGCTCTTGTGCAAAGTCGCACCACTGCAGCCAGCGCAGCAGCAAATGATGCACCGTCACGATGGCACTAACCCTGGAGACCAATTCACGGAGCCGAGCGCGCACGTAAGCGTCCACCACGTGACTCATCCAATTCGCAAACGCCTTGCCAAGCCCCAGCGGGCGCCAGCAATCTTCTGCGAGGCGAAGCAGTCGGAGGTCATCTGGGCGGAGATCATCTTCTAAGCTCACAGGCACGTGCTTGCGAGCGAACGCGACCAACGCGCTGAACCGCGAGTGCACAGCCTCTACTGTCATAAGCTGCCGTTGCGTATCCTGTACTTGCGTGAGCGTGGTGCAAAAAGTGGCTGGTGACAGAACCCTGTGCGCAGAATCTCCTGAAGCGCTCGAGGTCAATTGTCGCACGAGGTCACCCACTAGCTGCCGACGAGCCGCATTGAGCTGCTGCTGCAATTCATCCTGAACAGGAGAAGGCTGCGCAGCTAGCTCGCCCGCAAAGCTGTTGGCGAAAGACAGCGCGTGAGTCGCCATTGCGGCCGTCTGGATTCCTGGCCACGACGAACTCCACGACGCCCGCGCGACGCACGTTCGCGGGTATACACATACAATTGTACGCGCGAACTCTCAAACCGATCCGAAATGACCTTTTTCATCCACAAAATTTGGGTTGAACTCAGTGTTTTTTAACGGACGCATGCCGGCACTGCGGCAATGGACGTACTACGGTCGCCGCCGTTAATGAAATGTTAGTGAAATTGCGCATTGTTCGCCGTACAAGTTGGAAAAGTCGGACCATGGGGATTTACCATTTAGGCTCAGGCGGCCGCCCCGCCTGAGGCCCCCTAACCATCAAACCTCGACTAGGCCCTGGCGCACACATTTTCCCCCGCTCTGGCCAATTAAGACACGCCGAGTCACCTGCGCCTGTCGGCAGCGCGATCATTTGAATTCGTGCCAAGGCAACAGGCCGCCGAGGCTTCGGATCTTCTGCGCCTCGAGCCGCTCGCCCAGCCACAGCATCCCGCGCGTCGCAAAGCTCTGTCCCACCGGCATGCCATCGCTCACTGCATCGAGGGTCACCGGCGAGGGGCCGTTCCACACGTGGTCCGTGTACGTCTGAGCGCCCTCGCGAGTCACAAACATGGTGGTCTCCTTAGACGTGCCGGTCAAGCGGCCGGCCAACGACGTCTCGAGAGCACGGACTGCGGACTCTTGCGGACTGCCGAGCGGCACCGTGAGGAAGATTTGCGTCTGTTCCGGGAGTGGTGACGTGGGCAGCGCCGACGTGGGCAGGTCGGTGGTGGCGGCACCGAGAAGGTGGTAGCGAAAGATCTTCGAGAGGCCGTCTTGCTCGGTGCTCAGCACGGCGTGGACAAGCGAAGCTCCGAGCGCAGTACAGCCGCACAGTGCCCGCGCGGCCGCATATGGCTTCGCACGATACTTACTCTCGATCAAACCCGTCAGCATGCCACTGCCAAGGTAGCCAATGATCCGGCCGATATCGCCACGTATCACTTCTGGCCACGCCTTGAGCCCGACTACAATGAGCTCCGGGTGCCACGCACGCCCTTCTGTGCGAGCGACTTTCATGTGAGCAGAGTGAGCGCCAGCAGAGCACTTTGCGAGTGGCTCTATTCCCTCATCGAGCACGTATGCCACGTTGAATAGCTCGGTAGCGTACTCAGCGTTGCGGTAACTTGGCGGGATCGAGACCAAAAGCGTGGCTCCCGATGCTGGGTCCATCAGCTCTTCGATTACTGGGCCAGGCTCATCGACAGGCTCAAGTGTCGTCGCGACTGGATCGGTGGGACTGGATCGGTGGGACTGGATCGGTGGGACTGGTTGCTGCAGATGTGCTTGAGACAGCTTGGATTGCACCTCTTCCTTCAGACGGAGGGCGGTTGCGGGATCGGAGCATGTGTTCGTCGCCATCCATGTGACAAATTCTTGCTTTGAGATCTTGCCATCTCCATCTGAGTCCATGTCGGCTTTCATCTTCAGCCAAAAAGCGCTTAGGTCACCACTGCCTCCTCCGAGCCATTTGCCTATCCGCAAACCCTCGCGCTCTTCAATGAAGCCGCTCCCGTCATCGTCAAGCTGGTCGAAGACCCACTCGAGCGGATCTCGCACAGCCGTGTCGATGCTGGGCATCGTACGCGAAAGCGGGCGCCGAATCGCGATGGGTTCTCAAGTTTTTTCACAGGTTTTTCACAGCCTCTTAACTCCGTGCGTACAGGCGAGCGCCTCTGTCGTTGGAACCGAACAATTGCGTTGGAAGTCGTTGGAGGGGCTGAGATCAGGCCTGATCAAGGCGATCAAGGGTCATTCCACAGGTTTCGGGAGTGGTCCACGGACACTCCAGCGCCCGTTCACCTAATGTTGCTAATATCGACCTCCCTTTTCCTCCCAGAGCCAGGAATTTTTGGCGATACTTAGGCCGGCGGTCGGCCGGTCGCCGGTCCTCCGCCGTCGGTAGTGCTACTGTGCCTGCGTCAGGGTTGAGGGATCAAAAGTCGGAAAGACGCCGATCCTTTCTCAAAAACGCAGACTCAAAGGAAGACTGAGGTCAGAGTTGGTCAGAGGATGCGGCATGCGCGTGACTGTCTCCCCTGATCCCAGGCCTGAAGGCGCGAGAGCCGAGAGCGGGCTCCGTACGGGCTCCGCTGTGTCGCTCTCGGCCCCTCGGCGTCGGGACTCGGGTGCGCGCGCGCGCGCCCGCGCGGCCGCCGCGTGCCGCACCTCGTCCAACCGAAGCTCCATCTGAGTAATAAAAGTCCCCCATTACACTAGTTGGCCGCTCAGTGCTGCTTCCCTGGCGGCTGGTACCGGGCGAAAATGAGCGCTCAGGCGCTCACACCTGATCGACGCGCACTCGGCTCGACGCGTCGGGGACGGCAGGGTAGTGACTCGCATAGCTCGGCTCGACGACCGGATTGAGCATCGCCGGATTGGGCGGCTTGCCCCGGAGCACGGGGCGCGGCGCCGTAAGCTCCTTGCCTTCAGTCTTCTTGTACCGCTTTATTGGCACGTCGGCGGCCATGGCGTCGCGCCGCTCGGCACGTGAGCGCGACAGGATCATCGCCAGGAAGGGAGACATGAGGCCTGCGATGATGCCGAAGGCGCATGGCGTGGCAACAGCCGCCACGTTGCCCGGGTAGCCCCAGACGCCGGGCACCGCGTCTTGGCCCAGGACAAGAAAGAGGAGGATCTGGAACTTGCTCAACGCGACCGCAGTGACCAGCAGCAGCGCGACTCCGATGATCCAGCCGCAGTGGCATGCGCAGCGCATCTCTACCTTATGCATGCGCTCGACCTTGCTCGGGCAGTCGAAGCAGCGCGGCGGCCGGTTGCCCAGCCCGGAGAGCGCAAGGCACGCCGGGAGCATCCCAAGCACACCGAGCGCTGTCAACCATCCGTAGAGCGCGTCGATCTTCCGTGAGCCCACTATAGCGAGCATGCTCGCCACTGCGACGTTGATGTACGCCTTGTCAGTTTCGCTCTGGTATAGCCGCCGCTGAGACGAAGGCTGCTGCGACAGAGGGTGCGGGGGTCGCTGCAGCTGTGGCTGCTGCCACAACGGAGGCGGCCACTGCTGCTGCTCCTCCTCCTCCTGCCGCTCCTCCTCCTGCCGCCGCTGCTGCTGCTGCTGCCTCTGTACCACGCCCGCGGCCGCGGCAGCCACAAGGGCCTCGTGGGCCGGCAACCCTTGCGTTCGAGACAACACGGCGCGCAAGAGCGTACGGGTGGTGCCGTCGACGCCCAAACGCGCGAGCCAGTCCGCTGTCGGAGGAGGCGCAGTGAGCGTGGTGACGGACGGAACCACAGGACGTGGCGCGTGCAGTGGCTGGTCCACACGTGGGCGTGCCGCGGCCATTGAGGGGCAGCTGCACGTCTTCACGTTGCAGCGCGGCCCGACATCGCAGTCGTAGCCTGGGTCGGCCTGCCCGCTCCACAAGACGCAGCATGTGGTCAGGTTGGCGCACGCGCAGGACAACTTCTGGACCGAGGCCAACTCGGCCACCTCGGCCACCTCGGCCACCTCGGCCACCTCGGCCACCTCGTCCTCCTCGTCCGCGACCTGCGCAGCGCGACGCCGACCATTTGATACCCTATCTTCGAGCATCAGCCGCCGCGCGTAGGTGACGTCGATCGACGAAGCCAAGTACCGCTGCGACAGGTTGTAGGCGAGAGTCGCCGATGCCGAAATGCAGCCAGAGCACGTTGTGCTGGTGTTGCAACCATCGAGGAAACAGTCGCGCATGCGTTTGCCCATTATGAGGCTCGAATCGTCCACGCACGTCGCAAAGCAGCTGAGAGCTGTAGGACCTGAGATTCCGCCCGAGATCACCTCGGGCTCCTCGCAGATTGTGACTGCTACCTCACGAATGGATCCGAGCGCGGCGGCCGCCGTGACGCAGACGATGAAGTTGACGGCGAGTACGATCCAGCTGCATGTGCATGCCGCTCTGTACCATGAGTCAGGAATGCAGGGTGCCGCGGGCTTGTGCATCGAATTCCTTTCACAACCAGCGGAACTATCGAATTACCGGTATTAGTTACGTTGTATAGGGTTTCCGTTAGGGTGTGTGTATGCGCGCCACGCGCTGTACGATGAGTGGCTCGCAGCCGACAGATCCCTCACGGCGTAAGTGAATTCAGCAGCCCTTGTTCAGCAGTCCGTGTACAGTCCGTGCACTGCACGCCTTCCAAAGTGGTTTCATCGCATTGTTTCATCGCCCGGCTGGTTGTGAGAGCCGATTGAG
>Ga0209550_10007292_pt1 | contig 10242 bp, 9 predicted proteins | sample LauGreSuBDMM15SN_2_FD_187567 | JGI IMG/M metagenome (GOLD analysis project Ga0209550, IMG submission 187567) | Freshwater lake microbial communities from Lake Michigan, USA - Su13.BD.MM15.SN (SPAdes) (version 5) | ecosystem: Environmental > Aquatic > Freshwater > Lake | place: Lake Michigan, USA... | reverse complement strand
ACTGGCAGCCGCAGCTATTCAAATCTTTTGCCCGGCCTCCACTTCACGTCCCGTCCCAGCGACCGCCTCGTCTTGCGTGCGGCGTGGACGAACACGCTGAGTCGTCCGAACTACGCCGATCTCGCGCCGCGGCGCTCCTTCGACGCCATCGAGACGGCGGTCGGCAGCGGCGTTTACACGGGGAGCCTCAACACCGGCAACCCGAACTTGAAGCCGTATGAGTCGATGAACTTCGACGTGTCGGTCGAATACTACCTGAAGAATGCCGGCATCCTCTCGCTCGGCGCGTTTCACAAGGAAATCGACAACCCGGTCTTCAACCGCAGCACGCTGCAGACGAACGTGACGGTCGATGGACGTTTCTACAGCACACTCAGCACCTCGTCGTTCGACAATGCGAAGAGCGGCAAAATCTCGGGCGTGGAATTCAACTACCAGCAGTTCCTTAAATTTCTGCCCGCGCCCTTCGACGGCATCGGTTTTAATGTGAACTACACGCTGACCGACTCCTCGGTTTCGCTGTTCACCCGCACGGACAAACTTCCGTTCTTCAAGCAGTCGGACCGCATCACCAACCTGGCGCTCTTCTACGAAAAATACGGCTTCGAGGCCCGCCTCGCGCTCTCCTACAGCGGAGACTACTTGGATGCAGTCGGCGCCAACCGTGACACGGATATTTACGTCCGCGGTCGTGGACCGATCGATGCGAAGCTCAGCTACCGCGTGACTCGCCATTTCAAGCTCTTCGGCGAATTCCTTAATCTCTCCGAAGAACCGCTCCGCGAGTATACCGGCGAGCGCCGCCGCGAGAACGATTTCGAGATCTACCGCTGGAAGGCTAAATTTGGTGTAAACTTTAATCTCTGATCACGATGTCGTCGCTACCGCCGCTTTTCCCACTCGCAGATGCCGCTCAGCTTTCGCGTCGATCATTTCTCGCCGGCAGTGCGTCCTTCGCTGCTGCTGCATTGCTCTCGACGCGGGCGCGCGGGGCGGTGTCGGCGTTGCCTACGTTTTCCGCTTACCCGTTCTCCCTCGGCGTCGCGTCCGGTGATCCCGCGCCCGATGGCGTCGTGCTCTGGACGCGCCTCGCGCCGCGGCCGCTGGAGCCCGGCGGCGGTCTCACATCCGAGCCCATTGCGGTGACGTGGGAGCTCGCCGACGACGAGGCGATCACGCGGATCGTGCAGTCGGGCACCGCGACCGCGAATGCCGCGTGGGGCCACGCCGTGCACGTGGAAGTCTCCGGACTGCGACCTGACCGTTGGTATTGGTATCGGTTTAAGGCGGGCGCTGCGGTGAGCGCGACCGGCCGCACGCGGACGATGCCTCTGCCTGACGCGGCACCGGAGCGGCTGCGCTTCGCCTTTGCTTCGTGCCAGAAATACGAAATGGGCTACTACACGGCTTACGAACACATGGCGCGCGAGGACCTCGATCTCGTCGTCCATCTCGGCGACTACATTTACGAGAAGGGTGACGGCAACGGGGCGGTGCGGCCACACGGCACGAAAGAGATTTTTACGCTCGACGACTATCGGGCGCGCTACGCGGTCTATAAATCCGATCCCGCGCTGCAGGCGGCACACGCGATGGCGCCGTGGATCGTCACGTGGGATGACCATGAGGTGAGTAACAACTATGCGGGGCGCCGGCCGCAGCAGAACGACCGCGATCGCATTTCGAATGAAGCGTTCCTGCGCCGCCGCGCGGCCGGTTATCAGGCCTACTTTGAGCACATGCCGCTCCGGCGCAGCGCGCTGCCCAGCGGGCCCGACATGCTACTGTATCGCCGGCTCGCGTTTGGCCGGTTGGCGAATTTTCACGTGCTCGACACGCGCCAGTATCGCACTGACCAGCCGCAGGGCGACGGGCTCAAGCCAGACAGTCCCGTGCTGCTGGACCCGCGCGGCACCATCATGGGTGACCGCCAGCGGGAGTGGCTTTTTGCGGGGCTGGATCGTTCGACCTCAGCCTGGAATGTCCTCGCGCAGCAGGTGCCGGTCGCGCGGGTTGACCGGGCGCCGGGTCCAGAGGTCGCCATCAGCATGGACAAGTGGTCCGGTTACGAATTCGAGCGTCGCCGGCTGCTCGCGCACTTGCGCGACAAGAAAATTGCGAATCCCGTCGTGATCACCGGCGACGTCCATGCCAACTGGGCCAACGAGATCCCGGGCGATCCCGACCGGGCCGATGCACCGAGCGTGGCCACGGAGTTTGTCGGCACGTCGATCACGTCGAATGGCGACGGGCAGGAGAAACCGGCGTATCTGGAGTCGTTGCTGGCCGAAAATCCCGGAGTGAAATTTCACAACGAAGAACGCGGTTATGTGCGGTGCGAGGTAACGTCGAAGCGTTGGCGGACGGACTTTCGCACCGTGCCCTACGTCACGCGGCGCGGCGCGGCCCTCACGACGCGGGCGACGTTTGTCGTGCAGGCTGGCCAGCCCGTCCTCAACCGGGCATAAACGCAGCCCAATGAGACTCGCGTCCCTCGTTCTCTATACTTTGCTGGCGTCCTGTGTTTCCGCTGGCGAGCCCGTCGTAATGCCGCCGATCGGACAGCTCACGACGCCCGGCTGGCGTTACGAGGAGTTGCGGCGGTTCAAGGCGCCGGAGGCGGGGCAGGGGGTGGCGGTGGATCGCGAGTTTTTCTACGCGATCAATAATCATACGATCGGGAAATATCGGAGGACGACCGGCGAGCGCGTCGCGGGCTGGGAAGGCGGCGCGGGCGGCGAGATCATCCACCTCAACGCCGGTTTTGTGCGCGAAGGGCGGATCTATGGCGTGCACTCGAACTACCCGGGCGTGCCGATGTTGAGTTCGTTGGAGTTCTTCGACACCGCTTCGCTGAAGCACGTGGGTTCGCACAGTTTCGGACGCATGGACGGTTCGTTTACCTGGCTGGACCGTTCGCCCGAGCTCACGGCGGGCCGTGGGAATGGACCGGCGGCGGGGCGGTGGATTGCGTGCTTTGTGCATTATGGAAATCGCGCAGCGGAGCCGAATCGGGACGCCGCGTGGACGCAGATCATCGCGCTGGACGACGAGTGGCGCCGGACGGCGGGATGGGCGCTACCCGCGGAACTGATCGCACGCTTTGGCGGACGCGGCTTCAGTGCATCGGGTGGTGCGTTTGGGCCGGGTGGGTTTCTCTACCTCACGGGCCACGACAATACGGAGCTCTACGTGATGGAATTTCCCCAGGCGGGATCGGTGATGAAGTGGATCGCGACGATTCCGTTTCCCTCCGAGGGGCAGGCGTTTTGTTGGGACCCGTACGAGGCGGGGGTGCTGTATTCGGTTTTGAAGCGGACGAAGGAAGTGATCGTCGGGCGGGTGACGCGGCCGTAGTGGTCGAAAACGCGGAGGAACTCGCCCCTGGCGACGGGAGGTTCACACCGCCAAAGGGCGGATTCGTCCCATGGGCGTTGGCCCTAGGGGGATTTCTTGGGTTTTTTGACCACGTGAATACCCCGCGTAACTCCTCCCGCCACTCCGCCGCATTTCCCGCCACCGCTGAGGCGCTGGCGGCCCAAGAACGCGCCGAGCTGACCGCCGTCGTCGTGCGCGCGCAGCGGGGCGAGATGGCGGCGCAGTCGGAGCTGGTGCGACGCTACACGGTGCGCATCTCGGCGTTTGTGCGGCCGATTCTGCTGCAACCGAGTAGCGTCGAGGATGTCGTCCAGATGGTATTCATTAAAATGGTGCGCCGATTGACGATGTTGCGGGACCCGGCGGTGTTCGAGTCGTGGTTGTTTCGGCTGTCGCGGAACACGGCGGTGGATTTTCTGCGGCGGCGGCGTTGTCGGCCGAACCTGGTGTCGGACGATATCGAGTTTGAGCGGGCGCCGGACACGAGCAGCGAGCAGTCGGTGGCGGAAATCATGGAGGCGCTGGCGATCGCTCTGACGCAGCTGAGCCCGAAAGACCGAAATTTGGTGACGATGATCGTCGAGGGGAACAGCTACCAAACCGTGGCGGCCCGCGAGGGGCTGACAGTGGGGGCGGTGAAAGTGCGACTGAACCGCGTGCGGCCATTTTTGCGCGTGAGCGTCGGCGCCGCGGTCGGGGTGCGCGTCGGTGCGCCGACGGGTGGGAAGTGGCGGCAGCCGGCACGGGCGCGGATGGCGGTGGCGGCGTAGCGGGGGAAACCCGGCCGACGGCCGGGCCTTCAACGGAGGGCTACAACGGAGGGCCCATAACGGAGGACGGGCGTGGGTGAGCCGCGGCCCCTAGGCGAATTTTAGGCGCTCTTGGAGCTCGCGGACGCCGCGGGTGAGCGGGATGCGGGCGCCGGTCGTGAGGACGACGACGTGTTCATCATTGAAGGTGGGTTCTACTTCGCGGACGCGGTCGAGGCGGGCGAGGGCGGAGCGGTTCAGGCGAAAGAATTCTTTTGGCGACACCTGCGCTTCGACGGCGGCGAGCGTTTCGCGGAGGACAAAGTTTTCTTTGCCGGCATGCATCACGACGTAGTTGCCGGAGGCTTCGACCCAATCGATGTCCGTCACCTTCACGAAGCGCGTGCGGTCGCGGTCTCGCACTGAAAAACGAGTGACGTGTGCGGGAGCAGCGTCGGGGGCTTGGCGGGATTCGAGGAGCGCGAGGAGGCGAGCCGTGGCGTCGTCGGCGGAGCTTTTTTTGGCGAGTTGCTCGCGGGCGCGCACGAGGGCGGCGCGGAGGCGGGCTGGCTTGAAAGGCTTGAGCAGGTAGTCGAGCGCGTGGACCTCGAAGGCGTTGACGGCGTGTTCGTCGAAGGCGGTGACGAAGATGACGGCGGCGGGTTTTTTCTCTAGCTCTCGCAGGACGGCGAGGCCGGTCAGCTCGGGCATTTGGACGTCGATGAAAAGGATGTCGGGGAGGCGCTCGCGCAGAGTGGTGAGGGCGGAGCGGCCATCGGCGCATTCGCCAATAATCTCAATGTCGGGCTCGGTGGCGAGGAGGGTGCGGATGCGCTCCCTGGCGAGTGGCTCATCGTCGACGATGAGGGCGGTGAGTTTCATGCGGGGACGACGGTGGTTGCGACTGGGCGCTCGGTTAGGAAGGGCAAAACGATTTCGACGCGAACGCCGCCTTCAGGGGCAGAAATGAGTGTGAGGCGAGCGCGGTCGTGGTGGAGGGCGCGGAGGCGTTCGGTGGAATTGGAGAGGCCGATGCCTTGACGAGCGGTGCGGGCAGCGGGCGTGGCGAGGCCGACGCCGTCGTCGGTGACGGAGAGGTGCAGATCGCCACCTTCGCGGTGGGCGCGGATGGTGAGCGTGCCGCGCGTGGTGCGGGGCTCGAGGCCGTGGCGGATGGCGTTCTCAGCGAGCGGCTGTAAGAGAAACGTGGGTACGAGGGCGGCGGAGGCGGTGGGATCGAGGTCGCGCACGATGAGGAGGCGACCGCCGAGGCGCGTCTGCTCAATGGCGAGGTAGCGATCAAGCAGCTCGATCTCGCGGGCGAGGGGGACTTCGTGGTCTTTGTTTTCCAGGGAGGCGCGGAGGAGTCCGCCCAGATCGGCAATGAGTTCGTCGGCGGCGTGGGGATCGCGGTGGACGAGGGTGGAGATGGCGTTGAGGGTATTGAAAAGAAAGTGGGGTTGGAGCTGGAGACGCAGTGCGTCGAGGCGCGCTTGGTTGAGGCTGGCGGTGAGAGCGAGGGCCTGATGATCGCGGTCTTGAGCGCGGCGATAGTAGGCGAGCGCGTGAGCGCCAGCCATGAGGATGAGATACATCGCGAAGCCGAAATTTCCGCGGAGCGAGAGCGGATTTAAGGGTGCCAAGAACGTGGTTTCGAAGCCTGCGGGGCGCGGGGGGCCGCCAGGGCGGGCTTTAGGGAAGCGGGGATCAAAGCGGAAATTGGCCGCGGGAGCATCTGTGGAGGCGGGGTCGGAATTTTCGGAGCTGGCGAGGGGCCTGCGCTCGCGGGCGTCGAGGGGTGGGCGGCGCGGAGGTAAGAGAGCGCCGGAGGTATCCCGCATGGGCGGTCGGGGAGGGCGCAGGCCGCCGGGACCGGCGTTCAGGCTCCCACGCGTGGAGGGGAAGACGGCGGCGGTAACCGTCAGGGAAATGATGGTTGCGAGCAGGGCGGCGGCGACATGGATGGGTACGCTGCGTAGGAGGCGACCGCGTTCGAGCGGGAAGCGACGGGAGAGCCAAAATATGATTGGCGTCAACGCGACCCACGGAATCCAGTTTACGGCGGAAATGCCGAGGGCGTCGGCCCACTCGAAGGGACCGACGAGGTGGAGCAACGCGGCAAAGGCGAACGTGAGCGCGGTCCAGACGGCGGTTTGTACGGCGAACAGCGCGAGCGGGCGCCGGACGCGGCTGGGAGGAAAAGCAGACACTGGCAGCGGAGAGGACATAGACGCAGACGGAGCGGGCACACGGGGAGTGAAGCCGGCGGGGGCGGTGAGGTCGAGGTTGGGATGGAGGCGGAGGGGAGAGACTGAGGGAGCACGAACGGGAACGAGAACCGGAACGAGAACGAGAACGGGAACGAGAACGAGAACGGGAACGGGAACGGGAACGGGAACGGGAACGGGAACGAGAACGAGAATGAGAACGGGAACGAGAACGGAGGAGAACGCAGCGTCTGCGAAAGCGTTCACAGACGCTGCGTGTTTTTTTGATCCAACACTGACCGCACAAAGGTTGGGCCGGGAGGAGGCGAGCTTACCGGTCGCCGGTGGGACGTTTTCCGCGGTGAGCGGGGCGGCCGGCGGGTTCGCTGACGGTGCCATCGGGCGCGGTGAGGGTGCCGTCGGTGTTGCGAGTCGGCGGGGTCACGACCGTGCCGTCGGAGAAGGTGACGGTGCCGTCGGCATTGTGCACGGGAGCCCACATGAGAGAGCCGTCGGGGAGCGTGATGGAGCCGTCGGCGTTGCGGCGGAGCTCATTCACGAGGGTGCCATCGGGCAGAGTGCGGGCGTCGTCGGAATGGAGTCCGGGAGGCGTGAAGCGGTCTTCGGCCACGATGAACGGCGGCAGCATCACGGGACGGGTCCGGCGGGCGGCGGATTGCGCGGAGGAAGTGACGACGGCGACAACGGTGAACGCGGCAAACAGGAGGGTCACGCGGAGGGCGAACGCGGAGAGGACGTTTTTCATGGAGGAGTTTTTCTGGCCGGTTGAGAGGTGAACCGCCGGGATGGCGTTTCATCTGGGGCGTATCGAGAGCGCTGACACGCGCCGAGCCGATGCTTCTGGGACGAAGCGGGGGAAAAAGGTTGCGAGCGCGGGGGCGCGCCGCGCGAAGGTTGCGCGGTTGGTGGTTTTGCGGCGCGGCACGGCGCTGCACGGCACGGCGCGGCACGGCACGGCACGGCACGGCGCGGACGACGGCGGCGACGATCAGGGGCGAGTTCTCTGCGGAGGGCGAGGCGTGCGGGTGGAAAGACGACGATGCGGTTGCGGTATTTTCCTCGCCTCGGAAGGAGGGGGTGACGTCGCGCCTAGCGTGCAGCGCATGAACGCGCCCCTGCACTCTCTCACCGACCAGACCGGACAAAACCCGCCGACGTTCTGCCGCTCCCCAAGGGTATCGTCACTAGCGTGCGCTGACGGCGGATTTGTTTTTCTGCACGGTGATAATCGCGACGGCGGTGATGATAATGGCGGAGGCGATCAGGGTGCGCGGACCGATGGGTTCGTCGAGGAACAGCCAACCGAGGAAGACGGCGACGACGGGATTCACGTAAGCATACGTGGATACGCGGGCGGGGGTGCTGTGTTTCATCAGCCACACGAAGGTCGAGAAGCCGACGAGCGAGCCCATGACGATCAGGTAGCAGAAGGCGACCCACGCGCGGGGCGTGATCGTGGACAGCTGGAGCGCGGCGAAGTCTCCGTGGGAGATCGCCGCGAGGAGCAGCGCGGCGCCGCCGCCGAGCATTTGGAGAGCGGACGCCACGAAGGAATCGGCGCCATGTTGGGCGTGGCGCGAATAGATCAAGCCGAGGCTCCACGAGACGCAGCCCAGGAGAATTGCGGCGACGCCGCCGAGATGGAGGCCGCCGTGGGCGGGGGTTTCCCACGGGGCGGCGAGCCAAGTGACGCCGAAGAAACCGAGGAGCAGAGCGGCGATGGTCACCGAACGGGGGCGGGTGCCGCCGGGCCACGCCCACTCGGTAAGCACAATGAAAAGAGGGCTAACGCCGATGAGGAGAGCGGTGAGGCCGGAAGGGACGTATTGCTCGGCCCAGACGACGGCACCATTGCCGCCGAGCAGGAGTAAGGTGCCGATGATGGCGTTGACGCGCCATTGGCGGGCCGTGGGCCAGGCGGCACCGCGGAGTTTTAGAAAAACGAAGAGGACGGTGCCGGCGATGAGGAAACGCGCGGCGGCCATGAGGAAGGGTGGCATCGTTTCGATGGCGACACGGATGCCGAGGTAGGTGCTGCCCCAGATGAGGTAGATCGCCGTGAAGGCGAGAATGAGGGCGGTACGGGAGGGAGCGGTATCCAAAGCGGAACGGGAGAAGGAGAAAGGGGGAGAATTTGAGACCGGCACAGTTGGCGATACGCTGGAAGACTGACCATGACAATTTTTGGAAGAGGAGGGACGGGATGGTGGGTGCGGTGAAACCTTACGGTGAAAGCCCCATGACTCGTGTCCGATGATGGATGTCGGACCGCTCGCTGGCGCTCGCGGCTACGAAGCGTTCGGTGCGAGGGGATCGATATGGGGTGGCTGTCCCGCCTCTCACGAGGCGGGCTACGGGAGAGGGACGGGGAGGTCGGAGGCGCGATGGGGTGGCTGTCCCGGCTCGCACGAGGCGGGCTACGGAGTGCGGGGGCGTTGACTTGGGGGCGGGGATCGGGCGACTTGCGGGCGATGAACGATGACGCGGCGGCGACGGAATTTTCCCGATTGGTGACGGCGGTGCTGCGGCGTTTTTTCGCGCAGAATGGGTGCGCGGAGCTGGCGGTGGCGGAGGCTGCGGCGGTCAGCGGGCGACTGTGGGCGCTTGTGCGGGAGCGCGGGCTGCCGCGGGCGTTGCGGGACGGTGAGTGCGGTGTGTCGGGCGGGATGAGCGAGGAGGTGTGCGCGCCGCTCGTGGCCCGGGTGCTCGCGGGAGCGAAGGGTGATTTGCTGGCGAAGACGGTGACGCAGCTCGTGAAGGCCTGTTTTTATCCGGAGTTTACGGTGTGCCGGGATTCGTTTCGCGAGGTGGCGAAGGACGGATCGTGTCGGCGGCAGGAGTTGGCGCGCGTGCGGCAGCGGGTGAGCGGGACGCATTGTGTGGATTGCCCGCATTGGGTGGCGCTCACGCCTGCAGGCCACGGTGAATTATTGCAGCGGGAGTGGCGCAGTGAACCGGGAATATTGGAGGACAACTGCGGCGTATTTTTGCCGGAGGATTTTCGCGAGCTGCGCCGGTGGCTGCATGCACGGGCGCGCGCGTGAGGTGGGAAGCTGGGTTGCACTCGTGCCGACACGTGGCAGGGTCACAGCATGAAGCGATGGCTGATAAGAATGACGCTCGTGCTACTCGGGCTGGGGCTCGTGCGCGGGGCCGACGGTGGCATGCGCGCGAGCAAACCGGAGTTACGCAAGGAAGTCGTGGCGGTGATCGAGGGGCAGCTCGCGGCGTTTCGGGCGGGTGAGACGCAGCAGGCCTATGCGTTTGCGGCGGCGCCCTTGCGGGCGCAGCGTCCGGTACGCCAGTTCCTCCAAATCGTGGAAACCAATTACCCAGAGATTTGGGCGAACACGCGCGCGGAGTTTGGGCTCGTGCGCGATGATGGTGCGCGCGCGACGGTGCGCGTGCAGGTTTTTTCGAAGGAGGAGCGCGCGGATTACGACTACGGACTTTTGAAGGAACGCGACGGGGTCTGGCGGATCGAGAGCGTGCTGCGGCACGCGCCAAAAAAGTCGGACCGGGTCTGAGCGGCGAAGGACACGACGGGTACGAAATGAGGCTGTCGGCCCGGTGGTTGGTCGTCGGTGGTTCCTCGCGCATCGCGCAACGGCGCGATTTGGGTAACACGCTTTGCACCCAGGCGGATCGTAGGCGGCGGATAACGACGGGATGAGTGTCGACGCTGGTGGCGATCTCGGCCGACGGCTCCGCTGCGGACTGGCAGGCGGCCGGATAGGCGAGGATGTGCATGCTGACGGCGAAGCGGGATTTCGCCATTAGTGACGGCTGTAATCTCCATGATTCTATCATGTGAGCTTGCAAGCGTCGCAGTTAAACTGGCCGAAGATGAGGCGGTGGCGGACGGCGCGGTCGCGGCATATCCGGAG
>Ga0209550_10007290_pt1 | contig 10242 bp, 9 predicted proteins | sample LauGreSuBDMM15SN_2_FD_187567 | JGI IMG/M metagenome (GOLD analysis project Ga0209550, IMG submission 187567) | Freshwater lake microbial communities from Lake Michigan, USA - Su13.BD.MM15.SN (SPAdes) (version 5) | ecosystem: Environmental > Aquatic > Freshwater > Lake | place: Lake Michigan, USA... | reverse complement strand
CCACGGTGGCACGCGATGCCCCCACCCCGGCCCTCCCCCAGAGGGGGAGGGAGTCAATACCATGAGCCATTCCTTTGACCAAGCCCTCCAACTCGCCTGGCAAGGCGAGGACCTGTTCACCGGCCTCACCCACCCGGCCTGGGCCAACATGGTGGGGCCGTATGGCGGCATCTCAGCGGCCTGCGCCTTGCAAGCCGTGATGCAGCATCCGCTCAGCCTGGGCGAGCCGGTGGCGCTGACCATCAACTACGCGGCGGGTCTGGCCGATGGACCTTACCAACTCAAGGCCAGGCCCGCGCGCACCAACCGCTCTACCCAGCACTGGGTGCTGGAGTGGCTGCAAGACATAGACGGCCAAGCGCAGGTGATGATGACTGCCACCGCACTCACCGCCGTGCGCCGGGGCACCTGGCGCGCCCAAGACCTGCCCCTGCCCGAGGTGCCGCCGCCCGAGGCCGTGCCCCCCGTGCTGATGGTGGGCCAGGTGGATTGGGTCAATCGCTACGAAATGCGCGTGCTGCGCGGGCACTTGCCCGAGCCCATGGACGGCCGCGAGCAAGACAGCCTGATGCAAATGTGGCTGCGCGACGCCGAACACCGGCCCGTGGACCTTCCGGCCCTGGCCGCCATGACCGACGTGTTCTACCCCCGCGTGTGGCTGCGCCGCGCCCACCGGGTGCCGGCGGGCACGGTGTCGCTCACCATTTACTTTCATGCGGGCGGCCAAGAGCTGGCCGAGCACGGCCAGGAGCCGCTGCTGGCCCAGGCGCGCTCGCACGACTTTCGCTACGGCTTTTTTGACCAAACCTCCCAGCTCTGGTCGCGCCGCGGCCTGCTGCTGGCCACCGCCCACCAAATCGTTTACTACAAGGAATAAACCATGACCGACATCCTCAGCCACACCGAAGCGGGCATTTGCACCCTCACGCTCAACCGCCTGGCGCGCAAAAACTCGCTGACCTCGGCCATGTACAGCGCGCTGGCCGACGCGCTGGCCGCGGCTGCAGACGATGCGGCCGTGCGCGTGGCAGTGATTCAAGGCCATGAAACCGTGTTTTCAGCGGGCAACGACATTGGCGACTTTTTGAGCAACCCGCCTCAAGGGGCTGATGCGCCTGTGTTCCGTTTTTTGCATGGCCTCAACAACTTCCCCAAGCCTTTGGTGGCCGCCGTGTGCGGCCCGGCCGTGGGCGTGGGCACCACCATGCTGCTGCACTGCGACCTTGTTTACGCGGGCGACAACGCCATGTTCTCTATGCCTTTCGTCAACCTGGGCCTGTGCCCGGAGGCCGCGTCCAGCCTGCTGGTGCCGCGCCTGATGGGCCATGCCCGCGCGGCCGAAACCTTGCTGCTGGGCGAACCTTTCTCGGCCGAAAGCGCCATGGAATGGGGCCTGGTCAACCGCATCGTGCCGCCCACCGAGGCCAATGCATTGGCTCAGCAGCAAGCCCGAAAACTCGCGGCCAAGCCCCTGAGCTCGCTTATAGAGACCAAGCGCCTCATGAAGCTGGGCCAGGGCGCTGTGGTGGCCGAGCGCATGGCGCAAGAAGCCGCCAGCTTTGGCCGCATGCTCAGCGAGCCCGCCGCGCGAGAGGCATTCACGGCCTTCATGGACAAGCGCCACCCAGACTTAAGCAAGCTCTGATTGGCTGGCGCGATAAATGAAAACAAATGCAAATATCTATTTTTGAGCCGCTGAATTTACAAAATGTATAGATAGATTGTTTCCAGACATCTATTCTTGCACCCGTGACTTCAGCACTGATTTCAACTCTTAACTTCCTGACCCCGCCCCCCGTGCAGTCTGTCAGTCACTTTAAAGCCAGCCCTTCAATCCACCTTATCTAACGCCTTTCACACCACCTTACTTTTCAGTTTTCAGTACCTTACTGCGCCAGAGGCTCCGACCTCATTTATCAGCAGACCCCAACCAGCTTGGCACGCGGCCCTCAGCCCGATACCTTCGCCAAGCTGGTTTTTTTACGTCTCGGAATCGGCGAGAGAGGTGCGCGATGAGGCGTCACTTCACAAAAACAGCCATTAATTTACAAAATTTTTTCAATTAAACGTCAAACAACTTTTACGATTCGACTCACTTATTAATCTATCCGTCCTCATTCAAAGGCACCCATGAAGCACCTTGTATTTTCCTCACTGCTTATCAGCCTCACCTCCTTGAGCTGGGCCCAGACCTACTCCAGCCCCAATCAACTGGGCAGTGGCAAGTTACCTGGCACCTTCGCCAGCTTGGTGTTCACCCTTGGTGACGGCAATTGGACCTCGCAGATCAGCCTGCCCGCCCTGGCCAAGGACAAGGCCCGCATCAAAATTGTGTCCAACGCCACCTGGGGCGCGCAGGTGCTGCAGGCCCACAGCGACGTGCCCTTGCCAGCTTTGTCATTGCTCACCGGCCAGACCCTGGAATACACCTACTCAGCGGCCGCGCAGCGCTGGGAGATCGTGGTGCCCACAGTCTGGCCGCCCAACACAGGCGGCACCTTCAGTCTGAGCAGCAACACCCAACGGGTGCAGCGTGCCGCCATGCGTGACGGCGCTTGGGCGCAGGCTCTGAACCTGCCCACCACTGCCCCAGACGGTGCGGTGTTGTTGGTCAAGTCAAGCGCCACCTGGACAAGCCGCATCGACCCCAGCCAAGTGCTGCATGCCTCCACCATGCCTTTGCGCACCAAAGATGAATACGCCTTTGTCTTCAACGCCAAGCTGAGCAAATGGCTGTTGAACAAGGGCCCGGAAAGCACGCCGTCCCTGTCGCTGCTGCGAAATGGGCAGCTGCCCGTCCCGGCCACCGCGCTGACCAGCTTGAGCTTGCCTGCAGGCACGCAGGCGACCACCTTGCGCTTGCCCACCAGCGCTGGGGACCGCGACCGCGTGGTCATCCGCTCCAGCGCCCAAGCGCGCAGCACCATTGACAACCGCAACGTGCAGGGCCTGGGCACCATGACTGTGGGGCTCAACGAGAGCTACGAGTTCATGTGGAACGCCGAGGCCGCCACCTGGGTGCCCTTGAAGATGCCGCGCACCTTGATCAACACCGCCAAACTGAGCTCCGCGGTGAAGTCTGCGACGAGTTTTGCGATGCTGCCGCCCGTGCAAACCCCAGTCACAGAGGTGGTGGCGCTGGAGAGCAGCCAAGCTGAAAATCAGGTGCATCTGAGCAACCAGGCCTTGGTGGGTGACCGCGTGGTGGTGCGCTCTGCCCTGCCAGGGGGTCTGCTGGTGGCTTATGCCCAAGGCAACACGGGCAACATGTACAGAGTGGGCAAAGACGAAGAAGTGGCTTTTGTGAAGGTGGCCGACGGCTGGAGCCGAGAGACAGAAACCATTCGCATTTTGCTGACCTATGGCCAGGGTGTGAGCGCAAAATTTGGCGCTCAAGCGGCCAGCGCGCGCCAACTCGAATCCTTGCGCCTGACCAATGAAGCGCTGGAAAATGCGGGTGCACGTTTTCGCTTTCAAGCCGCAGGCCTGATGCAAGTGCCCAACCTGGGCAACACATTGGGCGATGCCCTCAACCTGGGCCGCAGCAACGTGGGCATTCAGGCCGAGCGACAGCGCTTGCTGGCCGACGCGGTGTACTACGAAGGAGTCGAAAGCGGCTGCGGTCTGGCCTGGGTCAACAGTACGCCCTCGGCTTACAACATGCTGGCCACTGGCAGCACCGCCTGCGGCACCACCGTGATGCGCCACGAGCTGGGTCACAACATGGGTCTGAGCCATGGCAATGGCGTGGTCCCCACGGTGATGAGCGGCAATGCGGTGCCCTCTTTTGCCACCCCGCGCCGGTTTGATCCGGCCTTGCGTGTGCACCTCGGCCACGGCGCCACCTTGCCCGACGAGGTCACGCCCATGGACAAAAACGCACCCGCTGTGGCCCGCTTTCGCTGAGCCATGACACGCTTTCATCACCTGTGCTTGTTGAGTGTGGTGCTGCTTGCCACTGGTGCAGTGCTGTGGCAGCTGTCAGCGCCCACACCCTCACCGGGTGTGGTGTTGGCCTCCCGTGCTGCCGGACCGGCCCACTTGGCCGAGATGCCCGCGCCCAGCCACTTGGGCGGTTTGCCCTCCACCACGCTGGCCATGCCTGAACGGCTGATGGCCGGTGCTGCAAACACCGAGGTGAGACAGCGCATCTTGGCCCGCTTGGTGGACGGCCAGCCTGTGTTCCGTGACCCCGCGGCGCTGGACGACGCGCGCCAGCAGCAGGTGCTGTTCTCCGCTGGGGTGAGTCAGCAACTGGTCAACCAGTCGCCCTTGGCCAATGAGCGCCGCTTGCAAGACGGTCGGCAATGGATCAGCTACGACATGCGCGTGCTGTCGGCCCGGGCCGAGGGCGATACCTTTTTGCTGCCTCTGCCTGGCGCGGTCTCGGCCCAGGCGGAAATTGAGTTGGTGGAAGTGGTGCGCGGCCAGTTTCGCTGGAGCGGCCGCTTGCTGGGCGAGCCGGGTGGCACTTTTCACATCACTCAGTCCATGGCCGATCAGTACGCCGTGGGTGCCATTCAAACGGCCGCGGGTGAGTTTTTGCTGGAAGCCAAAGGAGGCACCGGTTGGGTCACCAGCTCTCACAACGAGTTTGTGTTGCCCCCGGATGGCAATGACACGCTGGTCGAGGTCTCAGAGCCGGCCAAACGCTGAGAGCCACGCCCCAGCGCGCGCATTGGCCAGCCTGTGCATTCCTGCTAAGACATGAGCAGGCATGAGCAGGCATGAGCAGGCATGAGCAGGCCTGCTCAGGGATGCGTAACAATCGCTGACATGAGCAAGTCAACGGTCACCGACTCCCCCACAGCGCAGTCCTCAGCGCCAGAATTCACCCAACTGCTGCGCCAGTTGTTTGAAGAGCACATTGTTTTCAATCGTGTCATGGGCTTGAAGATCAGCCACATTGGCGCCGACCGGGTGAGCGCCCGCATCGACATGAAGCCCGAGCTCATTGGCCACTTTGTGCATGGCCGCATGCATGGCGGCGTGATCAGCGCCTGCCTGGACGCCTTGGGCGGCTTGGCTTGCATGGCCGCCTTGGGCGCGCGCCACATGGACGAGCCAGCGCTGCAATGCCTGCAGCGCTTTGAAAATCTGGCCACCATAGACCTGCGCATCGACTACCTGCGCCCCGCCGTCAGCACCCACTTTGAATTGCACGCCCAGGTGCTGCGCTTGGGCTCGCGCGTGGGCAACACGCGCATGGAGTTTCACGCCGCCAGCGGCCTGCTGGTGGCCACGGGTGCAGGCGCTTACATCGTGTCTTGAGGCCAGCGCCCAGAGGGTGGTGAGGACCCCAAAAAAAAGCCGCCCCTCGGGGCGGCTTGCCGGCCAGGCCGCCCCGAGGGGCGGCAAGCCGCTTATTCCTTCATGTACTCAGACACCACCTTCCAGCGGCCGTCTTGGATTTGCGACATGCGGGAAAGGTTGCTGCCCAGGCGCTTGGTGGCAGTGAAGGTTTGCTCCGCGCCGCCAAACATGTCGACAGGCACCGTCATGGTGTCCATGGCCTTGATGAAGCTGTCGGTGCTCAGGTTGGGGCCGGCTTTTTGGGCCGCGCGAATGAAGGTGTCAATGGCGTTGTAGCCGTAGACCGAGAACACCGTGGGGTCGTCGTTGAACTTGGTCTTGTACTTGTTGGCCCAGAAGCGGATGGGCTGCGAGGTCTCGTCCAGGTAAGGGTTTTGCACCGACATGGCCGCGTACAAACCGTTCATGGCGGGGCCGCCCAGCTTGTGGATCAGGTCGGTGTAGGCCGCACTCGAGCCCACGAAGGTCGGTCCAAAGCCAGTGCGCCGTGCCGTGCCTATGGTGCCTAAGGTTTCGCGGATGATGGTGCCCAGCACCACCAAATCGCACTCGGCGGCTTTGAGGCGGGCCACTTGCGAAGAAAAGTCGGTGGAGCCGCGCTTGAAGGTGGTTTTCTCGACCATGGTCATGTTCAATGTCTTGAGGCCGTCATCCGCGCCTTTTTGCACCTCCAGGCCGAACTCGTCGTCTTGATAAATCGAGCAGACTTTCTTGGCGTTTTTTTCCTTGACCAGTTTGGGCACGGCCAAACGCATTTGGTCGTAGTAGGTGGCGGCAAAAGAGTACTTGAGCCGGTGGAAGGGCTCGTACATCTCGCGCGCGGCCGTGACCGGGAAGAAATTGATCACGTTCTTTTCAAACTGCACCGGCATGGCGGCCAGGTTTTGAGCCGTGCCAATATGGCCGACCATGGCAAAAATTTTGTCTTGGTTGACCAATTTTTGCGCGCCCAGCACAGCGCGCTTGGGGTCGTAGCCCGAGTCTTCCACCAGCAGTTTGATTTTGCGGCCGACCACCCCGCCTTGCTCGTTGAGCTCGTCCACGCGCAGCTGCATGCCCGCGCGGACTTGTTTGCCAAAGCCGGCCAGCGGACCGGAGAGGTCCTGGATGGAGCCGACGGTGATTTCGGTTTTGCTCACGCCCTGGCTTTGGGCATGGGCCAGCGGGCTGGCCAAGGCCAGCGCGGCTGTGCTGGCCAAGAGGGCGGTTTTAAAAGTCATGGAGTCTCCTTGGGTCTTAGGGTGGTTATACAGTGCAAATGGGCTCATTGGTACAAGGCTTGAATCTGGTCCTCGTATTTTTTTTCCACCAGCTTGCGCTTGAGCTTCATGGTGGGGGTGAGTTCTTCGTCCTCGGCGCTGAGTTGGCGGTCGAGCAAAAAGAATTTTTTAATTTGTTCCACCCGCGCAAAGCCGGCGTTGACGCGGTCAATCTCGCCCTGGATCAAGGCCTGCACCTCGGGCGCGCGGGTCAAGCTGGCGTAGTTGCTAAAGGGAATGTCTTGGTCTTGGGCGAATTTTTCGACGTTGTCCTGGTCGATCATGACAATGACCACCAAGTAAGGCCGCTTGTCGCCAATGACCACGGCGTCGGTGATGTAGGGCGAGAACTTGAGCTCATTTTCCAGCTCGCTGGGCGTGATGTTTTTGCCGCCGGCGGTGATGATGATGTCCTTCATCCGGTCGGTGATGCGCACATAACCGTCGTCGTCCATCAGGCCCACGTCGCCGGTGTGCAGCCAGCCGTCGGCGTCCAGGGCCTCGGCGGTTTTTTCGGGCAGGTTCAAATAGCCTTTGAAGACGTTGGGGCCGCGCACCAAAATCTCTCCGGTGGCCACATCAATGCGCACCTCGTTGAAGTCGGCCGCCGGGCCAATCGAGCCGGGCTTGATGCGGCCAGGCGGCATGCCGGTGGAGGCACCGCAGGTCTCTGTCATGCCCCACACCTCCAGCATGGGCACGCCCAGGGCCAGGTACCAGCGCACCAGCTCGGGCGAAATGGGCGCCGCCCCCGTGACGCAGTAGCGGGCACGGTGTATGCCAATGAGCTTGCGCGCGTTGTCCAGCGCCAGCCAGCGGGCCAGCACAAACTGCAGCTTGAGCCAGCCCGACACGCTTTGGCCGGCCACCACCTTGTCGGCAATTTGGTAGCCCACGGCGATGGCCCAGCCGTAGACCAGCTGCTGCAGCCGGCCCGACTCTTTGAGCGAAATCATCACGCCGGAGTAAAACTTTTCCCACACGCGGGGCACGGCCGTGAACACGGTGGGTGCGATCTCGCGCACATTCTCTGGAATGGTCTCGGGGTTCTCTACAAAATTGAGCTTGGCACCGGTGTACATGGCTGAGTACTCGCCGCCCACCCGCTCGGCAATGTGGCACAGTGGCAAAAAGCACATGCGCTCATCGGCGCTGGTTTGCGAGATCAAGGTGTTGTAGCCGCGCACGGTGTAGACCAGGCCGTGGTGGGTGTGCATGGCGCCCTTGGGTCGGCCGGTGGTGCCTGAGGTGTAGACCAAAATGGCCAGGTCCTCGGGCTGCACTTGGGCCAGGCGCTGGTTCACGGCCTCGGGCTGGGCGGCCAGCAGCGCGCGCCCACGCTCGCGCAGCGTGGCCAAGCCCACAATGCGGGCATCGCTCAGCTTGCGCAGGCCCTTGAGGTCGAACACCACAATGTGGCGCAGCAATGGCAGGCGATCGCGCACCTCCAGGGCCTTGTCGAGTTGCTCGTCGTCTTCCACAAAGAGCACGGTGGTGGCCGAGTCTTCGCACAGGTAGTGCACCTGCTCGGCCGCATCGGTGGGGTAAATGCCGTTGGCCACACCCGCGCAGCTCAAAATGGCCAGGTCTGCTTGCACCCAGTCCACCGTGGTGTTGCCCAAGATGGAGGCCACCTCGCCCCGGGCAAAGCCCAGGCTGATGAGGCCAGCGGCGATCTCGCGCACCACCTCGGCGGTTTGTTGCCAAGAGTGGCTGCGCCAAATGCCCAGCTCTTTTTGCCGCAGCCAAACTTCGTTTTGGCGCTGGGCCACGCCGTTCCAGAACAGGGCCGTGAGCGTGTCGCCTTCTAGCACCACGCGGGTTTCGGGCTGAATGTGGGAGAGGTCCCAAAGGCCGGGCATGCGCGTCATCTCCAGTTCTTTTTCTTTTTCCAGCGCCGCTCGCCGCGCTGACCGCTGTCTTTCATCCCGAGGTAAAACTCGCGGATGTCGTCTTTCTCGCGCAGGCGGGCGCAGGTGTCTTCCATCACAATGCGGCCGTTTTCCAGCACGTAGCCGTAGTCGGCTGCATTGAGCGCCATGTTGGCGTTTTGCTCCACCAGCAGCACCGTGGTGCCCCGCTCGCGGTTGATGCGCACCACAATTTCAAAAATCTCTTTGGTCAGCTTAGGGCTCAGGCCCAGGCTGGGCTCGTCGAGCAGCATCAAATCGGGCGCGGCCATCAGCGCCCGAGAAATCGCCAGCATTTGCTGCTGGCCGCCCGAAAGCAGCCCTGCGTCTTGGTCGGCCCGCTCGCGCAAAATAGGAAAGTAGCCATACACCAACTCCATGTCGCGCGCCACGCCATCGCGGTCACCTCGGGTGTAGGCGCCCATCAGCAGGTTGTCGCGCACCGACAGCAGGGCAAACACCTCGCGGCCCTCGGGCACATGCGACAGGCCTTGCTGCACGATGTGCGCCGGGTCCAGCGCCGTGATGGCGCGGCCCTTGAAGTTCACCGAGCCTTTGCGCGGGTCCAAAATGCCCGAGATGGTTTTGAGAATGGTGGTTTTGCCCGCGCCGTTGGAGCCCAGCACGGTGGCAATTTCGCCGCGCCGCACCTTCAGGCTCACGCCGCGTATGGCCTTGATGGGGCCGTAAGCGCTCTCCACGTTGAGCAGTTCCAGCAGCGGCTCGGCGCTGACAATGGGTTGTTCCAGGCTCATGCGCTGCCTCCCGCACCCGGGTTGGCAACCCGGCGCAGTGATTCCACGTCGTCCACCGAGCCCAAGTAGGCCTCAATCACGGCGGCATCGCTTTGCACCTCGCGCGGCGTGCCCATGGCCAGCACCTGGCCTTGGGCCATGGCCAGCACCCGGTCTGACACGCGCGAGACCAAACTCATGTCGTGCTCGACCATCAGCACCGTGATGCCCAGCTCGTCGCGGATGTCCTGAATCCAAAACGCCATGTCGTCGGTTTCTTCCATGTTCAGGCCCGACGAGGGCTCGTCCAGCAGCAGCAAGCGCGGCTGCATGCACAGCGCCCGGCCCAGCTCCACCACCTTGCGCACGCCATAGGGCAGGCCGGCCACCAGGGTGTCGCGGTAGTGCTGCAGGTTCAAAAAGTCGATGACCTCTTCCACCTTCTCGCGCGTGTCCAGTTCGCCCTGGCGCACCTGGTTTGTAAAGAGCAGCTCTTGCCACAGGCTGCTGCGGCGGTGCACGTGGCTGCCAATGAGCAAGTTGCTCAGCACACTGGCGTGCTCAAACAGTTCTATGTTCTGAAAGGTGCGGGCAATGCCCAAGCTGGCCATTTGGTGGGCGGGCTGGCGCGTCAAGTCCAGCGGCCCGTGGGGGCCTTGAAACTCAAGGCTGCCACTGGTGGGCGTGTAAATGCCGCTGATGAGGTTGAATACCGTGGTTTTGCCGGCGCCATTGGGGCCAATGAGGGTGAACACCTCGCCGGGCTTGACCTCAAAGCTGACTTGGTTGACAGCCAGCAGGCCACCAAAGCGCACGCTCAGGTTTTGGGCTTGGAGCAGGGCGCCGCTCATGACCCATGCTCCATCGACACGACCACGGCTTGTCTTTGTAGGAGCCGGCCTGCCGGCGAATGTTCTCGTGAGGTGATGCCCGTTGTCTGGCACGAATCGCCAGCAGGCTGGCTCCTACAAGGGAGACGGCTGTGTTTTTGTCTTTGTAGGAGCCGGCCTGCCGGCGAATCTTCGC
>Ga0209550_10007288_pt1 | contig 10243 bp, 12 predicted proteins | sample LauGreSuBDMM15SN_2_FD_187567 | JGI IMG/M metagenome (GOLD analysis project Ga0209550, IMG submission 187567) | Freshwater lake microbial communities from Lake Michigan, USA - Su13.BD.MM15.SN (SPAdes) (version 5) | ecosystem: Environmental > Aquatic > Freshwater > Lake | place: Lake Michigan... | reverse complement strand
TCACGTAGCTGATCGACGGTGTGATGAGTTTGTAAGTGGGGTTGGATTGACCGCCTTTGAACAGCTCGACGCTCAAGGGGCCTTTGAACCCGGGCAGGTGGGCGCTCAGCCACGCTTCCAACGCCGCCACGTTGAATTGGTGGCTGTCGCTGACGGCACGGGTGCCAACGAAGTTGTCTTCGGGGCTCATGTCAGTGGTCCGCGTCGCTGATGGACATGAGCAGTTCGCGGTTGCGCACCACCAAACCGCCCGCTTCGATGCGTATGGCCAACTCGCGCTCCATGGTTTTGAGTTCTTGGTTGACCCGCTGGCGGGAGGCCCCCAACAGCTGGGCCAACTCCTCTTGCGCCAAGTGAAGGCCAATGCGGATTTCGCCGTCGTGTTGCAGGCAAGGCACACCATAGCTTCTGACCAAGTGCAACAGTTGCTTGGCCAGCCTGGCGCGAAGGGGCAGGGTGTTGAGGTCTTCGACCAAGCCAAACAACTGTCTGATGCGCCGCGCTTGCAGCCGCAGCATGGCTTCGTAAAACTCGACGTGCTGGGACAGTATTTTTTGAAAATCCGCCTTTGCCACGCACAAAATGCTGGTGTCCCCGTGGGCATACACATCGTGGGTGCGCCGGTCCCCGTCGAGGATGGCCACATCGCCAAACCAAATCCCCGGCTCGATGTAGGTGAAGGTGATCTGCTTGCCTGAAAGCGATGTTGAGCTGACCCGCACAGCCCCTTTGGCACAGGCCATCCACTCCTCGGCCGGGTCGCCGCGAGCGGCGATCAATTCCCCATCTTTGCAGCGTTTGATATATGCGCATCGAAGTATGTCGTGCCTCAGTGAGGGTGAAAGGGAGGAGAACCATCGTCCTGCATTGATGGCTTCGCGTTCCTCTATCGTAAGAATAGGGTCGTCCATGGGCTGTCTTTTGTGTGACCGGTTGGGTTGAAATTGTCTCTCAAGCGACCTGGGTGAATCCAGCACACAGTCGCCCATGTGCCTGTGTTCAATGACCGGGTTTACCTGTAGTCGGGGGTTTGCTTGTTGAGCAAAGCGTTGATGCCCGTCAACGCATTGGGGTGATGTAACAACGTGACGAAACTGGATTTCTCTTGCGCCAAATGATCACTGAGGGGCATTTGTGCAGCACTGTTGAGCAAGTCTTTGATGCCGGTGAGGGCATTGGGGGCTCGGGCATTGAGTCGCTGCGCTAAATGCAAGGCTTGGACCAGTGATTCACCCGGGTTGCTGAGTTGGTTGATCCAACCCAATTGATGCAAACGCTCAGCGGAGATGCGCTCTCCCAACATCAATATTTCGTTGGCAATGGGGCGGGGCAGGCTGCGAGCCAAATTCCAGCTGCCGCCACCATCGGGCGACAGGGCAATGTTGCTGTAGGCCATGACAAAAAAGCTGTCACTGGCGGCGACCACAAAGTCGCACATCAAGGCCAAAGAAAAGCCCGCACCGGCCGCCGCCCCCTCGACCGCCGCAATCACGGGCTTGGGATAAGTCCGAATGGTCTCCATCCAAGTGTGCAAGGCTTCAATGCTGGCGGCTTGGGCGCTGGGCTCTTGCGCACGGTTGGCCAACAAACGGTGCAAATTGCCGCCTGCACTGAAAGTACCGCCTTCGCCGGTGATGACAACGCTGCGCACGGCAGGGTTGGTTTCGGCAGCGCCCAAAGCCTCAATGCCCGCAATGTAAATTTCTGGCCCCAGGGCATTGCGCATGCCGGGGTTGGACAGCGTCAACACCAGGGTTTGGTCTTGGGTTTCACTTTTGAGTTGGGCACCCATGGATCAGTCTTCCATTTGCATCAGGCTCAGGCCCAAGGCGCCACGCCGCCGCAACCAAGGGCTGGGGCGGTAACGCGGGTCGCCATAAACGGTTTGCATGTTGAAGAGCACCTCCAAAATGCTGGCGGGTCCACAGTGGTCGCCCATGGCCAAGGGGCCCATGGGGTAGCCCAGGCCCAATTGCACCGCCGTTTCCAGGTCCTGCGGCGTGCAAATGCTTTGCTGGCAGATGTCGCTGGCGATGTTGACGATGTGGGCCACCACGCGTTGGGTCACAAAGCCTGCGCTGTCGCGGATCAAGCTGACCGGTTTGCCGTCATGGGCAAAAAGAGCATGCGCAGCCAGGCGCATATCGGGTCGGGTGGCCGGGTTGCTGGCCAAAACGCGTCGCTTGGTTTGGGCGTCACTGAACAACAGGTCAATTCCCATGGTTCGGTGGGGGTCGAGTCGGTCCACGGCCGCCACCGTGGTGACATCAAAACCCAAAGGGGCCACCAGGATCAGGGCCTGTTCGCTGGGCAGGGCACCGGTTTCTATGCGTGCATCCAGGCTTTTGAGCAGTTGCAGCAATTCGGGTCGGCGTGCCGCTCGGGGGGAAACCCACACGGGCGGCATCTCGTGAACTTGCGGTGCTGAAGGGTCCAGGGGAACTTGCGCTTTGCCATCGACATAGCTGTAAAAGCCCTCGCTGGTTTTGCGGCCCAAAACACCTGCAGCCAGGCGCTGGGCTGTGATGATGCTGGGCCGAAACCGTGGTTCTTCGTAATACTGCTGGTAAATCGACTCCATGACGGGGTGAGACACATCCAAGGCGGTCAGGTCCATCAACTCAAAGGGGCCCAGTTTGAAGCCCACTTGGTCTTTCAAGATGCGGTCAATGGTGGCAAAGTCACTCACCGATTCGCCCACGATGCGCAAAGCCTCAGTGCCATAGCCGCGCCCAGCGTGGTTGACGATGAACCCCGGGGTGTCGCGGGTGCGCACTGGGGTGTGGCCCATCAGGCGGGTGAAAGCGTCGAGTTGTTCGCACACCGCGCTGCTGGTTTTTAAACCTGCCACCACTTCCACCACCTTCATCAAGGGCACGGGATTGAAAAAGTGGTAGCCCGCAAAGCGCTCGGGGTGCTTGAGTTGGGCTGCAATGGCCGTGACCGACAAGGATGATGTGTTTGTTGCCAATACCGTGGCAACTGGCACCAGTGCTTCGAGTTGGGCAAACAACTCTTTTTTCACAGCCAGGTTTTCGACAATGGCCTCGATGACCAAATCGCTCGCCGTTAACTGGCCCAAGCTGTCGCAAGCATGCAAACGCCCTGTGTAAGCTGCGCAGGTGTCGCTGGAAATGCGACCCTTTTCCAGCATTTTTTGCCATTGTTGGGTGATGGCGCGGACGGCTTTCTCAACCGCCGGCGCTTGTGTGTCGAAAAGGTGCACTTGGGCGCCCGCTTGGGCGGCCATTTGGGCGATGCCTTGGCCCATGGCCCCCACGCCCACCACACCCACGTTGTTGAAAGTGATTGTCATGCGCGAATTATCAAGCAGACGCGGTCAACGCGATCGGCTCAGGGCTTCAAGGTTCACGATGTGGGTGGGGGTTCCTTGGATGAAGTTGACCACGTTGGTGAATGCGGCGCTGAAGTACAACTCGTAGCTGTTTTGCTCCACATAACCAATGTGAGGGGTGCAAATGCAGTTTTCCAGTCGCAACAGGGCGTGGCCTTGCAAAACCGGCTCGCTTTCGAAAACATCGATGGCGGCCAACCCTGGACGCCCGCGGCTGAGGGCCGCAATCAGCACATCGGGGTCGATCAATTCAGCCCGTGATGTATTGACCAGCATGGCGGTGGGCTTCATGCGGGCCAGGTCATCGGCCTTCACGATGTGGTGGGTGGCCTCATTGAGCCGCAAGTGCAGGCTCAAGACGTCGGTTTGTTCAAAAAATGCCTCACGCGAAGGGGCACTTTCATGGCCTTGTTGCTCTGCGAGCGTGCGAGATGCCTCACTGCCCCAAATCACCACTTTCATGCCAAAGGCTTTGGCATAACCGGCCACCAATTGACCAATTTTTCCAAAGCCCCAAATACCCAGGGTTTTTTGGTGCAGCACCATACCCACACCAAAATTGACCGGCATGGTGCTGTTTTTCAAGCCCGATTGCTGCCAGGCCCCGTGTTTCAGGTTGCTGATGTATTGGGGCAGTCGCCGCATGCCGGCCATGATCAAGGCCCAGGTCAACTCAGCGGGTGCGATCGGCGAGCCGACCCCCTCTGCCACGGCAATGCCTTTATCGGTGCACGCAGCCACATCAATGTGTGGCCCCACCTTGCCGGTTTGAGAGATCAATTTGAGCTTGGGCAGCTTTTCAATGAGGGCACGATTGAAGTGGGTTCGCTCGCGAATGAGAACCAAAACTTCAGCGTCTTTGAGTCGCACTGCCAATTGTCCCGTCCCTTTGACGGTGTTGGTATAGACCTTGGCCGTGTAAGGTTCGAGCAGTTGAGAGCAGGCCAGTTTGCGCACCGCGTCTTGGTAGTCATCAAGGATCACAATGTTCATGGCCCCATTGTGCCTTTGAATGTGCACCACCCCAGCGACCCCGCTGGACGCGGGGCCTGTTGCACGTCAGGCGGCCAGTGCTGTGGTGTGGCCGCTACCTGGATGGGCTTGTCGCCGGGCTTCAAGTTGGACCAAGCGGTCCAACTCGGCACAGACTTCATCCATCCTCCCCGACATGACCATTCGCCCAGCCCGGTCGGGTGGGCTCATCTCGTCTGGGACCCGGGCCACCCGCAATGGTTTGGCCACCCGGTTGGCGGCCAAGGTCAAATGTGTGGGGCGTCGCACGGGCTGGGCAGCGGTTTGCAGCCCTTGGGTTTGGGGGGCAGGGTTGAGGGAGTAAAAAGGGGACATCATTTTGAAAATGCTCCAAATGGCCAAGCTCATGGGGTTCTCCTTAGAAAAGCATGGTGTTGCGGATCAAACCAACGGCCAGGCCTTCAATCTCAAAAGGCTCACCGGGTTCGACCACAATGGTTTGAAAATCTGGGTTTTCGGGCAGCAACTCAATGCAGTCGTGGGTGCGGCGAAAGCGCTTGACCGTGACCTCTTCACCCAAGCGGGCCACCACAATTTGGCCATTTTTGGCCTCTTTGCTGATTTGAACTGCCAACAAGTCGCCATCCATGATGCCTGCGTCGCGCATGGACATGCCCCTGACTTTGAGCAAATAGTCGGGCGTGCGCTGGAACAAACTGTTTTCGACGTAAAAGGTTTGGTCGACATGCTCTTGCGCCAGAATGGGTGAACCGGCGGCCACCCGGCCGATCAAGGGCAATGCCAACTGGGCCAAGCCTTCTAGGGGCAAATTGAATTGTTTGCTTCTGACTTGGTTGATGGAGCGCATGGTGGACTCTTTGAGGCGAATGCCCCTGGAGGTTCCACTGACCAGGTCGATCACGCCTTTGCGGGCCAAGGCCTTGAGGTGTTCTTCTGCCGCATTGGCCGACTTGAAGCCCAACTCGTTGGCGATTTCGGCCCGAGTGGGAGGGGACCCCTTGCGTTCGATCGTGATTTGGATCAAAGACAATATTTGCTGTTGCCGGTCGGTGAGTTTGGGGGCTTCATTCATGTCGGGTCTCCTGCACAAGGGTTGATGGGCGTCCGTTGACTGTTTGAATATCCAGTAACTGTATTTTTAACCAGTTTTTAAGAGATTGCAAGCGCCATGGCTGAAAAAAGATCAAAAGTTGTTGTTTTGGGCACAGGCGGGACGATCGCCGGTTGGGCGCCAGACCCATTGCAAGCGCGCCAATACCAAGCTGGAGAACTCACAGCGTCGGATTTGGTGAGAGGCTTAGGGACAGGACAAGCTCACATCTTTACCGAAGAGGTCGCCCGCATCGACAGCAAGAACATGGACTGGGCTGTGTGGCAAAGCCTGGTGGCACGGCTCCAACACTGGTTGGATCAAGACGACGTGCAGGGCGTGGTGGTGACCCACGGGACCGACACCCTGGAAGAGACCGCGATCTTGTTGCACACCTTGTTCAGCGGTACCAAAACCGTGGTCATCACCGGGGCCATGCGGGCCGCCAATGTCCCAGACCCCGATGGTCCAGCTAACTTGCGCCACGCCTTGGCTTTGGCGGGGGCCCCCGGTTCGGCGGGGGTGGTGTGCGTTTTTGCGGGCCAGGTGCATGCTGCGGCCAGTGTGACCAAAGTCAATTGCCAAGCGCTGAATGCATTTGGCTCCGTCGACCCTGTCGCCTTGGACATCGCCTTGGAAAACCTGAATGCCCTTCAAAAAAGGTTTGCACTACAAGCGACACCCACATTGGCTTTATCCGCCAAGGACTTGGCGCACGTGCACACCTGGCCTTGGGTGGAGTTGGTCTTCAACCATGCGACCCAAGACGGGGCGGTCGTCAAAGCCTTGCTTCAAAGTCAAACAGCCCCCCAAGGTTGGGTGGTGGCGGGTACGGGAAATGGAACGATGAGCCAGGGCTTAGAGACCGCCTTGGCCCTGGCCCAACAACGCGGCGCTTGGGTTTGGCGCACCTCACGTTGTGCACAGGGGCAAGTACAAGCCCAAGCCGGTGAACCTTTTCAGACCACCCCTGGGCTCAATCCCTACAAAGCACGGGTGGTGCTCGCATTGGCCTTGGTGGCGAAGCAGCTCAGTTCGACAGGGCTGTGAAAGCCCGGGCTTTGATCTCTTCGACCTGACCGACGCCGCTGATGGCGCTGTAGCGCGGCGCGTGGTCCGCATCTGACTGGGCCCACTGGGAGTAATAGTCCACCAGAGGGCGGGTTTGCCCAGCATAAACTTCTAGGCGTTTGCGAACGGTTTCCTCTTGATCGTCGTCGCGCTGAATCAGGGCTTCTCCGGTGACATCGTCAACCCCAGCAACTTTGGGCGGATTGAAATGAATGTGGTAGGTGCGCCCGCTGGCCACATGCACACGACGCCCACTCATGCGCTCAATGATGGCGTCAAAAGGAACATCGATTTCCAGCACGTGGTCCAAATGAACACCCGCCAACTTCATGGCATCGGCCTGGGGAATGGTGCGAGGAAAACCGTCAAACAAAAAACCATTGGCGCAATCGGCCTGTGCAATGCGTTCTTTGACCAACCCAATGATGATGTCATCGCTGACTAAACCGCCCGAGTCCATGACTTTTTTGGCAGCCAAGCCCATGGTGGTACCCGCTTTGACCGCTGCACGCAGCATGTCACCAGTGGAAATTTGGGGAATGCCAAACTTTTCGCAAATGAAAGTGGCTTGGGTGCCTTTGCCCGCACCGGGTGCGCCTAAAAGGATGAGTCTCATGTCTTTCCTCTGATTCTTATGGGTTCCAACGATGGGCGAATGCCCAAAGACGACCGGATCTGCATTTTGCACAATACCATGCAAGCGGGATAGAAGGCTTACAAAAGACCCGCAAAGTGGCGCCTGACACGCTCCAAATCCTCAGGTGTGTCGACGCCCGGACCGGGCGTCTCGGGGGAGACGTGAACGGCAATTTTGTGGCCGTGCCACAGCACCCTGAGTTGCTCCAAGGACTCCATGGCTTCCAGCGGCGAATGCGCCAAGTTTGGGAAGACGCGCAAAAACGAAGCACGGTATCCATAAATTCCCACATGGCGCAAGGTCTCTACCGGCGGCTCCTTACTGGCTTGTGCCGCATCGCGCCAAAAAGGAATGGTCGAACGGCTGAAATACAGGGCGGTATTGAAGCGGTCCAGCACCACTTTGACCACATTGGGGTTGACCAATTCATGGGGATCGGTGATGGCATGGGCCACGGTGCTCATGCAGCAGTCTTCGCGCGAGGCCAGCAATTGGGCCACGGCGTTGATGACTTGCGGCTCAATCAGGGGTTCATCGCCCTGCACATTGACCACCAGTTCAGAATCTGCCAAACCCAAGATGTCACAGGCTTGGGCCAAGCGGTCGCTGCCAGAGATGTGGTCGGATCTGGTTAACAGGACAGGGATTTGGTGCGACTGGCAAGCTTCAACAATTCGCTCATCGTCAGCGGCTACCACCACCGTTGTGGCTTGGCTCATTTGAGCCCTTTGCGCCACCCGCACCACCATGGGCAGGCCTGCAATGTCGGCAAGCGGTTTGTTGGCCAAGCGGGTCGAGGCCATCCTGGCGGGGATCAATACCGTGAAAGCAACCTGGCCCACTCAGCGCTCGCACTCTTCGTCGCTCAGGGTCCGGGCTTCGGTCTCTAACATGATGGGAATGCCGTCACGCACGGGGTAAGCCAAGCGGGCACTGCGCGATAACAACTCTTGGCGCTCGCGAACATATTCCAACGGGCCTTTGGTGACCGGGCAGACCAGCAATTCAAGCAATTTGGTTTCCATGGCGAGATGATATCCGCAGGGCCAGCGCTTGATCGATTTGGGGCCACCAAAGTTCCAAGCCTTGCAACTCCAATGGGACGGCCCAGACATGGGGAAAGCGGGCCCACAATTTCACCGCGTCTTTTTCCGTGCAAAACCAGTCGCCCTCAGCCACAGCGGGGTTGAATCCGAGCAATGAGTCGTGGTCGGGCCACGCTTGGGCCAGCCCCAATTCCAGCCCTTGGTCGCGCAAGCCATCAAAAAACATTTGCGGTTTGGCGATGGCAGCCAGCGCATGGACCCGGCGGTTTTTCCAATCGATCAAGGGCCGACGCTGACCCTTGGGTCCCACCGCGAAGGGTGCCAATTGGCGACGCACCCTGACCACATCCACATTTGCAATTGGGTGCGAACCCAAATTCCAAACGCTGACCGACGGGTTTACTGGGCGAGGCCATGGTTCACGCAGCGGTCCTGCGGGCAAGAGCCAGCCATTGCCAAAACCGCGTTCATCAAAGACACATATCTCCATGTCACGGTGCAGCCCAGCATGTTGAAGGCCGTCATCGCTGATCAAAACTTGCGTTTGGGGATGTGCTGCCAACAAGGCCTGGCAACAAGCCGCGCGGTCTGCGCCAACGAAAACGGGCACCTGGCAGCGGCGCCAAACCAGCAGCGGCTCATCGCCCACGTCTTTGAATGTGCTGCGTTCATTCACGGCGATGATTTTTGTGGATTCGCGCCCAAAACCGCGCGCCACCACTCCCACCGAAATGCCCTGTGACTGCCAGCGCATCGCCAAAGCCATGACCAGGGGTGTTTTTCCGGCGCCACCCACCATCACATTGCCCACGACGACGACCGGCACACCGGGGCTGATGGGCGGGTGGCGTTGTCGCTGACGCCGTTTCCAAAACACCACCAACCAGGTCAAACCACTCAGGGGCCAAAGGACTGAACTGGCCCAGTTGCGCTTTTGCCACTGGCGCATCACCCATGCTTGCCAGGGAAAGGGCATTTAGCGCGCAGCCCCAGCCTGCGGTGACTTGGCCACAAAGGTGATGGCATTGATGCCACTGGCTTTACCGGCCTCCATCACCGAGATCACCGATTGATGTGGTGCCATGGCGTCAGCACTGATCACCAGCATTGGCTTGTCCATGCCCACAGCGGCTTGGGACAAGGCCTGGGTCAATGCCTTGACACCACGCTGCGGCAATGGCTGCTTGTTCACCGCATATTGGCCGTCACTGGTCACGGACACCATGATTTCTTGGGGGTGCTCTTTTTGGACATCCGCATTGGCACTGGGGAGGTTCAACTGCACTTCGGTGTATTTGTTGTAGGTGCTTGATAACATCAAAAAAATCAATATCACCAACAAAACGTCAATGAAAGCAATTAAATTGATCTCGGGCTCGACGGAACGTTGGGTGCGAAATTTCATGGGGCTTAGAGCGGTTCAGCGCAACGAGGACCGCAGCTTGAACAAATGGCGCAACCAGCGCTGCGCGGCAATTTCCAAGTCGATCACGTAGGCGTCCACTTTTGCGCGGAAATAGCGCCAAAAAAACAAGGCTGGAATGGCCACCATCAAACCAAATGCGGTGTTGTACAAAGCCATGGAAATGCCTTGTGCCAGCTGCGCCGGGTTGCTGCCGCCAGGGGTTTGGGCACCAAAAATCTCAATCATGCCTACCACCGTGCCCAACAAACCCAAAAGTGGTGCGGCTGAAGCAATGGTGGCCAAAACCACCAGGTATTTCTCAAGCTCTTGGGCAGCTTGTTTGCCGGCACTCTCAATGCACTCGCTCAATTCGGCTTCGCTGCTTTGCGGTTGTTGGCGCAATTGCAGCAGCCCGCTGGCCAATACACGGCCCAGCAAACTGTGGCTGGCCAAATGTTTGACCGATTCTTCCGAGGGCAGTTGGAGCCGTGAAGCCTTGATGGCTTCGTCCAACAAGTCCTTGGGAACAATGCGTTTGTCCGCCAAACTGTAAATGCGCTCGAGCACCAGGGCCAAAGCCACAACGGAACAGATCAAAAGCGGCCAAATGGGCCAACCGGCTGCTTGTATGATGGAAAACAAACCT
>Ga0209550_10007287_pt1 | contig 10245 bp, 11 predicted proteins | sample LauGreSuBDMM15SN_2_FD_187567 | JGI IMG/M metagenome (GOLD analysis project Ga0209550, IMG submission 187567) | Freshwater lake microbial communities from Lake Michigan, USA - Su13.BD.MM15.SN (SPAdes) (version 5) | ecosystem: Environmental > Aquatic > Freshwater > Lake | place: Lake Michigan... | reverse complement strand
GTATTGGCAGCATTCACTTTCATAAACCCATAAATAAGTTCCACAATTTCATTCGGCAGCGCTAGAACTTCCAATAAAAGCATGTAGGACATCCGTGGCGTTGATAATTGTTTTGCTGATAAATTAATATTATAAACAAAAAAAGATTTCAATTTTTATAATAAATCATTCAAACAATTCAAACCATTATAGCACTCACTTTTATATTCAAATTTTTAAATACTAACATTGTTTTGTAAATTGCGCATATGTAAATTCTGCCTATATTCAAATTTATAAATACCAATACATTTTTGTAATTCGAACACATTCTTATGAAGCACTAACATTTCCTCATTACTATATAAATAAGGTTCTCCAGTATGGTGATAGAAATATAGACATTCTTCTATATGCTTTTTTACAATATTAGTAATATGATATAACATATTGTTATATTCAGTGTCGCAAATTGCCATATATTTTATATATAATTTGTGTAAATGCGCAATATCTAAAACGTGGTCATTAAATTGTCTTTTATTCATTATTAAGACGCTCGATTTATAATCGCCTAAAAATGCATTTACATTAGTTTCAATAAATCCGAACCATATACTTTTGGGTGTTCCAAAAATCGTAACAAACCTTTTAGAGAGTATTGCTTGTATGCTCTTATTTCTCCTAGCATTATATACCGGTTCACGTATATAAAACACTATATTCTTTTGAATGTCGCAAGGCAACTTAGTAAGCAATCTGACATATTTGCGACTATGATACCCTTTATATGCTTTTTGAATAGTTAACGCATATGAAGAATATGAGTAAGCATGAATAGTACAGCAGTTAGTTTTATCACAAACAAAACTAACTACTTTCTTACATCTGCGACCCTTCGGTGTCTTACATTCGCATCTATTAGCATTCGCCACCATATAACGCTTTATATATATATATATATATATATATATTCTCTCACTAATAAACAAACAACAAATAAAAATATTTCAATTTTATAAAGATTGAACCATTCTTGAAAACAACAATAATTATACTATTAAAACCATTTAAAACCAACTAGTAGTATTAGTATATAATGAGTTCACAGGAAGGACATGAGGTATCTGCTCAACCCGAAAAAGCAGAATGTGGTGTAACGTATGGTCGAGTTAAATGGTTCAACAATCGCGCTGGATATGGATTTGTAACAGTAACAAGTGGCGCCCATAAAAACGATGATGTATTTGTTCATCATTCTGCGATTCAGGTATCAAAAGAGCAATATAGATATCTAGTTCAGGGCGAATATGTACAATTTTCACTTTGCGAGATTAATAACAATAATCATAAATGGCAAGCCAATAATGTGTGTGGAATTGATTGTGGTATGTTAATGTGCGAGACTCGGCTTCTTTCGCGCGACACGTCAATGACGGAACCACAGGAATCCTCTAAACTTGATCGCCGTAGTTCCCATCCATCGGAGGAAGAAAATTATTATACTAGACCACGTGCTCCGCGAGTGACAACACGTCACACGGACGAGGAGTGGAGTCAAATTAAACGTCGCCCACCACGTACAACCCGTCCTCGCAATGGGGTCACAAGTGATAGCTAAATCGTAAATCGTAAATCGTAAATTCAATTCAACTTAACATAACAATTAAATTAATTAAAATAAAAAAATTTACAATATAACAAAAAACGAGTGCCGTTAATTTATTTTTTGTATAAATTATAAAATTGGGTCGAACGGATTGAACGGGTTGTATGTGTTGAATCGGTTGAACGGGTTGAATTTGAATATAATGAATTAATTTTGTTGGATTGATACAACTAGTATTTGTTTGGTTACAAATAAAACAGGTTGATGAGTTAGTTTTATTATACCATTCTTTAAAACATGTTATATGAACTTGGTGTTTACAACACGTTAGTTCTAAAAAATTATCTTCATTTAAATAAATATTCTCTAAACAAATATAACATTCATTTATGTTTTCATTATTTGTAGCCATTATTATAGATAAATAAATAATTTTATATTCTTTATTTATTATGTTCCTACTATATAATAGTATGAAGGTGCGTCCTCAATTTATAATATTATGTGGACCAACGGGGGTTGGTAAAAGTCGAGTTCCAAAAGAAATTTTTAATCTAGACGAAGACGCATACACTAAACTAGAAATAGATAGTTTAATAGAAACAAATATTATTTATACGAATACCATATCAACGATCATAAAGAACTTAGGTAAAAAATTAATCTTAAACATAATAAACGGACAAGATAAGGATAAACATATATTATTAACAGAATTATTTAATCAATTGTATTTTAATGTAAAAAAAAATATAATTCCGTGTAATGATAAAGAAAGTTTTTCTTGCGAACAATTACATGATAAACATTTAGCAGAATTGTTAACCAAGAATAAAACAATCGTATTAGAAATAAATGGCGATAAAGATTTTCGTTGGTTATTTGTTGATTCGGCTATCAATAACATTTTATTTACAAATAAACATAGAAAACTATTGCGTGAACACTATGATATAACAATTTGTTATTTGTCGCATAATTATAAAAGTTTGCTCGTTTCAAACAAAGAACGATTTTTAGAAAGTATCGATAATTGTAATACAACTGGATGTAATGTTCGTTTAGGTAATTTTTTACTACCAAAAATATATACTAAAACAATTGACAATCTTTTTAAACTATATAATGAATTATTAAAAATGAACTTTTTTGAAACCTATCAACTCAAAACTATTTTTATTGAAAGAACTTCAAAGAATGAGTATTTAAAATTGAACACGTTTAAAGAGTATAAAAACTCATTTCAATTGCCATCAACTTCTCGCCATAAAAGTGTAAAAGGCAAACGCAAACGCAAAACAAAAACACAAAAAAATTGAAACCATTTCATAAGTATTATAGAAACAATAAACCACAAACCATAACTCATAACCATTCACTATGGAAACCTATCCAAGCATTTGTATTCCGCGAGCGACGATGATTACTTCGAGGGAGGTTAAAACAATCCTCGAAACGTTCTTTGGTGAGTCCACGATTGATAGAGTTGATATTGTGTATTGTAGAGAGACTCCAGACACTTGTAAAATTTTTGTGCATATGAATTATTGGCCTAAAAATGAAAAAGTTACTATGTTACGAAATCGTTTGCTAGAGGGTAATTGTATTAATATTGTGTATAAAAAGTATTTGTTTTGGAAATGTTTCAAGTCTCGTCTGCCTAAACCAGAATCAAAACAAAGAGTAAAACATTCATAAAATTCATGGTATAAAACAATTAAAAAATTGAAATATTTTTTTTTAATTGTTTAAACAAAGAGTTCTTAAAACAATTAACCGCTTTCCTATGGAGCAAGAATCCAAAATGAAAATTGAACTGCCTGATGAGATTGTGAAACATATTTTTGATTGTTATAGAAAACTTTATTTACCGCCAGAAAAATTAAAGTTTCGATTTACACAAGGGCAATGCTTTTTATTGGGAAAAACGTCTTCTATTGGACATAGAAGTATAATTAAAATTCATGGAGTTAAACGCTACAAACCGCATGAAAATTATTTAGGCAAGGTAATGACACAAAGAGCAACGATTTGCTTTACATTGTATTATTTAAATCAGTTAAACAATGAAAGTTTGGAGTATTCGTCTTTCAAATTACCATTTATCTCTTATTTGCAAGAAGATGATAAATTATGGTCTACTGAATATTGTTGTAAACATCTGATGAATACTGGTCCTGTTACTATGACAAAAGTAATGAAGAATTATATTGGATATAATTATGGAATCCTATTATCAAAATATAATTGCTATTATGCCTATAATCTTGACTCTTTGCTGCCTATTTATGAGGAAGAGTATCTTCCTCAGTTTATTGTTACGGCAAAAAATTCGATGAATGTTTATAGTTTTGAAGTAATAGACTATATGGTTGACGGAACGTATCAATTTGATAAATTATTTAAAGCGTTGTTGACAACTTGGAGCTTTTTGAATCTGCAATAAGGGCTCCCGCCCTTAAACCGACTAAGGGCTCCCGCTAAGGGCTCCCGCTAAGGGCTCCCGCCCTTAAACCGACTAAGGGCTCCCACTAAGGGCTCCCGCCCTTAAACCGACTAAGGGCTCCCGCCCTTAAACCGACAGGCCGTATTGGATTATAGTTTATACATTTTTTTATACATTTTTTATTCTTGGATTGCATTGTTATTTATTTTTAATTATCATTTAAATGTTATTTGCTATGTAATTACTATCTTGTAGATGGCAACCTTGAATAGGTTAACACATGCGCTAAATATTTTTAGTATTACTTCACCCACATGCGAAGAATGTATGATATGTAGAGACGAGTTGGAAGGTAGTCAATGTTATACTTTACCAGAATGTAATCATAGATATCATACAAATTGTATAATTAGTTGGTTTCGAAAAGGCGAATCGCGTTGTCCTTATTGTGGAAACAAAGGCATTAATTTTGTAGACAATGATAATTTACGACATGTTCGAGGCAAATATTTTACGACACGATTTGAAAGCCAAATGTTAGCAGATATTAAAAAATACATTTTTTTGAAAAAAAATGATACCGATAAACAATGTCTTGAAACTCGCAAGCAATTTGAAAAAATTAAAGCATTGGAAGAAACTTATAAAACGGAATCTAATAAAATGAAAGAATTACAACACTCTCTCAAAGAAACTCCTAGCATCTATAATGAAGCTAAAAAAACAATGATGTATTATAGAAGTAAAAAATGGAAAATAAATAGACAAATTCGATTAGAACGTTTGAAAATTATAAATAATAGTTATATTATTCCTTTAATAATACCAATGAAGATTGAAGTATAGAACGCTAGATTGCTAGATTGTTCACCTTTGCCTTATCATGTCTTCTAGTAATCCACAAAATACAAAGGTTGTTTTATCGTATACTCTGAATTGATCTGTAATCAAATATTCTGCGTCGCTCACTGAGGTAACATATCTATATCCGTTAATTGCTCCGCGATCCAACTTAATATAAAATCCTTCCACTTCTTCTTGGTCATTCGAAGTATACTCTTCTGGTTGTTCTTCCTTATTATTTTCTATTTTTTTAGGGCGGCCTCTTTTTTTGGGTTCTGCTAGCGGTTGCATACTTTCGGCGTTTGTTTCAGAGCTTTCACTCGCAGTATCCTCTGTAATTGTTATATTTTTTTTAGGCCTTCCTCGTTTTTTTGGTTCGTTCACTGGAACTTCGTTTACTGGAACTTCGTTTACTGGAACTTCGTTTACTGAAACTTCGTTTACTGGAACTTCGTTTACTGGAACTTCGTTTACTGGAACTAAATCGTCCCGATTGATTAACTCTACATTACTATTACTATTACTATTACTATTAGGGCTTATTGGTTGAATTTTTTTAGGGCGGCCTCTTTTTTTTGGTTCCACTGGTGCGAATGGTTCCACTGGTGCAACTGGTGCGACTAGTTCAACTAGTTCGACTGGTTCTATTGTTACAATTTTTTTTGGACGACCTCTTTTTTTTGGTTCTACAAGCATAACATTGTTAATCATTACTTCTGTCGCCATGTGTAGAAATAGTTACTACTACTATTTAATTAAAAATAATTTTTTCAATTTTTATTTGTTAATCTCAATCCATTTTAGCATCTCATACTCACACTCTCACTACAAAACTCGTAAACAATACTATTTCTTTTACATCTTTTCTTATTTAAAACGCCCATTTAATCATGAGTACTTGTTTCAATGCTATTTAAGTTTAATTTTTTTCTTATTTCAATAATTAACTTACTAAAAAATCCCCTTCCTTGGATAAATAATTTTGATTTTACACCACAACATAAATCTATATCAGCATTTCCAGAGTTAAAATATTCTGCTTCTAATTCAATAATTACATTATGTAAATATTCGTTTGATGCATTAATACATTCTTCGTAGTTTTTTGAGCTTGTTCTAGCAAAAAAACATTTTCCAATAACATACTTTGGATTTGTATCATTTGAAACTAATGATTTAATGTGATTTACTTCAAGTGGTCGTTTTATTTTTTCGTGCCACTCATTTCCAGCAACAACATCTCCTAATCTTAAATGTATTACTGTACTATCTGTTATATTTTTTGGTAAAAAATCTAAGTTTTGTTCTATGTGTTCCATAACAATTTTGGTAATTAAATCAATATTATTAGAATGATTGTTATTTCTTTTTTCTAAAATATATTTACTACCAATTGAATTTGGATGTTCCATTAATATTTCATTTATTTCATTTTCTACTAAACCTAACATCACTAAATCACCTAATCGATAAGACGAAATCATTATATAATATATATTTAAGTATTTTTATAATAATAATACTATAAAATTGAATTTATAGTAGTATTCTAACACACTCATATAAAATGGTGATCACATGCTCTAAAGAGTTTATTCAGCAACAAGAGTCTATCTATGAGACTTATTTTAATAGTTATAAGTTTCCATTAAGCGACTTTCAAAAATGGGCTATTTATTCAATTGTAAAAGGAGACCATTGTTTAGTTACAGCACACACTGGCAGCGGTAAAACATTACCAGCAGAGTTTGCGATTGAATATTTCAAATCAAAAAATAAAAAAGTCATTTACACGGGACCAATTAAAGCATTGTGTAATCAAAAGTTATACGACTTTAAACACAAGTTTCCTCATATTAGTTTTGGTATTTTAACTGGCGACATTAAAGATAATCCAGACGCAGATGTTCTAATCATGACTACCGAAATTTTACGCAACACATTGCTTCACACAAATAGTAAGACTAGTTCAACGTTTAAACCACCAGAATTGCAGTTTAATTTAAACATAGAAACAGAGTTAGGTGCAGTAATTTTTGATGAGGTTCACTATATTGGAGATGCAGAGCGGGGTGCCGTATGGGAACAATCCATTATGTTGTTGCCATCCCAGGTTCAATTAATTATGTTATCCGCAACCATTGAATCCCCGCATATATTTGCAGATTGGGTAGAAACCCAAAAAAACACACCTTTGGTTCCCTCAACTCCTAAAAAAAATCTATATTTAATTACGACTCACGAACGCGTCGTTCCATTAACCCATTCTTTATGGACTTCGTGCCCATCCTTTTTAGCGATCCCTGGTGTGAAAGGAACCCCGTTAGAGTTTAAATTTAAAGAAATTATTAATAAACCGATTGAAATTGCAACCAGTCGCGGACAATTTAATGATCTTCATTACTTTAAAACACAAACCATCGTAGACGTTTTAGCTAAGTCCAAAGTTCATGTTAAACGTGCTTATGTACTAAATGAATTAGTAAACTATTTAAATGTCAATGAAATGCTACCAGCATTGTGTTTCGTATTTTCAAGGAAAAACGTGGAACTTTGCGCAAAAGAAATCAGTGTAACTTTATTTCCAAAAGAAGACAAGACCCCAACGATCATTGAACACGAATGTCAGAAAATTTTAATGGCAAAATTTAAAAATTATAAAGAATACTTGTTATTAGAAGAATATCAAACCATTCTTCAGTTACTTAAAAAAGGGATCGCAATTCATCACGCTGGAATTATGCCAGTGATTCGTGAAATGGTTGAATTATTATTTGAAAAGCGGTATATTAAATTACTTTTTGCGACGGAAACCTTTGCGGTTGGAATTAATATGCCAACAAAAGCAGTGATTTTTACCTCTCTTTCTAAATTCTCTGGAAGCAACATGCGTGATTTATTACCGCATGAATATACGCAAATGGCAGGACGCGCTGGGCGTCGTGGAATTGATACTATTGGACACGTATTCCATTGCTGTAATTTATTTAAACTTCCAGAAATTAATACCTATCGAGCAATGTTAACGGGCCCTCCAAAAATGCTGACTTCCCAATTTAAAATTAGTTTTAATCTTATTTTAACAATGAATGCAAACAATGCAAACAATGCAAACAATGCAAATACGATGGTAACAGAGCAACTAATTCATTTTATGGAACATAGTTTCATACAAAATGACATTACCAAAGAGATTGCATATTATGATAAAACAAAAACAGAATTACAAGAAGTGAAGAACTCTCAAGAAGAATTGCTTCATAACAAAAGCATTGTAAAAACACCTCTTGAAGTCATTACGAAGTTTAAGGAATTGACGAGCCATTGTGAAATTGTTAATAATAAACAAAAAAAAAAGTTATTACAAACAATTCATGCATTCAAGGAGGAACATTCAACCATTGAACGCGATTTGATTTATTATGAGCAATTACAAAAAACAAAACTTGAACTCCAAAATAATGACACCTATCGATTAAATACGATTAATCATATTAAAAATAATGTTAACAATTTGATTCATGTATTAAAAACAAATATGTTTCTTGACAATGATGGGCAATTGACAAAAAAAGGCTGCGTAGCAATGCACATTCAAGAAATCCATCCGCTCGTATTTGCTGAGATGTACGATACTTATGGGTTTAATCTTTCAGCAAGCGAAATTGTTGGACTTTTAAGTTGTTTTACAACCATTTCTATGCCCGAGGATTTGCGATTTTCCATTCCCGCAAACGAGTTAGTTAATCCTAATGTAAAATTGATGGCAAAGCATTTGAATGCGTCCATGAATAAATATTATGCATTGGAAGAGGAGTATGTATTAAATAGCGGCGCCGATTTTAATTTACATTTTGAATTAATTGATTTTATGATTGAATGGTGTAATGCGACGAATGAAACCGCATGTCATGAATTAATTACGACGATTAAAACAACAAAAGACTTATTTTTAGGAGAATTGATTAAATGCATTCTTAAAATTAATTCTATTGCAAAAGAATTAGAAACGATTTGTACGTCATTGGAAAACCTTAGTCTTTTACAAAAAGTGAAACAAATTCCTGAATTAACATTAAAATATGTAGTGACAAATCAGTCATTATATATTTAATCTAGTATTTGAGTATTTGAGTTTTTGAGTATTTGAGTATTTGAGTATTTGAATATTGAGCATTGAACATTGAATCATTGAATCATTATATGATAATTTGTATTCCTCGATTTCCTTTGATAAATACTAATTCATATAAATTCCATACTCGATTTCGATATTCATTATTATACATTACATCATTTAAAAATAATATATCATAGTCTTGTGGTTTTTTTGTTTTAAATGTAAAATCCACATTTTCATAATAAGTCATTAACGAGCCTATGTTCCAATTGTTTTCAATTATTTTACGTGACATAAGAACTTCTTTCATCCATACGGCATCCTCTAATGTTTTAGCGTAATTTGTCATGCTAAAAATTTCACATTGAATTAAATAGTCTAATGTTGGTTTATCCATTGAAAATATATAAGATTGAACATGTGATTTTATTTCTGGGTTGGCAATCGTATTGATAGTACTTCCAAATAACTTTATATTGTTTTTTTGTAACCCATTTATATATACGTCAGTCCATTTTTCATCACTATTCATAAATGGACCAATCACAGAAGAATTTACAAATATGAAATAATCATAGTTTTTGTATCGCTCGTTTATTAATAGTGCGTCGCTCCATCCACCAAAATCATATCCAATATTTTCTCTCGCTAAAAAAGTAGTATTCGCCGGCAAATTTGTTAGTTTAAAATTTTTATTATTTGAAATAATAATAAAATCAACATTGGTATCCTCAAACATACAATATTTTAAAAAATGTTCTACTCGATTGTTGTATTCATGAAACACATATAACACGAGTGTTTTTTTTTCTTTAAACTCATCACGCATAATTTTATTGTTCGGTTTAACTTGTAAAAAATCAATTTCCACACTTGACAAAGTCATAATTGGTGGTTTCATGATTGGTTGTTTCATGATTGGCGGAGTCATGATTGGTTGTTTCATGATTGGCGGATTCATGATTGGCGGAGTCATTTTAAAAACATTTGTACTTGGCAATGTCGTTGCTGTTTGAAAGGAGCGTCCACCTAGACCGGGCTTTAATTCATTTTTTCTAAACATATAAAAGTACAACCTAAAAAAAATTATAGTTTTAACGTTATTATAAATTTTATTCTATTGATAGTATAGTAATGAGTAATGAGGACTATCGTAAATTACAAATGGAAACAGAAGCAATCATTCATGAGAAAGGGTATACCATCGAAGTAGTACATCCTTATCCTTCCTCTACAGACTATATATTT